>Ga0307372_10000224_pt1 | contig 100357 bp, 72 predicted proteins | sample OX1MG_FD_202533 | JGI IMG/M metagenome (GOLD analysis project Ga0307372, IMG submission 202533) | Soil microbial communities from Risofladan, Vaasa, Finland - OX-1 | ecosystem: Environmental > Terrestrial > Soil > Coastal area > Acid sulfate soil | place: Finland: Risofladan, Vaasa | collected... | reverse complement strand
GGAACGGGAGACATCACGGCGAGCGTGGTCTGGAAGCAGCAACAGGCGATGCCCGTGCGTTGTGCCCCGCTGCTGATCGACGATCTGCTGTTCATGGTCAACGAGGCGGGCATCTTAAGCTGCCTGGACGCGGCCACCGGCGAACTCGTCTGGCGGCATCGGCTGGGCGGTCACTACAGCGCCTCGCCCGTTTACGCCGACGGCCGGATCTATTTTTCCAGCCAAGACGGCGATTTGCCGGTGATCGCCGCCGCCCGGCACTACGAGCCGCTGGCCACCAACCAGCTCGACGACGGTTGCATGGCCTCCCCCGCCATCGCCGGCCGGTCGCTTTTTATTCGGACCAAGAAGAGCCTGTATTGCATCGAGCAAGGGGAGTAGGTTCGTCGTTCACCGGAGTTCCTTCGTCTTCACATCGCCCAACTTTAGTTTCTGTCCGACACCCAACTCGTATTGTTCGGGCGTCATGCCGATCATCTGCTTGACCCACTGCGCCAACGGCACCTGCGCGGCTTGCAACTCGCGTTGCTCGGCCGTGAGCGGAGCGCGAAAAAACGTGTCGCCTTGCTTGAAGTCGAGCGCGAACCGCTCACCTGGCATGATGTTCTCCACTTGGAACCGGCCGTCGCGGTCGGTCCTCATCGGTGCCTGTCCCAGACGCGCGAATCGGAGTATCTCCGACGCACTGCGACGAGCGTAGTTGATCTGTACCAGCGCGTCGGCGATCGGCTGGCCATCGGAGTCGAGAGCGCGGCCGCCGATGCTCGCCGATGCGGCCAGCCGGACCGTCACCGGACCTCGCTCCTCGCCCGTCAGCGTTATCGAGGCCGCCAACCGTCGTTCGGGGTGGAGAACGCAGACGCGCCGGGGCGGGTCGGGACCAAGGGCGTAAATGGTACAGCTCGGTTTCGCGACTCTGAAGATGATTGGCCCCGTGTCGGTGAACCCGGAGACAAACGCATCGGAGACCGGCTGGCCCTGCTCGTCTTCAATGGCAATCTTTACGGTCTTGCCCGGATCGACCGGCAAATCGCACGTCACCGGCTTGCCGCCCGCCGCCAGGTCGATGACCTTGACCGCGTTCTCGGTCATCAGAAACTCGCTCGAACCACCGATGCCGGTGAAAAAGCGGTCGTCGCCGTCAACCGTGGTCGGCACGCGTTGACTGTCTTCCGGGCTAAAGCTCGCCTGGCGATAGGGGTTGATCCTCCTACCGTCGAGGTACTGGCCGTCATACACCTGAACCAACAGCACGCCGGGGCCGGGCATGGCCAACATGCGGAAGTGGCCCTCGTCGTCGACGGTCGCCGTCGTGGGATCTTCGCAATCCGCTTGGTCGGCGAAGTGGTTTCCCGGCAGCGGCGCGAATCGCAGGCCGGCGTGGACTCCTTTGCCCGTGATCCGATCGAACACGCGGCCCTCGACGACAATGCCGCGTTTCAGTTCGACGTCGGCATCGAGCACCGCCTGAGTCGACGCGGCCGGAAATTGCAGTAATCGGTCGAGAACCTCCTTGGGGGCGGGCGCATGAACACCCAACAAGACAGGCTCGTTGCGGGGATGACCGTGCAACTCATAGCGGCCGTCGGCATCGGTGACAGCCGAGACATCTACGCCCCAGCCGCCGCTCGCCGAGTAAACGCTCGCGCCGGCCACCGGCGCACGACTGGCGCCGGTAAATACCCTACCGCGAATTACCAGCTCCGCCTCAACGACTTGCTCGATGACCGGGCCTGTGAGCTGCGGCAACATTCCGCGGATGCGCGTAGGAGGCGTGCGTGCAGAAAGCGTCAGCCTGTTGTAGCTCTTCGCGTCAAAACCTGCGCGGTGTACGACTCGCAACTCTTCATAGGCGTGTCTCGCCGCTCGGATTTCGACGGTCGCCACTCGCTCGACACCAATGCCCGAAAGCTGAAAGCGGCCGTCGTCATCGGTCACCGCGCCCATGACTGAACCGAGCGGCGCGTGCAAGCCGCCGCCCCGATCAAGTTTCATCCACGAATCTCGCCACGACTGTTTCCAGGCGCGTAAAAAAGAATCGAGGCTTCCGTCGCGCGGGGCCAGCACGCCGCCGACCGTGACCCGCGCCCGCGCGACCGGGCGGCCTTCCGTGTCGGTCACGCGGCCGCGGAGCGGGCGATCTTCGACCAAGCGGAGCGTGACGTCCGGCGGCACCTGGCCGCGCGTAACCTGTACCCAATCGATGCCGAATCCGGGTTTGTGTGCGACGAGGCTTGATGGCACGACCGTTGGCGGCATGTCGTTCTGGGCCAAGGCGATTTGAAACCGCCCTTCACCATCGGTGGCTCCGCGCTTGGTGACGATCATCCGCGACGGGGGCTGGGACGATTCGATCTGCGCCCAATACAAATCCGCACCCGCCGCCGGCCTGCCGTCGGGCAACAGCACGCGGCCGCGAAGCGTCACGACTTCTGCCTTGCTGTTGTTCTGGGCTGCGGCGACTTGGTCGGCGTCTTCTACCACTTTCTTCTCCGGCACGACCGGCAACTGAGCCTCGTTTGCATTCGGTTTTACTTGGCGCCTGACCTTGATGTCGCCGACGTCTTTTGTCTCGCCGGACGCAAGATGCCGAAGATCGTTGACGTAGATGCGACTGTCGCCGCTTACGTACGTCTGCATGTTGTAGATGCAACCGGTCGGCAGGTCGGCGTGCTCGAATCGCCCGTGCTCGTCGGTTGCCGTAAAACCCAGGTTGCCATTCGAGCCGCCTCCTGTTCCGTACCAAAACAGCTCCAAGCTCGCCCCCGGCACGGGGGCGCCATTTTGATCGACGACGCGGCCGACGATTTTGGCCGCCGGCGCGAGCGCGGCCGTCATGGCGCCGGTCGGATGATCGGCCAAGCGCACGTTCACCGCTTTGACGAGCTTGCGCGCTTTGTGGCGGACGACCACCGTTCGCGTCTCGTCGGGGCCGAGCTCGACGACTTCAAACGTGCTACCCTGAACCGCAGCGCCGAACCCGTGCCAGGTCGCCGACTTGCCGTCGGCTTCGAAACCCGTCAGCGGCCGACCGTCCGGATCGACGACATTCACGGTGATTGTTCCGCCAGGATCCAGCGCGAGATCGCATGCCACCCTCTCCACTCCGGGCGGAGGTTCGACTTGCTTCATGGCGTGAAGCGATCGCTTGTTCGCAGCCTGCGGACACAAATAAGTGTCGAAGCTGCCGAACTCGTCTGCACCCGCAATTTTTTCCGAGCCCACCCCGTGGCGATACCGGTTCAATAGACATTTGGCGCCGACGATGCCTTGGCCGGGCAAGCCCACTAGGCGAAAACTGCCGTCGGGACGCGTGGTGTAGCGGTCCTCGAAGCCGTACCTCCCGAGAGACGCGTCAAACTCGGGCAGTGCCTGAGCGTAAGGGTTGGAACGGAAAGGCCAATAGTACATCCGTGCCATCACCCCTTGGCCCGTAGCTTGGTCGGTCACGCGACCGGCGATCCAGATCCCGCGGTGCAAGTCGATATCGACCGTCACCGGTTTGAGCGATTGCTGTTCGCGAACCCGCGCGCGGCGCATGAGATACGGCTGATTGTCGTTTGGAATGGCGATGAGTTCGTTGCCGGTCCCTTTCGGCATGCCGTTCAGACGATAGTGGCCGGATTCGTCGGTCGTCGTCCCCAAGACGTGCAACCGGCTCCAATCGCGGCCCGCAAAGCTGAAGCTTTCGATGCGAACGCCCGCCAGCGGCGTGCCGCGATCGGCGTCGCGCACGACGCCTTCCATCGGTTGGGTGGGCGATGCCGCTATTTCGAGATCCGCCCCGTACACCGTCAGCGAGTCGCTGACGCCGAGCCGTTGTTTCATGGGCTTAAGCGCGCGTGTGACGACCTTGACTTCGGTGTAAGCGATCGTCGGGCCGTGGAGCGACAGCTCGACGACTCTCTCTTGCCCTAGGCCGGCGAGGCGGAAGCGGCCGTCGCGGTCGGTCACCAGTTGTTGCGGTAGCAACGTGTCGACGTGAAGTCCCGGTCCGGCGAGCAGGTTTGAAGTCGTGAAATTAGATTCTCCCCGTCCGACAGCTTCCAGCCAAGCGTCGAGATTGCCGCCGCTAGGTGCATAGATCAGCCCTGGCTTCACCTCGACGCCAGCGATCGGGCGGCCCTCAAGATCGACGACCCGGCCCGCGATGGCCGCGTAGTCGACGAGCTGGAGCGTTAGTTCCTGGCCGACGGGAATGTCGCGCCATCGGATCCATGCCAGGCCGAAGCCTTTGGCACTGGCAACGATCATCGCCTCCTTCCACGTGTCGGCCGGCCCGAGACCGATGGCATACTCGGATTTACGAAAGGAGACGGTAAATCGTCCGGCGGAATCGCACTTCGTTTTGGCCAGCGGCGGGTAGCTAATCAAGCGATGCCACCAATGCAGGGCCGAGACCGTTGCCCCGGCGAGCGGCTTGCCGTCGGGATCGACGACTTTGCCTGCGACGGTGACCAGGTCGTCTTCGGGTGGCTGGTTTTCTGCGGTCGCCGCCGACGGCGGCTGTACTACATCGTCGGCGGATGCGCGCGGCGCGAAGCGGATGGCGGCGAGCGTCGTGACGAGCAGAAGCACGCCGGCCAGCAGCAGTCGCGCGGCGCGCGAGCTTACCGGCAGATGTGAGCAAGCGCGATCGAACAGGGCGCTCAGGCGATGTTTCAGGTTGCTGCGCTGGGCCATGGCCACGGCGGCGGCAAAGGGCACGGTTCGATACGAGCGGGCGATTTGCAATAGCTCGGCGGCGTAGTCGCTGGCCCGCTCGCCGGCCAACACTACGCAGTCGTCGCAGGCCAGCTCGCGCTCGATCCGCAAGCGGCGCAGAGCGTACCAGGCGAGGGGATGGAACCAATACATCGCACAGGCCGCGCGACCCAGAAGCTGGCAACCGACGTCGCACCGCTTGACGTGGGCCAGTTCGTGCAACAGCACGGTCCGCCGCAGGCGATCGGTCCACTCGCGGGCGTGCCGCGGCAACATGACGACCGGGCGGAACAGGCCCCAAGTCATCGGCATGAGAGGCGCGTTGGTTTCGTAAAGGCCGACGCGACGAGCCAGCGCGAGACGTTGGCGGAGCTCGTCCAGCAGTTTGGTCCACTGCCCGTCGTCGATCGCGCGGGCTTGGCGGCGCAGAAGCAGCGTGCGGGCCAGCCCGACGACCAGCGGCGAAAGGGCGATGAAGGCACCGGCGAGCCAAAGGGTGGCAAGGTTGAGCCGCCGGCGAACGGTTGGCGGTTCGAGGTGGAGGCTTGTTTCGCCGCGGAGCGGCGCCACGTAGCCCGCTTGCTCCGCAAGCGGAAGGGCGTGGCGCGCGAGTTCGTCGGCGATGGGTGAAGGCGTCGCGGTCGGCGGCGCGGGTTCCGCTTGCGGAGCAAGCGGGCTACGGCCCTCCGCTTGCGGAGCCAGCGGGCTACGGTACGGCAGCACGGCCAGCCGCCATTCGGGCAAAGCCGCTGACAAGCCGGGCAAGATCACCAGCGCGGCAAACGTCAGGCACCAGATCCGATGCCGCACCGCCGCCGATGATCGCCGCAAGAGCACCGTCGCCACCATCGCCACGGCCAGCAGCACCGTCGCCTTCGCCGCCGCGTCGAACAAGAACTGGGCGAGAGGTGAATCCGCCTCGTCGGCCAGCCACAGACCCAATCGCGTCCACATGTCACCGTTCCTCCCTTCGCATTCGATGGCCACCCGTGGCAAACAACTTGTTCCGCCCGCTCCCACTAACCACAAACCACAAACCACTAACCACCCCCAGCAAGCGCGGACGCTTGCTCTACGTTACTGCCCGTCCCTGCGCGCCTGCTCGATCAGTTCCTGCATGCGGCGATAGTCGGCGTCGCTGAGGCGGCCGGACGAAACGTCGAGCAGGGCCGCCACGGCGTCGCTGGCCGAGCCGGCAAAAAAGGTCTCCAGCAAGTGCCCCACAGCCGAGCGACTGGCCGACTCGTGCGACTGCGTCGGCCGATAGACGTATTTCAGGCCGCTACGGCGGTGACGCAGGTAACCCTTGCTCTCCAGGTGGCGGAGCATGGTCCGCACCGCCGAATAGCTGGGCGGGTCGGGCAAGCGCGTCCGCACCTCGCCCACCGACGCTTCGCCAAGCCGATAGACGGCGTCCATGATCTGCCGTTCGCGCCGCCCCAGTTCTTGCGGACCCTTGCGTTTGGCCATGACGACCACCTCCTGCATCGTGTTACTGAATTGCCATGTGGCAATATATAAACACAAGGCGGCGTTGTCAAGCGGCACTACAGCAGTTCGTCAGCGTCGGCACTGGGGTCCTTCTTTGGCTGCCGCACCGGCGGATCGCTAAGGAACTCGTAAGAAAAGGCGCCCAACAGCGTGCCGCGTTGGACCTCGTGGCACTCCAGGCACTGCCGCATTGCCCGCAACGAGCCGAGCGCCCGAACGCGGCCGGGCTGAGCGTCGGAAACCAGGTCCTCTCCTTGAATCAGCGATGCGAGTGCTCGCTGCTCAAAAGCGTCGAGCTCGCGGACCGGCGCCTCGCGCAGCTCAGTCATGTTCGGCAGACGTTCCGACACATAGACCATCGGCCGCTCGTGCTTGAGCAGGCTCACCAACTCGACACGGACGGTCAGCCAGCGCAGGCGAGATTCACCCGCGATCAGCCGTGGCTCATTCCGGTAAAAACTGTGCGGCTCGAATCCGGCCACATGTTCGCGGTCGCGGACGTAACCGAAACCGTCGGGGTCGAGAAAATCGCGGCGGGCCTCGTCGTGCAGCGCGCCGAGTGGACCGCGGATACTTGACATCGTTGCCTCCAATTCGCCGACCGCCTCAACGGGCAGAGCACCGGGAACGGGGCTGCCCTCGAAATCCGGTCGCCGATCAAGCGGCCGGGTTTGCCGCCCGCGCCGACCGCCACGTTCGATCATCGCCGGCGAGAGGCGAATCATTCTGCCGACTCCGAAACCGGGACTCGTTACAAACTGCTCAGTATAGCTGGCATGAACGAGACGAAGCGCATAGCTTCGACGGCTCCATGACCTCCACTCCTCAGCTCTGTCTAAACGGTTCAGCGTGCTCACCGGAAGAACGGGTGACAGGGCGGTCGCTTTCGGACTGACCTGGCGAGGCCGGACAGCGTTCGCTTCGTAGGCGAGCCGCGCGGACATTGACTCGAAGGAATAACGCTCCCTATGGCGCGCCCACGAATGCACATTCGCCTGCCCAACGATGCCAATGGCGGCCAGCGATCCTGCTAAAGCCGAACCGAGAAAAACCGATTGCCGTGCCCTGGCGAAGGTGCAAACGACGCCGATCACCAAAAGCACCACGCCCTGAAGGAAAACGGCAGGGCTGGCGGACATCGCGGCTAAAAGAAACGCACCGAGGAGACCAACGGCGAGAGCCACGAAAAACCTCTCAACCGCGCGGTTGCGAGCAATTTGAAACACCGCAACAGCGGCAACGAGCTGGATCCCAGCGCCAATCAGCGTCGCTAAGAACATCGGTCGGCCCTCGCAAGAAGTGAAATGAGGTTACCAGCAGCCTAGCACGTCAGCAGCAACTGAGGCAATCGTCTTGTTCGCACGCGCAGGGCGGCCTAATCTAAAGAGAGCGAGAATCCGCCAACAAAAGCGCCGAGCACCAAACTATGGCCACGATTGCACCTCCCGTCAGCGGCGACCAACGAGTCGTTTTTCACGATGTCTCCTGGGAGACGTACGTCGGCTTGCTCGACGCGCGTGGCGAGGGTGTCGTTCGACTTATCTACCATCGCGGAGTGCTGGAAATCATGACGCTCTCGCAGTTGCACGAAAGATGGAGCCGCTTCTTGCACCGTTTCGTCGTCGAGATCACTCAAGAGTTGGGGCTGGAATTGGCATCCGTCGGCTCGACGACCATGCACGCCGAGCGGCTCCAGAGCGGCGGTGAGGCCGACGAGTCGTACTACATCCGACATGAAGAGGAGGTCCGCGAGCGCGAAGAATACGATCCGGACATCGATCCTCCGCCCGATCTCGCGGTGGAAGTCGATCTCTCATCCAGCTCCGGCCGCCGCATGTTGGTCTTCGCCGAGCTGGGTATCCCCGAATTGTGGCTCTTCGACGGCGAACACCTGGCGTTCAAATCGCTCGGCGACGACGGCAAGTATCATCCGATCGAGCGCAGCCTGTCGTTTCCGGTCGTGCGAAGCGTCGATTTGGAGCGATTCGTCAAGCGTCGAGGCACCATCGGCGAAAACGCCTTGGCAGAAGAGTTTCGCCAATGGCTGCGAGAATCCATCGGCGCGACGGGCGAGCAGCCGTAGGGCGCTGGCCTACTGTTCGGTCTTCCGCTTGCGATACCGGCGGATCAGGTTATTCGTCGAGCTGTCGTGTGCCAGCCCGGCGTCGTCCCCCGCCGTCAGCTCGGGGATGATCCGCTTGGCCAGCATCTTGCCCAGCTCCACGCCCCACTGGTCGAACGAGTTGATGTGCCAGATCGTCCCCTGCACGAATACTTTGTGCTCGTAGAGCGCCACCAGCTTGCCCAACGCTTCGGGCGCCAGGCGATCGAGCAGGATCGTGTTCGTCGGATGGTTGCCCTCGAACGTGCGGTGCGGCACCTGGAAGTCGGGCACCTTGTCCTGGCGCACTTCGTCGGCCGTCTTGCCGAAAGCCAACGCCTCCGTCTGGGCGAAAAAGTTGGCCATCAGCAGGTCGTGATGGTCGCCCAGCGGATTGAGCGACTGGCAGAAGCCGATGAAGTCGCAAGGAATCAGCTTGGTGCCTTGATGGATGAGCTGGTAATAGGCGTGCTGGCCGTTCGTGCCCGGCGTGCCCCACACGACCGGCCCGGTCTGATAATCGACCGTGCGGCCGTCGAGATCGACGTGCTTGCCGTCGCTCTCCATGTCGAGCTGCTGCAAGTAGGCGCTGAACCGCGAGAGATATTGATCGTAGGGCAGCACGGCCAGCGTCTGGGCGCCGAAGAAGTTGTTGTACCAGATGCCCAGCAGTCCCAAGAGCACGGGCAAATTACGCTCGAACGGCGCCGTGCGAAAATGTTCGTCGATGGCGTGAAAGCCCGCCAGCATGCGGCGGAAGTTCTCGGCGCCGACGGCGATCATCAGCGACAGGCCGATGGCCGAATCGTAGGAATAACGCCCGCCGACCCAGTCCCAGAACTCGAACATGTTGGCCGTGTCGATGCCGAACTTGGCGACTTCCTCGGCGTTGGTCGAGACGGCCACGAAGTGCCGCGCCACGGCCTTGGCATCGCCAAGCTGCTTCAGGCACCAATCGCGGGCGGTATGGGCGTTGGTCAGCGTTTCCAGCGTGGTGAAGGTCTTCGACGAGATGATGAACAGCGTCTCAGCCGGATCGAGATCGATGACCGCCTCGGCGATGTCGGTGCCGTCGATGTTCGACACAAAGCGGCAGGTGAGGTCGCGGTCGCTGTAGTGCCGCAGCGCTTCGTAGGCCATGACGGGACCCAGGTCCGATCCGCCGATGCCGATGTTCACGATGTTGCGGATGCGCTTGCCGGTGTGCCCCTTCCACGCGCCGCTGCGAATCTGGTCGCAGAAGCGGGCCATCTTGTCGAGCACGGCGTGGACCTGCGGCACCACGTTCTCGCCGTCGACGACAATGTTGGCGTCCTTGGGCGCCCGCAGAGCGACGTGCAAGACGGCGCGGTTTTCGGTAACGTTGATCTTTTCGCCGCGGAACATGGCGTCGATCCGCTCGCGCACGCCCGACTCTTCGGCCAGGCGAACCAGCAGCTTCAACGTCTCGCTGGTGACGCGGTTTTTGGAGTAATCGAGATAGACCCCCTCGGCCTCCAGCGTGAAGGTTTCTCCGCGGCGCGGATCGCCGGCGAAGAGCTGCCGCAGGTGCATGTCGCGGATTTGCTGATAGTGGGCCTGCAAGGCGGTCCATGCCGGGCGGCGAGTCAGCGGTTGGGCGATGGCCATGATGGTTGCTCCTTCGTGATTGCGGGTTCACCCATGACGGTATCAGAAACCGGGCGGAATGGCCATGATCGGCGCAATCGTTCTGGAAGCGCTCGACCTGCTCGTGGATTGCAAGAATCAGCGCGTCGTGCCTCGCGATCCGCGCAGCCCCATCTATGAAATCGAGTGAGGTTGCCGCCTCACTCCAGGCAGCACGGGCAAACTTGCGGCACCAGCACGGTGATCGAGGCGGAATACTTGGTGCTGGTGTAACCGGGACCGCTGGCCTGGGGATCGACGTGATGCACGACGATAAGGTAGTAGTTGCCTTCCGTGGGCGTGAAGCCGGCCAGCCCTTCGGCGTCGGTCTTGCGCTCGTAGCGATCGTCGAATCCTTCCGCCAGCGTCTCGCCGCGCGGCACAAAGCTGACGCGCGCGTCGCGGAGCGGCTTGCCGTGATAGAGCACTTGCAATTCGATCGGCGTGCCGGGTCCCATCGGCGTGACGAGGTGCGATTTGGGCACCAGTTCCAGCGTGTGGCCCAGGGGCCGGTCGAGACGGCTCTCGTCGCGCTCCACCTGGTCGAGGCTGGAACTGACGAGAAAGTACGTCTTGGCGCTCTTGACGCTGCGCGTCGGCGCGTAGCTTACCACCTTGTCCATCGTGTGTGCCACGACGTAGAGGCCTACCTCCGACGCCACGAACCGCGCCGACCAATAGCCCTCCGACGGCGCGTAGCCTTGATCGACCATCCGCTCTTTGAGGTCATATCTGCTGCCACCGGGCGCGATCACTTCCAGCCGGCTGGCTTCGCGGTCGGGCTTGTCGGCCATTTTGAAATCGCGATGGTCGTTGCCGTGATTGCCGAGAAACAGATCGACGAACACGACGTCGCCCGCCCGCACCACGCTGGCGTTGGTCTGCACCCAGGTGTCGTGGGCCCGGGCGTTGCCGCAAAGGCAGGCCAAGGCCGAGAGAAAGGCAATGTGAAATTTCATATTGATGTTTCCTACAATGACGGAGATTGAACGTCAATAGTCGCTGTTAAGTCGTAAGATGGGCCGGCGCTCGCAAGCTCGCGGGCGCCACATTACGCTCGTTCCCGGCCAAATGGGGCATTTCGTCGCGGCTATCAACGAGAATCGCTGTTGACGGCCTCGCCGCCGGCGCGCGTGGCCAGGGCGTCGTAGACCTCAACTGCGATGGAATTGGTAATGATGTGTACCGATCCGTCGCCGTAGAGAAAGTTGACCAGGTTCGGGTGGGAGCTCGACAAAGCGTCGGCGTCGGTCACTTCGGGGTTGTTGGGGATGTGCGGCCCGCAGTGCCCAAGGACCAGCGCGGCGCTCGACTCGACCGCGGTGGGGTCGAGGTTCGAAGGCACGTCACCGCCCGTCACGGCGCCGACCCACGTGGTGAACGACATCCGTTTGCTGCGCTCCGCCACAAAGAGCGTATTGCTCAGGCCGTCGAGAAAGTTGGCTGGGCGAAACCACTGATCGCGCAAGAACGCGCCGTCGTTGATCGCCGCGGCGTCGCTCACTCCCTGGTTGCCGTTCACGGCCACGTAGTTGCCGTAGGCCACGACGGTCGACGTGCCATCGACGGTGAACGACTTCGGTGCCGGGTCGGAAGGGCATAAGAAGAGCGGCAGCACGGTGGTCCGGGCAAACAAGTTGCGGGCGTTGCCGATGTCCAGCCCCCAGTTGATCCTTTCTTCCAGCGGGGCTTGCTCCAAGTCGGGCAACAAGTACGACGCCCAGCCCCAACCCGGCCCGAACTCCGTTCCATCGGAGGCCACGGCCGTCAGGTAGCCCGCCGGAAAGTGGAGCGTGCATTCGTGATATTGATGTAACGCCAGCCCGATTTGCTTCAGACTGTCAGTACACTGTGCCCGCCGTGCCGACTCACGTGCCGCCTGCACGGCCGGCAGCAGCAGTGCGACCAGGATGCCGATGATGGCGATCACCACCAGCAGCTCGATAAGGGTAAATCCTCGTTTGCGAATCATGATGGTTCTCTCGTGGTTAAGCGGTCCAAGTCAACGCCGCAGGGTGCGACGCACCGCAGCACATGCACAACACGGCGCATGGCGATCGGCGCAAAAGACGACGTCCAGCAGCGAATTGCGGCGCTAGGGCTAGACGCGGGGCGGCGGCGTCGGAGGAGAGAACGAAGTGACGATGAGTAGGCAGTTTCGCTGCGCCACATGGCCGGTGGGAATCCATTCGAATTCGTAGGCGGCCATGGACGGCGGCGGCGGCGCGGCGCCGAGCAGGGTCCACAGCGGAGCCATACCCGTGCAGTGGCGATAGGCGGCGATGCTGATCCACTTTGTCGCGGCGCGATCGGACGTTTGCGACCGGCGGGGCTGCTTGGAACAGCAGGAAACGCGACGTAGACCGCTCACTCCGTGAGCGGAGCGGCTCTGCAGTCCTCTCAGGCCCCACCTGACGCAAGACGTTGCGGCTGTCTCGCGCCGTTCCGCTTGCGGAGCAAGCGGGCTACGGTCCGCAAACGGCTCCGGATCGACGTGATGCTCCGCGGCCCAGGCCAGTTTTTCGTCGTTGGAAAAACAGCAGCAGTGCTCTTTGCAGCCGGCGGCGTCGTGACAGCCGCAGGAACGGTCCATGCAGGGGAACGCGACGCTACGGTCTTTGCGCACCGGGCCGGGCAACGGCACGCCCACCGCGGCGGCGAGAAACGCGACCATCGCAACGGCGGCCAAGCCGTCGCGGAAAAGCCGCAGCAATCGTTTCTCTAGCCGGCGAGAGCGCATGGTGGGAGTCTGGGGCGAGGCGGGCGAGCATGGGTCAGACAACTCGCCCTAGGTACGATGATCGTAGTCCCCTGCCCTGGCCCCGTCAACCAGCTACGGACCGCGCTGGATGAACGGCCTCCGTTCGCATGTTCACCTACGCCCGCCGCTGGGCTTTCATAAACTCGTAAAGCTTTTCCGCCGCGGGCCGCCACTTGCCGGCGCGGGCCATCTCGATGATCTCGTCGAGATAGCTGACGGCCGGCGCCGATAGCTTGCCGTCCTTCTCATAGGTCCGCAAGCGCTGCTCGCAGTCGTCGAGCAGGCGCGGGTCGCGCGCCCGGACCGCCGTGAATAGCGCATCGACGGTGTCGAACACCTGTTCGTCGCCGCCCAACTGCGGCGGAGCCGCGGACCAAACCCACCAGGCCCCGGCGGCGCAAAGCGCCAGGCAAACACCCACGGTCGCCCACACTACACGGAACCCGGCGCCGCTCGGTTTTTTGTTTGACATGTTACTTGGCTGCTGCGTCGGAAGGAACCTCGCCCGCGTTCATCGTCGAGAGATAGAACCACGAGTAGGCATCGATCAACGTGTCGATCCATCGCACGGAACCGTCGCCGAACAGCACGTTGCCGCCGGGCGGCCCGTGCTCGGCGTACATCTCGTCGGTGTGTCCGAACGGATCGCCGGGAGCGTGGATGATCACCTGGGGATGGTCGTGAGCGTCGGGGCCGCTATGCACGCCGACCAGGCAGCCGCCGCTATTCGTGTCGCCCGGAAACGGCCGCTTGGGCGGCGTGCAACTCCAAGGCACCACGCCGACCCAGGTTTTGTCGGTCAGTATGGAACTCGCCTCTCCGACAAAAACCGTTTGTGACAGGCCGTCTCGGACGTCGGCCGGCCGCGTCTGCGAGTTACGATAAAACGGCCCGTTGATCACGTCCATGAGCGGACCGACCGGCTCCGGCACGGTGAAATCGTAGGAATAGGCCGGCGACCGGTTCCATGCGCCGTTTTGCCCCGCGTTCGTCGCGTAATGCGCGTGCGCAAAAAAAATCGTGGGGCTGAACTGGCCGGCGTCGGTCGGATTGTCGCTGGGACCACTGTAGCGGTGTAAGGCAAAACCGTTGCTGCCGCCGGTGGCAGAGGGGCAAAGAAAAACGGGCAGCTTCGTCGCCACCAGCGCGGCGTTCTGGGGCGCCCAACAGGGGAGGTTGAGGTTCAGGCTCTGATACAGGGCGTGCTGCTCGACGTAAGGAAGCAACAGCGTGCCCCAGCCCCACCCCGTCAATCCGTTTGAGCCGTCGTCGGGATACGCGAGGCCGTAGGCGGTGCCTGACTGTCTCGCTGACGTGAGCAGGTACGACGGCGGGAATACTTTGGTAACGCTTTCATAGTTGGCCAGGGCGACTCCGATTTGCTTGAGGTTGTTGACGCACTGCGCGCGTCGCGCCGACTCGCGTGCCGCTTGCACTGCCGGTAGCAGCAGGCCCACCAGCAGTCCGATGATGGCGATGACCACCAGCAGTTCGACAAGGGTAAACGCACGGCGTCCACGGCGGCTGATTTCCACGGGTTCCACGAAGCACACCTCCTGTTTTTGAACGGCAAAACAAACTTTTGGTCACTCAAAAAGAACGACGCCGAGCAGTGTACCAGGTGCTTTTTGATTCGTCAAACATTATTTTGCCAGGTCGAAAAACTGCCTCGCGGGAGGCCGTGCCGAAGAGCACAGTCCACGTATCGCGGCACCCAAACCACGCGATTTGCCCACTTGCCCAAAAAAAACCTTGACCGGTCTCTTTTTGGCTGCATAGACTTAACTGGATGATGCCGATGAAACAAACGGCACCATCCTCCTGGTCCAGGCAAGTGGTCCGGTTTCGAGATTCGGGCAGGCGACAGGAGGCAAGAGAGTGGACATAAAGCGTTCGCACACGGTTCTTTACCGCTTTTTCTCAGGGCTGGCCGAGTACACCTTCGAAGCTCGGCTGGGCGTGGCCGACCCTCCGCTGGTCGACTACATTGCCTTGCTGTTGACCCGCTTCATGCACTGCGACGCCATCTACCAGGTCCGCAATCCCTCTGGGCGACGCCTGGAAGAGGTGGCCCAGATGCTCGTGGAGGCAGACGCGCGAATCGGCAACCCGCGGCGAGAAGTCCACCGGCACATCGGCGACTTCACGCTGTTTTGGACGGGCGTGTATCCAGAGGCGTTGCGGCGACTAAAAGACGCCTCGCGGCTCGATTACTTCGTCGACTATTGCGAGCAGGGCAAGCGCGCCTACCACATCGCGGCCACGATCGAGACCGCCGGGAACGCCCAGGAGAACGAAGTGCTCGAACGGTTGAGCCACGACTTTGAGCTTTGCGCTTTCGGGCTGGGCGAGCTCCGCCGCGAATGGGAACGCCGCGATCCCGAGGGCGGCCTGTCGGGGCCGATCATCATCAACTAGCTAGCGGGCAAACCGAGCCGCCTTCGACATTCGTCGAGCATTTCCTTGGTCCGGCTGGCGCCGCAACGGCTGACGCCCAAGTCTCGCACCTTCAGCAGCGTGTCGAGATCGCGCACCCCGCCGGCCGCCTTCACTTGCACCCGCGGGGCGGCGTGTTTTCGCATCAGCGCCAGGTCTTCCATCGTCGCGCCGCCGCTCGCGTAACCGGTCGAGGTCTTCACCCAATCGGCGGCAAGCTCGCTGCAGATTTCACAGAGCCGGATTTTCTGGGCGTCGTTGAGGTAGCAGTTCTCGAAGATCACTTTGACCTTTTTGCGGGCGGCGTGCGTCTCTTCGACGACGGCGCGGATGTCGTCGCGCACATAGTCCCAATTTCCGCTGAGCACCTGCGAGATATTCACCACCATGTCGAGCTCCTGGCCTCCGTCGGCCAGCGCCTGCCTGGTTTCGGCGAGCTTGACCGCGGTGGTGTGGCCGCCGTGGGGAAAGCCGATCGTCGTGCTCGCCTTCACGCCCGACACGGCCAGCAGCTCGGCGCAGCGGTGCAGGTAATACGGCATGATGCAGACGCTGGCCACCTGATAGTCCACCGCCAATTGGCAGCCGGCATCGAGTTCGGCCGTCGTCAGCGTGGGGTTGAGCAGCGAGTGGTCGATCATGCCGGCAATCTGAGCGTAAGTGTAGTTCATAGCGGCAGTATATGCCTCGAGCGCCTTCAGTGGCAGACTTGTTAACCGCGGCGGGGTTCAGGCGGCGCAGCACATCGAAGCACTGGCCTTCGGTGCCGTCGCTTCGTAACGTGGTGATATGAACATCCTCCTCCCCCACGACGGAAACCAGGCCCGCGGGCTGGCTGGTTTCGCCATCGACTTTCTGGCCGGCAAGTTCGATCCGCCGGGCGAGCGGGCGCTGCGGATGGTCGATCGCTTCCATCTCGACAGCATGGCCTGCGGCGTCTCCGCGATCGCCTGCGGCACGAACGCGCCGAATGTGCTCCGCAGCGAGGCCTGGGAGTACGCTCATCCGCTAGGCGTGCCGTGCTTTGCCTCGCAAATCAAGGTGATGTCCGAAAAGGCGGTGCTGGCCAATTGCTCGGCCGTGCGCGAATGGGACGCCAACGGCACCAACTTCGGCTACGATCCTTCGCGCGGCGCCACGGCCGGCGAATTCGGACACAACGACTTTTATCCGGTCGCCGTGGCCGCCGCCCAGCAGCGCGGGCTCGACGGTCGCGCCACCTTGCGGGCCATGCTGCTCATCGACGAAATCCGCGGCCGTCTGGCGGAGGTCTTTTCACTCAAAGACCACAAGATCGATCATGTCGTCCACGGCGCGATCGCGTCGGCGGCCGTGTATGGCGCGATGATGGGCGCCACAGTCGACCAGATCGAGTCGGCGCTGGGACTGTTGGTGGCTCATTACGTTCCCTTCCGGGCCATCCGGGCAGGCAAGCAGCTTTCCGATTCGAAGGGCGCCTCGGCGGCGATTAGCGCCGAGATGGCGGTGGCCAGCGTGCGGCGTGCTCTGCGCGGCTTCGTGGGACCGGCCGACATCTTCCGCAATCCCGAAGCGATCTTTTGCCTGTTCGAGCCGCCGGCCAAGCCAGGCAGCAGCCCTTTCGACCTGCGGCTGACGGCTTCGGGCGACGACTTTGCCGTGATGGGCATGCACTTCAAGCTCGGCCTCTACGAGCACCAATCGGCCGGCGCGATCCAGGGCCTGATGGATCTGCTCCAGCAACATCCGCAACTGCTCGACGACGAACGGCAGCTTCGCAAAGTGCGGATCAGCATCTATCAGCCGGCCTTCGGCATCATCGGCGACCCGGCCAAGCGCGACCCGCGCACGCGGCAAAGCGCCGACCACTCGATGGTCTACATCATCGCCACGCTGTTGCGAAAGGCGTTCGAGACGAAGCAAGCCGGCTGGCGCGAGCTGCTGCTGATGCCGGCCGATTACGACGACACGAGCCTCGTTCATCCGCTGACGCGGCGGCTGATGGAGCGGATTGAGTTCCGCCACGGCGGCCGCGACTATGACGAAAAATACCCCAATGGCATTCCCACCACGCTGGAGATCGAGCACGACCAGCTAGGCCGTTTATCCAGCGGGCTGGTGATGTACCCGGCCGGGCACGCACGCAACGCGACAACCGACTTGGACGGGCTGCTGGCCCACAAATTTCGCTTACTGGCATCGTTGGGCGTCGTTGACGTCGACGCGCTATATCAGCGGTTCACGAACCTGAGCGAGAAGTCGGCGCGGGAGATTGCGGCGATTTATGACTTTGAGTTGATTGGCCGCATAGCGGCCACAGAGTTTAGCCGTGGGCGCGAGCCCACGGACGACGTTGCAAATCCCTCGGCGGAGCCGCGTAGCGGCGGCAGAATACGCGAGTGAACCTCTGTCGCCGCTACGCGGCTTTGTTGGCACTCGCCGAATGTTACCGTGGGTTTGCATCAACTAGATCATACCCGGTAGGCTGACCCGCTGGAACCGATGATGAGCCGTTGGGAGCCTCAACGATGACTGTTCATAGCCTCTATTTTCCAGCGATCTGTTTGGTGGCACTAGCCTTTCATGTTGCCCCGGTTCGCGTCGCGGCCCAGAGCGGCGGCGACGACGCAACGGCGATCGCTCCGCCGGCGGGCCTGTTTGTCTGCCGAGGTCCAAGTCCGACGCCCGAAAAGGAAGTCGATTTTCCCTTTATCGACGGCTGGCTGGTGCGGCCCGGCTGGAACCGGGTCGAACCCAAGGAAGGCGAATTCGACTTCAGTTACATCGACGCTGAGATTGCACTGGCGAAGCGGCTGAAGAAGAAGATCACGCTTTGCGTGTTGGGCGGACCGCAGACCCCGGCCTGGGTGTTTGAAGCCGGCGCGCCGGAATTCGACTATTCCATGCCGTTCGGCAGGATACGGTCGGCGAAGATTCCACCGCTTTGGAATGAGGTCTATTTGCAAAAGTGGACGGCGCTCATCCGCGCCTTTGGCGAAAAGTATGGCGACAATGAGACGGTCCTGCTGGTCCATATCACGGGCGCGACCGCCAACGGGCTGGAGATGCAACTGCCGTTCATGCGCAGAGACCGCGAGCGGTGGCAGATGCTGGGTTTCACACCGGAGAAGGTGATTGCCGCCTGGAAGCCAATCATCGACACGTTTGCCGAGGCGTTCCCCGGCAAGCCGCTCGACATCGACATTCATCCCGTGTTGGGAACCGACCGGGTGGCCGAGGAGGTGGCCGCTTACGGCTCCGCGAGGTTGGGCCGGCGGTTCGGCATCTTTTCCGGCTGGCTGAGCGGCCGCAGCCCCGAACAGGACCGGCACCACGCGGGCATGTTGGCCCTGGCCGAGAAATACGGCCCCAAGGGATTCGCCGCCTTTCAGATGATCGCCAGCGAGTCGCGCACACCGCAGCAGTTTGCCGAGGGCGGCATAAAAACCGCTATCAACCAGGGACTATCCTGGAACGCGCACTACTTCGAGATTTGGGAGCTCGATGCCATGAACCCCGAACTGCACGCGATGCTGACGGAGATGGCGGTCAAAGTGAAGAAGTAAGCACGGCCCGTCACACTCCCAAGGGAAAATCCGTCGCATCAAGCCAATCTTCGAGGGCCGACCACTGCCGGTCTTCGTCCGCGGCGTCCGCGCCGCTGGGCGGATGCGTGGCGCCCACCTTTGGCGGGCGCAGGCGGATGTTCTCGGCGCGGAGCGGAGGAGAGCCGATCTCGGCGCCGCGCCGATAAACCGGTCGAGCTGTTCGCCTGTAGTGTGAACTCTTTGACCACCAGGCGGCGCGTGAGCACGTAGCAGCGAAACAGCATCAGGGCCGGCACCACATGGTTGAACCAGTCTTCCAGGGTTGTCTGCCCGTGCTCGACGGCCAGTGCCGGATAGCGAAAGGTGTTTGGCCCATCGGCTGTTCCCAACAGCGCGCCGTTTGCTACCATGAAGCCGGACTGATCACCGGCCCTCACCAGGAGAAAAACATGGCCCGAACACCCAGCACGATGTTGCCGCTTGGCACCCAGGCCCCTGATTTTTCGCTGCCGAACATCGACGGCCGCACCGTCTCGCTGGCCGATTTCCAGGACGCGCCGGCGCTGGTCGTCGCGTTTATCTGCAACCACTGTCCGTTCGTGAAACACGTCGCGCCCGAGCTGGCGCGGCTGGCGCGAGACTATCAGGCGCGCGGCGTGGCCGTGGTGGCCATCAATTCCAACGACGTGGCCTCCTTTCCCGACGACGCCCCGCCCAAGATGGCCGAAGAGGCCAAGAGCCGCGGTTACACGTTCCCTTATCTCTACGACGCGACGCAAGCCGTGGCCAAAGCCTATCGCGCGGCCTGCACGCCCGACTTTTATCTGTTCGATAAGGCACAGCGATTGGCCTATCGCGGGCAGCTTGACGCCAGTCGTCCCGACAGCGGCGTGCCGTTGACGGGGGCCGACCTGCGGGCGGCCCTCGACGCCGTGCTGGCCGGCAAGTCGCCTTCGCCCGACCAGAAGCCGAGCATCGGCTGCAACATCAAGTGGCAGGCCGGCAACGAGCCCGACTACTACGGGCACATCGCGAGCTAAGGATTTTTGGCGCATGCCAGTCTCACCGTACAGACGCCGCAGGGCAGCGCGTGGATGGTGGTTTCTTCTGCCGGGCCTCATAATCTTGGCCTGCTCGGTCGGCGTCGGACCCGCTGAGGCCTACCCGCCCGGCAGGCTCACGCCGGTCGCCAAGATCAAGCTGTTTGTGCCCACGTACTTTTACCCGGCCGGCGAGGGACTGAAAGAATGGGAGCGGCTGATCTCCGCCGCCCAAACGGTCCCGATCGTCGCAATCGCCAACCCGGCCAGCGGGCCCGGCGACCAGGACGACCCGAATCATGCCAACATCATTGGCCGCGCGACGCAGGCGGGCGTCACCGTGATTGGTTACGTGAGCACGCAATACACCAAGAAGCCGCGGGAGCAGGTCAAGGCCGAGGTCGATCGTTGGACGCAGCTTTACCCGGCGATCCAGGGCATCTTTTTCGACGAACAGTCGAGCGACGCCGCTCAGGTGGACTACTATCGCGAGCTGTTCGATTACGCCCGCAAGAAAATCAAAAACGGCTTCGTGGCTTCCAATCCCGGCGTGGCCTGCGACGTGGCCTACTTGACGGTGGCCCGGCCGGACCTGATTTGTGTCTTCGAGCATCACCAGGGATTCGAGGAGTTTAACCCGCCGACCGGATGGGGCGACGATGCACGACGCCACGCGGCCGTGGTCCCCTATCAGACGGCCGATGCCGCTCAGATGCGCGATCGCCTGCGTCGCACGGCGCAACTGCACCTGGGCTACTTTTATGCCACCGACGACGGCGGCGCCAACCCCTGGGACCGCCTGCCGACCTACTGGGACGACGAAGTCGCCGCGGTGCGAGAATTGAACCGTGCCCGGAACGGCCGAGAATGAGACGCTTTGCGCGGTAAGGGTTCTGGACAAACCCCGTCGTCCATGCCAGAATGGGGCCGCTTTGCCCCCCGCTTTCTGGTGATTTTCCATGTCACGCGGCCCGATGTTCAGCTCCGGCGATGGGGCCGGGGCGCCCGAGGCGACGTCGCTCAGCCTGCTTGAACGCCTGCGCACGCAATCGCCGGACGCCTGGCGCTCGCTGGTGGCGATCTACAGCCCCTTGATCTACCGCTGGTGCCGGCGGATGGGCGTGGCGAGCAGCGAGGCGGCCGATGTTTCGCAGGAAGTTTTCCGCTCTGTGGCGCGGCAGGTCGGCGAGTTCCGCCACAGCCGGCCGGACGATTCGTTCCGCGGCTGGCTCTATACCATCACTCAAAACAAGGCGCGCGATCACCTTCGCCGCCGCCGGGCCCAGCCGCAGGCCGTCGGCGGCAGCGAGGCCCAACTCCAGCTCGCCGCTTTGGCCGACCTTGCGGCTGAGGACGACTTTTCCACCGACGACAGCGGCTCAGCGGACGACGACCAGAGGCTGCTCGTTGTCCAGGTGCTCGAACAATTGAGCGGCGAATTCGGCCAGCCGGCTATAACTGCTTTTTGGCGAATGGTCGTCGATGGCCACGCCGCAGCCGACATTGCCCGCGATTTGAACATCAGCCCGAAGGCCGTTCGCCAGGCAAAGTATCGCGTTTTGCAGCGGCTGCGAGAGGAATTGAAGGAGCTGGAGTGACCCGCGTCACGGCAATCCAAGATCCAAAATCGAAAATCCAAAATCCGGCGTGGCGCTCGTGCGTTGTTCTTTATAGGTGAGCATACCATCCATTTCCAAGGTCCCGGCCATGAGTCACATAAACTGCTTGAGCCAACAGGAACTTTCCGACTATTGCCTGGGCACGCTCGATCCCAAGCTCGCCGACGACGTCGCCGATCACGTCGAGCACTGCCCGCGGTGCGACTTTACGCTCCGGCAACTCGAGGCGCAAGGCGATACGCTGTTTTCGTCGCTGCGGGAGCCGGTGTATGACGATCCCTACCTTCGCGAGCCGGAGTTGAGCCGCGTTTTTGATTTGGCGGCCGCCCTCGCGCCGGCGGCGGCTTCGGGACCGGCCGTCGCCGAGCAGCTTCGCGATTATCGGCTGCTGGTCCGGTTGGGGCAGGGTGGCATGGGCACGGTTTACAAAGCGGTGCATACCCGCTTGGACAAGCTGGTGGCGGTCAAGCTGCTGCCGCCCGACCGCACCCGCGACCCACACGCCGTGGCCCGCTTTCAGCGTGAAATGAAGGCGGTCGGCAAGCTCGAGCACCCGAATATCGTGGCCGCGCACGACGCCGGCGAGGCCGATGGCCGGCACTACCTGGTGATGGAATACGTCGAGGGACTCGATCTCGCCGAAGTCTCGCGCCGCGCGCGGCCGCTCGCCGTGGCCGACGCTTGCGAGCTGGCCCGCCAGGCGGCGCTGGGACTCGATTACGCCCACCACCACGGCCTGATTCACCGCGACGTCAAGCCCTCGAACCTGATGCTCACCGCCGACGGGCACGTGAAGATTCTCGACCTCGGCCTGGCCTTGTTGCAGGGCGAGCCGGTCGCCGGCGGCGAGCTGACGGGCACGGAGCAACTGATGGGCACCACCGACTACATGGCCCCCGAGCAGGCCGGCGACTGCCACGGCGTCGGCGGCCCCGCCGATATCTACAGTCTCGGCTGTACGCTCTACAAGTTGCTGACGGGCGTAGTGCCCTACGGCGGTCCGGCATTCGCGACGTCGATGAAGAAGTTGCTGGCCCACGTCAACGCACCGGTGCCGAACCTGGCGGAGCGCCGTGTCGGCCTGCCCGATGGGCTGGTAGCCGCCGTGGAGCGGATGATGGCCAAGCTGCCCGAGGCACGGTTTGCCACAGCGGCCGAGGTGGCGGGCGCGCTGGCGCCCTTCGCCGCCGGCAGCGACCTGCCGGCCTTATTCGCCGCCGCCGCGCGGAAGACCGCATCCGGCGCGGCGCAAACGCATGCGTTACCCACCGTCGCGTCGGCGGCGCCGATTCACGCGGCCTCGCTATCGCAAATCGCCGACACCAACGACTATCTCTCGTCAGCACTCAGCGGAACGGAGGACGACGTCTCGGACGTTGCCCCAGCGGAGTCTGCAGGGAACGCCCTCTGTGGCGTTCCGCTGGCCGCGGACCCAACGTTGCCGACGGTTACTCGGAACGCCACCGAGGGCGTTCCCTACAGAATTCCGCCACGCCGGCGACTGCTCGTCGCCGCGGCCGGCGCCGCGGCGGTTTTGCTGATGGGCGTCGTGATCATCGTCAAAATGCGCGACGGCTCGACGCGCAGGTTCGAGGTTAAGGGCGACGTGAAAGAATTCACGATAACTCCCAAGGACGATGCCGATGCCACCACGACGCCCGCAGACCCCAACCGCGAAGTTGTGAAATGGGTGTTCGAAGTAGGCGGGAACGTGGCGGCCGTCAATCGCGAGGCGTGGGGGTGGCCAAGCAAGTGGCCGGAAAGTCCGTCTGACGTGCCAGACGACTCCGATGATTTGATGATCCTACTCATGGATTGTCAAAAAGTTACCGATGCCGACCTCAAGCGTTTCAAATCGCTTACCAAGCCGTTTTGGTTGTGCCTGACGCGTACGCACATCACCGACGCGGGGCTCGCGGAGCTGCGCGGGCTGCCAAACCTACGCATTCTCATTCTTGACGAAACCGCGATTACGCGCGTCGGACTCGAGAACCTTGGCACCCTGCCCAATCTTGAAACAATCGAGCTTCAGCGCACCGCAACGAGAGGCGCTGACCTAGGGCTTTTGGCCAACTTTCCAAAATTGGGACTCGTCGGCGTCGGACCGCCGCATTTGAGCCTTGAAGGGGTCGAGGTGTTGTCGACGATGCCGAACGTCTCTGTCGGGTTGACCGCTGTCGGGGAGGCCGACCTGAAATATTTTGGCAAACTGAGCCATCTGCAGTCGCTCTCCGTTGGCGGCAAGGAATTCAACGACGCTTGCCTTGAACCGCTCGCCAGTCTGACGAACCTGACGGTGCTGGGCCTATGGGACACGTCGGTCGGCAATGCCGGTATTGCCCGACTTCCGCTTCAGGCGCCTCGCCTCACGGTCCTGAGTGTCTCCTATGGTCGGCTGACCGACGATGCCGTGCAGCACCTGACCAAGCTGCGGAAGCTCGATGGCTTAAATCTTCTCGCGACAGGAGTGACGTCCGCCGGCGTTGCCGAACTAAAGGCCGCCTTGCCGAATTGCAAAATCCAATGGACGGATTCCGGCCGCACACCGGCTCCGTCCGAGGCCGACCGCGAAGTCGTGAAATGGGTATTCGGCGTAGGCGGCCGAGTAGCGGCCGTCGGTAAAGGGCCGTGGGCCTGGCCGGGCAAGTTCCTCGAACGACCGTCGGACTTGCCTGACGACCTCGACCAATTGAGTATTGTGCTTGCGAATTGTAGGGAAGTGACCGATGCCGACCTCAAGCGGCTAAAATCACTCCCCAAGCTATTTGAGTTGAGCCTGAGCGGCACGCGCATCACCGATGCGGGGCTGGCCGAGCTTCACGGGTTACCGAACCTCCGAGTGCTATATGTAGACGAGACTGCGATCACGCGCGCCGGGGTCGAGAAGCTTGGCGTGCTGCCGAATCTTGAAATGATCCGTCTTGGCGGTACAGCGACGACCCCGGCGGATCTGGTCCTGCTCTCGCGGTTTCCGAAGCTCGCTTTCATACAGCTTGGCCGCGCTCAATTGACCAACGAGGGAGTCGTAGTGCTCTCGGCTATGAAGACTATCGATTCGCTGGAGACGAGGAACGATGTCGGCTTGGATGAGTTCGGGCGCATCGCCAATCTAAGTCAACTGCGACATCTTGCCGCCGTGGGTGAATCATGCAGCGACGCTTGCCTCGAAACGCTCAGCAAACTAGCGAATCTGAACGACCTGTTGCTGTATTCGACATCGGTGACCGATGCAGGCATTGCCAGCCTTCCCCAGGTGGCTCCGGGACTCGTCTTCTTGACCGTCTCCGGAGGGCAAGTGACCGACGCGGCTGTCAAGCACCTGGCTGCGCTGACGAAGCTCGAAGTCGTGAATCTCCGCCAAACGCAGGTTACCGCCGCGGGCGTTGCCGAGCTACAGGCCGCCTTGCCGAATTGCAAAATCACTTGGACCGATGGCAGCATCACGCCGCCTGCCCCGTCGGTCGCCACCGATGCCGACCGCGATGTCGTGAAATGGGTATTCGATATTGGCGGGCGAATTTCGGTTGGCGAGGGCGACGTTTGGGCGGCGGCAAAGGCAATTAACGATGCGTCTGGTCTGCCTGTCAGGTTTGGCAGCCTGGTGATCGGTCTGTCCGATTGCCCAAACGTGACCGACGCCGACCTGAAACGGTTCAGGTCGCTGAGCAAGCCATTCGGGCTCGCGCTTGGCGGAACGAGCATCACCGACGCGGGGCTGGCGGAACTGCACGATTTGCCGAACCTACGATACCTATACAGGCTTACCACGGTCACTCGCGCCGGGCTCGATAGCCTCGGGGTTCTACCGAATCTTTATAACATCGAACTCAATGGCACATCGACGACCGACGCGGACCTTTCGCTCCTGTCGCGGTTTCCCAAGCTGCATAGTGTTGCACTCGCACAAGCGCACCTCACCGATCGGGGAGTGCAAGTGCTCGCCACCATGCCGAAGATCGTCGCGCTGTACGCTGACGGCGCCGCGGAAGCCGAAACCGAGCGGATTGGCAATCTCAGCCAACTGCGCACTCTTTCCGTCGGGGGCAGGCAATTCAACGACGCTTGCCTTGAGCCGCTCAGCAAACTGACGAACCTGATCAGCCTGGGACTATATAACACTTCGGTGACCGACAAAGGCGTTGCCAGGCTTCCAATCGTCGCGCCGCGGCTCGACTACCTGAATCTCTTTGGAGCGCCGGTGACCGACACGGCGTGCAAGGAGCTGGCCGCGTTGGCGAAACTGAAGGCCCTGGTGCTGACCGACTGCCGCATCGGCGACGCCGGCCTGGAGAAACTGTCGGCGTCATTGGGCCTTGAACTAATTGAACTCAGCGGAACCGACGTTACGGACGATGGCCTCAAGCATTTGCACAGGCTCGTCAACCTGAAGCAGCTCGATCTGACCAACACGCAGGTCACCGCTGCGGGCGTCGCCGAGCTGAAAACGGCGTTGCCAGGCTGCAATATCCAAAGATGAACCGCGGGCCGGCTATGAAGTGCATTTGGAGTTTTCGCGACAGGTTGGGCCTCGTTCGGCACTTTCTTCTTAGGCGGCGATGGGCGGGCGTTTTTCTGTGTCGGGAAATCCGCTCAACGGCGTTAATACTCATGAAGCTGGAGTGTTACAGATAAGTGGAGAACATGACCACCAGAACCACGGAGTTGAATCATGACATTTGACGCTTACCACAAATGGCTGGGCATTCCGCCGGCGGAGCAGCCGGCGAATCATTACCGCTTGTTGGGCATCGCCACTTTTGAGGACGATCCCGACGTGATCGAGACCGCCGCCGATCAGCGGATGGCGCTGCTGCGCACGTTTCAAACCGGGCAGCACTCGGCGCTGTCGCAAAAGCTGCTGAACGAGCTCTCCGCCGCCAAGCTGTGCCTGCTCAAGGCGGAGAAAAAGGCCGCCTACGACGCCGAGCTGCGCCGCCGAATCGACGCGGCGCAGGCGCCCAAGCCGGTGATCCCGATGGCCATGCCGCTAACGGCTTCGCCCGTGCGACCGTTGGAGCCGACGCGCGTGGCAACCGAAGCGCCGGCCTTGATCGTCACCGACGGCGGCGCCGCGCGGCATTCCACGCGCAAGCGCCGCCGAGGGCTTGGCTCGGCGGCCTCCGCCTGGTTGGCCCTCGCCGCGGTGGCGATCCCGGCCTTCGCGTTCGTGGGCTACTCGATTTGGAACAAGCCCCGTCCCGAGCAGAAAACACCGCCGGCGGCACGGCCGATGGTACACGAGTCAGCGGGAACAGATAAGCCACAACCGAATCCGCCTGCGCCGCAGCCGGCTGAACAGCCGATGCCCTCAACCGGCGGCAGTCAGCCGGAGCCTCCGCCGACGGTCCCCGAGCTTGCCAGCGGCAATATCATCTCCGACGGCTTCGTACCCTTGTTCAACGGCAAAGACCTCACTGGCTGGAAGACGCACCCGAACCAGCCGGGCAATTGGCGCGCGGAAGACGGCGTGCTGATCGGCTCAGGTCCGGCCGAAAGCAACCTTTACAGCGAACGCGGCAACTTCACGAACTTCCATTTGCGAACCGAAGCATCCATCAACGACGGCGGCAACAGTGGCGTGTTCTGCCGCTCGCGCTTCGGCCCGGTCAGGCCCGCTGACGGTCCTCGCTGGCCCGACGGCTACGAAGCGCAGATCAATAGCACACACTCCGATCCGAACAAGACCGGCAGCCTCTACGGACCGCGAGGCGCCGTAGTCGGCATCGCCAACTCGATTGTGCGGCCGAACGAGTGGTTCAAGTTGGAACTGATTGCCGCCGACAGCCACCTTGTCGTCAAAGTCAACGGCCAAACGACCGCCGACTATGTTGACGCTGACCGTAGCTTCCCGATGGGCCATCTCGCCTTGCAGCAGCATAATCCGCAGACCGTCGTCAAGTATCGCAAGATCGAGATTCGCGAGGATCTGCCGATCAACCAAATTGCCGTGAACGGCCCGCACGTCGAACCAGCGGGACAAGGCGGATCCGCATCGAGTGAGGCGCCGGTTGACACGCCGGTCGTCAACAATCAACGTCCGCAATCAGTTGCATCGTCCGCGCCAGGGCCAAAAAGCGACGTGAAGCCCGCCGGGCCTACCGCCAAGCTACCGTCGCTCGCCGATCTGGCGAAGGAAAACGACCCGGCGGAAAAGGCCAAGCTCACCGCGACGGAAGCATTCTTGCTAAAGCAGCACACGGAGGCGGTCACGCGCATCGCCTTTCACCGCACCATGCCGCTCTTGGCCTCGGCCGGCAAAGACGGCCAGATCCTCCTCTGGAACCTGGAAACGCGCGCGTTGCAGCTCCTGGTGCATAAGTTCAATGAAGAATCTTGGGCGGTCAAGTTCAGCCCCGACGGCAGCATGCTCGCCTTGGCCAATCGCAATTGGTGGGGCAGCAGGTTATTGTTCAAAACGCCCCTGGGTGTGCAGTTGAATGAAATCAAGGACTTCAAGAAGAGCGGCGGCGGAGCGGTGGGCTCGATCGCCTACAGCCACGACGGCCGCTTGTTCGCCGCCGGTCAAGACGATGGCACCATTCGCCTGTGGGACGTGGCCCAGTTGAACGAAATCGCTCCCGTCGCCTTCGGCTCGGAAAGCAGGATCTACGCCTTGGCCTTCGGGCCCCTTGCCGGCGATCGAAAAAATAAGCGCACCGAATACCTACTGGCCGCGGGAGGCACGGACGGCGAGCTCAGGACGCTGGCCGTGACCTATGGCAAAAGCAAGGCGGGCGACCGGTGTACCTTCCAACCGACCGCCGTGCAGTTTGCCAAGGCGGGCGAGGTGCGGGGCGTGCGGTTCAGCCCGGACGGTAAGCTTTTGGGGTGCGGGCGTCGGGGAAGCGTTGCCCTTTACCATCCGCGAACGGGCGAAAGCGTGCGCCAGCTTGCGGCCGACGGTGGCACCGTCGAATGGATCGCGTTTCACCCGCATCGCCCCTGGTGTGTCACGGCGCACAACAACGACCATGTGGCCCGCATCTGGAACACCGAGACGGCGGAGCTGCTGTGCGAATTGCGCGGCCACACCGGGGGCGTGATGTGCGCCGAGTTCAGCCCCGATGGCCGCCACGTCGCCACGGCATCCGAAGACTTTTCGATCAAAGTCTGGGATCTGGTCGGAGCCGACGTGCCCGCCGCGCCGAAGAAGGGAAAAAAGGCCAAGCCGGTCCCGTTGCTCGTCGGAGACTAATTCCTGACCGCCGAGGCTGATCGAGGATGTACCACGAGATGCCTGAAAGCAGCCTCCGGCGTTCGCCAGTCAGCGTCGTTCGCTCCACCGTCGCCATGCAAAACCTCTTTGAGCGCGTTGACCGGATGATGCGGCGAGCGCGTTATCGACTGCCGACGCCCGCGCCGGCCTTTTCGCGCTCCTGAACGGTCGCCAGGAAACTCGATAACTGTTCGATCGGCGGAGAGGAGCGAAAGACCTCCAGTTGCTGAGGCGTCGCCGCCGTGAGAATTTCGACGGGACTCTTCACGGCGCACCCCTCCAAGACCATTCCCAGCACCATCTTTGGCAGGGCACGCGCAAAAGCGGTCTGCTCGGGAGTAAGTTGCCGACCAACGATCTCCTCCAGCAGGCGCGGTTCTTGAAAGAAGACGACTTCCAGCGAGGGAACGGCGACCACGATTTCCACGGGGACGCCCGCCGCGAAACTCGTGACCGACTCCTCAAGACTTAATCGCCGCTCCTCGATACGCTCCTCGTCGACCGTCTCGGCGTTCACCACAATCGCCAGCGGCTTCCTCTCGTCCACGAGCAGCGATACCGCAATCGAGTCGACGGACGAAAGGCTCTCCGCGGCCAAAAAACCGATTCCCGCCAACAATTGCCGCGGGAGCAGGCCCTTGAGCAATTCAACGTCCGACCGTCCCACCGTCATGATGTAGGCAATCATAAGACATCTCGCTCCAGGACGTTGTAATTCGGCACAGCCAGTTCGATGCACTTGCGGTGCTTCAGGACCAGCAAATCCGCAATGTTCTCGTTGGCCAAGGCGAACTCCACTTCTCCACCGCTCCACAGGAGTATCGCCTGAGGCAGCGCGAAGGATGCCAGTAGCTTCGCCGATGGTGTAAAGTCGCTGGTGCTGAACAGTACGCCGATCGTGCCAGACGGCCGCCGCAGCAGTTGACTGCGGACTTTCGCGATCGGCGCGAAAGAGACGTTTGCCCGGCTGTCCTTGCTTTCGATCAACGCCCTGATGTCTTGATAATACACGGCCCCGTCAATTTGCTCCACCTCTTCGCTTAGCAACTCGACGGAGTAAGGCCAAGTCACTTGCGCCCCGCCGTGCTCGAACGCGCGGAGGACGAGATACTCGAACGCTTTGCCCGGTTCCCAACCGGGCGTGTCGCGCCGCTTGATCGCCAACCAGAGATCGCGCAATCGTGTCCAGTCGAGCGCACCGATTGCGGCCTCGTATTCCTCCGTCTTGGGCACGCTTGAGCGCCTCGTTGAATCCTTACCGAACCAATCTCCTTCCTCGTCAACCTGAGCATAGCCGAAATCCGGCGCCGTGCAATATGCCAATTGCTTTCCGCATGCCGCCTTGCTTCAGCCCCGATGGCCGCCACGTCGCCACGGCATCCGAAGACCTTTCGATCAGAGTCTGGGAGCTGGTCGGAGCCGACGTGCCCGCCGCGCCGAAGAAGGGAAGAAAGTCCAAGCCGGCCCCGTTGCTCGTCGGAGACTGATCCCTGACCGCGAATTCTAACAGCCGTCATCCAGCCGTCTCGAATCGTACGCGCCGAGCGACCTCGCGATCACCAGTGTCTGATCCGCAGACCTCGTGACCGACTCGACGAAGTACTGGTGCCGTTCGGCGATCGGGTAGACGCGATGCCGGTTGCCGACAAGTCTGACCCGGCAGGCGAGGAAGGTGCGGTGCAAGGGATCTTCGCCTAGCCGGGTGTAAAGGCTGGCCGCGCGGTCGCCGAACAGCTCCTGGCCGTCGCGGATGCCCCCATACAGGCGAAAGACGGTCGTCTCCGCCAGGGCCATCCAATGCCTCTGTCGCAGCTCGCGGCCCACGTCCAGTCCTCCGGGGCCGAGCTTCGCCTCGTCCCGGCGGGCGAAAACGTCGTCTTGCACCGTCGCCAATACCTTCGACAGCTTGGAGCGATCGCAAGGAGCCGCCAGAAAGCCCGCCACGCATTCTTCCCCCGCCTCGCCAGCGCGGCAGACGTCGGCATGGCTGCCGACCGCGATGATGCATGTGCCGCTCAACGCCAGCCCGCGGCAAACCTCCGCGGCGGCGGGAATCGTCCAGTCGATCAACGCCAGATCGGGCCGGAAACCCAAAGCTTCCTCCAGCGCGGCCTCGGCACACGAGGCGGCATGCACCTGATGGCCCATGAACCGCAACAACCCGGCTACGCCGTCCGCGGCCAGACGACCGTGATCGACGACAAACACGCGAAGAGACATGGCGGCACCTGGAATTTGGATACGCCGCCATTGTAGCGGCGCGCCGGATATGAACCAAGCAAAGGTCCGCCTCACTCCCCCATCACGTAAGCGAAGACCAAGGGCGCCACGATCGAGGCGTCGGAGTTGATCATGAACTTGGGCGCGTCTTTCTCCAGCTTGTACCAGGTGATCTTCTCGTTGGGCACCGCCCCCGAATACGAGCCGAAGGAGGTCGTCGAGTCGGAAATCTGGGCGAAATAGCTCCACAGCGGCACGTCTTTTTCCAGGTCCTGGATGATGAGCGGCACGGCGCAGATGGCAAAGTCGCCCGCAATGCCGCCGCCGATCTGAAAGAAACCGAGCCGGTGCCGCTCGGCGTTGTCGAGATACCAACGCACCAGGTGCTCCATCTGCTCCGTGCCGCTCTTGATCGCCGAGTGGCTCTTGACCTTTTTCTCCAGCACGCGGGCGGCAAAGATGTTGCCCAGCGTCGAATCTTCGTAGCCGGGCGTGTAGACCGGAATGTTCATGTCGTAGGCGGCCCAGACCCAGGAATGCTCCTTGGGAATCTGACGCACCTTGTCGAGCGTGCCGTCTTCGATCAGCCGGTAGAAATACTCGGTCGAGAAGTACGACTCGCCCTTTTCGGCGGCCGCGGTCCAGTATTCCAGCAGCTTGTGTTCGATATGCCGGATGACCGTTTCGGGAATGCAGGTGTCGGTGACGCGGTTGAAGCCGTCGTCGCGCAGGGCCAGCTCGGCGTCGGGCGAAAGATCGCGATAGTGCGGCAGCATGCGATATTCGTCGTGGGCCACCAGGTTGAAGATGTCTTCCTCGAAGTTGGCGGCCGTGCAGGAGATGGCGTGGATTTTGCCTGCCCGAATCATTTTGGCCAGCGAGATGCCCAGTTCGGCGGTGCTCATGGCGCCGGCCATGGCCAGCAACATTTTGCCGCCCTCATCGAGGTGCCGCCGCCAGGCACGAGCGGCATCGACGGTCTCCCGCGCGTTGAAATGCCGGAAGTGATGGTCCATGAAGTGGGTGATGGTCATGATGCAAGTCATCCTTTGAAGCCAATCTTGTCGCGCACCGCCTCCGGCAGGCGCTCGAGCAGTCGGCTGTGCTCGGCCAGCACGCGCAGGATCGCGGCCATGTCGTTTTCGATCCGAGCGAACCTCTCGTCGATCCGCGCGAACCTCTCGGAAGTGATGCGTTCGATCTCCGCCATGCGGCCGCGAAATGCCGCCTGATTCTGAATCAATATGGCCATTGCTTCGCCGAGGCGGTCCTGGCCGTTTTCTGTCGTCGCTTTCTTTGCCATAGATTGAGCACGCCGTGTTCAAGAACCCTCGGCAGGGGACGTCGTCAACGCTGACAACACCGAGCCATTTGGAGTGTTGGCTGCTTCAAGAATCGTAGTTCATCAAGGTCGCTGAGGCAATGTCGGCGAGGGACAGCGTTGGTAACTGACCCCTACCTGGCCCATCTGATTGCGAAGGAGCGGTACGGTGCGAGGGCAGCGCGTCGGACACGTTTGCGCGAAAGTCTCGCTCACGTTAGGATGGCCAGCATGGTCCCCGGTAAGCTGCCACATGATCCGAAGCCGCGGCCGAACCACCGCCGCTATATCGAAGTGTTGCGGAAAATGACGCCGGAGCAGCGCCTGGCAAAGGCGTTTGAATTATCGGAGATGCTGAAGGAGCTTCGCTTGCGTGAGCGCTTTCCTGAGTTGGACGAAGCCGCCTTCCATCGGCTCTTTCTCGACCGGCTCGCGAAGTGTTACAACCAGAACTATTAGCGCCGGTCGTTGATCACTCTTTGAAACCTGTTTTGTCGCGAACGGCTTCGACAGACGCGATCGTCACTTCTCCGAGGGTTGGGTGCGCCGTTGCGATTCAATGAAATGTACCCATTCTGGCAACTGCTGCCGAAAGTTGGGCGGAAAAGTGTGAGCGCTCGCGCCTGGCGTGATCAGCAATCGGACATTGGCGCCCATCTTTTCCGCCAGGCTTGCGTCGGACCGGGTGCTATGTACCGTCATTGGATGCTCGCGCTCCCCGCAACACAGCACATAGGCCTGGCGTCGATGCATTGAGCTGCTGCGGATCTGCCGCAAGTCGCGTGGTTTCTGTGAGCCAGGCGACAGGACAATCGCCCCGGCGAATTCCTCCGGGTACGTCATGGCGATTTCGAAGGCCATTTGCGCCCCTTGTGAGAAACCAAGCAGAATGACGCGCCGATTGTCAACCTGCTCCTGCTGAGCAACTTCGCGCAGTGCCTGGCGGACGCGCTCGGAGTCTCGGACCACGTCTTCAGCCCAAACAAACGAGGTACGTCCTCGGGGCACAGTCCCGCTAACCGCGACGAACGCCATCGCCAGTTGGTCGGCAAACGGCTGATAACCAATCGGAAAAAAACTGTGGGGATTGTCACCCAGGCCCGGCAGTCCTAACACGACTCCAACACGTGTGCCGGGCGCCAGTTCTTGCGGCATGACGAACGATGTGGCCGGCTGCCCCTTGCTGGCCCAATACTGATTTGTTGCTGCGAGAAACGGAGCAAGTTGTGCCCAGCGCCGGTCGCTCCGGACCGCGTCAAGGTCGTAATCTCTTCCGGCCCACTCAGCGTCGACGCCGTCACTTAGCGAGGCATCTTGCAACCAATAGATTGCGCTGTCTACGTCCCCGATGCGCGAATAGTAACAAGCCAGGTCGTACCTTCCACGGTCATTGGTGTGGACCGCCCAGTATTGCAGCGTCACCGCATCCACATAGTTGCCTTTTTGGGCGGCTTCCCGGGCGGCGCCCGCCAGAACCGGCCCCATCAAGCTGGATAAGTCTTTGCCTTTCCATAGTGCGTTTGGCGGCGCGGGCGGAGACAACTGAATCGGCACCAACGGCTTCCCATTCTGGTCGAAATTCGAGTATGCTCCGCCGGCGCCGCAACCAGTAGAGGTCGACAGCAAACACAGCGAAAAGAGAGCACAAACGACAGTGCCTAGCGGGCGGCGAAGCCGGCAATTGCGTTGCCTAATAATGCCAGCGCACATGATCGACCGCCTCACGTTCTGGACGCGAACCTGATAGTGAGAATAGCCCGCTCGCTGATCAGGATCAAGCAGCGCGGACAAGCCCGAAAACCCTCAAGCTATTTTGGCCGATGGAACGATTCAGGTCCATCCGGCAACGGGCTATCTAAACGTCGCCCGGCGTGATGAGTTACGATCCGCTCGGTCTATTGCACCTGAGCGGTCTGCGTTTGCTTGGCCTGCTGAAGCTGATCGTAGGCGGCTTTTTCGGCGGCGGCTTGCTGAGCGGCCGTCTGGGCGGCTTGAGCCGCGGCTGACATGCCCTGAGACTTGGCGGTGCGCTCGGCGACCAACTTATCCGCCTCGGCCTTCTCGGCCGATTTCTTCTCAGCCGCGGCCTTGGCGGCGGCGATCTGATCGGCGGCGGTCTTGGCCGCGGCCGCCTTGGCTGAGAAGTCGTTGGCCGCGGCCAACCGCGCCTCGTCGGCCTGCTTGGCAGCGGCGGCCGATGCGGCGGATTTGTCGGCGGCGGCCTTTGTGGCCGAACGTTTGTCGGCTAGGGTCTTTTCCGCGGCGGCAAGCTCGGCGGCCGCTTGCTCGACACGCTTCTTATTGTCGTCGTTGGCCGCTGCGGCCAGCGCCGCCGCGGCTGCTTGCATCGCGGCTTGTTTTTCGGCGATCAGCTTGACGCCTTCGGCCTGCTCGGACGCCGCCTTGTCGAATGCCTGCGCGTCGGCCGCGGCCGCGTCGGCCAGCGGCTTGGCCACGGCGGCCTTTTCGGCCACCGTCTTCTCGGCCGCCACGCGCTCGGCCTCGGTCTTCGCCACGTTGGCCTGGACCGCGGCCAGCGCTTGATTGGATGCCTCAAGTTCTTTGACACGCGCTGCGGCGACCGCTTGCGCATCGGCCAACTCCTTGGCGGCTTGCTGAGCGGCGGCCGCGGCCGCGGCGGCTTGCTGGGCGGCGGCGCTGGCCACCATTTCCAAGGTCGGCGGATTGGCGGGAAGGTGGGCGATCAGCTTGCCGTCGGCGGCATTCCACATGCGCACTTCGCCCGTCCAGTCGCCCGCCACGACACGGGCACCGTCGTGCGTAAAGGCGACTTCCATCGCCAGATCGGCGAAGGCCTCGAAGGCCCGTTGCTGGCCGCCGTTGCCGTCCCACATTTTGACCTGCTTGTCGCGGCCGGCCGAGACCAGGCGGCCGTCGTGCGTGTACTCCACTGAAGCGGTGCCGCCGCCGTGCGCTTGCCAGTTCTTGATCTGCGAGCCATTCTGCATCTCCCACAGGCGGACCGTGCCGTCCTCGCTGCTGCTGGCCAGCACGTTGCCGTCGTCGCGCCAGCTTACGTCGGTGATCGGCCCCGTGTGCCCGGTGAGGTTCTGATACTCGCGGCCCGTGTCGGCCTCCCAGACGAACAGTCCGCCGCTGCGGTCGCCCGTGGCCAGCAGCACGCCGTCGGGACTGAACTCGACGGCGGTGATCCAATCGGTGTGCTTCTTGATTTCATACTGCAGCGCGCCGTCGAGCGCGGAATAGACCCGCACCACGCGGCGCGGGCCGCCCAAGGCGATCAGCGTGTGATTGTTGTTGATGTCGGCCGCCAGCACGGTATCGAGCTCGTCGCCCACCGCGAACACGCGCTCGCTCGTCTTCACGTCGTAGACGGCCGCCAGTCCCTGCTTGGCGCTCCGTCCGCCGCCGGCCAGGAGCAGCGCTCCGGTGCGGCTGAACTTGAGCACTTGCGGCACGCCTTCGGGGAACGGTAGCACGGCGAGAAGCGCCGCGGTGTCGGAGTTGTACAGCGCGATCTGCTTTTGCCCGGCGATGGCCACCAGCGGCGCCCAAGGGCTGGAAGCAATGCCCGTCACGGCCGCAGCGCGCGGCGTATAGACGACCGGCTGCCGCACGACCTTGCCCGCTTCGGGCATGGCGACCGGTCCCGTCGGCTTGCCGGTGCCGGCGGTCACCTGCAGGTCCATCGACGGCTTTTTCTTGATCTTGGCGATCGACCCGGAGTTCTCCAACGCCCCCTCCGCGATCCACTGCTTGAGGATGGCCAGCTTGGCGTCGGCCAGCTTGGGCTGCTGCGGCGGCATTTCCGGCGTTTCGGTGTGCGAGACCAGCGCCCAGAGCCGCGAGGCATCGGGGTCGCCCGGCTCGATCACCTCGCCGCTGGCCCCGCCCCGCATCAGGGCCGCGAAGTTATCGAGCGCCAGGTCGCTCTTTTGCGTGTCAGGACCGTGGCAGTTGTAGCAATGCTCGCGAAAGATCGGCTGCACGTGCTCGGTGTAGTTGATCTTGGCCGCGGCGGGAGCGGCCGGCTTGGCCTCTTCGGCGAATGTCGGGCCGGCAAGGAAGAGCAGCATCAAACCGAGGGGGAATTGCAAATTGCAAATTAGTCGGCGCACGCGGTGTAGGTGAAAGCGCATTGAGTCTCAGGTTATCGTCTGTCGGTAGGGTGGGTCTGTTCTCGTGAGCCGGCTTTAGCCGGCTTTGATCGTCTGCCACCAGCTTTAGCTGGTGGGTAGCGAGGCAATCTATTATGTTTGAGCCGGCTTCAGCCGGGCTTCTCGACCATATCGCCGCGTCGAAGACTTGTTGCGGGCAAGGGCTAAAGCCGCCATCGAGAAGTCCGGCTAAAGCCGGCTAACAAATGTTATTCTTAACCGCAGACCACCGGCTAAAGCTGGTGGCAAGCAAGTCAAGTCCGGCTAAAGCCGGCTCATGATTCTCCCGGCGTTAATGGTTGAACACAAACTCGCGTGAATTCAAAACGGCCCAGAAGACGTCTTCCAACGCCTTCTGCGGCTCCTTCTCTTCGGCCACGGCGGCTTTGACCTTCGCCAGCTCGTCGGGCGTCGGCTTGCGCGTGAGGCAACGGACGTAGATCGACTCGATCGCCTGGTCCGGCGTCTTGCCTTCCTTCAGCGACCGTTGAATCAACCCGCCGTTGCGGATCTTGCCTTCGATCGTGTCGCCGTTGAGCATGTGCAACGACTGCGACAGGTTCGGCTCCGTCTTGACCTCGCACGAGCAGACCGTGTTGCGCGTCGAACGGCCGAACGTGTTCAAGAAGTAGGTGCTGCGGCTGCCGTCGGCAATTTGCACTGCCCGTGAGCCGAGCGGCAGGCCGGGGAATTTGTCTTTGGCATCGGTGGCTTGGCTGATGCAATCGAGCAGGTTTTCGGCCCGAACCCGGCGGATGCGGGAGTGGGCGAAGTTCAGCTCGTCCGATTCGTTGCTGGCGTTGCGCTCGCTGGCCCGCTGATACGTCTTCGAGTTGCAGATGTCGCGCACGAGCTGCTTGAAGTCGTAGTTGTAACCGGTCAGCTTGTCGCCCAGGGCCTTGTAGAGTTCGGGGTTGCTGGGCGGATTGCTGATCCGCACGTCGTCGACCGGATTGACGATGCCGATGCCAAAGAAGTGGTCCCAGACGCGGTTGGCCACGCTGGTGGCGAAGTACGGATTTTCGGGCGACGCCAGCCACTGGGCCAGCACTTGCCGGCGGTCTTGTCCTTTCACTTCCGGCTGCGGGCCGCCCAGGTATTTCGGCGGCATCACGCGGCCGTCGACCGGGTGCTTCACTTCGCCGCCGCCGGAATTGAACACGATCGTCTCGCGGTAATCTTCGCCGCGCTTGCGGCCGATCTGCGAAAAGAACGCCGCAAAGCTGTAGTAGTCGTTCATCGTCCAGCGGTCGAACGGATGGTTGTGGCACTGGGCGCACTGCGTGCGGATGCCCATGAACACCTGGGCCACGTTCTCGGCCGTTTTCAGCGTATCGCGCTCGACCTCGAAGTAGTTCGTCGCCGGGGTCTTGAACGTGCCGCCGGTGGCTCCCAACAGATCCTGCACCATCTTGTTCAGCCGCACGTTGTTCTGAATCTGCTGCGAGAGCCAGTTGGCGTAGAGATAGGCCGACTTGGCGCTCACCTGGTTCGTCGACCGGATCGTGAGCAGCTCGGCCCACTTCATGGCCCAGATTTCCGAGAACTCTTTCCGCTCCAAGAGCCGGTCGATCAGCTTGGCCCGCTTGGCCGGATCCTGGTCGGCGAGAAATTCGGCGTGTTCCTGCTCGGTGGGCAAGAGACCGGTGACGTCGATCGTCGCTCGCCGTAAGAAAACTTCGTCCGTGCAAAGCTCGCTGGGCAGAATGCGGAGCTTCTGCAGCTTGGCGTTGACGAGCTCGTCGATGTAATTGACCGGCGGATCGCTGGGCGGCGTGTACTGGATGTCCTTCGGCAACGCCAAAACCTGGCTGCCCACGGTATGCGTCTCGAAGCGGGCCATCACGAACGCTTCGCCGCGATTGGCCGCCGTCACCAGCCCGTCGGGCGTGATCGCCGCCGAGTTGTCGTTGTTCGTCAGGAACACGGCGAGATCCGTCACGTCGCGGTCGGTGCCGTCGGAATACTTGGCCCGCGCGATCATCTGCTGCGTCGCCCCCGCGCCTTCCAGCACGACCTGCTTGGGATACAGTTCAACATCGAGCACCTTTGCCACTTCACCGGCATCATAAGGCGCGCCCGCTTCGAGCCAGCGCAGCAGCGTGCGATAGTACTCGCTGTCGCGGTCGAAGCGTTTGCCGCCGGTGTGCTGCACGGTGCCGTCGATCTTCTCCATCAGCAAGCTTTCGGCCGGCAAGGCCAGGTTGATCCGTCGATAGCCCATTTCGTGCGTGATGCGAAAGTGGTCGCCGGCCGGATCAAAGCCGAAGAGCGAAATGCGGAAGCCGTCTTTGCCACGGGCTGCACCGTGGCAGCTTCCGGTGTTGCAGCCGGACCGCATGAAGACCGGCATCACGTCGAGTTGAAAGCTGATCGGCCGGTCGGCGGTGGCCTGCTTGACGGTGACGGGCACCGGCAACGTCTGGCCGTTGAAAGCGACTTCGAGCGTGGTCTGTCCGTCGGCTACGGGATAGAGCGTTGCGCCCTCGAGTTTGGCCAGGGCCGGATTCGCCAGTTTCGCTTGGGCCTGGCTTGTGACATCGAGCGTCACACCGTCGGCCCGCGTGGCCACCACGATGAACTTCTGGCGGTCGCGATTGGTGCTCAGTTCAACATCGGGCGGAAAGACCTCTACTTTCGCGATGGGGGCGTCGGCGGCGGCCGTGGAAACCAACACCGATGCGAGCACCAAACCAACGAGGGGAACTTGCAAATTGCGAAATGCAAATTGCGAATTGGCAATTGACCGCCGTACCGTCGACCGTATTCTTGCACCGCACGTAGCAGACAACGTCATCGCGACAGATCCTTTGTTAACCATCCAAGCATCGTCGCCCCTTTACCAATTTCAAATCTGCAATTTGCAATTCGCAATTCGCAATTTCCCCCTTACTGGCCGCCGCCGCCGGCTCCGGCCGCTGCCTCGGGCTTCTGCCCCGATTTCAGCGCCTTCTCGCGCTCCAGCCGCAACTGCTCCAGCCGCGTGAGCCGCTTTTCGGGCGGCTTCTCTGGCTGAGGCGCGGCGGCCACCGCCGTCGGCATCGGCGCGGGAGCGGTGGGCTTGGGCGGTAGCGGCGTGTCAATCCGCAATTCGCCCCCGCCCAGGTTGTGTACGATCGGTTCGCCGTTGGCCATCACGGTCGCACGGCAAAGCAACGTCTTATGACGGCCCGCCGGCGATTTGGCGGTGGTCTTCACGTGGAAGACGAGTTCCGTCGCGTCCTTGGTGAGCTTGGTCGGCTCGGTCGTTACTTCGAACGGCGTGCCCAACAACTCAACGACGGCCTCGCCTTCGAACGCCTTGTTGTTCTCGACCTTCACCACCACGTCGGTTTCCTGGCCCTGCTCGCAGGCCGTGGCATTGAAGGCGAACTTCACGTAAGGCTCGGCCACTTCGAGATTGGCGAGTTGCGTCGAGGCCATGATGCCTTCGTCGCCCACATTCGACCGGCCAATCACGGCGATCTTCCAGTGCCGGATTTCCGCCCCGCCGTTGGCCGTGAGCGGAATGACCGCTTCGTTCTCGTTCTCGGCGATCTTGATGTCGCCCGACGAGCCGACGCCCGGCGGGTTGTAAAGCATGCGAATGGCAATCGGCGCCGTAAAGCCTTCTTTGCGTTTGGCCACCACTTTCAGGCCCATCGAGCCGTTGCGGACCAGCGGCACCTTTGGCTCGACAACGTCGATGGTAAACGGTGCTTCAGCAGTGATCGCCGTGGCCATGCGGTGTGCGGTATGGCCCCACACCATGATGTTGTTCTGGCCTCGCACCAACCCAGTGACCTGCTCGACGTGCCCCTCGACTGGAATTTTCGAGTCGGTCGGTCGGCCAATCACATCCACCAGTGCTCCGGCCAAAGTCGCACCGGGCGCCGCCGTGAACAGCACCGGCACCTGGCTCTGGTTGGCCGCCATGGGCACGGTTTCGAACGTCAGGCCGGCCGGCAGGTCTTTCATGTCGAGCAGCAACTCGCCGCCAAAATCTTTCCGCTGAGCGCTGACCAGAATCGCCATGCGATTGCCCTGCGGTACGCTGGTGGTAATGTCGAAATACTGCCTGCGTTCGGGCAAGCCCATGGTGAGCCTGGGGTGTACCGGCTCGAGTTGCACGCGATAGGCGTAATCGACGCGGCCTTTGTTCAGGTGATCGCGCACGCTGACCAGATAGTTGCCGTCGGCGGGCGGGTTGAATCGCAGATAGCTGTCGGGTCCGCCGCTGTCGTCGTTGCCCGCCACCGTTCCGCCGTCTTCGCGGTGAATGTACAGGACCGGATCAAGTTGCGAACGAATTCCGCGGCCAAGCACATGGATGTCGAGTTGCTGGCCTTTCTTGGCGGCGAACTTGAAGAAGTCGATATCGCCGTCCTTTTCAATCACGCCGTTGAGAGCGGCGGGCGTTTCGAACACGGGTGCGTTGACCGGTGCGTCGTTCGGCTCGACTTCCATCACGTTGGTCAGGCCATCGAGCACGAAGGCGTTCGGCGAAGGAGAAATGCCCTTGTCGTCCTTGGCAAACAGGCCGAAAGGCACCGTCGCGTCGACCGGGACGACATAGTTCTCGCTTCGCTCACCGAGCATGTCGCCGAGCCATCGCAGGGCAACCGTCTCACCCGGCTTGCCGCCGGCAGGAATCGCGGCGGTCGGCCGCGGGAAGCGTCCGACGTGCAAGCGATAGGTGCAGGCGCCGTTGCCGCCAAACGCGCTCTCGCGGACCATGATCGTATACTGGCCGTCATCGGGAGCGACGATCGACACCACGCCGTCTTGCCAGACCAAAGCCGCGTCGTCGCAGGCGGTCAGCTCGAAGCGGTTCTTGTCGAGGACCGACAGCACCGGATCGAAGAAAAAGTTGCCCAAGCGGATGCCTTCGATCTCGGCCGTGATCCGCTCGCCTTTCTTGGCCTCGACGAGGTAATAGTCGACGTCTTCGTTGTTCACGAAACCGTTGACCGTGACGTCGAGGTTGATCTTTTGCGGCGTGGCGAACTCGCTGTTCGGCTCGACCTCGGCGACTTCGGGCATGGCGCCCACGCTGAAGGTGCGCAGGTTGCTGATGCCCGTGGCCGTGCGCATCCGCATGGCGTGAATGCCGATGCGGCAATCCGGAGCGATTTGCAGCCGCGTTTTGACGGCCTTTTCGTTGCCGGCTTCGAGGCTCAGGACTTTGATGCCCGGATAATAGAGCATGATTTCCTGAGCGTCTTCGAGATCGTCGCCGTTGAAGGACACGTCGATTTCGGTTCCCCGCTGCGCGCCGTAGGGTGCAATGCCATTCAACCGCGGCCCGCCGAACCCCCGCCGCCGCTGTGCCAGCGCGACGTTGGATGCCAGCAGAACCGCCAAACCGACGACAACGACTCGATGGACTGTGGAAGTCATAATCTCGTGTTCCAATCCAAAATCCAAAATCGAAAATCCAAAACGGAACGGTGGGCCAGCGCTCGCAAGCTCGCTGGTCCCACCCTACATAATTACGCGAGCAGCCCCTTGCGCACCTTGCCGCCGTCGACGATCTCGATCGGCCGGTTGCCGGGGGCCATCAGCTCTTTGTCGGCGATGATGCCGAGTTGGTGGTACACGGTCGTCGCCAGATCGGCAGGTCCGATCTCGTCTTCTTCCGGCTCGCTGGCGGTCGAATTCGACGAGCCGAAGATCGAGCCGCGCTTGATGCCGCCGCCCGCCAACACCACGCTGAACACCTTCGGCCAGTGGTCGCGGCCGGCGTTCTGGTTGATCTTCGGCGTGCGGCCGAACTCCGACGACACCATCACCAGCGTGTCGTTCAACAGGCCGGCGCGGTCGAGATCGGCAATCAGGGCCGAAAACGCCTGGTCGAAGGCGGGCATCTGGTTCCGCATGCTCTGCGTGATGGCGTTGTGCATGTCCCAGCCGCCGTAGGTGAGCGTGACGAAACGCACGCCCGCGGCCACCAGCCGCCGGGCCATCAGCATCCGCTGCCCGGCCTGATTGCGGCCGTATTCGTCGCGGACGCTGGGCGATTCGGCGTCGATGTTGAACGCCTCACGGGCCTGCTGCGAGCTGACCAGGCTGTAGGCCCGATCATAAAACGTGTCCATCGCCGTCAAAGCGTCGGACTTTTCCTTCTTGGCGAAGTAATCGTTCACGGCCTCCAGCGCCGAGCGACGGCGGCTGAAGCGGGCTTCATCGACACCCCCTTGCGTCGCCAGATCGAGCACCTTGAAGCCGTTGTTGGCCGGATCGGAGCCGAGGCTGAACGGGGCGAACGACGAGCTGAGGTAGCCCGTGCTGGCGAATTCGTTCGGCACGTTGGGAATGCAAACGTAGGGCGGCAGATTGTTCCGCGGGCCGTACTCGTGGCTCACCACGCTGCCCATGCTGGGGAACACCAACGCCGGGCTGGGCCGATAGCCGGTGAACATGTTGTGGGTGCCGCGCTCGTGGGCGGCCTCGCCGTGCGACATCGAGCGGACCACGGTGATCTTGTCGGCGATGGCCGCGGTCTTAGGCAGCACCTCGCAAAACTCGGCCCCCGGAATCTTAGTGGGAATCGGTTTCATCTCGCCGCGGTATTCCAGCGGGGAGAAGGGCTTCGGATCGAACGACTCCTGCTGGGCCATGCCACCCGGCAGAAAAATATGTATCACGCTCTTGGCCTTGGCCTCGATGAAGTCGTAATTCTTTTGTTCCGCCTTGGCCTCCTGAAGTCGAAAGAAATCCGCCAGCGACAGTCCGATGCCACTCACGGCACCCACGGTCAAAAATCCACGTCGGCCGACGCGATCGGTAAGCATGCAACTTCTCCTCGATAGGGGTTGAAAAGCGGTTTGGTTCAGGGCGGGCATTCGGTTCCACGGGCGGCCGCGGTGCGGCAAAAGGCCCGGAAAACGCGAAACTTGGACTACTTCATCCGCAGGCCGGGGTGGGGCGCCTCTCGGCCTCTCTCTTCGGGAGGCGGCACGAGCGGCGTATCCGGCTGTCGGCAGATGCGGGGTGTGCGTTGGCATCTGCCCAGGCAGGTCTCTGGCATTCGTTCTTGGGCAAACCAGCCCTAACCCATCAACGAATACCAAGCTGACGATACCCGGTGTCGAAGCGAATGTCAAAGAGATTTTATTCAACCAGCCCCCGCAACGTCCGCAGATTCAGCACGTCGAGCTCTTCGCCGTCGACGATCCCCTTGGGCGTTTCCAGATACATCGGCACCTGCTGAAACCGCTCGTCGTTGAGCAAATGCCGGAACGGTTCCAGGCCCAGCTTTCCCCGGCCGATGTGCTCGTGGCGGTCGACGCGCGAGCCGAGCTCGCGTTTGCTGTCGTTGAGGTGAAACGCCTTCACCCGTTCCAGCCCCACGAGGGCGGCAAGCTGCTTCATGGTGGCCCGATACTGGCGGAGCGTGTGCAGCGGGTAGCCGGCCGCGAAGATGTGGCAGGTGTCGACGCAGACGCCGAGCCGTTCGGGCTGCTTCACGCCGTCGAGAACCGCCGCAAGCTGCTCGAAGCGATGGCCGAGGCAGCTTCCCTGGCCGGCGGTCGTTTCCAGCAGGATGCGCACCTGAACCCCGCGCGTCTGGCGGTGGATTTTATTCAGCGCCGAGACGACCCGCCGCAGCCCTTGCTTTTCGCCGCTGTCGACGCACGCGCCGGGGTGCGTCACCACGTAGGCCAGGCCCAACAGCTCTGCCCGCTGGATTTCGACGACGAACGCCTCGATGCTGCGCCGCCAGAGCACTTCGTCGGGGCTGGCGAGATTGATCAGATACGAGTTGTGGGCGATCGGATGTCCGATGGTCAACGCCGAGAGCGTCGAGCGGAACTTGACCGCTTCGTCTTCCAGGATCGGCTTGGCCCGCCATTGGTTGCTGTTCTTGGTGAATACCTGAAGGCAATCGCAGCCGCAACGATGGGCGATCTCGATGGCCTTGTAGTATCCGCCGGCAATCGACGTGTGCGATCCGAGAATAGGCATCTTCAACTCGCTTATCTGACCGTTTGTTCGCCCGACCCAGCGGGACCGCTAAAGACCACGGTTCATTTTAGCGGTTCCTGCCGGAAACAGCCGCCAGCCCCGGCACCAAAAAATCAACCGACCCATCAGGGAGCGCTTGCATTGCGCGCCTGCAAGCGTTAGATTGACGGCGTCGGCCAATCGCCGACCGCCCAGTCCAGATACCTGCCCCGTCTGCGACTGGGTTTTTCTTGCGCCGTTGCGAACGCCAAGGAAAGGACCAGAACCGTGCCAAAAAAGCCAAGCCGAGCATCGAAGCGGCCAGCCTCGATCCGCTGGGAGTTCGAGCCAGACATCCCCACGCACGACTTTTTCGAAGGCGGATCCCTGGATGACTTGGGGAACCTTGACGAAGCCGTCGATGGCTTCGTCTGGTGGTTGGAAAAGGGTTATTTTATGATCTGGGAGGCGGTCGTCTGTGAAGAGCAGGACATCCCCCTCACGCCCAGGCAGAAGAAGATGTTGGGCGGCCTGCTGAACTTCAATGATGTTGGAGACGATGAAACCCTTTACATCGACGAAATCCCCCGGCCCAGCGAACCCTGGCACGTCATCCTCAACAAGATCGTGCCTCACCTGCTGATCGAGCCATTTCGCACTTTTGACGGTCACGAGCAGGTGCAATGCGATGGCTGGAACCGGATTGCGACCGCCCTGCGAGAGCATGGGCTGGGCCTTTCTTTGCCTCCCGGCGTGGAATCTTGGGAGGCATTGGTTCCGGTGGAGTTGCGGCACAAACTCTGGCTGCAATCGTGCTTCAACAGCCTCGACGGCTTGGGACAGGATGCGAGCCTGACCCTGAAAAACCCTGGAGAGCATTACCTGGTGGACTGGTGCGTCAAACGCTTGCGGGAATGCAAAGAGAGCGTCGCCTACTTCGGTCTCACCCTTGAATCGCTGCTCAACCGGCTTGTGTTGCCCGTGCAGGACCAGCCGATCTTCTTGAAAATGATGCAGGACAAGCTCGGCCTGAGTTCGGACCACGAACAAATCGCCGGCCGGCTTTAGCGTTGAAGTGGGCGTCGTGGGGGCAATCACCCCGCAGTCATTGCCGCCAGTCCATTCGATTCGCTCCTTCGCCTGATTGACCGTTCAGCGACGACCGTGCGTTCCGGGCCGTCAAAAGTCGCCCGACACCGTCAGGTCGTCGAAATAGGTGCGGGCGTCGGCTTTCGTCCACAGGCCGATACGCCCGGCATCGGCGAACGTCGTGTCTTCGGCGTCGAGATACCGTTTGCCATCGTAGTAGCAATCGATCCCGTCGCCGCGCATGGTGACGCGGAGGGTGTGCCAGCCGTCGGTGTGCTTGATGTCACGGCTGTCGAGCAGCGTCCGCTTGCCGGCGACAACGTGATAGAGACGGAAGTTGTTCTCCAGCGGGTTATAGCGGCAGATGTAGTAGTTGTCTTTGTCCTTGGCCCGCCAGACCAGTCCGCCGCCGCGGTCGTCGTCGCCCGACACCGCTTTGAAGCGCACGCTCAGATCGACGTCTTGCACCTCGAAGCCGTCGACGAGCACCACGTTAAAAACCTTGTCGGGGTTCTTCGCCGACTGGAAGAGCACTTTGCCGCGGTCGACGAGGGCGGTTTTCCATTCGCCGACTTCCTCGCGAAAACCGCGCGGCACGGTGCCCGGCGCGTCGTCTTCGAATGTCCACGTCTGTTTCGCCTCCGCGGCCGCCAGGAATCCAGCAGTCAAGCAACAAGCAATGGCCAAGAACCTTCGTGCAACCATCGTGAGTTTCTCCAACGGCAATCATTTGCGGCCGGCTCTGTAGAGAACGCCCTCCGTGGTGTTCCGCGAAGACCGGCACGGCGCCAACCGTCGTGCGGCGGAACGCCACGGAGGGCGTTCCCTACAGAGCCGGCACCAGCGACATTATAGTGGACCATTTTCGATTTCGCTGCTACCGTTAGGCGTTGGTTCTTCGGGAATGAGCTTTGCATTCCTGGAGGGACGTTTGGCACGTAAGTTTTTGCGGAGGTCAGCCATGAAAATCGAGTTGCGCTACTGCTCGGTTTGAAACTACGAACCGAAGGCTGTCAGTTTGGCAAGCCGAATTCTGTCGCAATACAAATTGCAGATCGAACGCCTGGAGTTGGTGCCCGACCGTGGAGGATGTTTCGAGCTTTCGGTCGACGGCGATCTGATCTACTCGAAGCTCAAGACGGGCGAGTTTCCGGATGAGGAGGCGATGATCGGCAGCATCGGCAAGCAGCTTAAAAAGAGGTTGTGAGCCGGACGGCTCGCGTCTGTTTGTACTGCACGCGCGAAACGGAGACATCTTCGGTGGCTGGGGCAGAGGCTGGCCACGTAACGGTCGAGAATGCTCAGAAACGCCGCGGCCAGCCGATGCCCCGGTAGCGTCACCACCGGGGCATCGCTTGGCCGGCGGCGCGTTTTGTGGTGCGAACTCGGTCTCGGCCAAGCTCTGCCCCAGCCACCCCCATTTCTCTCGACGACGCCCCGTCTACCGTCAGCCGAGCTTCTTGCGCAAGGTGGCGCGGTGCATGCCGAGCATCTGAGCGGCCGCCAGGCGGTTGTTGCCGGTACGCTCCAAGACCGCATCGAACAGCGGCGGCTCCACGGTGTCGAGCAACTGTTGATACAACTCGACCGGCGCATCGGCAGACGCCAGCCGCGCCGCCACCCAACCGCGCACCGCGTCGCCCAATGCGGTGCCGACGTCGACAGCGCAATTGGCCGTCGGCGGGCATATCGGGGGCAGATGCTCGGGGTAGATCGTGCCCGACCGGGCCAACAGGGCGGCGTGCTCGACGGCGTTTCGCAGCTCGCGCACGTTGCCCGGCCAAGGGCGGCGGCGAAGTTCGTCGATCGTGGCATCGGCAAAGGCTGCTTGCCCGTTGGCGTGCAGCCGGCGCAAGAAGTGCTCGGCCAACGGTGCGATGTCGTCGACCCGCTGGCGCAGCGGCGGCAGCTCGATCTCGAATACGGCCAGGCGGAAAAACAGGTCTTCGCGAAACGTGCCGGCCTGGACCTCCTTTCGCAAGTCGCGATGCGTGGCCGCGATCACGCGAAAGGCCGCCTTGCGAGGACGCACGTCGCCCACGGGCGTCACCTCTTGCTGCTCCAGCGCCCGCAGCAGTTTCACCTGCACGGGAAGCGGAATCTCGCCCGCCTCGTCGAAGAACACCGTGCCGCCGTCGGCCAGTTCCAGCAGTCCCTGGCGGGCCTGGTCGGCCCCCGTGAAGGCGCCCCGCGCATGGCCGAACAACTCGCTTTCGACCAGTGCCGGATTGAGCGCGGCCAGGTTGACGGGCACCAGCGGGCCGGACGCGCAGGCCGAGTGCCGATGGATGGCCCGCGCCACCAGTTCCTTGCCGGTGCCGCTTTCGCCCGTGATCAGCACCGACGCGTTCGTATCGGCCACCAGCGCGATGCGTTTGAAAACCTCCTGCATGGCGGGACTCGTCCCCACCAGTTCTTCCGTCACCGCGGCGCTCGCTGGCGCGGCCGCCACGGGCGCGACGCGTCGGGCAAGCGCCCGACGCATGACCGATGCCGCCTGCTCGACGTCGAACGGCTTCGTCATATAGTCGAAAGCGCCGTTGCGGACCGCTTCGACGGCCGTCGCCAGATTGCCGAACGCCGTCATCACCACGATCGGCGCCTGTGGCTCGAGCGCTTGCAATTCGCGCATGGCCGAGAGACCATCCATGCCGGGCAAGCGGACGTCGAGCAGCACCAGGTCGAACGGCCGCCGCCGGGCCAAGTCGATCGCCTCTTCCGCCGACGCCGCAGCGACGGCCGTATGTCCTTCGTCGACCGCCAGCCGCCGCAGCGCCCAGCTTATGGTCTCTTCGTCGTCGACGATCAGAACGTTCATGGGGCAATTCTGGATTTTGGATTTTGGATTTTGGATTGTTCCGCGTCCGGTTTTGGCTGTTGATTCAATCCAAAATCCAAAATCGAAAATCCAAAATCGTGCCTGGGCAGGCGCAGCTCAAAACAGGTCACACCGCCCTGGCGCCGATAATCGAGCGTCCCGCCGTGGGCCTGGGCGACCTGTCGGGCAACCGCCAACCCCAGGCCGATGCCTTCGGGCTTCATCGTGGCGAAAGGCTCGAACAGCCGCTCGGCGATCTCGGCGGCAATGCCCGGCCCGCCATCGAGCACGCGCAACAGCACTTCTTGTTTCGTCGCGGCAAGCTCCAACCGCAGCCATCCGCCGGGTCCGGCTGCCTCGACGGCGTTCAGGGCCAGGTTCATCAGCAGTTGCCGGAGTTGTTCCGGGTCGGCTTCGACGCAGCCCTCGCCTTCGTTGGTAATGAGCGGCGAGTCGCGACGCTCGTCGGTCGTCCGCAGGTCGACTTTACGGTGGCGACAAGTCGGTTCGATCATCTTGGCGACGTGCTCGACGATCGGCCAGGGATCGCAACGGGTTTTCTGCAGCGGCCGGGGCTGACCGGCCGAGAGGAACTGTTGCAAGTGCTCTTCGGTCAACTGAAGCTGCCGCAGGGCGACATCGAGGCTCTCGTCATCGGCATGACAGCCGTGCCGCTGGTGAAGCTGCACGGCCATGCGAGCGCCGGTGATGTCGTTGCGTAGATGGTGGGCCAGTCCGCCGCTGAGCTGGCCCAGCAACGTGAAGCGCTCGGCCCGGCCGATGGCGCGGCGCATCTGCGTTAATTGCTCGGCGAGCACGTTGACGGCGCGCGCGAGATCGCGCAGCTCGTCGTTTCGCTGCGGCAACGGCAGGGTCTGAAAATCGCCCTCGGCAAGCCGGGCCACCTGGGCGCGCAGACGGGCGATGGGGCGGCCGAGTCGAACGGCGATGACGGCGGCCACCACCATAAACGCGGCCAGCGTCGCCGCGCCGACGAGGAGCGGCGGCAGGGCGGCTTCGCGCCGGCTGGCCCGCCAATGCTGCTCGGGATAAAGAATATCGAGCGTCAACGATTGCGTCGCCGGTCCCCGCGGCGGCATGGCCAGCGACGACAGAAAGAAACCGTTGCCGCCGGCTTCGATGAGCGGCCCCAAGGCAAGCTGTTGCCAAGGGCGGCCTGGCAAGCGGCCCGCGCTGTGGGCGGGCGCCGTTTTGCTCCGCGCCGCGACCTTGCCCGACGCGTCGAAGAGCACGAATTCCGCGCCGCTCAGGCCGCGCATTTGTTCCAACACGGTGTCGGTGAGCGGGAAGGTCGACTCCACGAGGGTGCGCCCCAGATTGCGCACTTGCTCGTCGATTTGCCGCTCGGCGCGTCGGGCCGCCAGGAGCGCGCTGAGCGCGCTGACCGACACCAGACCGATCAGCATGGCCGCGGCGAAGGGAACCAGGATTTGGTAGCGGATGGGCCAGCGCATGGCAAAGTCGCGAAAAAGAGCTTCCCTTGGCATCATAGATGGCCCGGCGTGGGCCTTCAAGAAACGCCGTGGTGGTGATACCATTTGCCTTATGACAGAAACACCCCCCACCCCGCATCCGGAAAACGCCCCGCCGCCCTGCGCCATGGTGATCTTCGGCGCCAGCGGCGACTTGACCAAGCGAAAGCTGCTGCCGGCGCTGTATAACGTCGCCACCAGCGGCCTGTTGCCCGAAAAGTTCGGCGTCGTCGGCTTTGCCTTCGACGAGATGAGCGCCGACCAGTTTCGCGACGCGCTGACCGCCGAGATGAAGGATTTCGTCGGTTCCGCGTTGGACGAAAAGCGGTGGAACGAAGAGTTCGCCAAACGCATCTATTACGTGAAGGGGAACTTCGAAGATCCGCAGGCCTACGCCGAACTGAAAAAAACGCTGGCCACCGTCGATCAGCAGTGCGGCACCGACGGAAACTACCTGTTCTACCTGGCGACGCCGCCGTCGTTCTTCGACAAGATCGTCAAGCAGCTCGGCGCGGCCGGCCTGGCCACCGAGCCGAGGGGCGAAGGCGACGACGGCCCCGCCAACCGCTACCGCCGCGTGATCATCGAAAAGCCCTTCGGCCACGATTTCGACTCGGCCAAAGCCCTGAATCGCGAGATCGGCAAGGTGCTGCGCGAAGACCAGATCTACCGCATCGACCATTACCTGGGCAAAGACACGGTGCAGAACATCATGATCTTCCGCTTCGGCAACGGGTTGTGGGAGCCGACCTGGAACCGCCGCTACGTCGATCACGTGCAGATCACCGTGGCCGAAAGCGTGGGTGTCGAGCATCGCGGCCTGTATTACGACAAAGCCGGCGCCCTGCGCGACATGGTGCCCAACCACATCGCCCAGCTCCTGGCGTTGACCTGCATGGAGTCGCCCATTTCGTTCAGCGCCGACTCCGTGCGCGACGAAAAGGCCAAAGTGCTGCGGGCCATTCACCCGCTCGACGAAGAAGACGTGCTGCGCGACGCGGTGCGCGGGCAGTACGGGGCCGGCACCGTCGACGGGCATCCCGTGCCCGCCTATCGGGCCTCGCCCAACGTGTCCCGCGATTCGAGCACGGAGACGTACGTGGCCATGAAGCTCTCGATCGACAACTGGCGCTGGGCCGGGGTGCCGTTTTATATCCGCACCGGCAAATGCCTGCCCACGCGCGTCACGGAAATCGTGATCCAGTTCAAGCACGTGCCGCTGATCTTGTTCCGCGAGACTCCGGTCGAACGGCTGACGGCCAACCAGCTTATCTTGCACATTCAGCCCGACGAGGGGATCTCGCTGCGTTTCGAGGCCAAAAAGCCGGGCTTCGGCATCGAGACACACCCCGTGACGATGGACTTCAGCTACGAACAGGCGTTTGGCATGAAGCCGCTGACGGGCTACGAAACGCTGCTCTATGGCTGCATGCAGGGCGACGCCACGCTCTTCTTGCGGGCCGATTTCGTCGAGACCGCCTGGGGCTTTTTGCAGCCCATCCTCGACGTTTGGGGCACCTTGCCGGCGCGCAAGTTTCCCAACTATGCGGCCGGAAGCTGGGGACCGAAGGAAGCCGACGAACTGATCGGCACCGACGGCCGGCAGTGGAGAAACCCATCATGATTCTGGCGGGCGACGTCGGAGGAACCAAGACCAACGTCGGTTTCTTCCAAGTCGAAGGCCACGGCCGCTCGCTGCGAGTCACGTCGGTCGTCGAACAAACGTATCACAGCCGCGAACACGCGAGTCTCGACGAGCTGGCGCTGGCCTTTCTCAACCAGCACAAGCTGCAAGCTTCGGTGGCCTGCTTCGGCGTGGCCGGACCCGTGCGGCACGGCCATAGCCAGGCCACGAACCTTCCCTGGACCATCGACGCCGCCCGGCTGACAGCCGAATTGCGCGTCGAGCGAACGCTGCTCATCAACGACCTGGAAGCGAACGCCTGGGGCGTCGCCCAGCTCGACGAGCGGGATTTCGCCGTGCTGAACCAAGGCGCCGCTGATAGCGAAGGCAACGCCGCCGTGATCTCGGCCGGCACGGGCCTGGGCGAAGCCGGGCTTTACTGGGACGGCCGGCGGCACTTGCCCTTTGGCTGCGAAGGCGGGCACGCCGATTTCTCGCCCCGCAACGCGTTGGAAAGCGGGCTGCTGGCATTTCTCTTGGAAGAATTCGGGCATGCATCTTGGGAGCGGGTTCTTTCCGGCCCCGGTCTGCACAACGTTTATCGTTACCTGTGCCGAATCAAACCTGGGGCGGAATCGCCGGAGGTGGCCCGCGAGATCGCGACCGGCGACCCTCCGGCGGTGATTTCGTTGGCGGCCCAGCAGGGTTGTTGTCCGATCTGCACTGAAGCGATGGGTCTGTTCGTCTCGCTGTATGGGGCGGAGGCGGGCAACCTGGCCTTGAAGCTGATGGCGACCGACGGCGTGTACCTTGGCGGCGGCATTGCGCCGAAGAACGTGGCGGCACTCCGGCAGGGCGACTTCATGCGGTCTTTTGCCGCCAAGGGCCGCATGCGGCCGGTGTTGGAAGCGGTTCCGGTGCGGGTGATCTTATCAGCCAAGGCCGCGCTGCTGGGCGCGGCCCGCTGCGCGGCCACCCGTAGCCCGCTTGCTCCGCAAGCGGAGGGACCGTAGCCCGCTTGCTCCGCAAGCGGAGTGAACTTCCGGTCGCAAGGCGGACGTAACCCCACCATTGGCCAACTGACAGATTCTGTCAGTTGCGCAGGCGTTCCCCGTCCGGCCGGCAAGCCAAGCGATCATCGCGATCTAAAACACTTGTGAAAAATAAAAGCATTTAGCGTCATGGCCCAGCGGTAACACCTGTCCGCATATACCTTTAGAGCCAACAGGCCCACGTCGTTTGCTGAAAACTTGATCGCTCCGTCCCCAAGATTCACGAGCCCCAACAGCTCGCGTTGGAGGATTCCAAGCGTGCTGTTGAGTTGAGCGACAATTGAAAGCTCCTCACCCGCGGATGCGGGGATGATTTTGTAGAATTCCTTGCCGTACACGCCGTCGACATTCCATAGCACCATGTGCCGCTCGCCAAACGTGCGCGGGAAGAGAATCGGCGCTTTCAGCGAGGAATTTCCCTCCTGCTTGACCCCGTAAAGGACCACTCCCGCGCAGTCTGTTGTCAGCTTGATTTGCTTGGCATCCTTGGCTGGCTTGAGGGGGTCAATACCGCGGCACGCTGGCGTCGATCTCGGCCGACCAGGCGTCGATGCCGCCCGACATGCTTTGGGCCGCGGCAAAACCCTGCTGACGCAACCACTGGGCCACCCGCAGGCTGCGGCCGCCGTGGTGGCAATGGACCACGATCGCTCGGCCGCGGTGCGGCTCAAGTTCGCTCACGCGCTCTTGAATCTCGCTCATCGGCAACAACCTCGCGGCGACGATCTTGGCCACCGCATATTCGTCGGCCTCCCGACAGTCGAGCAGCAGAAAGTCGTCGCCCGCGTCGAGCTTGGATTTGACCGCCTGGCAGGGAATTTCCAATTCAAGTTCGGACATGGGCTATCAACGGTGGGTGGTAATGATTTCAGGCCATTCTACCGCGTTGCTTTTGATTTAGGCAACGAACGCACCCGGCTACCGGTATTGATTTCATCTGCTGCCGCGTGCGGTATATAATGCCTCCGCATCAACCACCCTACTCGTGACTTCCGCCGTGGCCCAGCTCGATCCGGACCGCCAACGCGAATTTGCCCTGTCGATCGTCGAGCGGCTGCGCGAGGCGGGGCACGAAGCGTATTGGGCCGGCGGTTGCGTGCGCGATCTGCTGTTGGGCCGGCAACCGAAGGATTACGACGTGGCCACGAACGCCCGGCCCGCCGAAATCCGCGATCTCTTCGGTCGCCGCAAGACGCTCGATATCGGCGCGGCCTTCGGCGTTGTGGCCGTGGTCGGCCCCCGGCAGTCGGGCATCGTCGAAGTCACCACCTTTCGCTACGACGTGGGCTATAGCGACGGGCGGCATCCCGACGGCGTCACCTTCACCACCGCCCAGGACGACGCCCAGCGCCGCGACTTCACCATCAACGGCCTATTTTACGATCCGCTGGCCAACGACGAAAGCCGGCGCGTGATCGACTTCGTGGGCGGCATCGACGACCTGGAGCGGCACGTGGTGCGCGCCATTGGCGATGCTCGTGCCCGCTTCGGCGAAGACAAGCTGCGCATGCTGCGCGGCGTGCGGTTTGCCGCCACGTTCGGCTTCGCGCTCGATGCCGCCACGCGCGAGGCCATCGTAGAGTTGGCGCCGACGGTCAGCGTCGTCAGCGCCGAACGAATCGCCCAGGAAATGCGGATGTTGCTGGTCTTGCCGGCCCGAGCGCGGGCGGCGGACCTATTGCGCGAGACGGGCTTGCTGGCTTCGATCTTGCCCGAACTCGTGCCGCTGGCCGATACGCCGGTCGCGCCGCACCGGCCCGAGCTGGGCAATCTTTGGCGGCGGACGCTGGCGGTGCTCGATGGGCTTCAGCGGCCGCGGTTTCCGTTGGGTCTGGCCGCGCTGTTGCACGCCGCAGCCTGTCAGGGGCATGAGCCGCCGGAGGGCGAGGGTGCTCACCGGGCCGCTGAGATCGTCAACCAGGTGTGCCAGCGCTGGCGGCTGTCGAACAAAGAAGCGGAACGGGCCTCTTGGCTCGTCGAGCGGCACCGCGCGCTGCTGAATGCGGAGCAGATGCCGTGGCCGCGGTTACAGCGGCTGTTGACGAGCGAGGGAATCGACGACCTGTTGAAGCTGCACGCGGCCATCGCCGCGGCCGCCGGCCACGACGCGTCGCACGTCGACTATTGCCGCGGCCGGCTGGCGTTGCCGCCCGATGAGTTGAACCCGCCGCCCCTCTTGACCGGCGACGACCTGATTCACCACGGGATTCCGCCGGGGAAGATTTACAAGAGCCTGTTGGACCAGGTGCGTGATGCTCAGTTGGAGAAGTCCGTTCGCAGTCGTGAAGAAGCGATCGCGCTGGTCGATCGGATCGTGCAAAAGGGTCTTGGGACTTAGGTCACGGGTCTTGGTCTCGAAGTGCATGCACATGTTTCAGTATGACGCTGTTGACGAAGCGGCGACTGAGCGACTCGGCATTGAAGTTGCGAACGTCGTGCCTCGCCCGGCGGTCGTCGCCTTGTGCGGCACGCTTGGCGCCGGAAAGACCCGGTTGGTGCGCGCCATCGCCCGCGGCCTGGGCATCGATCCGGAATCCGTAACCAGCCCGACGTTCGTTTTGCTGCACGAGTATCCCGGCACGACGCCGCTCTTTCATTTCGACGCCTATCGTTTGCGCGACGAAGACGAGTTCTGGCAGCTTGGGGCCGACGAGTATCTCAGCGGTCAGGCGGGCGGAGTCGTCGTCATCGAATGGGCCGACCGCGTTGCCGGCTGCTTGCCCGACGAACGGCTGGACATCACGATTGAGGTTGTCGGCCCGACGGAGCGCCGCTTTTCGATCGCGGCCCACGGCGACCGCTACGAGGCGTCGCTCAGGCAGCTCATCCGGCGGTATGGTGGATCTTAGCCCGGCGGTGCGCGGATTTATTCACGGCGCCGACCGCACTGCAACGCCAAAATGCTGCGCTCGTCGCGGACTGCCGTAGGTGGCCTCGTCGGTCACTAGCCGTAGCGAGCGAATGCGGCGCGGGCCGATTTCATAATCGAAGTAGCCGGCCACCGTCGCCTCGACAAAGTTGTCGTCGTCGCGGCGGGGGTAGAAAGGGTGCTTCATTTTCAGCTCGCCATCCAACCGCACGCGCGCCAAGCCCTCTTCGACCGAGACGACCTTTGCCCGCAGCGACTCCCGGTCGATCCGGTTGTCGGCGAGGTCGTTGTCCTCGGTGTCTGGATAAAACCGCAAGTAAAGCTTGGCAACCACTTCGCGATCAGGTGCGGAACCAGCGAGCCGGGCGGCGCCTTCGGCGGCGCGGCCTGAGCGGCCGGTTTGGCCACCGGTTCTCCCGCCTTGGGTTTCAGCTCGTCGATCGCGCAACGCAGCATGTCGAGCACGCGACTGGCCTTGGCTTCGGCCACGTGCAAAGAATCGAAGGCGCGGCCATCGGAGGCGAGGATGTAGGCGTGTACGCTGCCGATCGAGGCCTTTGCGGCGCCCTTGGCTTCGGCTTCGCGATTGAAGCGAGAGAACTCTTCGAACAGGCGCCGATAGGCCGCTTTTTCTTCGCTGGAGGCAGCCTCGTTGTGCGAGAGATAGACCCCGTCGACGCGGACTGCCACGAAGCTGCTGTTGAGCAGGGAGATGATGGTTTCGTTGGAGAGCGGACCCGCTCTCACGCAGGCACCGTACACCAACCCGAAGCGCCAGCGAGGAGCGTGAAAAGGCGGCAAAACCTCGCTTGCGCTTCGGGTTAGTGTGAAAATGGGAACGCGTTCGGCGAAGCTTTACCTTTTCGCAGGGCGGCGGGCCGTTGTATAATGACGCCTGTATAATGACGCCGCGAGACCGCCTCACCCAGACTCAAAGGATTTCGACAACGTGCCAAACAGAATGCTGCTTGCTACCGCGTGGTTGGTTCTCTTTTCGCCCCGATTGGGCATGGCGGCGGATGCCACGGACTGGCTCTCGTGGCGCGGGCCGATGGCCAATGGCAGCGTTGAACAGGGGAATTACCCGGTTCAGTTCGGGGGAGACCATTATCGCTGGCGCACCCCCTTGCCGGGCAAGGGTTGTTCGACGCCCATTTTGCTCGACGGGACGATCTACCTGACTTCTCCCGCCGACGGGAAGGACGCGCTCGTCTGCTACGACTCACACGGCGCCGAGAAATGGCGGGCGGTCTTCGGCAAAGAGAACCCAGGGAAGCATCGCAACGGCTCCGGGTGCAACGCCTCCCCGGTGACGGATGGCAACGCTGTGTTCGTCTTCTTCAAGAGCGGCACCTTGGCGGCCGTCGAACGCGACGGGAAAGTGCGTTGGCAGACCGACCTCGTGGAGCGTTATGGCAAAGACACGCTGTTCTGGGACCATGGCACTTCGCCCGTGTTGACGAACAAGTACGTCGTCATGGCCCGCATGCACCAAGGCGAGTCGTGGTTGGTCGCCTTCGACAAAGCCACCGGCGAACTGGCCTGGAAGGTCGCCCGCAACTACTCGACGCCCACCGAATGCGATCACGGCTACGCAACGCCGCTGGTCATTCAGCATCAGGGGCAGGAGTCGGTCCTGGTTTGGGGCGCCGAACATCTGACCATTCACACCGCGGCGGACGGGCAGGTTAACTGGTCGTGCGGCAATTTCAATCCGGGCGCCAACGCCTTGTGGCCCGCCATCGCGACGCCCGTGATCGTGGGTGACATGGCGGTGATTGCCTACGGCCGCAACGATCGCGGAATTCCGCGACTTCATGGAATTCGGCTGACGGGCAGCGGCGACGTCACGCAAACCAACCATGTCTGGAAGCGAGAAGATATTGGCACCTTCGTCCCGAGTCCGGCCGTTTACCAGGGCCGGGTGATTCTCGTCCGCGACCGCGGCCAGGTCGTGAGCATCGACCCCGCCACAGGCCGGACGATTTGGGAGGGGGCGTTTCCCAAGCATCGGGCGAACTTTTACGCCTCGCCGCTGATCGCCGCAGACAAGCTCTACGCGCCGCGCGAGGACGGCACCGTGTTTGTCGCCAGCATCGCCAACGACCAATTCAAATTGTTGGCTGAGAACAACATGGGCGAATCGATCATTGGTTCGCCCGTTCCGGTCTCGAACTGCATCCTCCTCCGCGGCGAGCAGCATCTGTTCTGCGTCGCCTCGGAGAAATCGCCGCTGACCCAGGCGGCCGCCGGGCGGTAGTGGAAGAATTGCTCGCGGGTCGGTTGTGGCAGGGCCATCTTGGCCCTGATCCGCGATCTGCGATGTAAGATAAACACTGCTCTGCTCCGCCGCTCGCAACGGGTCGTCCTCATGCTCGTCATCGCACGTATCGACTTCGGCTTCTGGTTACGGAGGGTCGTGACCTGGGATGCACTTTTGCCCATCGTGATCTGGGTCGCGCCATCGGTGATCGAGGTCCTCTTGCCGAATCGTCGCGGTGCCATGGAAATCGCGGCCCTCGTGCTGCCGATCGCCGCGGTGTTTCTGCGCTTCCGTGCCGGCATGCGGCACATCGCATCCAACCGTTGCTCGAGGCTGGTCCGTGGAGTGCAGGTCGCCGTCTTCATGGTCGGCATGCTTCCGCTGATCCTCTTCGATTGCTTCATGATCCTTTCCCACAACATGCCCGCGCTCGGGCCGATGCCGGCCGAAGACGTGATCGTCTGGTCCATCCTCCTTTCGATCTACGTCACGGCGATGGTCATTGCCATGTACCCCGGCCGTCTTGTGGACGACAACCCCTACTGCGGATCGCTCGAATCGCCAAGGCCAGCGGAGCTCGAGGGACGGCAGTGGCAGCCGCCGTGGGCGTTCTTTGCATTGGTGATCTCTTGCATTATCTGCGGGGCATTGGCCGCCGCGATGCCTCGGCACGAGCCGATGCGAGACCTGATCGCCTGGAACAGCGTTTTCACCGGATCCGGCGCGTTGGCTCTCCTTCTTCGTTCTCTGCAAACCCGTGCCGTCGCGCGCAAATCCGACAACCGCCAAAGACCGCCAGCCGATCCGGCTCCTGCGCCAGAGACGCGCCGGATGCGGGGGTGAGGCCAACGGACTCGCTTGCCGGCAGGCAAGCGGAGTAGAATTTCGTGGACGGCCGGACGCGCCGGGACTGTTGGCGCTCCGCGGCCCGACGCCTAGAATGGAAGCACGAGGTGGCACTATGGCGATTGTAACCGAACAGCGCGTCGCGCCGCTGATGGCAGGCGATCAATTGACCCGCGACGAGTTCTTGCGCCGTTGGGAAGCCGATCCGAGCATCAAGCTGGCCGAGTTGATCGAAGGGACCGTCTACATGCCTTCCCCGGTTTCTGCCGAGCACGGCGACATGGATGGAGACGTTGGTGGTTGGCTAAGCACCTACAAAGCTGCCACGCCGCGCACCGCCAGCGGCCGAAACACAACGTCGTTCCTGCTCGACGACACCCCGCAACCCGACCTAAATCTGCGGTTGCTGCCGGAGTATGGCGGCAGCTCGTGGGTCGAAGACAAATTCCTGCACGGCACGCCCGAGTTGCTTGCGGAAGTTGCTGTTTCTACCGCCTCCTACGATCTGCACCAGAAATTCAGGCTTTATCAGTCGGCCGGCATTCCCGAATATCTGGCCGTCGTGGTCTTCGAGCAGGAAATCCGCTGGCACATGCTGGTCGACGGTCGCTACCAGCTTCTTTCGCCCGACGCCGACGGACTCTATCGCTCGCGAATCTTTCCCGGCCTTTGGCTCGATGGCAACGCTCTTTTGTCGGGAAACCTGCGGCAGGTGCTGGATCGCTTGCAGGAAGGTCTGCGGTCCGCCGAGCACGAGCGATTCGTGGCCCAACTTGCCGCGCGACGCAAAGCATAGCTTAGCACGCGGATCGCCGCTGATCGCGGGAGGCCTATCCACTGCGTTCGCGCGGCATGGTAAAATGCGTTCGGCCGGGCAAATCCTCCCCAGTTCTCGCGCTCGATCGATCCATGTCCATCGCGCAATCACCTGTCAAGCCTGATGCGGCCCTGCTGCACGACATTGATTGGGGCACCTATACGAGGCTGCTGCGCGCCTTCGAGGGAAGACGACGCTTCAGGCTCACCTACGACCGCGGGACCCTGGAAATCATGAGTCCACTCTGGGAGCACGAAAAGGCGGCCTACGTCCTGGGAGCAATGATCGACGTCCTCGTCCAGGAACTCCGACTGCAGTACGAACCGGGGCGCACCGTCACCTTGAGGCGGCGACGTAAGAGCCGAGGGCTCGAGCCGGACAACTGCTATTGGATCGCCAGCGCGGGACAGCTTGCGGGAAAGACGCACCTCGACTTGGGCGTCGATCCGCCTCCGGACCTGGCGATCGAGATCGACGTCAAGCACAGCTCGCTCGATCGGATGAGCATCTATGCCGCCCTGGGCGTGCCCGAAGTGTGGCGCGTGACCTCGGCAGAATTGACCTTCAACAATCTCAAAAGCGGCGTCTACGAGGTGCGCCCGTACAGTGTATCGTTTCCCCGACTGGCCGGCGCCGACCTGCTTGCTTTCCTGAACCAGCCGGGCCCGACCGGCACAGCGGCGCTGATCGCGCAGTTCCGCGATTGGGTACGGCAAGTTCTGCTTCAACGCTGACGCATTGACACCGGCGTGGCGAGGCCGCCGCGGCGGCGATAGAATGGCGTGAGGCACGTCGGCAAAGGGTTCTTGCATGGCCACCGCGGAAAAAGTTCGGCTGAGGGGAGAAAAACGGATCGTGCTGTCGGGCATATCCTGGGAACTGTATGAGCAGTTGCGCGACAATGAAGAAAACTGGCACGTCCGCATGGCCTACGATGAGGGGAGGCTCGAACTGATGAGTCCCTCGGCCGACCACGAAGCGATCAAAGAATTAATCTGTGATATGATTAAAGCGTTCGCTGAGGAATTGGGAATCCCGCGGCGGAGTCTGGGAAACACGACATGGAAGAGCGGCGAACTCGCCAAGGGGCTGGAGCCGGATGGGTGCTTTTACATTCTCAATCACCACCACGTTTGCCACCGCCGCCGCATCGATCTGGCGGTCGGTCCTCCGCCCGACCTGGCCGTGGAAACGGCAATCAGCCGGAGTGTCGTCCCGCGGCTGCGTATCTACGCGGCGCTCGGCGTTCCGGAAATCTGGCGGTGGCGTAAAAACGGACTCACCGCCTATTCGCTCGGCGCCGAGGGAAAGTACGTCGAACGCGAGTTCAGCTTGAATCTCCCGATGCTGCGGGTGAAAGACCTGGAGCCGTTTCTCGACTTCGAACTGGCGGCCGACGAAACCGCCTGGATCCGCAACTTTCGCGACTGGGTGCGCGAGCGGTTTCTTCACAAAAAGGCTTGACCAGGCGGCCGCCTGAACTGGCCCGCTGTGGCTCAGCGCCTCGCGTTACGTTTATTGCTTGGGACTCGTCGGGCGTTGACCGCCCGGCCGGTCCCCAATGATCGTGCGAGCGGGAAAGTCGAATTCCTTGCCTTTCATTTCGGCGAGCTTGGCCTCCTGTTCGTCGGTCAACACGGCCAGCGTCTCGGCCTCGGCCTTATCCTCCAGCGCTAGCAGCTCATTGCGCCACTGATCGAGCTCCGCTTGGGAGAAGTCTTGAAAACCGGGCTGACCGGGCGGCGGATTCGCCGCCTTCTGTCGGTGGTTTTGCACGACCTTCAGAATCTTACCGATGTTGTCCTGCTGCTCTTGCGTCAGGCCGAGTTCCTCGACAACCTCCGGTTGAATGAGGGCGCCAGCGCGGAGCCATTGCAACCACAACTGCTTGAGTCGGGTACGCTGCTGGGGGTTGAGAATTTGATCTACTTTCTCCGCCACCAACTTGCTCGCTGCGACTCCCTTTTTGTTTGTTTCCTCGAAGCGTTTCTGCCGCTCTTCGGGGCTCAGGTTCTGCGCCTCTCGGGTAGCGCCGCTTAGCTCGAGCAACGGCGCGAAGGCTTCCTCAATCTCTTGGGTTTGTTCATCGCTGACTGCCAACTCTTTGCGGACCTCCGGCGACCGCAAGAGCTCGACGGACGTGCCGAACCTGGGGCCGGGACGGAGCCGGTCGCCCACACGGCCGCGCGGCGCCTCCTGGGTCTTTTGTTGACTTCGCTCGCCGGTCGGCCGAACGATGTATTCTCCAAAAGGATTCCTTGGGAAAGCAAATTCTTTGCCGGTTAGTTCGGCAAATTTGGTCTTCTGTTCGTCGGCCAACACGTGCAGCATCTCACGTTTCGCCTTCTCCTTTCTCGCGTCCCAGTCAGCGACAAACTGTTGCTGCTCCTGCTGCGAAAGGTCCTGTAACCTGGGCTGGCCGGGCTCCGGGCGCCGCGCTGCTGCCGCGATCTCGCGCATTTTGTCCTGTTGCTCTCGCGTCAGGCCGAGCTCCTTGACCAGCTCGGGTTGAAAAAACGCGCGCATGCCCTGGAACTGTAGCCACAATTGTTTGTACCGCAGGCGCTGTTCGGGCTTGAGAATCCGGTTCACTTTTTCCTCAGCCAGCTTGGTCTCTTCGACTCTCTTTTTGAGAATCTCTTCCAAACGTTTTTGGTGGTCTTCGGGCGCGAGCTTCTGGGCCTCCCGAAGATCGCCGTTGAGCTCCTTCAACGGCGCGAATGCTTCTTGAATCTGTTTCTCCTGTTCCTCGCTGATGGCAAGCTCTTTGCGCACTTCGTCGCCCACCTGCGAGGTGCTCAGAAGCTGGAGGGGCGTATCAATCTGCGCGCCCATCGGGCCGCCAGGTATTGCCGGCTGCCCGCGGCGTGGCGGCTGGTCTTGAGCCCTGACGGTCGGTTCGTGCGGAGGATCGGCTGTGACGATGCGCCACTCGGGCATTTGCATGAAATGAATGACTGTGACGTCCTTCAGTTGCAAGGCGCGAGGTTCGCCGCCGGCGGCGGCAACGATTTCGAGCCGCGCCTTTTTTTTGCGAGGTTCGTTGATGTTTTCCACCACCTTGATTGCCAACGAGCGGCCATCGGGCGACCAGCACAAGCCGCCGATGGTCGCGTTCTCCTGCTCGGCCAGAACCTGCCGGGCATTCGAACCCTCGACATCGACGATCCACAAGCCGCCTTTTTCCGCGAGCGTGAAGCGGTGGTACGCGATTTGTTTGCCGTCGGGAGAGAAACGCGGGTACAAGTTCGCTGATCTGTCCTGTGTTATGCGGCGCTCTCCCGTGGCGTCGGGATGCATCATGTAGAGCTGATAACCGTTCTTTTCTTTCGAGTGGCGGCCTGAAATCGTCACCAACCAATTGCCGTTCGACGTCCAGTCTTCGACCTGTTCGGTTTCGGGGATGGGGAGTTTTTGCTTCTCTTTGGTCGCCAGTTCCAGCAACCATGACGTGCCGTACCAGCCCTCGCTGCCGTCGTTGACATGGTACAGCAGTCGTCGCCCATCCGGCGACCAGGCCAGCAGCGAACCACCTTCCATCAGTTTAATCGGTTGCGGATTCTGAATGTCCGCGAGGAAGAGATCCGAAGTGCCGCCGCTGCCCGGCGCCCCCTGAGGTTTGAACTCACTGTAGGCCACCCGGCTGCTGTCGGGCGAGAGCCGCATCCTTTGCCCCAGCGGGCCGACCTTTCGCCAGGAGCCGGTATTGGGATCGACCTCGATCACTCCTTGATAGTTGTGCGGGAAGGGCGCGTCGCTGCTCAGGTCCAGGATGACCCACACATAGATTTTGCCGGGTAATGCCTCGGGCTGCTTGGCCGCGTCCGGTTTATCATCTGCAGCCACGGCCGCGGCCGCGGCCTGAGGCGCAAGCCTCCAGGGGACGACGCTCAATGCGACGATCAGTGCGAAGACGCCGGCCGCAAGAGCCAGGCGACGAAACGAATAAGGTCGGACGCGAGACATGACTATCATCCTCCGTTCAAGGTTGCGAAAAGCCCCCAATACGCTGGCGGTGGACAGCGCGGACCGGGTCGGCAGTGGCTCTCGCGCGGCCAGCTTCAACAGCAGGCGGCCATACTCGACGGGCTGGGCCAGCCGCCCCTGGATGAGCAACTCGTCGCAGGCCGCTTCTTGGGCCTCGGACCAGCGGCGCACCATCAGCCACACCAGCGGGTGAAAGAAGAAAAGTGCCCGGACGGCCGTCGGCAGCCAGTTCCAGGCCAGATCGCGCCGCCGGTGGTGTGCCAATTCATGGGCCAGCATCAGCCGCAACTCGCCCGCATCGAAGGCCTCCAAGCGGGCCGGCAACACGATGGCCGGCCGCCAGATGCCGGCGAGTAGGGGACTGTCGACGCGCGGCGACAAGAGCAGCCGCGGCGGGCGGCGTAGCCCGAGCCGGTCCGCCTCCTGCCGGCAGGCCTCGCTCAGCGAACCGCTCACTTGCGGCGTGGCGGAAGCCGTCAGGCGTCGGGCCGCGAGCCACTGCCTGGCGATGCCGCCCAGCGAAACTACGGCGCCCGCCACCCACAGCACGAGCAGCAGGCCACCATAAAAAGGCCCCGGGCCGCCTTGCATCGGCACGACCGGCCTGGCGGCGTCGAACTGCTCGACGGCCTGCGCGGGTGGCTCGCCGGCAACGGGCAGCGCGACGTGCGACGACACCGTTTCGGGCGCGACGGGAGCCGCCGGCTCGGCGGGAAGCACTGGCAACGACAGCGGCTGAATCCAGAACAGGGCAACCAGCAGCTTGAGGCAAGCGAGGCGCCACAACCAGCAAGCGACCCGAGCCGAAAGGAACCTCGGCCAGCGGGTGATCGCCCAGACGAGGGCAATGGCAATCGCCCCCTGCCACGAAGCCCTCGCCAAGCTGGTGATCCACGCTTCGCCCCAGAGCTCGAAGTTTTGCAAAAATTGGCTCATGAGTCCCCTCTTTCACGAGATTCAAGGCGTTGGAGAAGATCTTTGAACTTACGGGCCTCGTCGTCGTTCAGCAACGACGAGCGCGTCAGATAGGCCACGAAGGGCGAGACCTCGCCGCCCAGCACCTCGTCGACAAAGCCGCTCACCAATCGGTGCAGCAGATCCGCTTTGGAGATCGTGGGCGTATAGCGATGTGCGCCGGAATCCTTGCGGCGTTTCAAATAGCCCTTCTCCCGCAACCGTTCCATGACGGTCAGCACCGTGGTGCGGGCCTGGCCGGTGGTCGCGGCGAAATGGGCCGCCACTTCGCGCACCGTAATCGGATGATGTTCGGTGATGTGCTGCAAGACCTCGAGTTCCAAGCGGCCGAGCGGTTCTTTGGGCGGTGGCACGAGCAGGCTCCTGTGACTACTGACGTAGTCATATTAGCGATGACTATGGATGTAGTCAATAGGCGCTCGGCAGATTTCCTGCGACCGGTCGGTTCAGGCGAAACATTTCCCCTGATGCTTCGCTGGTTGAGTTTGGGCCCAAAAACGCTGGTGCGCAAAGCCAAGACGCTCAAGTACGCGTCCCGCGCCCCGAACAAATCCATGCTAGCGGGGGGATCCGTTGCAACGTTGCAACGTTGCACCCAAACTCCTAAAGGCCGAGGGACAGTGCGTGATCGCGCGCGTCCAATTCAACGGGTTTGCGCGGGAACGGACCAAGCCAGTCGCAGGCGACGATACGGACGGGCGGAGACGATTCGCGGGGCGCGCGTGGGCGGGATAAGAGGACGGTGGAACTTATTGCGCACCAGTTGCGCGTCTTCGCGGCGAGTTGCGCGTCTTCGCCGGCGCACGAGGTTTTTCGTGCGCGGCGAACAGCGGCGTTCGAGTGCTGACAAGGCGCGTCTATCCGAACAATTCCCGGATCGGTTGGCCCGTGGTCAAGGTGCGCGAGATGCCGCTGGCGTCCTGCGGATTGTTGATGGGAATGTCGAGGGCGTGGTAGATGGTCGCCGCCAGTTCCTCGGGGCGAACCGGGTTACTGGTGGGATACTCGCCGTACTTGTTGGACTTGCCGTACACTCGGCCCCCGGCGATGCCCGCTCCGGCCAGGATGGCGGAGAAACACTGCGGCCAGTGCTGGCGGCCGGGAGGATCCTGCTTCAGAACGAGGGGCGTGCGGCCGAACTCGCCGGTCACGACGACCAGCGTCTGGTCCAGCATGCCGCGCTCTTTGAGGTCGGAAAGCAACGCGGCCAGCGCCTGATCCAGTCGAGGCAAACAGAATCCCATGCCGTAAGAACCGTCGCCGAAGGCGTTGCCCATGCCCATGTTTCCGCCGTGCATGTCCCAACTGCTGCTCGGCGGGCCGGCTTTGTCGTGCTCGGCCTGCCCGGTCCAGCCGTTGACGGTGACGAAGCGAACGCCCGACTCCACCATCCGCCGTGCCAGCAGCAGGTTCTGCCCGAGCGGGTGCATCCCATATCGCTGGCGGACTTTGTCTGGTTCGCGGCTCATTTCAAACGCCTGCCGGCCTTCGGCCCGCGTCATGGCGTCGTAGGTCTTCTCGCGCAGATCGGACCAGTCCTTGACGTGCCGGAGCTGATCGAACCTGTCGGACTCCAGCCCGCCGAGCAACCGTTTGCGCGTGTCGAACCGGTCCTTATCGTAGGGGTCGTAAATCTGCGGTGGTTTGAAGTCGCTCATGGCCGGATGGTTGTCGGCCGAGCCGATAAACACGGGCGCGTAAGCCGAGCCGAGGTAGCCGCCGATGCCCAGGTTGGGCGCGCAAAAGACGGGCGGTCCCACGCATTTGATGAGCCATGCGTTGGAGACGAAATTGCGTTTGCTGGGTTTGTGTTTGGCGACGAACGAGCCCAGGTAGGGCTGATCGTCCGGCAGGCCCTCCTGCACGCGCTTCTCCGATTGGCCGCTGAGCAGATTGTGCATCGCGTCGAAGTGATTGCTGATCGCGCCCGGATGCGACATGGAATTGATGAGCGTGAAGTGGTCCGTCACCTTGGCCAGCTCCGTGTGCATCTCGTTGATGAGCATGCCCGGCACCCTGGTGGAGATGGGTTGGTACGGCCCGCGATAATCCTGCGGCGCGTTCGGCTTCATATCCCAGGTGTCAACGTGACTGGGCCCTCCGCAGAGCAGGACAAAGATGCAAGATTTGTCCGCGGCGACGGCCTTGCCCGAAGCATCGACCTTGTCGCTGCCCATCACGGCTCCCGGCATGCCGAGACTCAGCACGCCTAAACCGCTCGCGATGAGGGCTTGCCGCCGGTTCAATTCAAAATCGTTCATGTCGAATCCGCCATGCAAAATCCCGCCGTGTTTTCCGGAGTGTTCCAGCGATACCGATTCTAGCCGATTCGCCCCTGCGACTCCATCTTCCGTCGCGGACGGGCTTTGGGGCATCCGTCGAGGCGGAGTCAAAACCCACGGCTCGCGGCAGCAGGGCAGTGAAAGCACTGTTCATTTTGAAATGGTTCAACGCCCCGCTTATGGATGCGGACGTTCTTCATCATGGAAGTTTTCCATCGTTGGGGTCGAAAATTGGCAACGGCCGCGGTGTCGGTCGCTCCGATTCTGCCGGTGTCGGCCGATGCGACCGCAAGAAAAATAGCTCATTCGGCCGGCTTGTGAGGGTTGTAATTCACCTGATCTGCATTTTCCGCGTGCGGCCGGAAAAATGAAGGTCGCCGTCCACTTCTCGCCATTGCACGCCGTGCAGCGAAAGAGCGTCGGCCATGCGGGCCACGCCGGAACCGCCGACGGGCGACGGCGCTTCAACTCCGCCAACCAGTCTCGGGGCTACGAAGACATGCACCTCGTCGATCTGACCTAGAGCGAACAAGTGGCCGAGCAACCGTTCGCCCCCTTCCACCAGCACGTTGGTCATGCGGCGGCGGCCAAGCTCCGTCAGCAACTCGTTGAGCCGTTCGGCGTGGCCGCTTCCGGAGAGCGACAGCACTTCGCACCCCGCGTCAGCCAACCGGTGGCGATTCTCCGCGGGGGCTGAAGCGGCCGCGGCAACGATCACCGGAAATTCGCCCGCCGTTTGCACCAATTGACTTTCCAGCGGCAACGTCGCTTGCGAGTCGACGACGACCCGCGTCGCTCGTCGCGGCCCCGGCGGCCTGGCGGTCAACAAGGGATCGTCGCCGAGCGCGGTTCCGCTGCCGACCACGATCGCGTCGACGCGGCCGCGCAGCTCGTGTACCCAGCGGCGCGAGGCGTCGCTCGAGATCCAGCGGCTGTCGCCGGCGCGGGTGGCGATTTTGCCGTCGAGCGTCATCGCCCACTTGACGATCACCCACGGCAGCTCGCTTTGGACAAGCTTCAGATAGGGCGCATTCAGCCACCGGGCATCTTGTTCGAGCACGCCCAACTCCACCTCGATGCCGGAAGCGGCCAGTTCGGCGGCGCCGCGGCCCGACACTTCCGGAAAGGGGTCGGGCATGGCCGCGACCACGCGGCGCACGCCGGCGGCAACCAAGGCCTTTGTGCAGGGCGGCGTCTTGCCGAAGTGACAGCAAGGTTCCAGCGTGACGTAGGCCGTGGCGCCCGCGGCGCGCCGGCCGGCCAGCGAGAGTGCGTCGATCTCCGCGTGCGGGCCGCCGTAGGCGCCGTGCCATCCTTCCGCGATGACTTCGGCCCCGCGGGCAATCACGCAGCCCACCAGAGGATTGGGTTCGGCGCGGCCTGTGCCCTGCGCGGCCAACTCCAATGCCCGACGCATATGCCACTGATCGAGCTCTTTTTGGTTCATAGATCGAAAAGTTCCATGCCCGGCCGCCAGAGCAAACGCGATACCGGCCTACTCGCTCGGCGCGTGCTGCGGCGGCGTCTCGCGCCGTAGCGATTGGGCCAACTTCCGGCCGCCTTGATGATCGGGCTGGCGGGCGAACAGCTTCGCAAGCTGCTCCAGCGCGGCCTCGCGATCACCTTTGCCGGCGTAGGCCAGCGCCAGGCCGTAGGCCACCGCCTGGGCGTCCGCGCCTTCGGCGCTTGCTCGCTCCAGGTCGATCAGCGCTTCCCCGTAGCGCTCTTCGCGGCACTCGAGCATGCCGCGCTCCAGCCACGCTGCCGCCAGGTACGAGTCGAGCGCCAGCGCCCGATCAAAATCGCTGCGCGCAAGCTGGTCTTGTCCCAGCTTCAATCTGGCCAGGCCGCGGTGGTAATAGCACCAACCCGCCTGATCGGCCAGCGCCACACAAACCGTGTAGGCCGTCAGCGCTTCGTCGAAGCGCTGCAAGGCGAAGGCCGCACGGCCGTGATAGAAGTTCGACCATAACGAGTGCGGGTCGGCTGCGATGGCCGCCGTGAAATAGCGGTTGGCCTGCTCCATGTCGCCGGCGGAATAGGCGATGCGTCCCAGAGCGTAATGCTCCCGGGATGATGCGGGCGAGAGCGAGCCGGCGTTTTTGAGCGCCTTCGACAGGCACGGCCCGTCGCCCACGATCTGCGCCAGCTTGGCCTGTTCGCGCGCCAGCACGAGCCGCGCGCCGGCCAAACGCTCGGCTTCGATAAGCACGTTCAAGGCTTCTCGCGCAGCACCGGCCCGGCCCTCGTCGCCGGCGCCGCGCAGATGCACGTCGGACCAGAAAACCGCCAGGTCGACCAGATCTTGCTTCACCGGCGACTCCGACCTGGGGCGCGCAGGCTCGTGTTCGAGCATCAACTGCCGTTGTTCCCACAAGCGGTGTGCTTCGGTTTCCAGCCGCTGCGCTTCGGGTCCGGGGAGACCCTCGGCACCGTAGACCCCCCGCAGCCGCTCGACGACCTGGTGCAGCTCCTCGGCCAGGTAGCCCCGCTGCGCGACCACCGCCGCCGACTGCAAATCGCCCACCAACGTGCCGCGCCAAGGAAGATCGGCGGCCAGAAACAGCCCTCGATCGATGGCCACTTTGGCCCACTGAAAGCGGCCCGCTTCCATTTCCAGTTCGGCCTCTTTCAGTGCCCGCTCGGCTTCGAGCCATCGTTGACGCATGGTGTTGGCGATCACGAGGCAGGAAGTCACCAGCGCCGCCACCAGGAAAATGCCGATCAGCGCGTGCGGCCGCCGTCGGCGCCACTTGGCCCAGCGTTCATGCAGGCTGCGATTGGCGACGTGCTCCAGCGGCTGATGGGCGAGGTGGCGACGAAGATCGGCGGCCAGCGCGGCGGCGTTCGGGTAACGCTGAGCCGGCTCGCGGGCCATGCACTTGGCCAGCAGGTCGGCCAGTGCGGCGCTCACCTGAGGGTTGGCGCGGCGCAGCCAGCGCGCCGGCGCTTCTCCGGCCGGCGGGTGCTTGCCGGCCAGGGCCTCGCACAACAGCAGGCCCAAGGCGAACACGTCGGCCTGGCCGTCGACCTTGCAGGGAACAGGCTGCCCGGCCTCCATGGCCGCCAGCGCCGCCTCTTGCTCGGGCGCCATGTAACCGGGTGTGCCGCCCAGCCAGGGAACCACGATCTGTCCCGGCTCCAACGCCGGCTGGGCTAGGTGAAAGTCGAGCAACAGCGGCTGGCCGTCGGCGGCAATCAACACGTTCGATGGCTTGATATCGTGGTGTACCACGTTGCGTTGATGGGCGTAATCGAGGGCCTCGGCGAGGCAGGCGCCGATGGTGCAGACGGCGTCCACGTAAGATGCCTTTTCGAGGGCGCGGCAGGCCGGGCCTTGCACCGGCGGGGCCAGCCGCTCGCCCTGGGTGGCCGCCACCAGCGCCTGAAACAAATCGCGGCCGCTCCGTCTGGCCGGCGGCACCTCGGCCAACCGGTCGAGCAAACGCGACAAGCTCGCGCCACCGAAAAAAGGCATGCACAACGCCCGCAGGCCAAGCGACGCGTCGTCTTGCGCCCAGTAGAGCGGCATGATGTAGGTGTGCTGCAGGCGGGCCAGCGACAGGTGCTCCTGACCGGCCAGCGAGGCCACCTTGAGCACCACCGGCCGATCGGCCAGCGACGTCTGCTGCGCTAAATAGACGCAGCCGTGAGCGCCGTGCCCAAGCTGGTCGAGCAGCAAAAACTCGCCGAACGTTTCGCCCGGCTTGGGAAACCAGACATCGATGCTATGGCCCTCCGGCGGCTTGTCGCAGGCCAGCAGCGTTTCGATTTGCGGCCGCCAGCGGGGAAAACGCCGCAGCCATTCCGATTCCTGCATCGGGCGGCCCGACTCGCGCTGCTGGCGCATCTCCTCATAGATCAACGCCAGAGCGGTATCGGCCCGGCCGGCCAATTGCGGGTATCGGGCGAAATACTCTTCGGCGTCGGGCCGTTCGCCATCGGCCCAGCGCCGGGCAAGGTCGTCGGCCAGCCGCTGCGCCAGGGCGACCGTCGAGCCCGGCTTGAAAAACGCCGACGATTTGCCGTGCCGTGATAAGAGGCTCATTGCATCCGTTGCCCGCACGGATTCGATCGACCAACAACCGCGATCGCAAAGTATCTTATCAGGTTAACTTGGCACCGAATTTGATGCAACGATTTGGGCCGTTCGGGCGTTCCGACTGCGTAAGATGCGTAGAATATGCTAGGCTATGGTAGCCTGCCTCTTGCCTGGCGAGTTGATGTCCTGCGCGCGTCTTTACCGCCCCCACCCCACGCTGTTGTCGCTAACTTGCGTTTTCCGCAGAAGTCAATGATTGGTCAATCGCTGCCATCGTCTCCCCTATTTCGTGCTCCGCCGGAGGCGCAAACCATCGCCGACGTGCTGCGCTGGCGCGGCGAGCACCAGCCTGATGAGATTGCCTTCACCTTTCTGGCCGACGGCGAGGACGACAAGCAGCCACTCTCTTATGCCGAACTCGACCGGCGGGCGCTGGCCATCGCCGCCGCGCTGATCGACGGCGGCGCGACCGGCAGCCGCGCGTTGCTGGTCTATGACTCGGGGCTGGATTACATCGCGGCCCTCTATGCTTGTCTTTATGCCGGCGTGATCGCCGTGCCGGTCTATCCGCCCGACCCTTTCCGCGTCGATCGCACGTTGCCTCGACTTCGCTCGATCGTCCACGATGCCGGTGCGAAGTGGCTCTTGGCGACGCAAGCCACGCTCGATTGGACGCGGCCCTTGTTTCAGCACGTCGCAGGTCTTGAATCGTCGCTGGCCACCGACCAGGTCGCCCAGGACAGCCCGCATGTTCTTCCCGCCGTCGCGCTGCCGGCCTTGGACCGCGGGCGACCGGCCTTGCTGCAATACACTTCCGGCTCGACGGGCGAACCGCGGGGCGTCACCATCACGCACGCCAACCTGATGGCCAATCTGGCGTCGATCCACGCCGCGGTCGATCGCGGAGACAACGTGGCGGTCCTTTGGCTGCCCGCCTACCACGACATGGGCCTGATCGGCGGCATCTTTCAGCCGGTCTACAGCGGACGGCGGAACGTGCTGATGTCGCCGATTTCGTTCATGCAGCGGCCGGTGCGCTGGCTGCAGGCCATTTCGCGACATCGGGGCACGATCACGGCGGCGCCGAATTTCGCTTACGACATCTGCCTGCGGAAAGTCACTGCCGAAGACCGCGCTCAGCTTGACTTGAGCAGCCTCCGCTTCGCTTTGAACGGGGCCGAAGTGGTGCGGCCGGAGACGCTCGACCGCTTTGCCGAGACGTTTGCCGCGTGCGGCTTTCGCCGGCGGGCCTTCTATCCCTGCTACGGGCTGGCGGAAGCGACGCTGATGGTGTCGGGCGGCTCCGACGTTGAGGATCCGATCGTGCGATCGTTTGCCGCCGCCGCGCTGGACCGCAAACGGGCCGTCGCCGCCGACGAAAACGACCGGCACGTGCGGCGCCTGGTCGGTTGCGGACGGCCCGTCGCCGGACAACGAGTCGTGATCGTCGATCCGGAAACCCGTCAGCCGCTTGACGACGGACACGTCGGCGAAATCTGGGTCGCCGGCGACAGCATCGCCCAAAGCTATTGGAACCGCCCTGACGAGACCGCCGCCAGCTTCGGCGCCTCGCCGGCCGGCGAGCGTGAGGGCCGTTTTCTTCGCACGGGCGACCTCGGTTTCATCGACCAGGGCGAGTTGTTCGTCGCGGGAAGATTGAAAGAGCTGATTATCATTCACGGACGCAATCACTACCCCGACGACATCGAAGAGACCGTCAGTCGGACGCATCCGCTGCTGAAGAGCGACGGCGGCGCTGCGTTCGCCATCGAGGTCGGCGGCCAAGAGCGGCTGGCGATCGCGCAAGAGGTCGTCCGTCCGCGCAAGGCCGACACGCAGGCGCTGATCGATCGCATCCGCGCGCAGGTCGCCGAGGCACACGGCGTGGCACCGGCCGCCGTCGTGCTCATCCCGGCCGGCACGCTGGGCAAGACCTCCAGCGGCAAGAAGCAGCGCCGCGGTTGCCGCGACCAGTTTATTTCGGGCAGTTTGCCGGTGATTGCCGAATGGCGTGACGAGCCGCTTCGTTGCGACGGCGCGAGGCCGACGGCATCGGCGGTTGCGCCGCGAAACGAAACAGAACGAAGCCTGGCCGCTTTGTGGACTGAGGTGCTGGGGACGGAAGTGCTCGACGTACACGCCAACTTTTTCGACCTCGGCGGTCAATCGCTGCTGGCCGGCCAGTTGGCCGCGCGCATCGAAGATGCATTCGCAGTGGACTTGCCGTTGCGAACGCTTTTCTCGCGCCCGACCGTCGCCAGCCTGGCTGCCTGGCTCGATCAGCCGGACGAACAGCGGTCCGGCGATGTGCTGCCGCCTGTGACCTGCGCCGACCGGTCGCAGCCGCTGCCGTTATCGAGATCGCAAGAGCAAATCTGGTTTCTGGAGCAGCTCGAAAGCGAGCCGCGATACAACCTGACGGCGTCAATCCGCCTGCGAGGTGCCCTGGACGTGCCGGCATTACGACGAAGCCTTGCGGCGGTGGTTGCCCGGCACGAGGCGCTGCGGACGCGCTTCCCTGTTTGCGACGGCCAGCCGCGGCAAATCGTTGCCCAGCGGCAGAACTCAGCGTTGGAAATCATCGACGGAACGACCGAACCCGAGGTTGCGGTGGCTGGGGCAGAGCCGCGCGATGGATCTGGATTGCGCCTGACGCTCTGCCGCGGCGATGCCCCGGTAGCGCCACCACCGGGGCATCGCTGGCCGAGGGCGTCTTTGCAATGGCCTAGCCAAACCCGGCCAGCTTCTGCCCCAGCCACCATCGATCGTGAGACGCCGGAATGGCGGCCGGCGAACGCGAAGTTCGATTTATCGGGCGGCCCTTTGTTGCGGACCTCGCTACGACAGATAAGCGACGTGGAACACCGCTTGGTGATCGTGGCCCATCATCTGATCTGCGATGGCTGGTCGCTGGCGATCTTCCTCAAGGAGCTGGCGGAGCTTTATGCCGCGGACCTTGCCGGGCGGCCCGCCGCGCTGGACGAAGTGCTCTGGCACTATCCCGATTTTGCCGCCTGGCAGCAATCGTGCCTGGCGACGCCGCAAGTTGCCAAACAGATCGAGCATTGGAAAGATCGGCTGGACGGAGTGCAGCCGCTCGATCTGGCGACCGACCGTGTTCGTTCGGCGGAAGGCAAGTTCCGCGGAGCGGCGGTGAGTTGGACGGTGAGCGGCCGTCAGTCCGATGCGCTGTACGAATTGGCGCGTGGCGAGGGTGCCACGCCTTACATGGTTTTGCTGGCGGCCTTTCAAGCCTGGCTCGCCCGCTACGCGCGGCAACACGATGTCTGCGTGGGCTCGCCCGTTTCCTACCGGCCCCGTCGCGAGTTTGACAAGACCATCGGCTATTTCGTCCAAATGCTCGCCTTGCGGAGCGATCTTTCGGGTGGACCGACGTTCCGCGAATTCCTGGCCCACGTTCGTGAGACGGTGCTCGACGCGCTGACCAACCAGGACGCTCCGTTGCGGGCAGTCGTCGATGCGGTGTCGCCGCCGCGCGAGGCCGGCCGCTCGCCGTTGTTCAACGTCGTGTTCGTGTTCGAGAACCTTCCCTGGCAGACCGTCGAAACCGCCGGGCTGTCGCTGGGCGAAATCGAAATCGATCACACGCGCATCGGCAGCTTCGACCTGGGACTCGTCGTCGAGGAGCAGTCGAGCGGGCTGAAGGCGTCGCTGATCTACAATACCGAGTTGTTCGATGCCGGGACCGTCGAGCATATCGCGGCCTCGTTCCAGCGGCTGCTGAGCGAGATTGTCAGCGGTCCGGACCGGCCCGTGAGGCGGCTGCCGCTGGTTGATGAGCCACCGCGACGGTCAGAAACGGATGGCGCTGTTACGTGCGAGGCGTCGGCCTTGCGCGTCGACCAGCTTGTAGCCCGGCAGGTCGAGCGCGGCCCGGCGGCCACGGCCATCGTCGACGGCCCAAGGCGGTTGGGCTACGCCGAGCTCGACCGGCGAGCAAATCAGTTGGCCCATTACCTCCAGGCACTGGGCGTGCGAGAAGAAGTGCCGGTCGCCCTCTTCCTCGATCGCTCCGTCGAGCTGGTGATCGCCATGCTTGCCGTGCTTAAGGCGGGCGGCGCCTACGTGCCCTTCGATCCGCACGAATCATCGGGACGTTTGGCGCACATGCTCGCCGACGCCCAGCCGCGTGCGGTCATAACGTCGAGCGGCCTGGCCGAGCGGTTGCCCCCGCATGAAGCCGAAGAAATCGTACTCGACCGTGAGTCGCAGCTCGATCGTTATCCAACCGCTCCGCCTGACAATCGCGCCACGGCCGACAGCCTGGCATACATCATTTACACCTCCGGCTCGACCGGTCAGCCCAAAGGGGTCGAAGTTGCGCACGGCGCGTTGGCCAACCTGGTGCTCGCCATGGCCGATCAATATGAGCTGACGGCCGGCGACCGCGTGCTGCAGCTTATCTCGCCCGGATTTGACGTGGCCGCCGAAGAAATCTTTCCCACGTTGATGCGCGGAGCGGCCCTGGTGCTGGGACCGCCGACGGCGGAACTGACGGGCCGCGGCATCCTGGATATCTGCCGGCTTCAGCGGGTGACGGTGGCCCATATTCCACCGCAACTTTGGCAGCAGTGCCTGCACGAATGGCAAACCGACGACGACGAAATCTTCGAGCATCTTCGCGTGCAGGTGATCGGTGGCGAGGCCCCGCAGGCAGAGACGCTCAACCGTTGGCTCCGGCGGTGCCGCGGCCGCACACGGCTGCTGCACGAATTCGGGCTTACGGAAACCACGGTCACGAACCTTGTTTACGAGTTGCCCGCTGCGCTCGACGCCTGGCCGACCGATCGCAAGCTACCCATCGGCCGGCCGGTCGCCGCGACGGAAGTCTACGTGCTCGATGATTGCCGGCAAGGCGTGCCCGTCGGCGCGCCGGGCGAACTTTATCTCGGCGGGCCGGGGCTGGCGCGGGGCTATCACGGGCGGCCCGATTTGACACAAGAGCGATTCGTCCAGCATCCGTTCAGCGACGCGCCGGGTGCGCGGCTCTATCGCACGGGCGACCTCGTCCGCTGGCGGCCCGACGGGAATCTCGAATTCCTTGGCCGAGGCGACCAGCAGATCAAGCTGCGTGGCCTGCGGATCGAGCCGGGCGAAATCGAGCGCGTGCTGACGCAACATCCGGAGGTCGGCGAGGCCGCCGTGATCGCCCGTGACGACGCCCCTGCCGGCAAACGCCTGGTGGCCTACCTTGTGCCGGCGAACGGATCTTTGCCGGCCCACGACGCGCTGCGGGCCTGGCTGCGGAGCCGCTTGCCCGACTCGATGGTGCCCGCGGCCTTCGTGCCGCTGGCGCGTTTGCCGTTGAATCGCAGCCACAAGCTCGACCGCGACGCCCTGCCGGCGCCCGTGTGGGAAAGCTCGGCACGGTCTTATACGCCGCCTCGCAACGAGACCGAGACGATCCTGGCCGGAATCTGGCAGGAAACGTTGCGGCTCGACCGCGTGGGCGTCCACGACAATTTCTTCGAGCTGGGCGGCGATTCGATTTTGACGATCCAGGTGGTTTCGCAGGCCCGCGAGGCCGGGCTGCGGTTTGCGCCTCGTCAGATTTTCGAGCACCAGACGATCGCCGAGCTGGCCGCGGTCGAGGGCGTCATCGCGGCCGCCGAGCAGGGTCCGGTCGAGGGCGGCGTGCCGCTGACTCCGATTCAACACTGGTTCTTGTCGGACGAGGTGGTCGATCCGCACCACTTCAACCAGGCGGTGTTGCTGGACGTCGCCCCGACATTCGATCACCGCTGGTTGCCGGAAGTCGTCGATCGGCTCGTCGAGCAGCACGATGCCTTGCGACTGCGGTTCGCGCGCGGGCCGGAAGGCTGGCGACAATGGCACGGCGCGCGGGAAGGCGCGTGGCCTGTGTCGCGGTCCGATCTCTCGCAGCGGTCCGCATCCGAGCAAGGGCCGGCGTTGACGGCGGCCGCCGCCGAGTTGCAGGCCAGTCTCGATCTCGAGTGCGGCCCGCTGGCCCGTGCCGCCTGGTTCGATTTGGGGCACGGCAAGGCCCGGCTGTTATTGATCGTGCATCATCTGGTGATCGACGCCGTGTCGTGGAGGTTTCTGCTCGAAGACCTGGCGACGGTCTGGACGCAATTGCAAGCGGGCAGCCCGCCCAGGTTGCCGGCCAAGACCAGCTCGTTCAAGCACTGGGCCGAGCGGTTGGCCGGCTATGCCGAATCGTTCGAGCTGCAACACGAAGTCGCCTATTGGCGCACGTTGGCCGATCGGCGTCCGGCGCGGTTGCCCCGTGATTTCGACGGCGACGGCACGTCCGCCGATGCGGATTCAATCGTCATTCAATTTGATGCGGCGCAGACCGCCGATCTGGTCGAGAGGGCCAACGCGGCCTATCGCACGCGGACCAACGAAGTGCTGTTGGCGGCACTCGGACAGACGCTGGGCGCGTGGGCCCAGGGCGACGTGCTGATTGACGTTGAGGCGCACGGCCGCGAAGGTTTGTTCGACGACGTCGAAGTCTCGCGCACGGTGGGCTGGTTTACGGCCTGGCATCCATTCGCGGCGGTTCCCTGGCATCTGCCGCCCGGCGCTCTGTTGCGGCAGACGAAGGAATCACTACGGCGGGTGGCCGATCACGGAGTCGGCTTTGGCGTGCTGCGCTACTTGTCGCCAAGCGCGGAGACCCGGCGGCTGATGTCGGGCCTGCCGCAAGCGGAGATCAACTTCAACTATCTCGGTCGGCTGGACGATTATCTTCCCTCCGCCGGCCTGGCGAAGGCCGAAGAACCCGTTGGGCCGCCGCGCAGTCCGAATGCTCCGCGCCGCCATCTACTGGAAGTAAACGCCTACCTGCTGTCTGGCTGTTTGCGGGTGGAATGGACATATTCCCGCGCGCTCTACCGCCCTGGGACGGTCGAGCGGTTGGCCGCGGATTTTGTCGTTCGGCTAAATGCGTTGGTGGCCCATTGTCTTTCGCCGGAGGCCGGCGGTTTCACACCTTCCGATTTCCCGTTGGCGAAACTGAACGAGAGCGAGCTGGAAAAGCTGGCCAAGTTGTTGGGCGGGACCGGCGCGGACGATAAAATGACGTGACGGTTGTCCGCTTCTCTTGACGAGGATGTCAGCATGCCCCCGGCCATTTCCGAAGAACTGCTTGTCGATGTGTCCGGCGGCGTGGCCAGGCTCACGCTCAATCGGCCGGCCAACCGCAACGCGCTCAGCGAGGCGCTGTTGGAGCAATTGGCCGCTTCGCTGGCCTTTATCGCCAACGATAGCCAAGTCCGCGTCGTGGTGCTCGCCGGCAACGGCCCGGTGTTCTGTTCCGGGCATGACCTGACGGAGATGATCGGCCGCTCGCAGTCGGAGTATCACGATCTGTTTGCGCTGTGCAGCGGCGTGATGCAGCAGTTGCGGCGGTTGCCGCAGCCGGTCATCGCGCGCGTGCAGGGCCCGGCGACCGCGGCGGGTTGCCAGTTGGTGGCGGCCTGCGACTTGGCCGTCGCCGCCGACATGGCCAGCTTCGCCACGCCGGGCGTGAAGATCGGTCTGTTCTGCACCACGCCCATGGTGCCGCTGGTGCGGGCCGTTCCGCCCAAGCCCGCGCTGGAAATGCTGTTTACCGGCCAGCCGATCCCGGCCGCCCGTGCCTATGAGCTGGGACTGATCAACCGCGTGGTGCCGGCCGGCGAACTGGATGCGGCCGTGGCCGAGTTGGTCGATGCGATCGTGGCCGCCAGCCCGTTGGTGATTCGCTTGGGAAAGGCGGCGTTCTACGATCAACTTTCGCTCGACGAACGGACCGCCTACGACCGCGCCACCGACATTATGGCCGACAACGCCATCCGCCACGACGCCCAGGAAGGCATCACCGCGTTCCTCGCCAAACGCAAAGCCGAGTGGACTGGCGAATAGGATCGTGCCGCTTCCGTCCGATGATCGCGAGCGTTAGGCTGTCAGCATGGAAGTGCCACGGCTGCAACTCGATCTGCAAGCGGTGTTTTGGGTCACCGCTGCGGTCGCTTACGTTCTGGCCGTCTGCTCGCAAATGGCGCGCGGCAACTTGGCGGGCGTCGCCGCGGCCCTGTTTGCGCATTCGATGGTCTGGTTCGCGATCTGGTTTTATCGGCTCCGGCATTCGCCGGAGGCGTGGGAAGCGCTGCCGTGACAATGCTTGTGGCATCTCGATTCATCGCGATGCGACCCTTTGTGCGCCGATTCTAGCTTGTGGCGTCGTGCGATATAATCGGCCGTATGCCGCCGCGCCGCCATTCACTCCGTCTTTTCTTCACTGCGATTGGATTGCCCGCCATCGTGGTCTTTGCCGACCAACTGGCCATTAACGCCGCGTACGCCGACGATTGGAGCACGGAAACCACCGTTCCGGTGTTCGTGGGTTTTGTCTTGCAAACATTCCTGCTTTCGCAAGGCATTGGTCACTGGCTGCCTGATTGGCGCTGGCGGCTGAGCGTGCTGGCCTGGGCATTCGCACTTACCAATCTCCAGTTGTATCGCGCGGCAATTGACGGTTTCATGATCGGGTCGAATCGCTGGGACCGTTCACATCCATCGCAGATCCTGATTTACGCTGTCTTAACAGCCCAACTGTCGGCCGTGGTAGTTTGGCTGATCCTTGCAACGGTGGAGTTGGGCAGAAAGCTGCTTTTAGCGGCCATCGCCTGGACGCCGCCCTTCATCACGCTGCTGGTGATGTTTGGCGGTTATGTCTCGCACCGACGGACCAGCTTCTCGATCGCCATCCTGTTTGTGCAGTTCTTGGCGACGACGGTCGTATCGACATGGCTCTGCCTACGGGGTTGGCGGATCGTGTATCGCGCCACTCCGCTTGGCGAGGAACCTGTCGGCTGGGCGCAATTCTCGATCCGCCACGTGCTGTTAGCAACAACGGTCGTGGCGATCGCGGCGGCCTTCGCCAAGGCCGTGATGACAAACCCCGCTCGCGGCGGCCGTTGGCTCGAATTGGTGCGAGTCGCGATCGACGGAGGGTTGCTCGGTGCGCTGTCGCTCGCCGCGGTTTGGGCATCGCTCGGTTCCGGACGCTTGCATTGGCGAATGCTGCTGCTGCTTGTGTTCGCCGTCGCATCAGCGGCCCTTTTATGGTGGATCGAAGCCGCGGGGCAAGCGGTTCAGCTTCTGGCGGTTCAAAGCGCGCCCCGTTTCACCTGGCGGAACCAGCCATTGTTCGCCGGGCGGTGGTGGATCGCTTGGACGGTCCTCTCCGCGACATTCCTGGCGAGTTGGCTTTCGGTGTTGCGGGTCACCGGCTATCGCCTGGTTCGCCCGCAGACGCGATGATGGCGGCCCGTCGCAGCTCGATCTATGAGACTGCCTCGGGGCGAACGTTGGCAGACTTCCAAGAAGTTGCGGACTTGCCTCGCGCCGATTTTATTTCTTCAGCACGAGCACCGGGCAGTGGGCCAGGCGGACGGTCTTTTCGGCCACGGAACCGATCAACAGCCGCGTCAGGCCGGTGCGGCCGTGCGAGGAGAGCACGATCAGTTCGGCGTGCTCACGCTGGGCGAAGTCGGCGATCTCGTGCCCCGGATCGCCGAAGGCAATCTGCGTTTTGATGCCCGAGTAACGCGCGGCGTCGAGCCGCTCGGCAAGCGCCAGCTCGGCATGATGGCGACGGCTTTCGTCATCGACCGTAGTCCAGATCACGCCCGGCTCGGCCGGATCGAGCACCGGCAAGACGTAGATCAGCGAGACGTGCGACGCGTCGGGCACAAGTTGCAGCGCCGTATCGAGCGCCGTGAACGATTCGTCGGAGAAATCGACAGGCACCACGACACGCTGCTTGGGTAACCAGTTTGTATTCATACGCTAGTCAGACGACAATCGAGGGGCTGGCTAAGTCAACAGAATAACGGATCTTGGGCCTTGGGTCTTGGGCCTTGGGGTCTCGAAACGAAAGCCGAACAACAATCGCCGTAACCCAAGACCTAAGACCCAAGACCTAAGACCTTCCCAATGCGCTCGGCCGCCTGCTCGCCGCTGTGGATGCAATTCGGCACCCCGACGCCATGATAGGCGTTGCCCGCTAAGGCCAGCGTGGGCCAGCGCTGGCAGTCGCGCTCGATTCGCTCGACGAGCTCGACGTGCCCAAGGTGATACTGCGGCATGCTCGCCGGCCAGCGGACGACCCGCGTCAACTCCGGCTCGCCTTGTGCGCCGATAAGCTCGCCCAACTCGGCCCTGGCCAAAGCGATCAGCTTGTCGTCGTCCAGATCGAGTTGTTCCTGTCGCTCGGCGCCGCCCAGAAACACTCGGATCAGCGCGCGGGCGTCCGGCGCGCGGCCGTCGAATTTGACGCTGCTGTAACTTGCCGCCAGAATGTGCCGCCGCTCCAACGACGGCACGACAAAGCCAAAACCATCCAGGCTCCGTTCAAACTGCTCTTGTCGATAGCCCAGGGCCACGATGACGCTGCCCGCATAAGGGATCTTTTTCAGCTCGCCGGCCAGTTCTTGATCGAAGCCTTCCAGAAGCTTCGCGGCGGCGGGCGCGGGCAGGGCCAGCACGATGGCCTCGAATTGCTCGACGCCCTCGGCCACCGACAGCAGCCATTTCCCGTCGTTCATCGCGAGTTTCGTGACGGCGGCACCCGTGCGAACGCAACCCTCCGGCAAACGGCTGGCGATGGCCCGCACGAGACTGCTCATGCCTTCGTGCGGAGCGACGAACAGCCCATAGCGGGCGCCGCTGGAGGCCGACGCATCGGCGCTGCGGCCGCGTTCCTGCCAGGCTGCCCGAATCAGGCTGCCATAGCGGCGTTCCATTTCGACAAACCTCGGCAACGCGGCCGCCATGCTCAGGCGTTCGGCGTCGGCCGTGTAAATGCCGGCGACCAGCGGCTGCACGAGACGTTCAAACGCCTGGCGTCCCAATCGCCGCCGGGCGAACGAGGCCAGGCTCTCATCGCCCTTGCTTTTCCGCCGCGAAACGAGCAATTCGCCAAGCACGCGCAGCTTGCCGGGCCAGCTCAAAAGCGGCGACCGCACCACGGGCCAAAGCTGTCCGGGAGCCAGCAGATGAAACCCGATCGGAACGGGCAACAGTCGCCCGTTGCGGACGACGAACGCCCGTCGCTGCGACTCGCGCGTCGGCAGCAACTCATCGGCCAGTCCCACGCGACGGCAAAGATCGACGCCCCAGGGAACATTGGTGATGAAGTTGTCGGCGCTCAGCTCCAGCAGGTAACCGTCGCGCCGCTGGGTTTCAAGCACGCCGCCCAAGCGATGGCCGGCCTCGAACAAAGTCACTTGCGACTGTGGGGCCAGCTCGGTCAGCCGATGCGCCGCGGCAAGTCCCGTGATGCCGCCGCCGACAAGAGCGATGCGTGGAGCGTCAGAATTCAAGGCGGCAAGCGGTGTGCTGTCAGTCATGCTATGAGGGACCAATGCGGTGGCTGGGGCAGAGCTTGGCCAGGTTGAGGTTGCTCCTTGATTCAGCTCGACGGCCAAGCGATGCCCCGGAACCGACGCACCGGGGCATCGCTTGGCCGTCACGCTGTGCAAAGGTGCTGACCGTTGCCCGGCCAAGCTCTGCCCCAGCCACCGCAACGGCGTTATTCTTCCGCGCATGCACTATGTACACCGCTGGCAATCATCCCCGCTGCGGCCCGAGCTCATGGACGGCATCGACCAAGGCAACCACATTATCCACCGGCGTCTGCGGCAAGATGCCGTGGCCAAGGTTGAAGATGTGGCCAGGCCGTCCGGCCGCCTGCCGCAAAACGTCGTGCGCCCGGCGGCGAATCTCGGCGCGGTCGGCCAAGAGCACCAGCGGGTCGAGATTGCCTTGAATCGCCCGTTCGCCGATCGCTCGCCAGGCGTCGTCGAGACGAATTCGCCAGTCGACGCCGATCACGCCGCCGCCCGCTTCAGCCATCTGCGGCACCAAGGCCGGATTGCCGGTCGCGAAGTTGATCAGCGGCACGCCAGGCACGATTCCCTCGATGACGGTCTTGGTGTGCGGCAACACGTATCGCCGGTAGTCGTCCGGCCCCAAGCATCCCACCCAGCTATCGAAAAGCTGCACGGCCTGCGCCCCGGCGGCAATCTGGGCGTTGAGATATCGTGTCACCGACCTCGCCAGTCGCCCCATGAGCGCATGCCAGGCCGGCTCGTCGCGATACATCAAGGTCTTGGTGTGCAGATAGCTGCGGCTGGCGCCCCCCTCGATCGCATAGCTGGCCAGCGTGAACGGCGCTCCGGCGAAGCCGATCACCGGGATCTTCTCGTCAATGCCCGCCCGCGTCAGGCGGACTGTCTCCATCACGAAGTCGAGCGCTTCGACGCTCTCCAGCTCCAGCAGTCGGTCGACGTCGTCGGCCTCGCGAACGGGGTTGTGGATCAACGGCCCTTCGCCATGGGCGAATTCCAGGTCCATCCCCATTGGTTCGAGAATCGGCAGTAGGTCGGAGAAGATGATCGCCGCATCGACGCCCAAACGACGCACCGCCGCGATCATCACCTCGGCACACAACGCGGGGTTTTTGCACAGATCGAGAAAGGTGGTCTTTGCCCGGACCTCGCGATATTCGGGCATGTAGCGTCCGGCCTGACGCATGAGCCAGATGGGCACAATCGGGCACGGCTCGCGGCGGCAGGCTTTCATGAACGGACTGTCGTACCAGGCCGGACGCGGCTCCGTGGCAGCCGGTTCGTGGCGAATGACCGGCCCGCTGCGAACGCGGACGCGTCGGCGCTTGGCCGCCGCCAGGTCGACGGCCCGCGCGGCGGCCACCTGCACGAGCTGACCCATCTTGGGATGTTCCGGTTCAAGGTCGACCGGCAGCTCGCACTCGCGCAGCATCTCGCTGGTGGTGGGACCGATCGACGCCACCACCACGCTCTGGAACGCCTCGCGCACCTCATCGGCCAGACCGAGCCGTTGTGCCAGGCCCAGCAGGTTGACCACCTGGTGCGCCGAGGTGAACATCGCCACGTCGATTTGGCCATCGACCAGCCAGCGGAGGTTGCGTTCCAGCGGGCCGGTGTCTTCGGGAAAGTCGTAGTTATAAAGCTTCACCCTCCGCACCGACGCGCCGCGGGCTTCCAGTCCCGCGATCAGGCTGGTGTTGGGCAGGCCGTACTCTTGCAAGGCCACCACCTGGTTCGAGACCGGCACGTGTTCGTCGACGGTCTGCAACAGCTCGCGCCAGGTGTTCGGTTCGGGCACGCGAAAGCTCGGCTCGACGCCCAGTTCTTTCAAGGCGGCCAAAGGCTTCGGCCCGCGCACGATGGTGGTCACGTCGGAGAGGCAGTTCAGAAAGCGGCCGCGGTCGAGGTGCCGCTCCAACTGGCTCATGAGCTGCCGCACGCCGACGCCGGTCAGAAAGAGCACGACGTCGATTTGCCCGCTGATCAGCTCATGGCCAAAGTCGATGGCCTCGCGCGAGTCGCCGACGGGCACTTCGCGCATGGAGGGGCTGACGGAGGACCGGCCGCCGAACTTTTCGATGAGGCGGGTCATTTCCAGCGCGCGTCGGCTCTCGAAGGCGGCCACGCACAGGCCCGCAAATCCGGCAGTAGAGGAAGCCGACGACAAAGAACAAAACTCCCGCAGTGTAGATCGACGACGTTTGACCGCTTTGATGCTAACCAAGCCATTCGCCGGTGAACAGGTTAGATCCATCGGAATTTCTTCCCGCTTCTCGCTGGCCCTGCGCGGCGATCAGGAGCTACAATGAGACAATGGTCACAGCGTCGCAAAAACCGAAATCGAAAAGGCGTGATTCGACGCGCTGGTATCGAGGCCCCCACGTCCCCACGTCGGTCATCCGCCGTTTTGCGCGGGACGTGGCGGAGCGCTTTCAGCCGGAGACGATCGTCTTGTTCGGCTCGCACGCCTACGGCCGGCCGCACGAGGACAGCGGCGTGGACATCCTGGTCGTCATGCGCGCCCGAAACCAACTCGACCAAGCGGCGCGAATCAGCCAGGCGATATCCCCGCCCTTTCCGCTGGACATCGTCGTGCGCACTCCAAAAAATCTGCGCTGGCGATTGGCGGAGGGAGATTCGTTTCTCAGCGAGATCATTGCGCGCGGCAAAGTTTTGCATGAAAAAACTGACGGCGGTAGTGCAGGTAGTCTTCGTTGATGAGCTGCGTGCTGTTCTCGGTTTGCCACCAGCTTTAGAGATCGTCCTGCTTGCGGAAAAGATGGGCAAGTTCGTTTGTACGGCCGGAGGCCGTCGTAGCCGCGAAGCGGCGTGATTCATCAGCCCAGGGTGCAACCCCGGGTGGACGTGCCCAATGCAACATCGTAAGCGGGTAAGGCAGAGGCCACTGCCCGATGGCTGTCATCTTTTCGTCGCAGCCGCATTGCTGGCGGTTTGCAGCACCGCGTGCGCTCAGCGCGCCGCGCCGGGTGAGGAGATCGAGCCTTCGCTCGCGCCGCGCCTCCGTCGGCCGGTGGCTCTTGCCTTGCTGGACAACGACCGGTGGCTTTTCGTGGCCAACCAGCGTAGCGGCAGCGTGTCAGTCGTCGATCCGGCCATGAACAAGGTTGCGGCCGAATTCGCCGTTGGCCGGCGGCTGTCGGACCTCGTTGCCTTGCACGACGGCCGGCACCTGGTGGCCGCCGATGAGGCCGCCGGGCAACTGATTCTGTTGCGGTGGCGAGATGGCACGCTCAGCGAAGAGGGCCGGCTTGACGTTCCCGCCGCGCCCGTCAGTCTCGAGCTGTCCGCCGACGGCAAGCTGCTTGTCGTGGCCTCGCGCTGGGCGCACCGCGTGGCGCTCGTCGAGGTATCGTTCGGCGAAGAAGGCACCGATGGCTGGCGGCTTGCCAAGGTTGTCGCGATAAAGTTCGCACCAGGCAAGATGTGCTTCCTCGAGCGGGATTCCAAACTGGCCGTGGCGGATGCCTTCGGCGGCCGGCTGGGACTGGTCGACGTTGAGCGCGGCAGGCTGCTCTCCGTGCGAGAGTTGCCGGGCCACAATCTTCGCGGACTGACGTTGACCGCCGATGGCCGCTGGCTGCTGGTGGCGCAGCAGGCAATCAGTCGGCTGGCGCGGGCCGATCGCGAAGACATTCACTGGGGTACGCTGCTGCGGAACAATCTGCGCTGGCTGTCGCCCGAGTACGTCGCCGGTGAGCATGCCGACTTGCTGGCCGCCAGCCGCCTGGAGTTTCTGGGCGGTACGGGCAACGGCGCCGCCGACCCCGGCGATGTGGTGGTCCTGTCTGGCGGCCGTATTGCCATCGCCGTTTCCGGCATCGACGCCGTCCTCCTGGGGCGAGCGGGCGCCCTCGGCTATCAGCGCGTTGCCGTTGGCCGGCGGCCCACCGCCCTCGCCGCCGGCTCGGACGGCAAGCGGATCTACGTCGCCAACACGCTGGCCGATTCGATTTCGGTGATCGATGTGAGCGAGGGACGAGCCGTCGCCGAAATTCCGCTCGGTCCGCAGCCGGAGTTGTCGTTGGTCGATCGCGGCGAGCTGCTCGATGAGCAGTGCTTGTCCCTCAAGGCCCGCTCGATGCTGCTGGATGGGTAGCTCCGCGCCGCTGCCAAGGGCCGCTTCACATGGGGCGGATGAAGAAGCTTCATGGTGTTGTTCCTGAGAGGACAGGGATAGCCGCCTCGGCGTGCGGCTGGGTAGAATGAATCGACTTTCGCCGATGGATAGTACCACGATGATTTTTAAGCCCGACATCATGTTCCGAGCCACCGTGCCAGCCTTGCTGACGATCTGCCATATCGCCATGCTGCTGCCGGCAAGCCGCGCCGCGGCAGACGATGCGGCCGCGCTCGAACTGTTCGAGACACGGATCCGCCCGGTGCTCGTCAAAGAATGCTATCAGTGCCACTCGGCGCAGGCGGCCCAGCAAAAGAAACTCAAGGGCGGCTTGCTGCTCGACACTCGCGAAGGCGCACGCAAGGGGGGCGAAAGCGGGCCGGCCGTCGTGCCGGGCAAGCCCGACGAAAGCCTGCTGGTCAGCGCCCTGAAGCACGAAGATTTCGAAATGCCGCCCAAGGGCAAGCTGCCCGACGCGGTCATCGCCGATTTTGTGAAGTGGGTCGAGCTGGGCGCCCCCGACCCGCGCGCGGGCACGGTCGCCGCGGCCGGGCGGCAGATCGACATTGCCGCCGGCCGCCAGTTCTGGTCGCTCAAGCGGTTCGAACCGGTCGCGCCCCCCGAGGTCGCAGACCGTGGTTGGGTCCGGACGCCCGTCGATCAATTCATCCGCGCCAAGCAGGAAGCACTCGGCCTGAAGCCGAACGGCCCGGCACCGGCGCGCGTGCTCATCCGTCGGGCCTACTTCGACCTGATCGGCCTGCCGCCCGCGCAGGACGAGATGGAGAAGTGGGTGGCGCGGTTGACGGGCGGCAACGGTGAAGCGGTGAGCGACCTGTCCGCTTACGCCGAGTTGATCGACCAGCTCTTGGCAAGCGAACATTACGGCGAGCGCTGGGCGCGGCACTGGATGGACGTGGCGCGCTTCGCCGAGTCGCATGGTTATGAACAAGACTACGACCGGCCGACCGCCTATCACTATCGCGACTTCTTGATCGAGGCGTTCAACGCCGACATGCCTTACGACCGGTTCGTCCGCTGGCAGTTGGCCGGCGATGAGCTGTCGCCCGGCGATCCGCTGGCCTGGATGGCGACCGGTTTTTTGGGGGCGGGCGCGTTCCCCACGCAGTTGACGGAAGCCGAGTTCGAGTCGGCCCGTTACGACGAGCTGGACGATATGGTGGCCACCACCGGCGTGGCCTTTCTGGGACTGTCGGTCGGCTGCGCGCGGTGCCATGACCACAAGTTCGATCCGGTCCGCAGTGACGACTACTATCGGCTGGCTTCGACCTTCACCACCACCATCCGCAGCGAGATCGAGCTCGACTTGCAGCCGCGGGAAAATGCGCGGCGCAAGGCAGAATACGAGGCGCGGCTGGCCGAGCTGACGGGCGAGGTTGCCAAGTACGAACGCGAGGTGCTGCCCGGCAAGCTGAGTGAATGGTTGGATCACCCCAACACCAAACATGCGATCGGCCGCTTTCGCCTCTCCGTGACGCGCCAGGCCGACGCTCCGCCGACGGTCGGCAATGCAGGCCCCGATGCCAAAGTGGTCGATGCGATTCTGCGGCTCAAGCAGTCGGGCGAGCGCGAGGGCGCCGATTGGCAGACCGCGCTCGGCTGGTACAAAACGACGCTCGACGACTGGCGACAGCTCGATCAGAGCCTGTCGGACTTGAAGAAGGCCGGGCCGGGGTTGCAACTCACCAAGGTGCTGGTTGCCAGCGAGGGATTGCCGCACCTGCCCCATCATGCCGACGACCGCGGCTATCCGCACTTTTACCCGGAAACGTACTTTCTGCGCCGCGGTGACGTGAATCAGAAGGGCGACGTGGCGGCGCCGGGTTTCTTGCCCGTACTGTTGCGCGAAGGCGAAGATGGTACTCGGTGGCAGCCGGCGACTTCGGTCGACGCTTCGACAAAAAGCAGCTCTCGCCGCAGCCGCCTGGCCGCTTGGATGACCGACGCCGAGCACGGTGCCGGGCACCTGGCGGCACGCGTCATGGTCAATCGTCTCTGGCAACACCACTTCGGCCGCGGGCTGGTGGCCACGCCCAACGATTTCGGCTCGTCCGGCGAGCGGCCTACGCACCCGGAGCTGCTCGATTGGCTGGCCCAGGATCTTGTCGCCAATGGTTGGCAGCTCAAGCGGCTGCACAAGCTGGTCATGACCAGCGGCGTCTATGTGCAGTCGGCCGATTTCGACGAAGCACGGGCGAAGATCGACCGCGAGAACGCCTACCATTGGCGGCGCACGCCGCGCCGCCTGGAGGCCGAGGCGGTCCGCGACTCGATGCTGGCCGTGAGCGGGCTGCTCGATCCGGCCATGTACGGCCCCGGCACGCTCGACCAGAATATGCGCCGCCGCAGCGTTTATTTTTTCATCAAGCGCAGCCAGCTTATTCCGATGATGATGCTCTTCGACTGGCCGGAGCACCTGGTGAGCATCGGCCAGCGGGCCAGCACGACGATTGCACCGCAGGCCCTGATGTTCATGAACAGCCCGCAAGGCCGCCAATATGCCGAGGCGTTTGCCGGCCGGCTGAGCGATGTGGCCGAGGAGCAATTCGTGCCGGCGGCCTACGGTTTGGCCTTCGGCCGCAGGCCCGGCACCAAGGAACTGGCGTTGGCCGCGCAGTTTTTGGCGAAGCAATCGGCCGCCCATGCGTCGGCGGGTCGCAAAGACGCGAGTTCGGTGGCCAGGGCCGATTTCTGCCAGGCGTTGATGAGTATGAATGAGTTTATATATATGGAGTAGCAAGGACCAATGGCAACCGTCGAGCAATTGTCGCTGGCCCCGGAAGACCGGGTCGTGTTGTCGGGCATTCCGTGGGAAACTTACGCGCGTCTGCGCGATGGCGAAGAGAACTACCGTGTCCGCATGACTTACGATGAAGGGACCCTGGAACTGATGTCGCCCTCGCCCGACCATGAAGCGATCAAACGGTTGATCGGCCAGATGATCGAAGCCCTCACTGAAGAATTGCGCATCCCGCGGAGAAGCTTGAGCGCGACAACCTGGAAGCGGCCTGAGCTGGCCAAGGGACTTGAGGCCGACGAATGCTACTATGTTCTTAACCACCACCGCGTACGCGCACGCCGCAAGGTCGACCTGGCCGTCGACCCGCCGCCCGACCTGGTTGTCGAAGTCGAAATCAGCCGTAGTGCCGTCGGACGCCAGGCCATCTACGCCGCCCTGGGCGTGCCCGAAGTCTGGCGTTGGCGCGGCGAAGCTTTGACCGCCTGGTCGCTTGGCCCCGACGGGCAATACGTCGAACGCGAATACAGCTTGAACCTGCCCATGCTGCGCGTCAAAGACCTGGAACCGTTTCTCGACTTCGAGCGGAGCGTCGATGAATCCGCTTGGATTGCCGACTTCCGTGGCTGGGTGCGGCAGCGGTTTGCGACACCGTGATGGAGTGCATCGCCGTCGGGCCTCGCCTCGTGGCAAGCGGGCCGACGGGGCGATAGAATAGTGCCATCAGTAATCGGAGAAGCTCTCGCATGGCAACCGTCGAGCAATTGTCGCTGGCCCCGGAAGACCGGGTCGTGTTGTCGCGCATTCCGTGGGAAACCTACGCGCGGCTGCGCGAAGGCGAAGAAAACTACCGCGTCCGGATGACCTACGATGAAGGGACCCTGGAACTGATGTCCCCCTCCCCCGATCACGAAGCGATCAAACGGCTGATCGGCCGAATGATCGAAGCTCTCACCGAGCAACTGCGCATCCCGCTGAGAAGCCTGAGCGCCACAACCTGGAAGCGGCCTGAACTGGCCAAGGGACTTGAGGCCGACGAGTGCTACTACATTCTTAATCACCACCGCGTACGCGCACGCCGCAAGGTCGACCTGGCCGTCGATCCGCCGCCCGACCTGGTTGTCGAAGTCGAAATCAGCCGTAGCGCCGTCGGCCGCCAGGCCATCTACGCCGCGCTGGGCGTGCCCGAAGTCTGGCGATGGCGCGACGAAGCTTTGACTGCCTGGTCGCTAGGCTCCGACGGGCAATACACCGAACGCGAATACAGCTTGAACCTGCCCATGCTGCGCGTCAAAGACCTGGAACCGTTTCTCGACTTCGAGCGGAGCGTCGATGAATCCGCTTGGATTGCCGACTTCCGTGCCTGGGTGCGGCAGCAGTTTGCGACGCCCTAAGCTACCTGCCTACAGATTCTCTTCCCGCCTCAAGGATCCCACCCATGACCCGTAGACCAATACTGGCGGCGTTGCTCCTCTTTGCCGCCTGCGCCGGACCGGCCAGCGCACAGAAATGGACCCGCTTTCGCGGCCCGAACGGAACCGGCGTCAGCGATGCCGACAGCGTTCCGGCCCAGTGGACCGACAAAGACCTGAACTGGCGCGTGGCACTGCCGGGCATCGGACACTCGTCGCCCGTCGTCTGGCACGACCGCGTCTTTCTGACCAGCGCCTTCGAAGACAGCGCCACGCGGCTGGTGCTCTGTCTGCGCACCGACGACGGGCAAATCCTATGGCAGCACAAATATCCGTCGTCGCTGCACGCCAAGCACAAGTTCAACAGCTTCGCCTCCAGCACTCCATGCGTCGATGCCGACCACGTCTATTGCTGCTGGTCGACGCCCGACGAATATACGCTCATGGCACTCACTCACGACGGCGAGCAGGTATGGCGAAAGAACCTGGGGCCGTACACCAGCCAGCATAGCTGCGGTGTGTCGCCGATCGTCTACAAGGATCTCGTCGTGCTGGGCAACGATCAGGGCGACGAAAACCATCAAGGCACCAGCTCGGTGCTGGCCGTCGACCGCCGCACGGGCGAGCTGCGCTGGAAGCTCGACCGCCGCACGGCCACCGTGGCTTACTCCACGCCCTGCGTCTATCAGCCGGCCGGCGGCGAGCCGGAGCTGATCTTCAACAGCGAGTCGCACGGCATCACCAGCGTCGATCCCGCCAATGGCCGTGTGAACTGGGAGATCAACGTGTTCAACAAGCGCAGCGTCAGCTCGCCGGTGATCGCCGCGGGGCTGATCTTCGGCTCGTGCGGTTCGGGCGGAGGAGGCAACTACGTGGTGGCCGTGCGCCCGCCGGACGACAAAGGATCGTCGCCGGAAATCGCCTATAAGGTTGAAGACATCGCGGCCCCCTACGTGCCGACGCCCGTGGCCCTGGGCGAGCTCGTCTTTTTGTGGAGCGACAAGGGCGTTGTCGCCTGCCTGCGGGCGGCCACCGGCGAGAAGCTGTGGCAGAAGCGCGTGGGCGGCAACTATCACGGTTCGCCCGTCTGCGTGGCCGGGCGGCTGTATTGCCTTCGCGAGGACGGCGAGGTGACGGTGGTGGCGGCGGCGGAAGAATATGAGTTGTTGGGCCGCAACCCGCTGGGCGAAGAGAGCCGCAGCACGCCCGCCGTCGCCGACGGGCGAATGTATTTGCGGACGTACTCGCACCTGGTTTCCGTGGGCGGAAAGTAAAGAGGCGTCGGGCGTGAGGCTTCCGGCGCGCGTAAGGTGGGACCAGCGAGCTTGCGAGCGCCGGCCCACCGATAAGGACGTCGCTTTCGGTGGCTGGGGCAGAAGCTGGCCGGGTCGCGGTAGTGCAGTCCCCAAGACGCCGTCGGCCAGCGATGCCCCGGTGGTGCTGCTGCCTGGGCATCGCTGGCCGCAGGGCGTGTTGGCAAATCCAGCCGAGCCCGGCCAGCTTCTGCCCCAGCCACCGATTTCTGCCCGCGTGAAGTAGGGTGCGATTTGCAACCGCTTGCGTTTCAGACGGGATGTCTTTATCATAGGACCGGATAAGCGTAGCGGGATGACTTGTTGGTATCTGAGGGAACTTTGTCCATGGCGCGTGCGCCTCGAGATGTGACCGACGCCGAACTGGCGGTGCTGGAGGTGCTCTGGGACCGCGGCTCGGCCACGGTTCGGGAAATCGCCGAAAAGCTCTATGCCGGTTCGAGCACCTCGCAGCACGCCACCGTGCAAAAGCTGCTGGAGCGGCTGGAAGCCAAGAAGTGCGTCCGCCGCGAGCGCGGCAATTGGCCGCACACGTTTGAACCGGCCCTCGATCGCGAGGAGCTGATCGGCCGCCGGCTGCAGCAAACCGCCGACCGGCTGTGCGAAGGTTCGGTGCAGCCGCTGTTGATGCACCTGGTCAGGGCCGCGCGGCTTTCGGCCGAAGAACGCCGCGGCTTGCGAGATTTGCTCGATCAATTGGAGCTCAAGGGTGGGAAGCCGGTAAAGAAGCGGTAAATATAGGGTTCAGGGTTCAGGGTTCAGGGTTCAGGAGCTAGCGCTTCGTTTGGCACTTACGGTTTGGCGTTAGCTCCGCTTGCGCGTCGCTGAACCCTGAACCCTCGATGGTGTACCATGACGTGGCTTGTTACGACGGGACTGACCAACGCCTTGCTGGCCTCGCGTCGGCACCGCGCGTGGCGGTGGTCGAAAGCGCCGTCTCGCCGATGCTGTGGGGCGCCGGCCGGAATGCTTGCCTGCTGTTCCCCGCGGAACTGACGCGCCGCATCGACGCGGCTGCGTGCGACGCGCTGCTGCTGCACGAGCTGGCCCACTACGCGCGCAGCGATTGGCTGGTCCGCCTGTTGGAACTGGCGGTGCAGGTGCTCTACTGGTGGCATCCGCTCGTGTGGTGGGCGCGGCGCGAGATCGAGGCCGCCGAAGAAGAGTGCTGCGACGCTTGGGTGATTCATCAGGTCCAATCGCGGCGACGATATGCCGAGGCCCTGCTGACGACGCTCGATTTTCTCTGCGAGCCGCTGCAGCCCTTGCCTCCGGCGGCCTGCGGACTGGGTGCGGTGCCGCTCTTGCGGCGGCGCTTGACGCAGATTATATGCGGCGAGGTGGCGATTCAACCCTCGCGATGGGCCCGCGCGCTCGTTCTGACTGGGGCGGCGGTCGTACTTCCGCTTGGCCCGGCATTCGTCGGGCCGCAGCACGAAGCCTTGGCAGGTACATCTGTAGGGAACGCCCTCCGTGGCGTTCCGCGCGGCGGGACCGGCGCAAATCCCAACGAGGCGGAACGCCACAGGGCCCAGAGGGCGCCCCGTTCCCTACAGAGCCCGGTCCGCGCAAAGGACATAGCTCCGACATCGTCCAGCGGACCACGGCCAGCCTCGTGGTTTGTCGCTCGCGACACGTCGCCGCGGGTCGGCGCGGTGGTCTACGCCACGGCGGTTTCGCCCGATGGCCGCTACAAGCTGCAGGCCCGCACCGGCCATCGTGCCGCATTGGTCGACGTGGAGTCGGAAAAGTCGGTCGACCTGAGCACGTATCGCATCGTCTCGGCGTCGTTCTCGCCCGACGGCCGGTTTCTGGCGACGGCGCAGGAAGACGAAAGCGTGGTGCGTCTTTGGGACTGCAAAACGGCCGTCGTCCGGTCGCTGCTCAAGGGGAGCGAGTCGGCGCTGGTATCGGTCGCCTTTGCCCCTGACGGCGCGCGGGTGGCGGCCGGCGCGGCCGATGGCAGCGTGCTGGTTTGGAACATGGCTGATGAGGAAGTCGTAGCTCGATTGCTCCTGCACGAGGCGCCGGTGAGTTGTTTGCGGTGGACGAAACAGAGCGATCGTTTGGCGATCGCCTTGGGCACATGGTTGGACCGCGAGCTCTCGTCGCTCATCGTCTGGCGGCCGGCCGACGGCCGCGTCAGTGAAAACGTGTCGCTCGACAATCCGGCGGGCGCCATCGACTGGCTCACCGACCACAAGCTGATCGTGGCCGATTGGGGCGGCGAGGCCCGCGTGTGCGATCTGCGTTCGGGCCTATCGGTCGAAAGGCTCTGGCTGGGCAAAGATTTGGTTTCGGCTGCCGCCTTCTCGGCCGACTGTCCTTTGCTGCCGCGTTGGCAGGCCGCAAGATTCGGTGAAGGAGGCGATTGATGAACAGCGGGGAGAGGGAGAACGCCGATCGGCGGGCCATCGCGGTAGGGTGGAAAAAGCGAGCTTGCGAGCGCCGGCCCACCATTGGCGACGTCGATCTCGGTGGGCCGGCGCTCGCAAGCCTTCGGCACGCCGTTGCCGCCTGATTCGTCGGATAATGAAAAGCCGGCCAGCGAAAATTACCAATAACGCGGAGAAGCAACGCATGATCCCGACCATACCTATCGGTTGATCCGTGATACGTTCATCGATGAAATACCCGAGCTGAAAAAATGAGCGCTCGAAGACTATTCCATGCTCTGTTGTATGCTGTGGTTTTTTCGGTGCCGGCGGCTACCGCCGCGGCGGAGGAGGCAGGCGAGACGGAGCCGCTGACAGCCGGCCCTTTGCGCCATGCGCTTATCGTCTGCGGCTTGCCCGGCGACGCCGAGCATCGCGAACTGTTCGCGGAGACGATCGAGAAGCTGTACGCCGGCCTGACGACGCGGCTGGGCTTCGCGCCGGACAACGTGCTGGTTCTGTTCAGCGACGAAACGACCGACCAGGACGGGCCGGCGCTGCGGGCCAGCCGCGGCCCGGCCACGCGCGAGAAGCTGACGGAGACGGCCGCTGAGATCCAAGCCGCGCTCAAACCCGACGACGCCTTGTGGGTCTTCGTGTTGGGACACTCGCACTTCGACGGCCGATACAGCTCGCTGAATCTGCCGGGTCCGGATGTGAACCAGGTCGAGTTCGGCAAGCTCTTCGCGCCGGTGGCCTGTCGCGAGCTGGTGTTCTTCATCACCACGCCCGCCAGCGGTTTTTTCGTCAAGCCGCTCTCGGCCGCCGGGCGGGTCGTGATTGCGGCCACCGAAGCCGATGCCGAAGTGAACGAGACCATCTTTCCGCAGAAGCTGGCGACCGCGCTCGCCGGGCCGCCGGCGATGCCGGAGTTCGACGTCGATGGCGACGGCCGGGCGACGCTCTTCGACGCCTATCTTTGGTCGGCGCGTGAGACGGCCCAGGACTATGCCGGCGGCGAGTTGCTGGCCACCGAGCACTCGCTGCTCGACGACAACGGCGACGGCCGCGGCAGCGAAGTCCAGATGGATTATCTCAGCGAGGAGTTGGGCGGCCGGCTCCGCGCGGGCCGCAAGCCCGCCCCGCGCGCCGGCGACGGCGCACGCGCACGGTCGATCGATTTGCCCGTGCCCGAGCCCTCCAATGAAACTCCGGCGGCGACCGAAGAAGAATGACGGCGACTCACGTAGTCGCTGCACTTTCACGCCACAGCTCCTCAGGGCCGTTGTCGCAACGACCGTCGCGTGCGGTATAATTGCCAAGCATCATTACCCGTTGGAAATACACGATGAAGACCAGCGAACCGCATCTTGAGCCGCAAACCCCAACCGACGCCAACGGCCAGGCCGTCGACGATCGCCAGCAGTCGTTCGCCGAAACGGCCCTGAAGCTCGGCGGCAAGAGCGACGAAGAGGCCCGCCGCACCGGGGCCATCGACAAGGCCGACGACCAGGTCGAAGCTCTCTTCGCGCCGCAGTACCAAACGGCCGCCAGCCCGGCCCATCGCGCCGTGTGGGACGGTCACGTGCCCGTCGAGTTGTTCTCGTTCGAGCCGCCGGCCACGCCGCCGCACGTCGCCAAGGTGATGGATGACTCGCTGGCCGTCGTCCGGCGGCACCGCGAGGCCGGCACGCTGCAAGACGAGAACCGCAAAATCGCCAAAACGGTGCTCGATGAGTTGGGCGTCGCCGGATATTGGGGCCTGCTCGTCGACCGCGAATACGGCGGGTCGGGTTCGCCCTTCATGAGCTTTGCGCCCTTCCTGACGCGCATCGCCACGGTCGATCCGACCGTGGCGGGCATGGCCTCCGTACACGGCTGCATCGGCGGCGTCGATCCGGTGCGCACGTTTGGCACGTCCGAACAAAAGCAGCGGTTCCTGCCGCGCTTGGCCAGCGGCGAGAGCCTCTCGGCCTTCGCGCTCACCGAGCCGAACGCCGGCAGCGATCTGACGGCCCTCCGCACTCGTGCGGTGCTCGACGGCGATGACTACGTGGTCAACGGCGAAAAGCTGTTCATCACCAACGTGATTCCGGGCCGCACGGTCGGCCTGGTCTGCCTGATCGAGAACCGGCCCGCCGTGATCATCGTCGATTTGCCGCCGCAAGAGAACGAGCATTTTCAGCTCCGCAAGTACGGCCTCTACGCGCTGAAGCACACCAACAATCAAGGCATCCTTTTCCACAACTTCCGCGTTCCGGCAGCCAATCTGTTGAAGCCGACCCGCGGCGATGGGCTGACGATCGCCTATCACGGCCTGAACCTCGGCCGCATCGCCCTCTGCGCCACGGCCGCCGGCAGCATGCGGTTGATGCTGGCCAGCATGCTCCCTTGGGCGCATTTTCGCAAAACCTACGGCGCGGCGATCGACACGCGCGAGCTGGTCCGCCGCCGCATCGGACGCCTGGCCGGATTGATCGTCGCCGCCGACGCGCTGGTCGAGTGGTGCTCGGGCCTCATCGACCAGGGCTATCGCGGAGAGATGGAGTGCATCGTCGCCAAGATTTTCGGCAGCGAGGCCCAGAAAGAGGCCGCCGTCGAGCTGTTGATGAAAACGCACGGCGGCCGCTCCTTCCTGCACGGGCATCTCTTCGGCGACAACGTACACGAGTTCCTCGCTCCCTGCATCTACGAGGGCGAGGGCGAGATGCTGGGCATGGCGTTTTTCAAGTCGCTGGTCAAGCAGCACGGCACGAAGTTTTTCGAGCCGATCGGCAAGGCGCTGGCCGCGGCCGGCATCAAAAAGCCCAACCTGCTCAACCCGGCTCACCTGGCCGTGCTGAAAGGGCCGTTATGGGAGTACTCGAAGTGGTACGTCGGCCAGCGATTCTCGGCGTCTCGGCCCACGCTGCCGCCGATGCCGCCGGCGCTGCGAGAACACGCCGAATTCGCCGCGGACTGGTTGCTGCGATCGCCGCTGGAGATCAGTGGTACGATGCGCAAGTATCAGCTTGCGTTGGCCGACCGGCAGTGCCGCATGGCCGAGGTTTCGCAACGCGTGCAGGACGCCATCGTCATTCTTTGCACGAGCCTCTACGCCGCGAGGAAAAACGACGAAGTCGTGCGCGCGGCGGCCGACGTCATCTGCCGAGACCTGCGCCGCAAGCTCACCGGCAGCCGACCTTCGGACCGCGACCTGCGGGCCGTCACCCGGCTGGGCGAGCAAGTTGTCGAAGGCCGCTTCAAGTCGATCGAGGGCCTGCCGACGGGCGAGATTCTGATGCCATATCCAAACGATTGAACTGATCCATGCGTTTCGAATACCGCACGTTCTGGCTGGCGAAAGACGCCGACGAGCCGACCCAATATCAAGATGCCTTCGATCTCGACTCCGAGTTGGGACGGGCGGCGATCGCCGACGGCGTCAGCTCGACGATCTTCTCAGGTCCGTGGGCCCGGCTGCTGGCGTTGGCCGCCGTGGCCGAACCACCTCCGCTCGAAGACAGTGCCGCTTTTCAGACCTGGATGGCCGAGAATCGGACCGCCTGGATCAACAACATCGATATCAGCAAGCTCACCTGGTATCAGCGGCCGAAAATGGCCGACGGGGCCATGACCACGCTGTTGTGGCTGGAGCTGCTGCCCGACGAGACGAACGACGAGGAACTGGCCACCCGCTATCAGCTCCAGGCGTATGCCATTGGCGACAGTTGCCTGTTTCACGTGCGCGATGAGGCGACGCTGTATTGGTTTCCGCTGGAAAGCTCGACCGAGTTCGGTCTCAATCCGGCCGTGGTGGCCAGCGTCGATCGGCAGCTCGACCACCTGCTGGAGTTCAAAGCGCGGTCGCAGGAGTGCTTGCCCGGTGATTTATTGGTGTTGACCACCGATGCGGTCGCACTGTGGGCGATCGAGCGGCACGAATCGGGCGAGGCGGTCGATTGGCCGCGGTACTGGGATCTGAGCGACGAAGAATGGCGCGCCGAGATTTTCGCCCTGCGCGACGCCAAGCAGATGCGCTTCGATGACAGCACGCTCGTGCTGCTGCGGGTGATCGAAGAGCGGCCGGCGCCGGTTGCCGGGCCAGTGGAGTTGGAACCGTTGGACGCGGAGAGCGTGTTGTCGGAGGAAACGGTTGTCGGCGAGGCGACGCCAGGCGAAGCAATGGCGCCTGATGAAACAACCGGGCCGGCGCTTGCATCGCTGACCGACGCCGTCGAGAATCATGAGACATTGCGGTTCGACGCGGCCGTGGCAGTAGGAATTGAGTCGCTCACGGAGGGCCCATTGGCAGAGGAAGGGAGTGAGCCGGAAAAACCGGCGGAGATGATTACCGACGAGGCCGCGGGCGACAGAGAGAGCAACGGTGACAATCCAATGGCATCTAAATTGCGGCCAAGCGACGAAACATCATCCCGGAATGAGCATCCATGAGAACTTGGCCAGGCCGGCCGTATCCGCTCGGCGCGACATGGGACGGCAACGGCGTCAATTTCGCCCTCTATTCCGAAAACGCCACCCAGGTCGAACTTTGCCTCTTCGATTCGGCAGACGATGAGAAGGAATCGCACCGCCTGGTGATGGAAGAGCAAACCGACATGGTCTGGCACGCCTTTCTGCCGGACGTCAGGCCCGGACAGCTTTACGGTTTCCGGGTCCACGGTCCCTACGAGCCGAGCCAGGGGCATCGCTTCAATCCCAACAAGGTGCTGCTCGATCCCTACGCCAAAGTCATCGGCCGCGAGGTGCGGTGGAGCGATGCGATGTGGGGCTACAAGCTGGGCGATGCCCAAGCCGATCTGTCGTTCGACAAGCGCGACAACGCGGCCTTCGCTCCGCTGGCGGCCGTCGTCGATCTGGCCTTCACCTGGGGCGACGACCGCCCGCCCAACGTGCCGTGGCACAAAACGCTGATCTACGAGCTGCACGTGAAGGGCTTCACCCGGCTCCATCCCGACGTCGACGACCGGCTGCGTGGAACCTATTCGGGCCTGTCGTCCGAGGCGGCGCTGAACTATCTGCGCAAGCTGGGCATCACGGCGGTGGAACTGCTGCCGGTACACTACTTCCTCGACGATCGGCACCTGGTCGACCGGGGCCTGTCGAACTACTGGGGCTACAACACGCTGGGCTTCTTCGCGCCGGCCGGACGCTACTCCGCGGCCGACACGCCGCTCGACACCGTGCGCGAGTTCAAGACGATGGTCCGCAATCTGCATTCGATCGGCGTGGAGGTGATCCTGGACGTGGTCTATAACCACACGGCCGAAGGGAACCAGATGGGGCCGACCTGCTCGTTTCGCGGCATCGACAACGCGGCGTACTACCGCCTCAGCCCGGACGACCCGCGGTACTACACGGATTTCACCGGCTGCGGCAACACCTTCAACATGCGCAACCCGCGCGTGCTGCAGCTCATCATGGACAGCCTCCGCTATTGGGTCACCGAAATGCACGTCGACGGGTTCCGCTTCGATCTGGCCAGCACGCTGGCCCGCGAGCTGCACGAGGTCGACAAGCTGGGCGCGTTTTTCGACATCATCCATCAAGACCCGATCATCTCTCAGGCGAAACTCATCGCCGAGCCGTGGGACCTGGGCGCCGGCGGCTATCAGGTGGGCAACTTTCCGATCTTGTGGTCGGAATGGAACGGGAAATACCGCGACTGCGTCCGGAAGTTCTGGAAGGGCGACGCGGGCATGGTCTCGGAATTCGCCACGCGCTTTACCGGCTCCAGCGACCTCTATGAATGGAGCAGCCGCCGGCCGCACGCCAGCGTCAATTTTATCACCTGCCACGACGGGTTCACGCTCGACGACCTCGTCTCTTACAACGAAAAGCACAACGAAGCCAACGGCGAAGAGAATCGCGACGGCGCCAACGACAACCAAAGTTGGAACTGCGGCGTCGAGGGGCCGACCGACGACCCCGAAATCCGCGCGCTGCGAAACAAGAAAAAGCGGAGCATGCTGGCCACGCTGCTCTTCTCGCAGGGTGTGCCGATGATTCTGGCCGGCGATGAACTCGGCCACACGCAGAACGGCAACAACAACGCCTACTGCCAGGACAACGAGATCACCTGGATCCATTGGGATCTCAGCGACGAGCAGAAAACACTGCACGAGTTTGTGCAGAAGTGCATCGATCTGAACCGCCACGAGCCGGTCTTCGGCCGGCGGCGGTTCTTTCATGGCCAGGGCATCCAAGGCGGCGAGGCGCCCGACATTGCCTGGTTCGACACGTCGGGCAACGAGATGTCGGAAGAAGACTGGAAGACCAGTTTCGTCCGTTCGTTTGGCGTGGAGCTCTATGGCCAGTCGATCGACGTCGACGAGCACGGCGAGGAGATCCACGGCGACACACTGTTGATCTTGTTCAACGCCGACCACGCCACGCAGATCGACTATGTGCTGCCCGCCCTCGAAGCGGGGCAAAGTTACGAGTTGGTGCTCGACAGCGCGCGGGCCGACGAAGGCGGGCCGCGCCCCGTCATCGAGCCGCACTATCAGCTTGCGCCGTGCTCGCTGGCCTTGTTCCGGCTGGTCGAGCCGCCTGCGGAAGCGAGTATCCTGTCGCGGAGCACGGCGTAGGGTGGGACCAGCGAGCTTGCGAGCGCCGGCCCACCATCGCCGCAATTTTGGATTTTGGATTTTGGATTTTGGATTCCGCCAATCC
>Ga0307372_10000222_pt1 | contig 100681 bp, 96 predicted proteins | sample OX1MG_FD_202533 | JGI IMG/M metagenome (GOLD analysis project Ga0307372, IMG submission 202533) | Soil microbial communities from Risofladan, Vaasa, Finland - OX-1 | ecosystem: Environmental > Terrestrial > Soil > Coastal area > Acid sulfate soil | place: Finland: Risofladan, Vaasa | collected... | reverse complement strand
GAAGCCGACACCGGCCGTTACCCCCGCGGGGTCAAAGTCACCGACGCGCAGATGGCGGCGGTCGGCCAGGTCCTCAAGCCCCACAGCTTCCACGGAGAGTGGAACTACTCGGTGCGCCCAGGAATCACATCTATGTAACTAACTCGCCTGGGTTATTTCCTGGCAAGCCCTTACGTCGCGGCATGGACGACGTGCGAGTGCGGCCACTGAGCGTCGATGACGTCCCGGCCGCCCAGGAGGTCTCCTACCACGCCCTGCGCGAGGCCGGCCGCCACTATGGCTGGGACATGCCCGAACTCGATGACGGCCTGCGCGATCGGGGCAGGCGCCGGCTCGCCCACTGCGTGGCCCACGATCCGGCCGGAGCGTTCGTCGCGGAGTGCGCAGGGGAGATCGTCGGGATCGGCCTGGCGACACGTCGCGGACCGTTGTGGTTCCTGTCCCTGCTTGCGGTGGCGACCCGCATGCAGAGCCGGGGAGTGGGGCGGCGCCTGCTCGAGGCGACGATGAGCACGTTCGGCGGGACCGGTGCGATCTGCGCCAGCGACGACCCCAAGGCCCTGCGGCGATACCGGGCAGCCGGGTTCGAGCTGCGGCCGACATTCACCGCGAAGGGAACGCTTGACCGGGCGCGAGCACCGGCGATCGACGATGTGCGATCTGGGTCGTACACGGACGACCGGGACTTCGTCGAAGCGATCGCCCGGTCCCGACGCGGAGCGCCGCACGGACCCGATCTGGAATTCATGGCGGCATCCGGACGGGGTCTGTTCATCACCGAAGATGCCCGCGGACGCGGGTACCTGGTGGCCTCCGAGTCAGGTCCGGTGGTGTTGGGCGCGACGACCGAGGACGCCGCGGCCCGGCTGCTGTGGACCGCGCTCGCCGAGACGACCGAGCCCGAGGTCGAGGTGCGCTGGATGTGCCAGCAGCAGCAGTGGGCCTTGGACGTCGTCCTCGAGGCGGGCCTGGCGATGCGCCCCGCGGGGACGCGCTGTGTCGCCGGACCGATCGGTCCGATGTCGCCCTATCTACCCAATGGCGGGCTGGGCTAGGTACGACGTACCTCGGCGGTTCAGGACGTGCGGGCGCCGGAGAGCCGGGCGTTGTCGATGACGATCGCCGCCGGCCCGTCGATCAGGCGAAGGGTGGCGAGGGCAGTCTCGCCGAATGCGTTCTTCGTCGCACTCGACAGCGCGAGTACGCCCATGACATGCCCCCCGTGTCCGCGCAGCGGCATTGACAGGAACGTGGACATGCGGGCGTCGTCCTCCGCCCCAAGATGTCCTTCGGCGTCAGCCAGCCGGACGTCCAGACTGCCGACCGAGATCTCGAGCTCGGCCGAGGCTGCGGCCGCCTCGGCGGCCGCGCTGAGGTTCTCCTCGTAGTGTCCGACCGAGCTGTCGCGGGCGACACCGACGTATGCGGCGCGCTCCTCGAGCAGGAGCACCGTCGCGATGTCGTACTCGACGAAGCGGGCCAGCACCTCGAGCAGGCCCGCGACGGTTTGCTCGAATCCGCGCGCCGTGGCAGCCAGCGCGGTGACCTCGGCGGCCACCGAAGTTTCGAACAGCTTGCGGTCGAGGAGGTCGCACACCCGAGTCAACACGTCGTCGTCGGACAACTCGAGCGGGTCGGGACGCAGCACGGGCCGTCCGCCGCGCGCGGTCTCGGCAGCGGCAATGACCTCGCTCACGGCTGCCGCCAGTTCGGGTGCTTCGAAGTCCTTGGTGAGATACCGGTCGGCGCCAGTCTGCACGGCCCAGTAGCGATCGCTGGCGGCATCCAGCGAGGTGAGCATGATCACCGGAATATCCGCGGTCTGCCAGTCGTCCTTGAGCAGACGGGCGGCGACGTACCCGGACACCCGGGGCATCTGGACGTCCAGCACGACGGCGTCGGGCTGGCTGCGGAATACCGCCTGCACCGCTTCGATCCCGTTCTCGACCGCCAGCACGTCATAGCCCTCACGGGTGAGCACGGAGGTCACGATCCGGCGCAATGTTGCGCTGTCGTCGGCGATGACTACGGAAGGCATTCGGGTCTCCTCACGGGCCGGATCAGCGGCCGAGCAACCGGCGGACGGTGTCGACGAGCTGGGCCTGGTCGAACTGGCCTTTGAGCAGGTAGGCGTCGGCGCCGGCTTCCAGACCGGCCCGCTGGTCGGCTTCGTCACCGCGCGACGTCATGATGATCACCGGCACCTGCTCCCAGCGCGGTGTGCGGCGGATGGTTCGGGTGAGCGCGAAGCCGTCCATGCCGGGCATCTCGATGTCGGACAGGACGAGGTCGACCGGGTCCTCACGCAACTGCGCCGCCCCTTCGAGCCCGTCGACGGCGGTGACCACCTCGTAGCCAGCTCCCTGGAGGATGACCCGCTCGAGCTCCCGGACTCCAACCGAATCCTCGACGACGAGGATACGCGCGGGCTTTATCGCCGGGGTATCGCCGGCCTCGCGCTCGACTGGCATCGAACTCCCCAGCCCGCCGGTACCGCCGGTGACCCGGTCGCCGAGCTCGCGCAGGTCGAGCAGGCAGACGACGCTTCCGTCGCTGTCGATCGTCGCCCCCGTCACCAACGGCAGCCGACCCAGGAAAGGTCCGAGGTCCTTGACTACCAGCTCGAGCTCGCCTTCGAGCCGGTCGACGGCCCAGGCCACGAGCCGTTCGCCGTGGCGAACGACGAGCGCGGCGGTCGGGGCACGCTCGCCGGCCACGTCTAGAGCCCGACCGAGGTCGAGCAGTGGCACCGACATGCCATGCCGCACGACGACGGCGGTACCGGCGACCTGGTGGATCTCGGCGTTACGCAAGCCGATCGACTCGGCCACGCCCGGAACCGGGATCGCGTAACGCTCGTCGCCCACCCGAGCGACGAGGCAGCGCAGCACGCCGAGGGTCACCGGAAGGGTGAGCACGAAAGAAGTGCCGCGGCCGGGCACGGTGTTCACCTCGACGCTGCCTCCCAGGTCCTCGACGGCGAGCCGCACCACGTCAAGCCCAACGCCGCGACCGGAGGTCTCGGTAACAACCCGGGAGGTGGACAGCGCCGGGGCGAACAGCAGCTGTAGCAGGGCGGGGCCGTTGACCGTCGAGTCGGCGGGTATCAGTCCGTGGCGTACCGCGGCGGCGCGCACCTCGTCCTCGTCGACGCCGGCGCCGTCGTCGCTGACTTCGAGCACCACCGTCCCTCCGGCGCTTCGGGCCGCGACGGTGACCGTCGCCTGGGTCCGCTTGCCGGCGGCGGCCCGCACCTCAGGTAGCTCGCAGCCGTGATCGACCGCATTGATGACGAGGTGCTTGAGCGCATCGGCGACGCCGTCGAGCACCTGCTTGTCGAGTTCGACCTCCTGCCCGGTCAGCACCAACCGGACATCCCGTCCGGTCGTTGCGGCAACGTCCCGGACCAGGCGCGGGAACGCGGCCACCACCCGGCGGACCGGCACCATCGCGAGGCTCATTGCCCCGTCGCGCACCTCCGCCAGCCGGCCATGCGCCTCGTCGACCAACTCCCGAAGATCGCCGGCCGCATTGCCGAGCGCGTCACCGGTCCCCACGAGCCGGTGCAGGGCCAACTCGGCGTCCTGCGGGAGCCCGGCGCCGGGAAGCGCCTCCCGGAGCGCCTTGACCCACCGAAGCTGCTCCTGAGCGAGCCCGACCAAAGCGCCGCTTGCCCGCTCCACCCGGCGCACATCGAGCTCCGCCTCGCCGACGACGTCGAGCAGGTCGTAGACCTTTCCGGCCGCGACCCGGACCGAATCCGTGGCCCGAGCCCGCACGCTCTCGTCATGCTCGTCATCCTCGGCCGAGTCCGGCTCGGCCGTGACGAGCGATGGGACCTGCGCCGGGTCGTCCCCGGCGATCGCGCCACGCAACGCGTCGGTCAGCGGAACGAGATCCGTCGCGGCCAGCGGCGCGACCGCACCCGGCATGGACCGCGCGATGCCGTCACAGGCGACGAGCAGCAGGTCGACCAGGTCCCGGCGAACCTCGAACCGGCCGTCTCGCAACGATCCGAGCAAATCCTCGGCCAGGTGGGCGACGTGCAGGACGCCGTCCAGGCCGAGCATCCGGGCCGAGCCCTTGACGGTATGTGCGTCCCGGAACAGTCCGGCGACCACCTGGCGCGGCGCGGGGTGGGCCTCGAGTTGCAGCAGGCCGGCGGACAGCGACGCCAGGCGTTCCTCGACCTCGGCGCGGAACGTCGCGACGAGCTCGGGATCGTCAGCCCAGCCAGCCATTGCTGCTCACCCTTACTTCGTCGGCCATGCTCAGGCGACCTTGAACCCGGTGAGCGACTCGCGCAGTTCCTCCGCCAGGGCGCGCAGCTGCCCAGCGGAGCTCAGGTAGCGCTGCGAACCCTCCTGGTAGCTCGCCGATGTGGTGCCGAGCTGAACCATCGCCGAGGCCACCCCGTCCGCAGCCACCTGCTGCTGCCGGGTGGCCAGCGCGATCTCCGCGGCCGCGGCGACGGTCCCGGCGGCCTCGGTGGCGACGTCGCGCAGGGCCAGGGCCACCAACGCCGCACGGTCGGCGCCGAACGCGACGTCGACCGCGCCGCCCTCCCCCATCCGGACCGTCCCGTCAGCCTCGCCGGCGACGGTCTCCAGGCTGCGGCGGGCCTCGGCGGTGACCTCACGCGAGCGCTCGGCCAGCCGACGGATCTCGGTCGCGACGAACCGGAAACCCCCGCCGTGCTCACCGGCCCGGGCCGCCTCGATCGCCGCGCCGAGCGCAAGCCGATTCGTTCGCACCGCGAGGGCGTCGATGCCGGCGAGGATGACCCCGATCTGCCGGGTGCGCTCGGCGAGGCTTCGCGCGCGGGCGGTGATGTCGTCGACCCGCACGGCGATCGCGTCCATCGCGACGCCAGCCTCCTGAATCGCGGAGGTCCCCGCGTCGACGTGCGCCATCGTGTCGCGCGCACAGTCGGCCACCCGCACCGCGGTTTCGGCGATGACGCTCGCCGTCCCGGCCAGCTGTTCCATGGTGCTCGCGGTCTCCCGGACCGCCTCGTGCTGGTGCTGCACCGCGTCGGCGTGCCCCTGGGCCGTCCGCAGCACCTCGCCCGAACTGGCGGCGAGCTGGCCGCCGACCCCGGCAAGCCGGCGGGTCAGCCGGCGCAAGGAGAGCAGCGTGTCGGCGAAGGCGACCGCGAGCCGGGCGGTCTCCGGCGGCGAATCGGGAGGCAACGACGGCACTCGGGTGAGGTCACCGGCGGAGACGGCATCGAGCAGGGAGATCAACTGGTCGATGTCGCGGGCGATGGCCGCGCGATGCGCGGCGGCGTCCCGCGCCGCCTGCCGGGCGCCCACGCAGAAGGCGCTCGAAGCCCAACCGGCGGTGGGAAACAACGGCATGACGATGAGGAGCATGCCGGCGCCGCCGAGCGCCGTATGCGATGCCCAGGCGGCCACGTACACGCCGCCTGACGCCAGCGCGCCCAGGCTCAACGCCGCCGGTGTCCCGACGGTGGCCCCGATCAGGAGCACGACCGGAACGAACAGCACCCAGTAGGGCCCCGTTATCCCACCGGTGCTCGCCACCACGCCGGTCAGACCCGCGAGGTGCAGGGCGAGCAGTCCGAGCATGACGGCCCATCCGGGACGCGAGCGGCGCGGGCCGGGCCGGGAGGCGGCAATGGCCAGCCCGAGGGCCGAGCTGGACGCGAGCAGCCCCCACCCGGCCAATCCAGCCAGGCTCAGCGGGCCGCTCGCGTGCAAGCGGACCATGACCGTGGCCGCGACGGTGCCGAGCAACAGGCAGCCGAGCGTGACGAGCTCACCGATCCGGAGCAGCCGGGCCCGGTACTCGGCGGTCGGGCTCGGCTCGGCCCGCGGCCGCGCGGCGGGGACCGCGGGCTGGGGGGGCGCAGATCCGGGAGCGGCTTCCCGTGCGAGCGACCTGGGGACCGGAAGGGAAGGGCGGGGCGGCCGGCCCGGCGCCCCGCGGGGAGCGGGGATGGCGATGCGAGCTCCGCGCGTGCGCATCTGCCACCTTCCGGCCCCGGGCTGGTGCTCCGATCGGTCCAGTTAGATGTCGGCGATCGGCCGCGCCGACTTCACCGAACGGGCCGACCGGGGTCAGGCGACTTTGAATTGGGCGATCGAGGCACGCAACTCGGCCGCGAGGACGTTGAGCTGGGCGGCGGCGGCCGCGGCCTGCTTGGATCCCACCGCGTACTGCCGGGAAACGTCCGAGACCTGGGTCATGGCCGCAACGACCTGGTCCGAAGCCGAGCGCTGCTGCTGGGTGGCGATCGAGATCTCCTTCGCCGCGGTCGTCGTCTCGTCGACCATGCCGGAGATCCGCTCGAGCGCGTCCACGACGCCCCGCGCCAGGGTCGACCCGTTGCGGACCTCCTTGGCGCCTTCTTCGCTGGCGATGATCGTCGCGTTGGTCTCGGTCTGGATCTCGCTGACGATCGCCTGGATCTGACCGGTCGACTCCTGCGCCCGTTCCGCGAGCTTTCGCACCTCGGACGCGACAACGGCGAAGCCGCGCCCGTGCTCGCCGGCCCGCGCGGCTTCGATCGCCGCATTCAGTGCGAGCAGGTTCGTCTGGTCGGCCAGGTCGTCGATGACCTCCAGGATCCGGCCGATCTCCTGGCTCTTCTCGCCGAGGCTGAGGGCCCGCGAGGCGATCGAGTCGACCCGGTTCGCGATCGTGTCCATCGCGTCCACACTGGCCGAGACCGCGGTGCGCCCCTCCTCCGCATGCCGGAGGGTCTCCGCCGCGTAGCGCGCGACGGCCTCCGCCGTCTCGGCGATCTGCGCCGCGGTGGCGGCCAGTTCCTCGATGGTGGAGGTGGTCTCCGACACGGCGGAGGACTGCTGGGTGGCCGAAGCGGCGTGCTCCTCGGCGGTGGCCAGCAACTCGCCGGCCGCCGCGCCGATCTGCTCGCCACCGGAGCGGATCTGACCGACGAGGGATCGCAGGTTCGACAGCGTGTGGGCGAAGGAGCGGGACAAGGTGGAGACCGCTTCGTCCGACGACGCGGTCGCGGGCTGTTCGTCGAGGCTGACCGCGAGGTCTCCTTCGGCGGCCCGGGCCAGGGCGGCGGACAGGTCCTCGACCCGCGCCTGGAGCGCATCGCGCTCATCCCGGGCGAAGCGCCGCATGGTCCAGACGGAGCCGGCGAGCGTGCCGTTGAACCAGGCGATCATCGGAAACAGCGGCACGATCAGGACGAGCCACCCGGCGTCGGCGAGGGCCAGGGTGTGTGCTGCCGCGGATCCGACGAGCAAGCCGATCGACCCGAGCGCACCGAAGACCATGCTCTGCCACTGACGCATGCTCACGGCCGCGAAGAGCACGACCGGGATGTAGAGGATCCAGAACGGGCCACGGACCCCTCCCGCTACCGCGAGGGTGCCGGTAACGAAGATCATGTCGGTGGAGAGCAGGACGACCCGGTAGCTGGTGATCTTGTCGCGGACATGCGAGCTCACCGAGTGCAGCGCAGGCAGCACGCTGAGCGCGATCGCGTTGATCAGACCGAGCCCGTTCCAGATCAGGAAGGGCTGAAGGTGCACGCGGATGAGGCCACCGGATTCGCGCGACAGCAGGAAACCGGCGGCCGTTGCCAACGCCAGGCTGCCCCAGGTCGCGACGGCCGCCACCCGGGTCAGCCGCTTGGAGAAGTCCACCTGTCCTCCCGAACGCCGCGTGTTCCTGTCGAAGGCATCGGGCGCCGGGCAGCCCGGCTGTAGCCCAGTCGGCTCAACCGCGTCGCACCCGGGGCAGGGAGTCGCGCAGCCGGAACACTGCGGCGACGTTCAGGACCGCGATGGGGCCCTGCGCGTCGAGGACCTGACCCGCGATCAGTGCGGCTGCCGTGTCGGTCAGCGTCACCGGGGGCGGATCGAGGTCCCCAGGCACCGTGATCACCCCGTCGACCCCATCGGTCAGCAGGCCTAGCGTGATCCCCTCGTGGCTGGCCACCACCAACCGCGAGCCGCCGAACGCGGACCCGGACTCGTTGCCGAGCAGCCGGCGCAGATCGAGCACCGCGAGGATCCGGCCGCGCCAGTTCGCCACCCCGGCCGACCAGCTCGGGACGCCCGGTACCCGGGTCAGGACCGGGGGCCGGCCGACCTCGGCCACCGCCGACATGGCCAGCGCGTAGCGCCCGCCCCCGATCCGCAGGACGACGGCCGCGTGCTCGGCGTCGGTCTCCGGGTCGAACGCGACGTCCGCGCTTTCGGTCACGGTTGCCTTGTCGGCAGCGCTGGCCGCCCGGTGAAGCCGGCGGGCTCAGCAGCGCATGTCGGCTGGCTCGAGTGGGCGATTGTGCTGATCTTCCACGCGGCGACTGGGCGGATTGCCCCGGGCAGACCGCCCACTCGCCGGGATCAGGGACCCGGCGGGGGGTTCACCTGAGCTGGGGCGGCGATCCGGACCCGGTCCGGCCGGCGGATCGGGCGGCCGCCCCAGAGAATCGGCAGCAGCGCGCCGACGGCGCCGCCGAGCATGAACCCCCACGCGACTCCGAGCAGGTTGCCGTCGCCGACGGGGTAGGCGAGGACGAGGCTTCCGCCGGGACCGTGGACCATGCCCCAGACCAGGACGAGGAACCAGCCGAGCGCCGGGGCGAACGCCCCGAGCCGGCTACCGGTGCTCAGCGAGGCCAGCCGTCCGGCCAGCAGGTTGCCGACCAGCGCGATCGCGATCGAGATGCCGGTCAGGCCGCTCGGCACGAGGAACGCCCCGATCAGCCCGAGCAACACGCCGAGCCCGAACCCGACGGCGACACCGGCCCCCCGGAACAGGATCGATCCGCCCCCGTGATCCGCCGGCGCGGCAACCTGCTCCCCGGGCTGCACCCCGCCGAGCCTACGTCTGGACGGTGACCGCCTCGTCCCGCAGGTCGATGACCTCGGTGACCACCTTCGGTTCGGCGGCGTGGGCGGCCTCGAGGACGGCGGTGATCTCCGGCCCGATCAACTCGTCCCGGTCGAGCAGGGCGTCCCGGAGCGCCTCGAGAAGATGGCGGTTCTCCACCAGCCGGGCGCGGATCAGCTGCTTCTGCTCCTGGAGCAGGGCCTCGACCCGGCTCCGGCCGTCGGGGTCGCCCAGCACCCGGCCGACGATGTTCGTGTCGGAGAAGGCACTGTTCTGGACTGCGGCGTAGCTGACGAGCGTGCCGACCATCCCGGACGAGCCGATCATCTCGGCGGCCAGGTTCGTGGCGTAGAGCAGGTCGCCGCCCGGCCCGGTCGACACGTCACCGAAGAAGATCTCCTCGGCGCACTGCCCGGCCAGCGCGATCTGGATGAGGGCCAGCAACTCCTTGCTCGATCGGGTGAAGACCTCCTCACGGTCCCCGTGGGCCAGCAGCCCGAGCGCCGAACGCCGCTTGATGATCGTGAGCACCTCGAGCCGACGGTCGGGCGCCACCAGGTGCGCGGCCGTCGCGTGTCCCGACTCGTGGGTGGCGATCAGGCGCTTCTCGTGCGCCGTGTACCCGACCGGCTGCCCCATGCCCACCTCTTCGGTGAGCCGAGCCCGCTCGACGTCCTTCCAGGACATCGCGGGCTCCTGCCGGCGCACGGCATTGATCAGAGCCTCGTCGAAAAGGTGCTCGATCATGACCGGGCTGTAGCCCTGGGTGACTGCGGCCAGGGCGTCCCTGCGGTCGTCGTCGTCCAGTTCGGGGGTGTGCGCCTTGGTGGCGAGGAAGTGCTCGATGAGCTCCCGGCGTCCCTTCTTGTCCGGCAACTCGAAGGTGAGCCGACGATCGAAACGACCGGGCCGCAGCAGAGCCGGGTCGAGCTTGTCGGCGCGGTTGGTCGCGGCGATGAGCAGGATGTTGGTCGCCGGCGGGACCGGCTTCGGGATCTGCCGCTGCGCGGGGAGCAGCAGGTTCAGCCCATCTACGACCTTGCCCCACGCTTTCTGCCCGCCGCTCGGCTCGTCGAAGGACTGCATCTGCACGAGCAGTTCGTTGACTACGCCGCCGACCCCCTCGCTGATCGCGTTGTGGTTCTGCACCAGGGCCGGGGCGCTCTCGCCCGCGCAGCTCGTCGCGAGCATCCGGGCGATATCCGGGCCCGGGGCCATCGCCAGGCCGCTGCGCGTCCCACCGATGGCGTCGATCTCCTCGATGAAGCCGATCGCCCCCCCTTCGGCCCGGGCAGCCTTGCGAAGCTCCTTGAAGTAGGAGCGGATCTTCCGGGCGGTCGCCCCGTAGAACATCGACTGGAACGACGTGGCCGACACGAACAGGAAGGGCACCCCAGCTTCGGCGGCCATCGCTTTCGCCGTGAAGGTTTTGCCCGTACCCGGCGCGCCTTCGAACAGCAACCCCCGGCGAGGGCGACCCCCCATCTGGTCCCTGAACACCCGGTGCGCGAGGAAGAGGTTGAGCGAACGGACCACTTCCTCCTTCACCTGGTCGATGCCCTTGACGTCGTCGAGCCGGACGTCGATCTGCTCCGGCCGGTAGGTGATGTGCGGCGATCGACCCGAACCCAGGTACTGCCCGACCACCGCGAGGATCAACAGCAGGAAGAACAGAACCGGCGCCATGACCAGCCAGTCGATGTGCGGCAACTGGAAGACGTTGAACGGTCGGTGGTCCGCAAGCCGGTACCAGAAGTAGGCGCCCGGGATCGCGAGGAACGCGGCGAGCTTCCACAGCCGGCGCCGGCGCTGGCGTTCGCGGGTCACTCCGACGTCGGTGCCGGCGCCGGCAAAGACGGCCGACCCGGTCGCGAACGGCAGGATCGTCGTCGGAGAAGCTTCGCCCACGGAGTGCTCCCCAAAGAAAGTTGCTGGCCGGGCTCAAGTTGCCGGCCGGCCGGGCCGATATCGGGTGTGCGATCGGTGCTGCGCGCTCAGTCTTGCCCATACCGACCGTTTTGACTACGCAGGGTGACCATCTTCACCCGAATGGGCCATCGAGCGGGCCCGTCAGACGCAGACCAGCCCGCCGAACAGGTCGGTCTCCCAGCCCTGGTCGCCAGCCCCCGGCCCGCGCTCCCCTCGGATCAGCCGGAAGTACTCCTGGCCGAGCGCGGCCTGCCCGAGATTGTCCGACAGCGCGAAGAACGGGGCGTCGACGCTGATCTGGCTGCGGTGTGCCCGCATCGCGGCAAGCTTCGCCTCGAGATGGTCCCGCGCGTCCACCATGGTGGTCACCAGCTCGTCCGGCACGCCGAACGGCAGGTCCTCGGCGCGCTCGACCGCGGCGAACCACGAGGTGTCCCCGGCCGCACGGAGCGCGTCGATGCCCCTCTGGAGCACCGACCGGGGAAGCACCGCGTAGTAGAGCTTGCCGATCCCCCAGGGCCCGCCCGCGCCCGGATAACGGTCGCCTTCGGCGGCGGCGGCCAACGCCGCCACGGCCACGTCGTGAGCCCGGATGTGATCCGGGTGCCCGTAGCCGCCGTTCTCGTCATAGGTGACGAGCACCTGTGGTCGCACCTCGCGGATCACGGCCACCAACTCCCCCGTCGCCTCCGCCAGGTCGGCCCGCCAGAAGGCACCCGGCCGTTCGTTGCTCGGGGTTCCCATCATCCCGCTGTCCCGCCAGCGACGGGGCCCGCCCAGGAAGCGCTGGTCCGTGACGCCGAGTTCGCGGCAGGCCCCCGCCAACTCCTCGATCCGGAGCTCGCCGAGCCGGTCCTCCTGCTCGACCGACAGGTGGGCGAGATCGGGAACTACGATCTCGCCCTCTTCGCCTAGGGTGCAGGTCACCAACGTCACGTGCGCGCCCTCGGCGGCATATTTCGCCATCGTCGCGCCGGTCCCGATGGTCTCGTCGTCGGGATGGGCGTGGACGAGGAGCAGCCTCCGGTCGCTGGTCATATCCGAACCCTACGACCGGCCCTGATCCCCCTCCGCCGTGAGCAGGCCCCGCAGCAACGGCACGAGAGGCAGGTCGCCGGGGAGCCAGGGAACCTCGTTCAAGGTAGCGGAGGTCAGCCAGCGCAGCCGATCATGATCGTGAGGCACCGGCTGCCCGGCCACGATCCGGGCGACCCACACCCGAAGGGTGCCCGGCCGGCCCGCGACCGTGACCGTAAGGTCCGGTCCCAGCCGGTTACCGAGAGTGACCTCGATGCCGAGCTCCTCACGGCACTCCCGGCGGAGCGCCGCACGGTCGGACTCCCCAGGTTCCACCTTTCCGCCTGGCAGTTCCCAGCGCCCGGCGAGCTGGGCCGGGTGGGTCCGTCGGGCGGCGAGCACCCGCGGCGGGGGATCGCGCAGGATCGCTGCCGCCACGATCGTCGGGTCGTCCACGAGACGGCAGGTTCGCACGTCTGGCCGGGCGGCGCGCACAATCTGGCCGGGCAGCGCGCACAATGCGGGTCATGCCAGACCATCTGAGCGCGGAGCGGGTGACCACCGAGCTGGCCGGTCTCGACGGTTGGACCGGCGACACCACCCGGATCCGGCGCAGCGTCGACGCGGGATCCCGGTCGGCCGAGATCATCGAGGCGGTGGCGGTCACCGCGGCGGAGCTCAACCACCACCCGGTCGTCGCGAGCGAGGCCGGGACGGTGACCTTCGAGGTGTGGACGCACTCGGCGGGAGCGGTGACCGGGTTGGACATCGAGCTGGCCCGACGAATCGACGCGGTCCTTCACGGGCTGCTCGACCTCAACCGGTGAATCGGAACTCCACCACGTCGCCGTCCTGCATCACGTAGTCCTTGCCTTCGATGCGCGCCCGGCCGGCCGCGCGCGCCGCGGGCAACGATCCGGCCGCCAAGAGGTCCTCGAAGGACACCACCTCCGCCTTGACGAAACCCTTCTGGAAGTCGGTGTGGATGACCCCCGCGGCTTCCGGCGCCGTCGCCCCGCTGCGGATCGTCCAGGCCCGGGCTTCCTTGGGCCCGGCGGTGAGGAACGTCTGGAGACCGAGCGCCTCGAAACCCACCGCGGCCAGCCGGTTGAGCCCGGGCTCGTCCTGACCGGCCTCGCGGAGCAGTTCCGCCGCCTCGTCGTCGGGTAGCTCGACAAGTTCCGATTCGAGCTTGGCGCACAGCAGGACCGCCGGCGCCGGGGCCACCGAGGCGGCGAGCTTCGCCGCCAACTCGCGGTCGCCGAGATCGGTGTCATCGACGTTGAACACGTAGATGAACGGCTTGTCGGTCAGCAGGTGCAGGTCGGCCAGCGCCGCACGGTCGAGGTCCGGCTCGCCGGCGATCGGCCGGCCGGCGTCGAGGACAGCCCGCGCGGCCTGCACGGTGGCCAGCCGCGCCTGCATCTCCGGCCGCATCCGGGACTCCCGCTCGAGCCGGGCGAGTCGGGAGTCGACGGTGTCGAGGTCGGCGAGTACGAGCTCGGTGTTGACCGTGCCGATGTCGGACTCCGGGGAGACCCGACCGTCGACGTGGGCGACGTCGGGATCGGCGAATACCCGGACCACCTCGCAAATCGCGTCCGCTTCGCGGATGTTGGCGAGGAAACGGTTACCCAGCCCCTGCCCCTCGCTGGCCCCACGGACCAGGCCGGCAATATCGACGAAGCTGACGGTCGCCGGAACGATCCGGGCGCTGTCATAGAGGGCCGCGAGGCGTTGCAGCCGGGGGTCCGGAACCGGGACCACGCCGACGTTGGGCTCGATGGTGGCGAAGGGGTAGTTGGCGGCGAGCACGGCCGCCCGGGTGAGGGCGTTGAACAGGGTGGATTTCCCGACGTTGGGCAACCCGACGATCCCGATGGCCAGACTCACTCCGGCATTGTCCCGGCGTGTGCTCCCCGAAACTGTCGGGCCCCCCTGCCACGATCGGCCCATGACCGCATCACTGGTTCTGGCCGCCCTCCTCCTGGGCCTCGCCGTCGGCGCCGCCGCGGTGGCGCTCGCTCACCGTGGCCGACTTGCCCGGCTCACCGCCGAGGCGGGGCAAGCCGCCACCGAGCTCGCCCGGGCGCAGACCCGACTCGCCACCGCGGAGGAATCCGCGACCGAGCGGCGCGCGCTATTGGATCAAGCTCAGGTGGAGCTGGCCGACCGGTTCCGCGCGCTCTCCGCCGAGGCCCTCGACCGTGGCGCAACCCGGTTCCTGGAACTCGCCGACGCCCGGCTTCGCGAGGCGGGCGCCAAGGCGACCGGCGAGCTCGACCAGCGTCGGGCGGCCGTCGAGTCCCTCGTCAACCCGCTCCGCGAGACGCTCGCGAAGGTCGAGGTGCAGTTACGTGATCTCGAGCAGGCCCGACTGACCGCGTACACGGCATTGAGTGAACAAGTCAATTTCGTCCGAACGACTTCCGAGCAGCTCCGTCACGAGACCGGAGCTCTGGTCACCGCCCTACGGGCGCCCCAGGCGCGCGGGCGTTGGGGCGAGATGCAGCTGCGCCGGGTCGTCGAGGTGGCCGGAATGGTGGAGCACTGCGACTTCGAGGAGCAGGCCACGGTCCTGACCGACGACGGCGCGATCCGGCCAGACCTGGTGGTGCGCCTGGCTGGCGGGAAGAACGTCGTCGTCGATTCCAAGGTGTCCCTCGCGGCCTACCTGGAGGCCGCCGAAGCCACCGACGAGGCGGTCCGCGCAACTCGGATGACCGCGCACGCCAGGCACCTCAGGACCCACGTGGACGCGCTGGCGACCAAGGCGTACTGGACGGCGCTGCACCCGACGCCCGAGTTCGTCATCTGCTTCATCCCCGGCGAGGCGTTCCTCGCGCCGGCGCTCGAGCAGGAGCCGGGCCTGCTGGAGTACGCGATGAGTCGCAAGGTCGTCATCGCCACCCCGACGACGCTGATCGCCATGCTGCGCACGATCGGCTACGCCTGGCAGCAGGCCGCGCTGACCGACAACGCCCGCGAGGTATTCGAGTTGGGAAAGGAGCTCTACGTCCGGCTCGGCACCCTGGGTGGCCACGTCGACAAGCTCGGCCGCTCGCTGGCCCGGGCGGTCGGGGACTACAACTCGACGGTCGGGTCGCTCGAGCGGAACGTGCTGAGTCAGGCCCGCAAGTTCAGCACGCTCAAGGTGACCGAGGGCGAGCTCGAGCGGCCGCGGACCATCGAGGAGACACCGCGCCCGCTCGGGAGCCCGGAACTGCTCGCAGCCGCGGAAGCGGCCACCGTGGTGCGTCTCGCGCCCAGCCCGGACGACCTCGACGAGGCCGAAATCGCCCAGGTCGCCCTGGCCCGGCCGGCTCTCGACCAAGCTTCGGCTCAGCTCCGGCACGGCTGAGCCGGCCCTGAGCCGCCCCTGGGACCCCCTGAGACAATGGCCCGGTGAGCACCCCACTGTCCGCGCGGCTCGCTGACCGGCGCGGCCTGACCGGCGCCGGGGCGGTGGTCCTCGCCATCGGCCTGACCCTGTTCGGGGCGGTGATCGATGCCGGCACCGGCCCGACCAGCCAGGCCAGCCTGCGGACGCTGTTCACGTTCTGTTTCGTGGTCGGCTGCCTGCTGGCGGTGCTGCTGGTGCGCCGCGACCAGGTCGGCCCGGTGCTCGTGGCGATCCCGCTCGCCTACGGAGCAGGCTGCCTGTTCAGCGGCGCGATCCACGCCTCGCGGGCTCAGGACTCGGTCCTGAAATCGGGGCTGATCGACGGCGTGACCTCGCTCGCCACCCGGGCCCCGAGCCTGCTCATAGTCCTGCTGATCGCCTTACTGCTCGCCACCGTCCGGATCAGATCCGGCCGGGGCTCGCTCCGCCGCCCTAGCCAGCCTGGACTCCCGCGGCCTTGAGATCGCGACGGAGCTCGGGGGGCAGCGCGAACTCCAACCGCTCCCGAGCCGATTCGATCTCCTCGACCTCGGTGAAGCCGAGGCCGGCCAGCAGCCGGAGGACCTCCCCGACCAGCTCGTCGGGCACCGAGGCCCCGCTCGTCAACCCGACGGTGCGCGCCCCGTCCAACCAGTTCGGCTCGATGTCCACGGCGCCGTCGACGAGGTAGGCAGCCCGGGCGCCGGCGTCGCGAGCCACCTCCACCAGGCGCACCGAATTCGACGAGTTCGGCGATCCCACGACGATCACCACGTCGGATTCGGCGGCGATCCGCTTCACCGCGACCTGCCGGTTCTGCGTGGCGTAGCAGATGTCGTCGCTCGGCGGGTCGAGCAGGTTCGGAAATCGTCGTCGCAACGCCGCGACAGTGGCGTTCGTCTCGTCCACGGACAGCGTTGTCTGGGACAGCCAGGCCACCTTCTCCGGGTCGCGCACCCGGACCCGTGCCGCCTCGGCCGGCCCGTCGACCAGGTGCACGTGCTCGGGGGCCTCCCCGGTCGTCCCGACAACCTCCTCGTGCCCCGAATGCCCGATCAGCAGGATGTCGTAGTCCTCCGCCGCGAACCGCCGGGCCTCGACGTGCACCTTGGTCACCAAAGGGCAGGTGGCGTCGATGGTCCGCAGCTCGCGCCGCGCGGCCTCCCGGTGCACCTCCGGCGCGACACCGTGGGCGGAGAAGACCACGAGCGCCCCCGGCGGAACCTGGTCGGTCTCCTCCACGAAGACGGCGCCGCGGGCCTCGAGGGTTCGCACGACGTGCGCGTTGTGCACGATCTGCCTTCGGACGTACACCGGCGGACCGTGCAGTTCGAGAGCGAGCTCCACCGTCTGGACGGCCCGCTCGACCCCCGCGCAATAGCCCCGCGGCTTGGCGAGCAGGACCCGTTTGCCGGTGCGGTCCGGGGGTGGCGTCATTGCTCGATGCTACGTGCCCACAATCGCGCCGATCCCCATCGTGGATCCGGGGCTCGGCACCTAAGCTGCGCAGGATGGCGCTCGAGTCCTCCGCGGAAGCCCCGCTTCCCGTCCGCACCGTGGCCCTCGCGCTCACCCGGTGGGTGGCCCGACTCGGCCGGGTCTGGGTCGAGGGCCAGGTCACGGACCTGTCCCGCCGGCCGGGGGCCGGGACGGCCTTCCTCACCCTGCGTGACCCGGTGGCCGACGTGTCGCTGCGGGTGACCTGCCCACGGGGGCGCCTCGACGAACTCGACCCCCCGCTGTCCGATGGCGCCCGGGTCGTCATCTGGGCCAAGCCTGAGGTCTACCCGGCCCGTGGCACGCTCGCGCTCCTCGCTTACGACATCCGCCCGGTCGGCATCGGAGAGCTGCTCGCCCGGCTCGAACGGTTGAAGAGGATCCTCGCGGCGGAGGGCTTGTTCACGGCCGAACGCAAGCGGCCGCTGCCCTTCCTGCCGGGCACGATCGGGCTGATCACCGGCCGCGGCGGAGCGGCGGAGCACGACGTCGTCGAGAACGCGCGCCGGCGTTGGCCGGCGGTCCGGTTCCGGGTCGAGAACGTGGCCGTGCAAGGGCCGCACGCGGTAGGCGAGATGGTCGGTGCCCTGCGAATCCTCGACCGGGACCCGGCGGTCGATGTCATCGTTCTCGCCCGTGGCGGCGGCTCCGTCGAAGACCTGCTGGCGTTTTCCGACGAGACGCTGTGCCGGGCGGTCGCCGACTGCCGGACGCCCGTGGTGAGCGCGGTCGGGCACGAAGCCGACACCCCGCTCGTCGATCTCGTCGCCGACCGTCGGGCGTCCACCCCCACCGACGCCGGAAAGCTGCTCGTCCCGGACGTAGCCGAGGAGAACCACCGGCTACAGGCCCTGCGCGACCGCGGCCGGCGGGCGCTCGGCACCCGGCTCGAGCGGGAGGCCCAACGGGTCCACGCACTGCGGGAGCGACCGGTGCTCGCCCGGCCGGGGGAACTCCTCGACCGCTGGGCCGAGCAGATAGCGGCGCTCGTCGATCGGTCCCGGCGCTGCGCTGCCGGCGCGGTCGAGGCAGCCGGCGCCGACGTCGCGCAGGCCCGCATCCGGGTCACCGCGCTGTCCCCGGCCGCCACGCTGGCCCGTGGCTACGCGATCGTGCAGACAGTGGCAGGCGACGTGGTCCGGGATGCGGGCGAGGTCGCCCTCGGCGATCCGCTGCGGGCCCGACTCGCCAACGGCGGACTCGACCTGGTCGTCACCGGCGCGGGTCCCTGATCCGGGCGGTGGACGAAGAAGGGCGGCCGGCCGCTCCGCCCCGTACGCTGCCGATGCCCGGCCCAGCGCTGCCGATGCCCGGCCCAGCGACGAGAGGAACGCCGTGACCGAGGCCGCCACCCCGAGCTACGAGCAGGCCCGGGCCGAGCTCGAATCGGTCGTCCGCACGCTGGAGTCCGGTGGCTGCACGCTCGAAGAGGCCCTGAGCCTGTGGGAGCGCGGCGAGGAGTTGGCCGGCATCTGCCAGGCGTGGCTCGATGGCGCCCGGGCCCGGCTCGATGCGGCCCTCCGGCCCCCCGCCTCGAGCTGAACTCAGCCGAGCGCCGCGGCCATCGTCTCCAGGTCGGTCAGCCCGGTTGAGCCGTACACGAGGATCGTGACGCCAGCGGCGGTGCGGGTCAGCGCCAGCTCTGCGCGGGTGTCGCGCAGTTCCCGCCAGCCGGTCCCGGCGACCAGCACGGAGTCGCGAACGGTGACCGCCCCCGGGCCCAGCTCGCCGGTGAGGAAAGCGGCCGACCCGGCCGAGCCGGTGACGGCCGCCTCCTCGAGGGCGACGTAGCCCGCGCCGGGGGTGGTGAAGCCGATGTGCAGGTGCACCGGCGTGGGCCCGCCGCCGGTCACCCGGACACTCGTGGCGGTCCAGCCCCCGGGGGGGCGGGCCGGCGCCGGCATGGCCACCCCGGCGAGGCGGCTCGCGACCCGGACCTCGGTGTCGTAGCTCACCGGCGGCGGCCCGGCGTGCCGGCCGGGGAAGAGCAACACCCGGCCCGCGCCAGCGAGCAGCACGACGACGGTGAAGGCCAGAACCAACCCGAGCGAGCGGCCCATGTCCGCGATCGTCTCGAAGCCGCGCCGGCCCCGGGCCGGCTCCCCGCCAGCGCTCACCGGGCGCCGATCTGCCGGCAGATCGCGTCGATCTCGTCGAGCACCCGCGTGCATTCCTCGGCGGTGGAGAAGAAGTGCGGCGCGATCCGCAACCCGCCGCCCGGACGATAGTCGACGACCACGTCGCGCCGGATCAGCTCGTCATGCACCCGCACCCCCTCCGGGATGTCGAGGGTGACGTGCCCACCACGCTGCGCAGGGTCGCTCGGCGAGCCGACGAGGTAGCCCCGGGAGCGGGCGTCCTCGAGCAGTGGCTGGGTGAGGCTTACCGATCTGGCCCGGATCGCCGCAACCCCGATTTCGACGATGGCCCGGTAGCCCGGCTCGGCGGCGTAGGCCGCCGGGACGTTCGGCGTGCCGCCGGCGAATCGCCCGACGCCCGGGGCGTAGCGGATCTCGTCCAACTCGAAGGCGAAGGGCTCGGCGTGCGAGATCCAACCGACCGCGGCCGGGCGCAGGGTCTCCGCGAGTGCGGGCCGTACGTAGAGCCAGCCGTTTCCCGGCCCGCCACACAGGAATTTCACCGAGCCGCCGACGCAGAAATCGACATCGAGGTCGACGACGTCGATCGGAACCGCCCCGACGCCCTGGTAGGCGTCGAGGAGGACCAGGGCGCCGACTGCGTGCGCCCTGTCGATGATGGGCCGCGGGTCGATGAGGGTCGAGCTGCGAAAGGTCACGAGCGAGATCGCGACCAGAGCGGTGTGCTCGTCGACCGCCGCGCAGACCCGATCGACGTCGATGTGAATGCCATCCGACGCCGCGGTCACCACTACCGGCCGAGCGCCGAACCGGCGGTACTCCTGCCAGAGATAGTGGCTGCCCGGCCAGTCGAGGTCGGTCGACACCACGGCGTTGCGGGAACCGGTGAAGTCGATCGCGCTCGCAACACTCACCAGGACGTCGGCGACATTCGCGCGGAGAATGGTGCTCCCCGCCGGGGCGCCGATCGTCCGACCGACGAGGTCGGCCACCCGCGCCATGTTCGGGAACCAGGAGTTCCAGGCGAGCACGCCGTTCTCGTCCCAGAGCCGGGCGAACTCGGCGAGCCGGCCCGGGGTGTCCCGGTGCATCGCGCCGAGGGAGTTGTTGATCAGGTACGTCTTGCGCCCCAGAATCGGGTAATCGCAACGTCGTGCCAGCAGTTCCGGGTGCACCTGCCGGGACGCCGGGGTCTCGCCGGTCAGCGGGGCGTGCCGATCCGCGAGATGAGCTCGAGCACCTCGTCGGCGAGCCGCCCGGCGGCTGCCTCGGACTCCTGGATGGCCACCTCATGCCCGGCCTCGCCGACCACGGTGGTGAGCACGAGCACCAGGGTGTCGCCGAGCGGCTGCTGCTCCGGGCGCAGGAGGTAGGCGTTGCGGGCCGTCCAATCCCGGTATCGGCGGCGCGCTACCAGCTCGAATCCGGGCGGCCCGCCGCCGGCGAGGAAGAGCCGGGCCAGGTCGCGCTCCGCCCAACAGCCGGCGAGGTAGCCCCGCGAGCCGGCGATGAACAGGGCGATCGGGTCGGTTTCGCCAGCCAGCCGGGCACGCCGAACCTCCGCCGCCGCTCGACCCTCCTGCCGGGACTGGTAGTCCTCGAACAGCGCCAGGTAGAGGTCCGCCTTCCCGCCGAAGTGGTGGTAGAGGCTTCCGACGCTCGCGCCCGCCCGGGCCACGACATCGGCCACGTTGGCCTCGGTGAATCCGGCGCCGGTGAAGACCTGCTGCGCCGCGCCGAGCAGGGCGGCCCGGGTTGCGACGGCCCGCCCCCCACCGCGCACCGGGCTCGGCGCGGCCACTGCCTCGGTGTCGCTCACCCGACCACTCTCGCATCCGAGGAGGCGGCCGCCCACTCCCGACGACGCTACGATGCCCGGCGACGACCGCAGAGGGGTGCCCGCCGATGACCGACGACACCACCGACCCGGACGAGGCTGCCGTCCGGCGCGAAGAACCGGACCGAAACCTCGCCCTCGAACTGGTCCGGGTAACGGAGGCGGCGGCGATGGCCGCCGGGCGCTGGGTCGGCCGGGGCGACAAGATCGGGGTCGACCGGGTCGCGGTCAACGCGATGCGCCAACTCATCCACACCGTGTCGATGCGGGGCGTGGTGGTCATCGGCGAGGGCGAGAAGGATGAAGCGCCGATGCTCTACAACGGCGAGTCCGTCGGCGACGGGACGGGTCCGGAATGCGACGTAGCCGTGGACCCGATCGACGGCACCCGGCTCGCGGCCATGGGAATGAGCAACGCGGTCTCGGTGATGGCGGTCGCCGAGCGGGGCACGATGTACGACCCGTCGGCGGTGTTCTACATGGAGAAGCTGGTCACCGGTCCGGATGCCGCTGCCGGCGTGGACATCGAGGCGCCGGTCGCCGACAACATCGCGGCGATCGCCAAGTCCAAGGACTCCGCCGCCGAGGACGTCACCGTCGTCATCCTCGACCGCCCGAGGCATGCCGACCTGGTCAGTGAGGTACGGGCGACCGGGGCGCGGATCAAGTTCATCACCGACGGCGACGTGGCCGGGGCGATCATGGCGTGCCGGGAGGGCACCGGGATCGACCTGCTGCTCGGCATCGGTGGCACCCCGGAGGGGATCATCACCGCCTGTGCCGTCAAGTGCCTCGGGGGTGTCATCCAAGGCAGGCTCTGGCCGCGCGACGACGACGAGCGCCGGCGTGCCCTCGACGCCGGACACGACCTCGACCGGGTACTGCTCACCGACGACCTGGTCGCCAGCGACAACGTCTTCTTCGTCGCCACCGGCGTCACGGACGGCGAACTGCTCCGGGGTGTCCGCTACCGGGCCGGGGGCGCAACGACGCACTCCCTGGTCATGCGGTCGAAGAGCGGAACCATCCGCAGCATCGAGAGTCAACATCAGCTCACCAAGTTGCGCTCCTACGCGGCGATCGACTTCGACCGGGCCGGCTGAGGAGAGCCGCGATTCCTCGGCTACCGGTCAGCCGCGATGGCGGCGAGGGATAATTCGCGCAGGGTCCCATCGGGCGGCGGGAAGGCACGAGAATGGCCGGCGAAGAGTTCCGCGTCGAGGCGGACTCGATGGGCGAGGTCCGCGTGCCGGTCGCCGCGAAGTGGCGGGCCCAGACCCAACGCGCGGTCGAGAACTTCCCGGTGTCCGGGCTGACCGTCGACCGAGCCCTGATCTCGGCCCTGGGCGCGATCAAAGGCGCGGCTGCCCTGGTCAACGCCGAGTTGGGGGTGTTGCCGGACGACGTCGCGAAGGCGATCGCCGACTCGGCTGCCGAGGTCAACTCGGGACGCTGGGACGACCAGTTCCCGATCGACGTCTACCAGACCGGGTCCGGCACGTCGACGAACATGAACGCCAACGAGGTGATCGCCACTCTCGCCACCGAACGGCTCGGCGCACCGGTGCATCCCAACGACGCGGTCAACGCCTCCCAGTCGTCCAACGACACGTTCCCATCCGCCATCCATATCGCCGCCGTGCAAATGGTCGTGCGTGACCTTCAGCCGGCACTGGCGCATCTCGCTACGGCCCTCGAACGCAAGGCAGCGGAGTTCGTCGACGTCGTGAAGTCCGGGCGAACGCATCTCATGGACGCAACCCCGGTCACCCTCGGCCAGGAGTTCGGCGGCTACGCGTCCGCCATCCGGCTGGGGATCGAGCGACTCGACGCAGCCCTACCCCGGCTCGGCGAGCTTCCGCTCGGCGGGACCGCGGTCGGCACCGGGATCAACACGCCGCCGGGATTCGCGGCGAAGGTCATCGCCCGGCTGACCGACACGCTGTCGCTGCCCTTGTCCGAAGCCCGCGACCACTTCGAGGCGCAGGGGGCCCGGGACGCGCTCGTCGAGGCGTCCGGAGTGCTGCGGGTGGTCGCAGTGAGCCTGTACAAGATCGCGAATGACCTGCGTTGGATGGCCAGCGGCCCGCGGGCGGGTCTCGCCGAGATCCATCTGCCTGATCTGCAACCCGGCTCGTCGATCATGCCGGGCAAGGTCAATCCGGTCATCCCGGAGGCGGTCTGCCAGGTGGTGGCGCAGGTCTTCGGCAACGACGCGGCGGTCAGCTTCGGCGGCGCGGCCGGCAACCTAGAGCTCAACGTCATGTTGCCGGTGATCGCTCGCAATCTGCTCGAGTCGATCCGGCTACTCGCGAACATCTCGCGGCTCTTCGCCGACCTTTGCATCGACGGCATCGTCGCGGATGCCGAGCGGTGCCGGTTCTTCGCCGAGTCCTCCCCCTCGATCGTCACCCCGCTGAACCGCTACATCGGCTACGAGGAGGCGGCGAAGGTGGCTAAACAGGCCCTCGCCGAGCAGAAGACGATCCGCGCGGTCGTCATCGAACGTGGCCACGTCCGCGCCGGCCGACTCACCGAGGCCCAGCTCGACGAGGCGCTGGACGTCCTGGCCATGACCCGTCGGCCGGAGAACGGCTGAGTTCAGGCCGGGTTCGTTTCGAGCTCTCCCGGAATGCCGGCATCTCGGTCAGCTTCGGGCTACCGACCTCGAACGGTCGGCTCGACTCACCGCACCGGCCTGGCATCGGCCTCGTGCAGCCGACGAGCCATCCCGACCAGCAGCTTCGTCGTCACCGCCGGCTGATCGGCGAGCAGGGTGAAGAACTGCCGCTGGGCAAGCACGAGGACCCGACCCGGGCTCACCATGGTGACGGTCGCGTTGCGCGGACCGGGCTCGAGCAGGGACAACTCACCGAAGAAGTCTCCCGGGCCAAGCATGGCGAGTGTCGCCGAGCCGCGGGTGACTTCGGCCTTGCCTTCGGCGAGAACGTAGAACTCGGCGCCTCGGGAGCCCTCCCGAACCAGCTCTTCGCCGGCGGCCACGACGATCTCGTCGGCCAGCCGCGCGACCTGCTCGAGCTCGCGGATCGAACAGGCCCGGAACATCGGCACCGCCCGTAACCGCTCGACGTAGGTGTGCCTGCTGATGCGCGCCATCCCCGGCCCCCTCGCCATTGCCCCAGTACGGGTCGACACCCCCCGTTTCCCGGCGTACTAGTAGTAGCCGTACCAATCCGAATGCGCAAGGGCGGTGCAGGGGGTGCCGTAGGTGCCGGCGATGTAACCGAGGCCCCACTGGATCTGGGTCAGCGGGTCGGTGCGCCAATCCGGCCCGGCGGTGGCCATCTTCCAGGCCGGCAACGCCTGCGGGATCCCGTAGGCGCCGGAACCGTAGTTGACGGCATCGAACCGCCATCCGCTCTCCCGGCTCCACAGTTCGTCCAGACACGTCCATTGCCCGGAGTACCAACCCCGGCCCGCGACCAGGGTCTCCGCCAGAATGCGCGGATCCAGGGCGGTCCGGACGCTCGTCCGGCTGGCCCGATGGACGCCCCGGAACGGGAGCCGTTGGGCCGGGTGAAGGGGCGGGACGCCCAGTCGCCATGCCACGCTGACCCGCCGGGCGACGGTCGCTACCGGGGCCGCGGTCGCGGCGAACGCCAGAGTGGGGACGGCAGCGGCAACGACCATCGCGGCGGCGCCCCCGAGAGCGAACGCAGCAGACATCCCCCGGGCGTGTGTCCGGCTTCTCATGAGTCCTTCCTCGATCGGCGGCGCGGGAAAGTCCGCGACGTCGGGTATCCGCAGCCATCTGCGGGACCGCCGGTATCGGCGGGGCGACGGGCGACCGCTTGTCGCCCGGGCGGCTCATGCCGCTCGAGTTGTTCAGCTGTGCTAACTCCAGCAAGCATCCCCGGGATTCGCAATTTCATGCGTGAGGAAGCTCACATTCCGCCGGGCAAAGCGGACAAACACGCTCAGCCCGGCGGAAAGATCCGGCGAGTGGATGCGAGGTTTTGCGAGTTGCCGCGTTGAAATGGGGAGGGAGCGCCCCGTCCGGCTGGGCGGACGGGGCGCCCTCTTTGTGTCCGGGTGGCTACAAGGCCAGTTCTTCGAGCATCTCGGTGACGAGCGCCGCGATCGGCGAGCGCTCCGACCGGCTCAACGTGACGTGCGCGAACAGCGGATGGCCCTTGAGCGCCTCGATCACCGCCGCGACCCCGTCGTGCCTGCCCACCCGAAGGTTGTCCCGCTGCGCCACATCGTGGGTCAGGACGACCCGGGAGCCGGCACCGATCCGGGACAGCACGGTGAGCAGCACGCCGCGTTCCAACGACTGGGCCTCGTCGACGATGACGAACGAGTCGTGCAGGGAACGCCCGCGGATGTGGGTGAGCGGCAGGACCTCGAGCATCCCGCGGTCGACGATCTCGTCGACGACGGCCTCGGAGACCAGGGCACCCAGGGTGTCGAAGACCGCCTGGGCCCAGGGCGCCATCTTCTCCGACTCGCTGCCGGGCAGGTAGCCGAGTTCCTGGCCACCGACCGCGTAGAGCGGACGAAAGACCACGACCTTGCGGTGCTGGCGGCGCTCCATAACCGCCTCGAGGCCGGCGCACAGGGCCAGCGCCGACTTGCCGGTGCCCGCCCGCCCGCCGAGCGAGACGATGCCGATGTCGGGGTCCAGCAGCAGCTCGAGAGCGATCCGCTGCTCGGCGCTGCGGCCGTGCAGCCCGAAGGCCTCCCGGTCGCCGCGGACCAGCCGCACCGACTTGTCCGGCTGGACCCGGCCGAGGGCGCTGCTGCGCTCGGAGAGCAGGACCAGGCCGGTATGGCAGGGCAGGTCGGCCGCGGCCGGCAGCACGGCGGACTCCCCCGCGTAGAGGGCATCGAGCTCGGTCGAGCCGACCTCGAGCTCGGACATCCCGGTCCATCCGGAGTCAACCTGCTCGAAGCGGTATTCCTCGGCATCGAGGCCGACACTCGCCGCCTTGACCCGCAGCGGCAGGTCCTTGCTCACGAGGACGACGCTCGCACCCTCCGCGGCGAGGTTTCTGGCGACGGCGAGGATCCGGCTGTCGTTGTCGCCGAGTCGGAAGCCGGGCGGCAGGACGCCCGCGTCGGTGTGGTTGAGCTCGACGCGCACGGTCCCGCCGTTGTCGCCGACCGGGAGCGGGGCGTCGAGCCGGCCGTGCCGGCTCCGCAGGTCGTCGAGGAGTCGCAGCGCCTGGCGCGCGAAGTAGCCGAGCTCGGGATGGGCGCGCTTCGCCTCCAGTTCGCTTATCACGACGACCGGCAGGACCACCTCGTGCTCGGCGAACCTCGTGACAGCGGCCGGATCGGCGAGCAGGACGCTCGTGTCGAGAACATAGGTGCGTCGTGCGGTCCGACGGGACCGGCGTGGAGTGCTCACCTGGCCTCCCCGGCGGTCGGCGCCGCGCCAAGCCGCCAACCGCGACGGTACGACCGGCTGGGGACGGCGCCCGGCTCCGACACGCGGCGCCATCGACGGGGTCGGCCGCCGACATGGTCAACCGCCGAAACGACGCTCGCGATCCGCGTAGGCGCGCAGCGCCCGGAGGAAATCGACCTTGCGGAACTCCGGCCAGTAGGCCTCGCAGAAGTAGAACTCGGAGTGCGCGCTCTGCCAGAGCAGGAAGCCCGAAAGCCGCTGCTCCCCGGACGTCCGGATGACCAGATCGGGATCGGGCTGGCCCCGGGTGTACAGGTGTTCGGCGATGTGCTCGACGTCGAGGTAGGACGCTACTTCCTCGATCGAGAACCCGCGGCTGGCGTGCTCCTGGAGCAGCGACCGGACGGCGTCCGCGATCTCGCGACGCCCGCCATAGCCCACCGCCACGTTGACCAAGAGGCCAGGCTTGCCCACCGTCGCGTCGGCGGCCTCCTTGAGCGTGCGCGCGGTCGCGTCCGGCAGGAGGTCGAGCGCTCCCACCGGATGCAGCCGCCACGGCTCGGCTGGCGCGGCCAGTTCGGTGACCGTCGCCTCGATGATCCCGAGCAAGGGCGCGAGCTCGACCTCGGACCTGGTGAGGTTGTCGGTCGACAGCAGCCACAGGGTGACCACCTCCACCCCGGCTTCCTCGCACCAGGCCAACACTTCGGCGATCTTGTCCGCGCCGCGACGGTGCCCGCTGTTGAGGTCCACGGCACCGGTCGCCCGGGCCCAACGCCGGTTACCGTCGAGGATCACCCCGACGTGGCGTGGCCGCGGAGCGCCGGCGAGCTGGGCGAGCAGCCGTCGTTCGTAGAGGGAGTAGACGAGCTGCCGCGCACCCACCGGCCGAGCGTAGCGGGCGGGTGCCCCGTCAGCCGATCGACTTGACGATCTGCTCGTCGAGTCCGACGAAGGTGGCCAGGTACTCGCGGCGCTCGCGCTTGAGGCGCTCCACGGTTTTCTGGTACTCATCCGCGCGGCCCTGCCGCTCGTAGAGCCGACGAGGCTGAAGGATCTCCAGGTCATCGATCCCGGGGCAGCTGGTCGCGATCTCGTAGCCGAAGTCCGGGTCTTGCTCCCATTCGATGGTGCCTTCGGCAATCGCCTGCACGAGTGCCGACGAATGCGCGATCTTGACCTTCGTCGCCCGATCGCTACCCGCCGGGCCCCCCACGGCCCCGGTGTTCAACACGTAGACCTTGAGCTCGTGACTGTCGAGCAGCTCGAGCAGCCGATTGCCCATGTCGGCATGCGCCCGCGGGAAGAAGGGATTGGTCCCCGGCACCCGCAGCGCCTTGCCCTCCTCGTCCTTGCCGCCGGCCGACGTGCCGGTGGTCTCCCCCAGCATGAAGAAGGCGGCAGCCTGCGCTCGGTCGAGCCGGGCGACCCCGGGCACGATGTTCTCGTTGCGGTTGAGGATGAGCAGGTACTCAGCGGGCGGCAGGTCCCGGGCGTCGAACGGGTCCACGTACTTGAACGGCCAGGTGGTACGGCCGTTCTTCGTGTACGAGGTATCGAAGAAATCGACCTTGCCCGAGGCGTCGACGGAGACGTTTTCCAGGTAGGCATCCGGTTTGGTCGTCGCGCCGTAGATCTCCGGCTCGGTCTCGGCGGACAGCCCGAACGTCTTGGCGAAGCAGCCGTTCTCGGTGCCGTAGACCTTGCCACCAGGCATGAGGCCGATGAAGTCGTCCTGCACGGGGCGCGATTTGAGCTGGGTGGTGAACGTCGTGGTCGTCTTGCCGGTGCCGGACAGCCCGACGATGAGGACGGTCTTCTTCTCCCCCTCGACCGGGATCATCTTGCAGCCGGCGTGCATCGCCAGGCCGCCCCGCTCGAAGACGATGTTGTTCCACATCCGCAGGCCGCCCTTTTTGGACTCTCCGAAGTAGTCGGAGTTGATGACCCGCGTGATGTTGTGCTCCAGGTCGACGAGAATCGCCCGATCGTTCGGATAGCCCGGCACGGCCAGGTTGGGCGTGTATACGACAGTGGTCACCGGCTCGGTGGTCGGTTGCTCACCGGCCGCCCACTCGCCAGGGAAGAACAGTTGCTGCTGCATGCCCGCGACGTTGGCGTTTGCCGACTCGATGATCAGTCGGGCTCGGACCCGAAAGTCCGGGTCGTTGCCGATGTAGCCATCGACAGCGACCATCGCCTGCTCGGCGATGTAGGCGTCCTGGAGCGCGGACAATCGCTCGTACTCCGCTCGGGTCACCGACTGGTCGGTGACCGACGACGGGTCGTCGGTCACGATGTAGGTGGATGCCTTGCTCCGAGAGTCCACGCGGGCCTTGACGACGAGATTGTCGAACTCGGTGCGCTGCGCATTGGGCATGAGCTCAGTCAGCTCCCGGAGCCGCTCCGGTGACGGATTCCACTCGACCGACCTGGCCTTCAGCTGGTACGCCACGGTGCGCTCCTTCACAGGGAAATGCAGACCCCGGGGCGCCACGCGCGCCGGGGCCGGGTATCGGGGAGCCGTCAGTCTACCGGAGTCTGGACACAATCCTGAGCTTGGCCACCGCGCCGTTCACGGGCGACCAGTCGGCGCGCTCGGAGCGGTCAGGCACTCGCCGGTCCGGCGCGACGGACGCGCTCGACGTCACCGAGCGCCGTCCGCAGATCGTCGAGCCAACTGCTCGTGTGCTCACCCACGAGTTTTACGCACCAAACCAGCGCGTCGCTGCGGCTGCGCGCGACACCCGCGTCGACGAGGGTGTCGAGCACGAGACGCTCCGGCTGGCGAAGCCGGGTCATCACCGGCATCGAGAGGGTGGTGAACAGCTGCCTGGTGCCGCCACAGGCGGCGCCCCACGCGACCTTCCGTCCGTAGCGGTGCTCCGCGTCTCGGGCGATGGCCATCCGTGCCTCGCGTGTCTCCTCGCGAAAGCGCGTGATCCGGCCGGCCTCGGCCGCGGCGACCGCCGCCGGGTTGCCCTCGACGGTGATGGCGGGGAGGACGCCAACGACGAGGATCTCGTCCCGGTCGACACTCACCTCAGGGGTCCCGTCGAACCAGGCGTCGGGCAGCCGTCCGGTCAGCCAGGCGGTCACGGCCTCGGCCGGCTCGGTGTCGTCGGCGCGGTCGCTTCTCGCTCCTGGTGCCTGCATGAGTTCCTCCACTGGCCCCCCCGGCGGGCCGCCCCGGCCGTTTCCGTGACGCGATTACATAATTACACAGTAAACGTGGGGGAGTCCAGGGTCACGCCCAGGGCGACGGCGAGCGCGGCGGGGTCGGTGATCGGGGCGGCGCAGACGAAATGACGGCAGATGTAGGCGGCGCCCGCGCCGCGGTCCACGAGCAGCGGAGAATCCCCCTCGGTGACGACGACGGCGCCGGGCGAGGGGGTGCGCCGGGCGATCCGGACAAGATCGGGGCGCCCGATGACGGCGATCTCGAGCGGCCCGGCGAGCAGCGCCTCCCCCACCGCGGCCGCGGCCGCGGCGAAGCGTGGCTGCCGTTCGACGAGCGGGGCCACCAGGGCCAGCGCCGACTCGGCGGCCGCCCGGTACTCGTCCTCACCGGTGAGGGCGGCGTAACCGAGCAGCGCCCCGGCCGCCGCGGATCCACCGGCGGGCGTCGCGTTGTCGGTGACGTCCCGCGGCCGGCGGATCAGCCGCTCGGCGTCGGCCGCGGTGTCGTAAAACCCACCGTCGTCGGCTCGGAACTGGCTGAGCACGACGTCGAGCAGGCGGCCAGCGACCTCGAGCCAGTGCGCCTCGCCGGTGGCCTGGTGCACGGCCAGTAAGCCGTCGGCGAGGTCGGCGTAGTCCTCCAGCACCCCGGCATCGGTTCCCGCCCGGCCGGCCCGCGACGTGCGGCGCAGGCGGCCCCCGATCAGCTGGGTTGCGGTGACGAGCCGCGCAGCCGCCGTCGCCGCGTCGACGAAGTCGGAACGACCGAACAGCAAGCCGGCGTCCACCAGCGCGGCAATGGCCAGCCCGTTCCAGGCGGCCACCACCTTGTCGTCCCGGGCGGGTCTCGGCCGGGTGTCACGCGCCGCGACCAGCCGGGACCGCACCGAGGCGAACCAGTCCGGATCGGCGGGGTCCACCGGTAGTTGCAGGACCGAGCTGCCGTGCTCGAAGGTGCCGCCGGAGGTCACGGCGAACAGGCGGGCCGCGGCCGGCCCGTCGGCGCCGAGCACCGCCCCCAGCTGATCCGGGGTCCACACGTAGAACCGACCCTCGCCGCCGTCGCTGTCGGCATCGAGGGAGGAGGCGAACCCACCCTCCTCGGTACGCAGCTCGGCGAGCAGGAACCCGGCGGTCTCCTCGGCAACCCGGCGGGCCAGCCGGTCGCCGCTGACCCGCCACACGTGGGTGTAGACCCGCAACAGCAGAGCGTTGTCGGACAGCATCTTCTCGAAGTGCGGAACCGTCCACGAGGCGTCCACCGAGTACCGCGCGAACCCACCGCCGAGCTGGTCGTAGATGCCACCCCGGGCCATGCGATCCGTCGTGTTGGTGACGACGGCCAGAGCCGCGGCGGAACCGGTCCGCGCATGGTGGCGGAGCAGAAACTCCAGACACATCGCTGGCGGGAACTTGGGGGCGCCCCCGAAACCACCATGGGCGGTGTCGTGGTCCGCGACCAGGGAGGCCGCGCCCGCGTCCAGCGTGATTCCGTCGAGCGGCCGGCCACCGGACCGCGGCGCCGCGGTCACCTCCGCCAGCCGGGAGACGATCTCCCGGCCGGCGGCGTCGATCGCATCGCGACGGGTGCGCCACGCCTCCGTGACCGCGCTCAGCACCCTCGGGAATCCGGGCATCCCGTGCCGGTCCGTCGGCGGTAAATAGGTGCCCGCGTGGAATGGAGCGCCGTCCGCGGTGAGGAAGGTGGTCATCGGCCAACCGCCGTGCCCGGTCAGCGCCTGGACCGCGTCCATGTAGACGGCATCGACGTCAGGACGCTCCTCCCGGTCGACCTTGATGCAGATGAAGTGATCGTTCATCTGCGCAGCTATGGCCGGGTCCTCGAACGACTCGTGTGCCATGACGTGGCACCAGTGACAGGCGGCGTAGCCGATGGACAGCAGAACTGGTATGTCGCGGCGCTTCGCTTCCTCGAACGCCTCGTCGCACCAGGGCCACCAGTCGACCGGGTTGTCCTTGTGCTGCAACAGGTAGGGGCTGGTGGCGCCGGAAAGCCGGTTGGGCATGACCCACCGTGCCACGGCTGGTCAATGGACCAGGTGATGGCCGCCCGAGACCACGAAACCAAGCACCAGTACGCCAATCGCGATCAACGCCAACCGGAAGGCCGCCGCCGTGCTGCGACCGGAGCGGACGAGCAACGCCGAACCCGCCGCGACCGCGGTCGCCAAGACGCTGGCCAGGACGGCGAACCCTGCCGCCCGCGTTCCGGTCAGGAGCAGGACCGAGCCGACGGCGACGAGCGCGCTACTCACCAGGGCCGACCGACGGGGCCCGATCCGCTGCGGCAGGCCGCGGACGTGGGTTCGGGCGTCGGCCAGCGCGTCCGGCACCGTGTTCGCGAAGTGCGCTGCGACCCCGAGCACGCCCCCGGCGGCGACGAGCAGCGGCCGCGGCGGGGGGTTGCCGGGTAGCGCCAACGCGACGAAGACCGGCGGGACCAAGGAAAAGGAGACGAGGTAGGGGAGCCAGGAGAACAGGCCGAACTTCAGCCGGAGGTTGTATGACCAGGCGGAGGCCACCGCGACCAGATGGGTGGCACCGGCGAGGCCCCCCAGGGACAACGACAGCGGGACACACGCGCCGGACGCGGCAGCCGCGGCGGTCCACGCCGTGCGCCGGGAAATGTCGCCGCGTGGCAGCGGCTTGTCCGACCGCCGCGCGGCACGGTCCCGAGCGACATCCAGCGCATCGTTGGACCATCCGACCGACAGCTGACCGGCGAGGACCGCGGCGGCGAGCAGCACCGAGCGGATTCCGAGCCCCGCGGCCAGCGCCGTCGCGGTGCAGAACAGGGTGACCGCCGCGGTCGGCTCAGGGTGCGTCGCGCGTAGCAGCGCGATCGCTTTCTTCACCGGCCGAGCGTAGGTGTTGTGCGACGCTGCGCCGGTGGCGCGCCCGCGGCCGAAGAGGAGGCGACGTTGACGGGAGGACTCGAAGTCGGTTCCGGCATCGTGATCCCGGAGCACGAGCTCGGCTGGCGGTTCTCCCGATCCGGTGGCCCGGGCGGCCAGAAGGTCAACACCTCCGATACCCGAGTCGAGTGCAGCTTCGACGTGGCCGGGACGTCGGTGCTCCCCGACTACCTGAGGGCCCGGGTCTTGGAACGGCTCGGCCACCGACTCGTCGACGGCGTGCTGACGGTCACCGCGAGCGAACACCGCTCCCAGCTCCGGAACCGGGAGGCCGCGGCGGCTCGCCTCGCGGCCCTGCTCCGGGAGGCGCTTCGGCCGCCGGCGAGCCCGCGGCGACCTACCAGGCCGACCCGAGCGGCCCGCGAACGACGCCTGGACGCCAAACGCCGCCAGGCGGCCCTCAAGAGGGATCGGCGGACTCCGGGGGGCGACTGATCGGCGCATCTCGGGTCGGATCGGGTCCGGTCCCCGGCGGGGGGCTCGGGAAGTCGGTACGCACCTTCCGCAGTTGCGTGTTCATCGACCGGAACAGCAGCGCGCTGGCACCGATCAGCCCGAGGACGACGAGGAAACCGAGCAGGCCGGCGCCAATCGTCGAACCGGCGGCAAGGGTCACGCCTCGAGGGTACGCCGGGCCGGATCGCCACCGGTCGGATCGCGCAGCCCGGCGAACAGGTCGTTCTCTGGCGTGGGTGCGTCGACCAGGGAGCGCGCCAGCTGGAAGTCCTCGGTCGGCCACGCCCGCTGCTGAAGCTCGAGCGGAACGGCGAACCATGACGATGCCGGATCGACCTGGGTCGCGTGCGCGAGCAGCGCCTGGTCCCGGACCGGGAAGTAGTCCGCGCACTCCACCCGGGTCGTGAGCCGATTCGCATCCTCCGGCTTGTCCACCCACGCGACCAGCCGCTCCGCGTAGGGCGAGTCGAGCCCGGCTTCTCGCATCGCCGCGTCGAGGGCGAGGAACCGGTCCTTGTGGAACGGCAGCTGGTAGTAGAGCTTTCGCGGGCTCCACGGCTCCCCCGTACCGGGGTAGCGCTCCGGGTCCCCCGCCGCGTCGAACGCCTCCACGCTCACCCGGTGGCACATGACGTGGTCGGGGTGCGGATAGCCGCCGTGCTCGTCGTAGGTGACGACCACATGGGGCCGCCCCCGGCGGATGAGCTCGACGAGTGGCCGGGCCGCGACGTGCAGCGGCTGGAGTGCGAAACATCCGTCCGGCAGCGGTGGCAGCGGGTCGCCTTCGGGCAGGCCGGAGTCGATGAAACCCAGCCACACGTGGCGAATGCCGAGCACCGCCGCCGCAGTCGCCATCTCCGCGCGCCGGACCGCAGCAAGGTGGGCCCGGACATCGGGACGGTCCATGGCTGGATTGAGGATCGAGCCCCGCTCCCCGCCGGTCAACGTGACGACGAGGACGTCCACACCCTCGCGGACGTAGCGGGCGCAGGTGGCCGCGCCCTTGCTCGACTCGTCGTCCGGATGGGCGTGCACCAACATGAGGCGCAAGGGCGTGTCCGAGTCGAGCGGCACGACGTCTCCCGTCCGGGGTGGGCCACGGCGTCCGGTCACCGCGCGGGACGATTGTCGCCGATCCACCTTTCGCGGGGAGCCGCCGATGCCCAACCAGCCGCCGGGCCCGCTCACCGCCGCGGGCCGCCGGGTACCGGCGGACCGGTACGGCCGACCGCGCGAGGGCGCCCGACCTGGCTGGCGGATCGCCCTCGGGGTCGTGGGCGCGGTCCTGCTTGCCGGCGTGGTCGGGCTGGCACTGTGGATCGCCACGCCGGCCGTCAGCGACGGGGTAACCGGTTACCAGGTGCTGTCCGCCCGGGCGGTCCGGGTCGACTTCGTCGTGCACAAGCCGCCCGGGTCCGCCGCTGTCTGCGTCGTGCAGGCCGTCGCCCTGGACGGCGGAACCGTGGGGCAGCGTTCCGTGGTCGTGCCGGCGGGATCCGGACGCGTGGCGTTGAGCGTCGTCGTGCCCACCACCGCACTCGCGATCACCGGCGACCTGGCGAGCTGCAACCTGCGCTAGCCCGGCCGGGCGGATCGCCGAATCCCGGGTGGGACCGCCACGCCCCGGCGCCGAGTGGGCGGTTGGGTCAGGCACAACCGCCCACTCGGAGCGTGGCGGTCGAGGCAAACCGCCCACTCGGCGCGGGCGGGCAGCCGGCAGGGCGGGGCGGGGCGCCAGGGCAGGGCGGGCAGCCGGCAGGGCGGGGCGCCAGGGCGGGTCGGGGCGGGGCGGGGCGGCCAGCAACCCGGATCGGCCGGCCGGGCGGCAGCGGGTGCCGCGCGCTGTAGCCTCGATCCATCGTTCCCGGTCCCCTGCCCGCGGAGGCATACATCGTGACTGAGGCCTGGCTGACCCAGGAGGCCTACGACCGGCTGCAGTCCGAGTTGGACGAGCTCACCGGCCCGGGCCGCGTCGAGATCACCAAGAAGATCGAGGCGGCCCGATCCGAAGGTGACCTCAAGGAGAACGGCGGCTACCACGCCGCCAAGGAGGAGCAGGGCAAAGCCGAGGCCCGGATCCGACAGCTCACCCAGCTGCTCCGCGAGGCGCAGGTCGGTGAGGTGCCACCGGACGCCGGGATCGCCGGCCCCGGGATGGTCGTCGATGTCGTGTTCGAGGGCGAGACCGAGGCCGAGAGGTTCCTGATCGGCAGCCGCGAGGAAGCCCACCTGTCCGAGTTGGAGGTGTACTCGGCGCAGTCGCCACTGGGCAAGGCGCTGACCGGCGCGCGGGTCGGGCAGACCGTCGAGTACACGATGCCGAGCGGTCGGACGATGAAGGTGGAGCTGATCGCCGCCAAGCCGTACTCCCGGTGAGTGCTGCGCGGCCGCAAGCTCAGCGAAACTCGATCGGGTAGCCGGCCGCCCGCAGCCGGTCGAGGACCTCCGCGCAGTGCGCCGGGCCGCGGGTTTCGAGTTGCAGTTCGACCTCGACCTCGTCCAGATGCAGCCGCGGCCCGGTCCGGACGTGCTCGACGTCGAGGACGTTGGCCCCGGAGTCGGCCAGCTCGCCGAGCAGGCGGGCCAGCTCCCCCGGGCGATCCGGGATCCGCATCCGGAACGAGAGGTAGCGCCCGGCCGCCGCCATCCCGTGGCGCAACACCCGCAGCAGAAGCACCGGGTCGATGTTGCCGCCCGAAAGCACGACGACCACCGGCGGCTCGAACGCCGCCGGGTCCGCCATGACCGCCGCAACCCCGGCGACGCCGGCCGGCTCGACGACGAGCTTCCCGCGTTCCAGGCAGAGCAGCAGCGCCTGGGACAGGGCCTCCTCGCTGACCGTCGCGACAACGTCGACCAGGCGCGTCACATGGGCGAAGGTGAGATCGCCCGGACAACCGACCGCGATGCCGTCGGCGATGGTCGCGAGGCCGGGCAGCGCCACCGGGTGACCGGCGGCGATCGACGCGGGATATGACGCGGCCCCCGCGGCCTGTGCGGCGACGATCCGCACGTCCGGCCGGGTGCCCTTCACCGCGGCCGCAACCCCGCTGATCAGCCCGCCGCCACCGGTCGGCACGACGAGCGTGCGGACGTCGGGACGCTGCTCGAGAATCTCCAGGCCGATCGTCCCCTGCCCGGCGATGATGTCCGGGTGGTCGAACGGGTGGATGAACACCGAACCGGTCTCGGCGGCGTGCGCCTCCGCCGCAGCCAGCGCCTCGTCGATCGTGGTGCCGACCAGATGCACCTCACCGCCATACGCCAGCGTCGCCTCGATCTTCGGCAGGGCCGCGCCCTCCGGCATGTAGACGGTTGACCGGGCGCGGAGCAGGCGGGCGGCGAGCGCGACTCCCTGCGCGTGGTTCCCGGCGCTCGCCGCGACCACCCCGCGGGCGCGTTCGGCGTCGCTCAGCCGGGCGATTCGCACGTAGGCGCCCCGGATTTTGAACGACCCGGTCCGCTGGAGGTTCTCGCATTTCAGCCACACCGGTCCGCCGACGAGATCGGCGAGCGGCCTCGACCCCTCCATCGGGGTGACGCGCACGACATCGCCCAGCAACACCCGGGCGGCCACGACATCATCGACTTCAACGAGCACCCCCGCCGCCCCGGCCATGTCGGCAGTGTGCCGCAACGAGGAGTAGCGTCCGCGCGGAACCCAGAGGAGATGGCATGCACGACCCGCACCCGTTGCCCGGTAGCGATGTCGTCGTCGACGGGGTCCGCCTGCATGTCACCCGGCACGGTCGTCCGGGCGGCCCGCCGGTCCTGCTCATCCACGGCCTGCCGACGTCGGCCTATCTGTGGCACGACGTGATGCGCGACTTGGGGCACAGCCGGCTCACGATTGCCACCGACCTGGTCGGGCTCGGCCGGTCGGAGCGGCCGCCCGGGCGGTACTACGGGCTCGGTGCCCAGGCCGTGCTCCTGCGTGGCCTGCTGGACCAGCTGGGCTTCGATCGGGTGGTCGTCGTCGGCCACGATCTCGGTGGTGCGGTCGCCGTGCACCTGGCCGGGCTCGCCGCCGATCGGATCGCCGGACTCGTGCTCGTGGACAGCCCTGTGCACGCCGACGCGTGGCCGACCCGACCGGTGCTGCCGTTGCTCGCGCCGCTCGCCGGCGAGGCCTTCGCGGCCGGACTTCGGGCCACCCCGGGCCTGGCCCGCTCGGTGCTCGCCCGCTCGCTCGGCGCCTCGCTCGCGGACTCCCGGCTCACCTCCCGCGAGATCGACTCCTACCTGACGCCGTTGCTCGGCCCGGACGGCCCGCGTGGCCTGCTCCGGTTCGTCCGCGCGGTGGACCTCGAGGCGACCGAGTCGGTCTGGCGGCTGGTCGCCGCCGCCCCGCCGCCGGCGCTGGTCCTGTGGGGCGAGCGGGACCACCTGCACCCGGCGGAGTACGGCCGGCGGGTGGCGGGCGAGCTGCGGGGTGCCGCCTGGGTGCCGGTGAGCGGAGCGGGACACCTGCTGCCGCAGGAGCGGCCCGAGCGGGTCGCCGAAGAGCTCACCGGGTTCCTCGCGGAGTTCGCCGCGGCCTGACCGAAAACCCGTGGCGCGCCGGAATACCGGTGTGCGAAACTTGCTTGACACAAGCAATGTCCGCCGGATCGGGAGAACGCCAGATGCCGAGGTCCGCGACCGCCGCCGGGGCCGGGGCCGACACCCTCGACGCGCTCGACCGGGCCCTGTTCCGGGTGGCGCGCACCGCTTCGGCGCTGCGAGTCGACGCCTACGCCCACGGCGCGCCCTGTGACCGGGCGGGCCTGGCCATCCTGTCCAGCCTGTCCAGCCTCGAGCACGGCGAGCGGCCCCGGCTCTCCGATCTCGCCCTCGCGCTGGGCCTGGACCTGTCCACGGTGAGCCGGCAGATCCGCGTCCTCGAGGAGGCGACTCTCGTCGTCCGCGAGGGCGATCCGGAAGATGGGCGGGCCTCCCGGTTCGCGGTCACCGACCGTGGTCGCAGCGTGCTCCACGAGGTCCGCAGCAAAAGGCGCGACATTCTCGGCCGCGCGCTGTCGTCCTGGACCCCCGCCGACCGGGCAGCCCTCAGCAACCTGCTCCAGCGACTCGCCGATGACCTCGGGCCCGATCCGTGCTCGCCCTTGATCCGAAAGGAAACTCCGTGACCGTCGACCGGGACCCTGCCGCCGGCTTCGAGCTGACGCACCGCCAGGTACTCATCGTCTTCGGTGCGGTCATGCTCGGCCTGCTCCTCGCCGCGCTCGACCAGACGATCGTCGCCACCGCCCTGCCGACGATCGTCGGTGATCTCGGCGGCCTCAACCACCTCTCGTGGGTGGTCACCGCCTACCTGCTGACCTCGACCGCCTCGACCCCGCTCTACGGGAAGATCTCCGACCTGTACGGCCGCAAGCGGATCTTCCAGGTCGCGATCGTGATCTTCCTGATCGGCTCGGCGTTGTCCGGGCTGGCCCAGTCGATGACCGAGCTGATCGCGTTCCGGGCTATCCAGGGACTAGGCGCCGGGGGTCTCATGACCCTGGCCATGACGATCATCGCGGACATCGTCAGCCCGCGCGAGCGCGGCCGCTACCAGGGCTACTTCGGTGCGGTGTTCGCGCTGGCCAGCGTGGGCGGTCCGCTGCTCGGCGGCCTGTTCACCGACCACCTGTCGTGGCGTTGGGTGTTCTACATCAACCTGCCGATCGGCATCGTCGCCCTCGTCGTCACCAGCACGGTGCTCAACCTGCCGTTCAAGCGCCGGGACCACAAGGTCGACTACACCGGCGCCGCCCTGATGGTCGCCGGCGTGACGGCGTTGCTGCTCGTCACGGTGTGGGGTGGCCAGCAGTACGCCTGGACGTCGGCCACGATCCTCGGCCTGGCCGCCGCCGGCTTCGCCCTGGTCGCGGCGTTCCTGCTGTGGGAGACCCGGGTCGACGAGCCGATCCTGCCCCCGGCATTGTTCCGCAACCGGGTGTTCGCCGTGTCGACCGCCGTGACGTTCATCCTCGGCGTCTCGATGTTCGGGGCGATCATCTTTCTGCCCTACTACCTCCAGCTTGTCGACGGGGTCTCGGCTACCGCGTCCGGGCTGCTGCTGCTGCCGGTGATGGTCGGCATCCTGACCACCTCGATCGCGTCCGGGCGGCTGGTGTCCAGGCTCGGACGCTACAAAATGTTCCCGGTCGCCGGCACCGCCACCCTCGCCGTCGGGATGTTCCTGCTCTCCCGGCTCACCGCTACCACGTCGCATCTCGAGACGAGCCTGTACATGGTCGTCGTCGGCGCCGGCCTCGGATTGTGCATGCAGACCCTCGTCATCGCCGTGCAGAACTCGGTCCCGGTCCAGGACCTCGGCACAGCGACGTCGGCCATCACCTTCTTCCGTTCGATGGGTGGGTCCTTCGGCACCTCGCTGTTCGGCGCGATCCTGACCGCGCGCCTGACGTTCTGGGTCCCGCGCCTGCTTCCGGCCGCTGCCGCCCGCAGATTCTCCGGTGGCAACATCACGAGCAGCCCGGCCGAGCTGCACAAGCGGCTGGCCCACGAACCGGCCATCCTGCACGGTGTGATCGAGGCATTCGTCCGGGCCCTGCACGACGTGTTCCTCGTCGTCACCCCGGTGGCCGCGCTCGGCTTCGTCATCGCGATTTTCCTCAAGGACGTGCGGCTCCGGGATACCCCAGGGCTGGCCAGGGACGTCGACGCGCTCCCGGGGGGTGAGGTCGCCGAGGGCGCCTGGGCGGAGTCCGAGCAGGTTCAGCCGGTGGTGGCCGCCGCCGACCAGTAGCCCGGCAGCCCGACCGAGGGCGGCGGCCAGCTTGGTGCCGCCGATGTCTACGGCGAGGAGGTCAACCACCGGTGCCGCGCGCGGCGGTCGGACCGGAGCCGAAAGCGAGCACGGAAGCGGTGAAGCCGTGCAGGTAGTTCCGGCCGCCGACCGGGCCGATCTCTCCGGCCGCGAAGAACCCGCCGACCCCGCTGGTCGCGAGTCCCCGGCGGACCAGCTCGACGTCGTGGTCGGCGGTGGGGAACAGCCGGGCCCCGCGCCCGTTGCAGGAGAACAGCAGCGCGCCCTCGACGGTGTCGAAACTCGGGTCGGCGCGGAAGCCGGCCAGCAGCTCGCGGAGGTCCTCGTCGGCGGAGTCGGCGTCACGGACCTGGAATCGCACCGTGCGGCCGACCTCTACGAGGTCGGCGACGAGCAACGCCTGCCGATCCCGGTCGGCCCCGACGATCCCGCGCACCAGGAAGTCGCCGCGCTCGTGATTCTCCGCGTATTCGTCGATCACCACGCCGAGCTGGAGGCCCTCGCTGACCAGCGCCTGCTCCACCACGCCCAGCCCGGCCACGATCGACTCCAGCTTGGTCAGCGCGGGCATCCCGGCCAGCTCGAGGATCGCGTTGGCGTCGGCCGAGGTGACGATCATCTCCGGACCGACCGGACGGCAGCCCTGGCTGACCAGCGAACGCGCGCCCACCGGCCCGCCGAGCACCGCCCCGACCGCACCACGCCCGACCACCCGGTCGTCGACGAACAGCCGGGCTGAGCCGGCTCCGCCGGATCCGCTGGCGAGCCCGCCGACGAACGGCAACCCGCGCAGGGCGCTGTTCGACTGGGCGACGAAGCCGTCGACGGGGAACGAGTAGGGGTCGGCGAGCAGGATCACCACGGCGTCGGCGTCGGTGCGCTCGGGCAACCCGACGACGGCGAACCCCTCGTCAGCACGCATCACCTCGAGGTGGAACGTCCGGATCCGCACCCCGGGCAGCACTCCCGCCCAGACCGCGACCGCACTGGTCCCCTCCACCCCGCGACCGGCGCCGATGACCCCGGTCCCGGTGCATCCGATCACCTGTCGGGCGCCGGTCAGCTCGGCGGCCCGCAGGCCGGCGGACTCCACGTCGTCCGAACCGCAGACGAACACGCAGGCCAAGTCCGGGGTGCGCCCGGCCAACGGTTCGATCGCCTGACGGGCGGCGCGCTCAGCCGCCGCGACGAGGTCGGCGTCGGTCGCGAGACCATCCCCGAAACGGGCCACACCGGCATTGTCTCCCGGCTTGACCCGGCGACGTAGCGTGGTCTGGTGACCCCACCCCCAGCGGCGACGCTCGGTGCCCTCCGCGACTCCGGGCACCGCCACCGAAGCGTCAAGGCCGAGATCCGTGACAACCTGCTGGCCCGACTGGCCGCCGGCGAGGAACGCTTCCCCGGCATCGTCGGCTTCGATGACACCGTCCTCCCGGAGCTCGAACGTGCCCTGCTCGCGGGTCACGACCTGGTTCTGCTCGGCGAGCGCGGTCAGGGCAAGACACGCCTCATCCGTTCGCTCGTCGATCTCCTTGACGAGTGGACCCCCGTCATACCGGGCTGCGACGTGAACGACCATCCCTTCGCACCGGTGTGCACCCGTTGCCAGCGCCTCGTCGAGGCCGACGGGGACGAGACACCGGTCGGCTGGCGGCATAGGAGCGACCGGTACGGCGAGAAGCTGGCGACCCCGGACACGTCGGTCGGCGACCTGATCGGCGACATCGACCCGGTCCGGGTGGCGGAGGGGCGCACCCTCGGGGATCCGGAGACCGTGCACTTCGGGCTGGTTCCCCGGACTAACCGCGGGATCTTCAGCGTCAACGAGCTGCCCGACCTGGCCGAGCGCATCCAGGTGGCGCTGCTCAACGTCCTGGAGGAGCGGGACATCCAGGTCCGCGGGTACACGCTACGGCTGCCACTCGACCTGCTGCTGGTCGCGTCGGCGAACCCCGAGGACTACACGAACCGGGGCCGGATCATCACCCCGCTCAAGGACCGCTTCGGGGCCGAGATCCGCACGCACTACCCGATTCGGCTCGACGACGAGCTGCAACTTATCCGGCAGGAGGCGGTGCTCGAGTGGGGGCGGGACGCGGTCTCCGCGGCGCTGCCCGATCACCTCGTCGAGGTCATCGCCCGCTACGCCCGGCTGGTCCGGGAGTCCCCGGCGGTGGACGCCCGGTCCGGCGTCTCCGCGCGGTTCGCCATCGCCGCCGCCGAGACGGTGGCCGCGTCGGCGGTCCGCCGGGCCGCGATCACCGGCGAGGCCAGCCCGGTCGCTCGCGCCTGCGATCTCGCGGCCATGGTGCCGGCCACCCGAGGCAAGGTCGAGTTCGACGCGAGCGAGGAGGGTCGCGAGCTCGAGGTTCTCACCCACCTGGTCCGCCGGGCGGTCTCCGACACCTTCCGGGCCCGGCTGGGCGGAGCCGACCTGACCGGCCTGCTCGCCCCGTTCGAGGCGGGGCAAACGGTGGAAAGCGGCGACCTCGTGCCCGCCGAGGACCTGCTCCGCCAGGTGGGACCGGTCACCGGGCTGGCGAAGATTCTGGAGCGGCTCGGCCTGGACGAGGCGGCGGAGAATCCCGGGCTCGCCGCCGCCGGGCTGGAGTTCGCCCTCGAGGGCTTGCACCTTCAGCGGCGGCTGTCCAAGGACGAGGTGCCCGGCCGCGTCGTTTACGGCGGCTAACGGTGGTCTTCCGCTACGGCGAATGGCAGGGCGGCCCGGATCCGCTGGAGCCGCCGTTCGACGCCCGGCACGCCCTCGACGAGATGGGTGACGCGATCCTCGCCGGCGATTCGCCGCGGGCCGCGCTCCGCGAGCTGATGCGTCGGGGCCTGCCGGACCGGCGCGGGCTCGACGACCTGCTTCGTCGGGTTCGCGAGCGGGCGAAGGCCGTACGTTCCCGCGGCCGGCTCGACGGCACCCTCGAGCGGGTCAAGGAGCTGCTCGACGAGGCGCTGGCGGCCGAGCGCCGCGACCTGTTCCCCGACCCCTCCGATGACGCCCGACTGCGCGAGGCCGAGCTGGACCAGTTGCCCGCGGATCCCGCCCGGGCGGTCCGCCAGCTCGGCGAATACAGCTGGCGCTCGCCGGAGGCGGCCGCGAAGTTCGCCGAGATCCAGGACCTGCTCAGGCGGGAGGTCCTCGACAGCCAGTTCCGCGGGATGCGCCAGGGTTTGCGGGACGCCGATCCCGCCGCGATGGCCCGGGTGAAGGACATGCTCACCGAGCTGAACTCGATGCTCGACGCCGACGCCCGGGGCGAGGACGTCACCGAGCGATTCGAGGCGTTCATGGGCCGCTACGGCGACCTGTTCCCCGACCGGCCGGGAAGCCTCGAGGAGCTCGTCGACTCGCTGGCCCGCCGCTCGGCCGCCGCGGCCCGACTGATGGCCTCACTCTCCCCGGAGCAGCGCGACGAGCTCGCCAACCTGATGGCCGCCGCACTGTCCGACGCGGGCCTGGCCGGCGAGATGGGCCGGCTCGCCGACGCCCTGCGCGGCCGGCGCCCCGACCTGGATTGGACCGGGCGGCAGCGGATGCGCGGCAACACCCCGCTGGACCTCGGGGACGCCACCACGGCCCTGGAGGAGTTGGCCGACCTCGACGAGCTGGCCGCCACCCTCGGTCAGGACTACCCGGGGGCCAGCCTCGACGACGTGGACGAGGGGGCGGTCGCGCGGGCGCTCGGACGGCAGGCGGTCGACGACATCGAGGCGCTCCGGCGGATCGAGCGGGAGCTCGAGCGCCAGGGGTATCTGCGCCGCGAGCGTGGCGCCCTCGAGCTCACCCCCCGCGCCGTCCGGCGGATCGGGGAGACCGCGCTCCGGCGGGTGTTCGCGCAACTCACGGCGCAGGGACGCGGGGACCACGACGTGCCGGACGCCGGGGCGGCCGGTGAGCTCACCGGCGGGTCCCGGCCGTGGCGGTTCGGCGACGAGCAGCCGCTCGACGTGGTCCGCACCCTGCGCAACGCCGTGCTGCGCTCCGGCGTCGGATCCGGCCGGGTCCGCCTCGACGTCGACGACTTCGAGGTGGTCGAAACCGAGCGCCGGACCGGTGCCGCGGTGGCCCTGCTGGTCGACCTGTCCTACTCGATGGCCCTGCGCAACACCTGGGGAACGGCGAAGTCGACCGCGCTCGCGCTGCACACGCTCGCCACCACCCGCTACCCGCAGGACGCGGTGCAGATCATCGGATTCAGCGACTACGCCCGGGTGCTGAGCCCGATCGACCTGGCCGGTCTGTCCTGGGACATGGTGAAGGGGACCAACCTTCAGCACGCGCTGATGCTCGCCGGCCGCCACCTCGCTCGGCACCCGGATGCCGAGCCGCTGATCCTCGTCGTCACCGACGGCGAACCGACCGCCCATCTGCTCCCGGACGGCTCGGTGTTCTTCGACTGGCCGCCCGATCCGCGGACCATCGAGGCGACGATGGCGGAGGTGGACAAGGCGACCCGGCGCCGGGCGATGATCAACGTGTTCATGCTCGACGACGAGCCCGGGCTGGTCCGCTTCGTCGACGCCGTCGCCCGGCGCAACGGTGGCCGGGTGTTCGCCCCCGACCCGACTCGGCTCGGCGAGTACGTGGTTTCGGACTACCTGCGGGCCCGGCGCGGCCGCCGGGCCCGCGCGGGTTGATCGAATTCCCGGTCGGGCCGGCAGGATTTCGCCCTCGGCCGGCGAACTCGACGACTAGCGAGGAAACCCGGGGACCTAAATCGGAGGGCTGCATGGCCGCCAGCGCGTACGACTCGACCGGGGCCGAGGCCATCGACGCGGCGCCGGCCGGCGACCGGAGCCGGAGGGTCTCACTCGGCCCGTTCGGCGGTGCGCTCGCGCTCGGGGTCATCGGCCTCGGCCTGGTGGCCATCGGCCTCGGCTGGAACGGGGCGGCCGGCTCCGGCGGCGAGATCAACCACCTGCCGAACCTGAACGCCCAGCTGCCCTGGCTCCTCTCCGGTGGCTTTCTCGGTCTCGCGCTGGTGCTGCTCGGCGTCGGGCTGATGATCACCCAGTCGCACCGCACCGACCGGGCCCAGCTCGAAGCCCGGCTGGTCGAGCTCATCGACGCGACCCGCGCCGGCGGCGAGACCGGCCGGCCGGCGGCCCCGGCCGATCTGCGCGAGCTGGTCGTCGCCGGCTCGGCCTCCTACCACGCGCCACAGTGCCGCCTGGTCGACGGCCGGCAGGGCGCCGACTACCTCACCCCGGCCGAGGCCCAGTCCCGCGGGCTGAGCCCGTGCCGGATCTGCCGCCCGGCCGGATCGAACGTCAGCGTCCGCCGCTAACCCCGACCGGCTCCGCGGCCCGGCCTGATGCCCGGATCGCTCGCGCCCCAGATCGCCGCCTTCGCCGGCGGTGGCGTGGTGAGTCTTGGAGCCAGCGTCGTGCTGGTCACCCGGCTGGAGCGGGTCGCCGAGCGGCTGGGGATGTCGGAGGCGCTGCTCGGGCTGCTCGCCGCCCTGGCGGCGGACGCCCCCGAGATCACGACCGCCGCCGCGGCCCTCGGCCAGCACCGGCCCAGCGTCGGGATCGGGGTGGCGCTCGGTTCGAACGTGTTGAACCTGGCGGCCCTGGTGGGCCTCGGTGCGCTGGTGGCGGGCCGGATCCGGCTGCACCGGCGGGTCGCGCTGCTCGACGGGGCGGTGGCGCTCTGGATGGTCGTCGTCACCCTCCTCGCGGTCGGCCGGGTGGTCGCGGCGGGGGTCGCCCTGGGGCTCGCCCTCGCCGTCTTCGTGCCGTATGTCGTCGGCTGCGGCCTGGGGTCCAGGGTGCCCGCCCGGCGGCCGCTGCGCTGGCTGAGCCGGGCGTTCCGGGAAGAGACGGAGGACTTCGCGACCGCGCTGCGGCCGCGACCGGGGAGCTGGCCGGACGCCGGTCTCGCGGTGGTCGCGGTCCTCGTCGTCGTGGCGGCCAGCCTCACGATGGAGCACGCGGCGGTGCGGCTCGGGGACCGCTGGCAGATCGCCGGCATCGTCGTCGGGGGGATCGTTCTGGCTGCCGTTACCAGCCTGCCGAATATCGTCGCGGGGGTGTACCTGGCCACCCGGGGCAGGGGGGCCGCCTCGCTCAGCACGGCGCTGAACAGCAACGCGATCAACGTGGTCGCCGGCCTGCTGCTCCCGGCGACGATCACCGGACTCGGTGCCGGATCGCGCGGCGGGTGGATCGTCGCCGGGGGGTATGCCGGCCTCACCGTCGTGGTGGTCGGGGTGAGCCTGGCCGCGGGCGGCATCGGTCGTCGCGCCGGTGGCGCGATCATCGCCGGATATCTCGGGCTGGTCGCCCTCCTCGCCGGCTGAGCCCGCGGGATCAGCCCAGGTACGCCTTGCGCAGATTCCCGGTCCGCTCGAGCTCGGCGCCGGGACCGTCGAAGGTCAAGGTCCCCTTCTCCATGACCAGGGCCTGGTCGGCGTAGGGCAGCACCCCGACGTTCTGCTCGACGAGCACGACCGTCGTCCCGTCGGTGTTGATCGCCTTGACGATCCCGAACACGGTCTGCGCCAGCTTCGGGGACAGGCCGAGCGACGCCTCGTCGACGAGCAGCAGCCGCGGCTCGGCCATGAGGGCCCGGCCGATCGCCAGCATCTGCTGCTCCCCGCCGGACAGCGTCCCGGCGAGCTGGTCGGCGCGTTCCTCCAGCCGGGGGAAGTAGCCGAAGACCCGCGCCATCCGGGCCTTCATCCCGGCCCGGCGGGTCCACGCGCCGAGTTCGAGATTGGTGCGGACCGAGAGCCCGGCGAAGACCCGGCGGCCCTCCGGGGACAGCGCCACCCCGCGGGCGACCACCTCCGGCGCCGAAAGTCCGCTGATCTTCGTGCCGCCGAAGCGGATCTGGCCGGACCAGGTGGGCAGCAGGCCGGCGATGGTGTTGACGGTGGTGGTCTTCCCGGCGCCGTTGAGGCCGAAGACCACGGCCGTCTGGCCCTCCTCGACGGCGAACGAGATCCCCTGGAGCACCGGCAGCGCGCCGTAGCCGGTGCGCAGGTCCTCGACCTCGAGCAGGCTCACGAGGCCTTCTTCCGGGTCCGCTTCGGCTTGGCCGGTGCCACAGCCACCGTGCTCTCCCCGCCGAGTGCCGCCTGCTCGGCCGGCTCCTCGGTCTGCGCCAGCGCGTCCGGCGCCTCCCCGCCGAGGTAGGCCGCGACCACCTCGGGGTGTGTGCGGATCGTCTCCGGTGGCCCTTCGGCGAGCAGCCGGCCGAAGTTCAGCACGTAGACGTAGTCGCAGACGCTGGTCACCAGCGGAACGTGATGCTCGATGAGCAGCATGGTCAGGCCGAATTCCTTGCGCAGCGCCACCAGCCGCTCGCCGAGCTGATGCGCCTCCTCCGGGCCCATCCCGGAGGATGGCTCGTCGAGCATCAGCAGGTCGGGATCGGTGGCCAGGGCGCACCCGAGCTCGAGCAGCTTGAGCCGCCCGTAGGGCAGTCCGGCGATGACCGTGTCCCGGACGTCGGCGAGTCCGAGGATCTCGAGGATCACGTCGGCTCGCTCGGTGAGCTCGCGCTCCTCGGACAGCGACTGCGCGCTGCCGACGATGCCGCCGAGGGCGGAGTAACCGGCCTTCAGATGCTGGGCGGTTTTGAGGTTGGCCAGCGCGGTCTCGGTCTTCACCATCCCGACGTTCTGGAAGGTCCGGCCGAAGCCGAGCGCGGCCTTGCGGTGCGGCGGCATCCGGGTGACGTCCTGTCCCCGGTAGATCACCTGGCCCTTGTCAGGCTTGTAGAACCCGGTGATCGCGTTGAAGGCGGTGGTCTTCCCGGCCCCGTTCGGCCCGATCAGGCCGACGATCTCCCACTCGCCGATGTCCATGGTCAGGTCGGCGAGCGCCTGGAGGCCGCCGAACCTGATCGAGATCTCCCGGACCTCAAGCACCGGCATGTGACGCCCCCTGGTCGGGCTCCGCGACCTCCGAGCGGAACCGGCCGCCGCTCATCCAGCGCACGATCGGGGCCAGCTGCTGGGCGAGGCCGCCGGGATTGAACGCCAGCGTGAGCAGCAGCAGCAGGGCGCCGATCAATGCGGGCCCGAACTGCAGGACGTTGGACGCGAGCTGGCCCGGGAAAAGGTTGGCGAACGACTTGAACGGGCCGAGGTTCGAGATCACCGTGTTGATCACCGCGAACAGCACCGAGCCGACGACGACCCCGACCCGGGACCCGGCGCCACCGACGACCGTCATCACCACGAAGACCAGCGCCAGCGCGAAGTTGAAGTTGGATCCCACGAATTCCTGGGTGCCGAACGAGTAGAGCGCCCCGGCGATGCCGGCGATCGCCCCGGACAGGACGAACGCGAGCAGCTTGTACCCGACCACGTTGATGCCCATCGCGGCCGCCACCCGCTCGTCCTCCTTGATCGCCCGGAAGGCCCGGCCGGCCTTTGACCGGGTGACCCGGACATCGAGGTACAGGGCGACCGCGACGAAGGCCAGGCAGAACAGGTAGAAGTGGCCGTTGCCGAGCAGCCAGCCCGGCCGGTTGGCCTGCTCGCCGGCGCCACCGCCGGTCAGCGCCGGCAGCTCGAACAGCGAGTTGGCCAGGGTGATCCCGAAGACGAGGGTGATCAACGCGAGGTACAGGCCGCTGATCCGCAGCGCGACGAAGCCGATGACCAGCGCGAACAGCGCACCGGCCACCCCGCCGATCGCGATCGCGGCCGGGAACGGCAGGCCGTGCGAGGTGTAGGTGTAGGCGGTGAACAGCGCCCCCGCGCCGACCAGCCCCTGGTGGCCGAGGGAGAGCTGCCCGGTGTAGCCGAGGATGACGTTGAGCGAGAGCCCGACCAGGGTGTAGATCGCCGCGGTCGTCGCGTAGAAGCCCAGGTTCGCCCCGGTGGAACCCGGGATCAAGCCCAACACCACCAGGCCGCCGAGCAGCAGCGCCGCGACGGCGCCGCGGGCGACGACTCCGCCGACTCCGGCCCGGTGGGTAGGCCGCTCGACGGCGACCTCGTAGGTCGGCGCGCCGACCGCCATCAGGTCTCCTTGCCGAGCAGGCCGGTCGGGCGGAACAGCAGCACGAGCAGCAGCAGCGCGAACACGACGAGGAGCGACCCGCCGGGCACCGACGCGGGCATCAGGTTGTCGGCGAACTGCTGGACCACGCCGAGCAGCAGGCCGCCGAGGAAGGCACCCGGCAGGCTGGTCATCCCACCGACCACCGCGGCGATGAAGCTGAAGACGAGCGGCGCGGCGCCGTTGAAGAAGCCGCTGAGCTTGCCCGGGATGAACGCCCCGCCGGCCTGGTAGACGATCGCGGCGACCGCGCCGAGGAAGCCGGCGAGGGCCCAGGTCAGGGCCGAGATCCGACCCACCTTGATCCCCACCCCGCTGGCGGCGGTCGGCTCCTGGGAGACCGCGAGGATCGCCGCCCCGTAGCGCGTCCGGAAGAAGACCACGGCGGCGATCGCCACCACCACCAGCGCGAGCACGGTGACGATCTGCGTCCAGCCGTAGATGTAGGCGGTGTTCGACGAAAGCGAGCCGAACAGCGAGAACTGAGACGGGCCGCCGATCGAAGGCAGGATGTTCTTCACGTCGGTGCCGGTCATCACGGCCTGGAGGCTGACCAGGGCGAGCGCGACCCCGGCGGTGGCCACCAGCAGGGTCGCCCGGGGGGCATGGAACAGCGGACGGATCACCAGCCGCTCGACGATCAGGCCGGTCAGGACGCCGGCGGCCAGCCCGATGAGGATGGCCAGCCAGAGCGGCAGCTTGGGAAACGGCCCGAGCCCGTTGACCGCGGCGACGGTGACGAAGGCCCCCATCCCGCCGAGCTCGGTCTGGGCGAAGTTGAAGATCCGGTTGGACTTGTAGATGAGCACGATGCCGATCGCGAGCAGCCCGTAGACGCAGCCGTCGACGATCCCGGTGACGAACGGGGAGCCGACGCTGCCGGCGAAGGTGAAGGCGAGCTGATGCATCTAGGTGATCGGCCCGTTGCCCACCGTGACGTACTCGGCCTTCTGGCAGCTCAGCTGCTCGATCCAGGCTCCGGTCCCGCCGAAGTGTCCGCCGCCGAAGCTGATCGTCGGGAACACGTCGAACTGCCGGCCGTAGGTCCCGGTGAAGTGCGGCATCGCCGCGATGAAGTTGTCCCGGGTGAGGTTCTGGATGCTGCCCACGGACGAGAGCATGTAGTACAGGGCCTCGTTGGTCGCGTAGATGTCCATCTCCAGGTCCCGCTCCTGCGGGGCGGCGTCCGGTGCCGGGTTGTTCTCGTTGGAGAACCCCGGCGGCTGGCGGTCCAGGCCGAAGAACGGGGACAGGAAGGCCGCCTTGACGGTGGCCTGCTCGCCGCAGACCGGTCCGGCGACCAGGTTCTCACCGTTGGTGATCCCGGGGCCGACCCAGGCCGGGGTGTAGAGGTCCTTGGTCGCCGACTGGATCATGTCGATCCAGAAGTTCGGGTCGACGTCGAGGAACACCGTGCCGGAGTTGCCGGTGAATTTCTTGGCCGTAGCCACCGTGTTGTCGGCGTCGCTCTGCGAGAACGCCTTCGGCGGACGGATGATCGTGTAGGTGATCCCGTGCTGGCTGAGCACGCTGGCCATGGCGTCGGTGACGTCCTGGAAGTTCGGCGTGTTCTCGGTGACGATCGCCCACTTGTTGTGCGCGTTGGACGCGTAGAGCTGGTTCGCCATCGCCCAGACCTCGGGCGTCTGCTGTACGTAGGTCTGGCTGATCGAGAAGTAGTTGAACAGCCCGGTCAGCCCGTTGGTGGTCACCCCGGCCGACAGGTACGGGGTGTGCGTGGAGGCGAGCACCGGATCGGTGGCGCAGGCCTGGATCTGGTCGGTCCCGGCCCCGCCGACGACCAGGAAGTCCTGCTGGGACAGCTGCTCGCACACGTGCCGGGCGACTGTCGCGTTGTACTGATCGTCGAGGAAGTCGACGACGACCTTGCGGCCGAACAGGGTGTGGTTCTCCCAGAACAGCTTCGCACCGTTCGCGAAGGCCGCCACCGGCACCGGTGCGGCGCCGGTCTGCGGCGCGTGCAGCCCGAGGCGAATGGTGGTGGAGCTGATCCCGATCCGCTCGTAGGCGGGGGTGTTGCCGCCGCTCGACCCGGTCCCGGTCCCGGTCCCGGTGCCAGTGCCAGTGCCAGTCCCCGTGCCGGTGCCCGTACCGGTCCCGGTGCCCGTGCTGGTCCCGGTGCCCGTGCCACTGCCGGTGCCCGACCCGGTCCCCGTGACGGAGCCGCTGCCCGGGACCCCGCCGGACCCGGTCCCGGTAGAGGTCCCTGTCCCCGTCCCGGTGCCGGCGCCGGTGCCGTTCCCGGACCCGGTCCCGGTTGCCGCGGCCACCCCGGTGCCGTTCTGGCCCAACGAGGCCGTCCGGAGGGCCTGCGCCGCCCCGTTGCTCAGACCGCACGCGGTGGTCGCGGCGAGCATGACCGCGCACGTGGCGATCCAGCGTCGGGTGCGCAACGGGCTGGTCATGTTGGTCTCCCGGGTGGGCGGTTAGGAGGCGGAATGGGGCAGGCCGATCAGCGGGCGGCGGCCGCGCGCCGCGGAGTGCCGGCCACGAAGGGCCCGGCTGACCCCGCGGTCACGGTTGGTCCGGACCGGAACCCGGGCGTCGCCCAGGACGAGTGACACGGCGAGCAGCAGCAGGAACAGCAGCCCGGCGACCACCCAGAAGCCGGCCCCCGGCAGCGCGCTCGTCGCGGCGAGGGTGAGCGCCCGGGGTGCGGTCGTGGGCGCGACGACGGGCGCGGGCCCCGCTGCGGTGGTCGTCGCTGTGGTCGTCGACGCCGGCACGGTCGGTACCGGGCCGGGCAGTACGCCACCGCCGCTGCTCACCGTTCCGCCGCCCGCGGCGGACGGGATCGCCGGCGGGGCATTGGCCGGCGGGGCGGGGGCGGCCGCGGACGCGGTGGCCACGACGACCGGTGCCGGGGGCAGGTAGGTCACGCTCGCGGTGAGCTTCTCCAGCGCGGACTTCGGCCCGAACACCACCTGGTACGGCGCAGTGGTATTCGTCGGGCTGTCGGTGATGCCCACCCCGAGGTTGAGGGCGCCGGGCGCCACCCAGGCCTGGGCGATCGAGGCGATGTCGACCGCGAACGTCTTGCCCTTGTCGGGGGTGGTGACCTTCGGCGACGTCGCCGTGCACGAGTCGCTCGGCTTGCCGGAGAACGAGTCGGCGCCGGCGCCGCCGGACCAACCCGAGGTGCTGGCGCAGGCGAGGATGTCGGTCGAGGTCGGGTTCACCTGCTGGGCGCCGCTCGAGGGGTCCACCGGCAGGCTGATCCGGAACGCGGTGATGGTGGATCCCCGCGGGATCGAGGTCACGTCGAAGCCGAGGAAGGTCGCCTTGTCCGGGCCCGTCTCGCTGCCGTTTCCGGTGGGTCCCTCGGGTCCGGCCACCGCGAGGTCGCCGGCGGGCACGGTCTGGTCGGGAAGCGCCTGCGGCGGCGAGATGCCCTGGCCGGCCAGGTCGGTCTTCTGCTCCCGCCAATACCAGTCCGACTGGGCGAGCGCGACGTGCACGGTGACGGCAGAGCCGGCGCTCGCCGGCGGGATGCCGGCGGCGGCGGCCGGCAGCGCGGCCGCCGCGAGCAGTGCGACGGCGCCCGCCGAGCAGGTCACCAAGCGGGCAACGGTGCGCACACAGCCTCCCCAGTCCCGGCCGGGCATTCCGCCCGGTGACACAGCGGTTCGACATTGCCGCCGGATTTCCTGCCGGTTGCGCGGAGCGTACTGACACGATCACCCGGTGCCTCGAGGACCCTTCCGCGACCTGCCCCGCGAGGTCGGGGTGCTCGCGGCGGTGGGTTTCGCCGTCGCTGTCGGGTTCGGCATCGTCGCACCCGCGCTGCCGGTCTACGCCCGGCAGTTCGGGGTGGACCGCACCGCGGCGGGCGTGGTCATCAGCGTGTTCGCGGTCATGCGGATCGTGTCCGCCCCGTTCGTCGGCCGGCTCGTCGACCGGTTCGGGGAACGCCGGGTGCTCGCGACCGGGATCGGCATCGTCGCGGTGAGCAGCGCGCTGGCCGGGTTGGCCGGCTCCTACCCGGAGCTGGTCGTCCTGCGCGGATTCGGCGGCCTCGGCTCGGCGATGTTCTCCGTGAGCGGCATGACGCTGCTCCTGCGCAGCGTGTCGGCCGGTCAGCGCGGGCGGGCGACCGGCATGTACTCCGGAGCTTTCCTCGTCGGCGGCATCACCGGCCCCGCCCTCGGCGGCGTCGTCACCGGCGTGTCGATCCGGTTGCCGTTCTTCCTCTACGCCGGCACCCTCGTCGTCGCCGGCGGCATCGGGCTGCGCCAACTGCGCCCCCGAGTGGGGAGCGCAACCGGGGGCGGCGCGGCCCCCGGTCCGCGGACATCGTTCCGGAGCGCCCTGCGCCATCCCGCGTACCGGGCGGCCCTGGCGGCCAACCTCGCGGACAACTGGGCCTCGATCGGCGTGCGGAGCGCCCTCATCCCGCTGTTCGTCGTCGACGTGCTGCACCGCTCGTCGCTGGTCACCGGGGCGGCCTTCGTCACGGTCGCGGTCGTCAACGCGGCGGTGCTGTTGCCGGCGGGGCGGCTCGCGGACACGATCGGGCGCCGCCCGATCCTCGTCGTCGGGCTCTCGTTCTCGGCGATCGCGCTGGGGCTGCTCGCCGTCGTCCCGGGCGTGACCGGCCTGTTCGTCGCAATGGCCGTCCTCGGTTTCGGCTCCGGCCTGCTCGACGTCGCCCCGGCCGCGATCGTCGGGGACGTCGCCGGGAACCGCGGCGGCACGCTGGTCGCCGGCTACCAGATGAGCGGGGACCTCGGCACCGTCGCCGGACCGGTGGTGGCCGGGCATCTCGCCGACGTCGCCGGCTACGGGGTGGCCTTCGGCGCCTCCGCCGGGCTGGTCGGGCTGGTCGCGGTGCTCGCCGCGACCGCCCCGGAGACCCGGACCGCAACCGGCCCGGCGGCGCCACCGGTGGTCGCCGAGGTGGGCGGGTCCGCCCATCCGGTCAGCCCAACGCCGCCACCAGATCCTCGATGAGGTCGTCCGGGTGCTCGATCCCCACCGAGAGCCGGACCAGATCGCCCGGCACCTCCAGCGGGGACCCGGCGGCCGATGCGTGGGTCATCCGGGCCGGGTGCTCGATCAGCGACTCCACCCCGCCGAGCGACTCGCCGAGGGTCCAGAGCCGGGCGCGCTCGCAGACCGCCACCGCGGCCGCCTCGCCACCGCCCAACCGGAACGAGACGATCCCGCCGAAGTCGCTCATCTGCCGGGCCGCCAGGTCGTGGCCCGGATGCGTCGAAAGTCCCGGGTAGAGCACGGCGGAGACCGCCGGGTGGTCGGTGAGAACCGCGGCCAGCCGGGCGGCGTTGGCGCAGTGCGCCCGCATCCGCACCCCGAGGGTCCGCACGCCACGCAGGACGAGCCACGCATCGAACGGACCGGCGATCGAGCCCAACGCGTTCTGATGGAACGCCAGCTCCTCCCCCAGCTCCGCGCGAAGGCTCACCAGCGCCCCGCCCACGACATCCGAATGCCCGCCCAGGTATTTCGTCGTGGAATGGACGACGACGTCGGCCCCAGCGGCCAACGGTTGCTGGAGGCACGGCGAGGCGAAGGTGTTGTCGACCGCCAGCAGCGCCCCGGCGTCGCGCGACACGGTGGCCAGCCCGGCGATGTCGGCGATGCCGAGCAGCGGGTTGCTCGGCGTCTCGCACCACACGATCCGGGTCCTCGGGCGGATCGCCGCCGCCACCGCGGCCAGGTCGGAGAGGTCGACCGGGGTGTACTCGAGCCCCCATCGCTCCAGCACCCGGGCGAAGAGTCGGTAGGTACCGCCGTAGGCGTCGCCCGGGATGACCGCGTGGTCGCCGGGTCGGCAGACCGTGCGGAGCAGGCAGTCCTCGGCTGCGAGCCCGGACGCGAAAGCGAGCCCGCGCGCCCCTCCTTCGAGCGCGGCGAGGCAGGCTTCGAGTGCCGCCCGCGTCGGGTTGCCGGAGCGCGAGTACTCCCAGCCGCCTCGGGGCCGGGCGACGCCGTCCTGTCGGTAGGTCGAGACCTGGTAGATCGGTGGCACGACGGCGCCGGTCAGCGGGTCGGGCTCCTGACCTGCGTGGATCGCGAGGGTGTCGAATCGCATGTCGGCGAGCCTCGCACGGCGGGAACATTCCGGCCCGGGCGATCCGTTGCGCAGGTGTGCTGTTCTCCCGTCACAAGTCCGCACTCCCCTCCGCCGACGAGGCGCTACCCGGCCGGGACACCCCGATCCCGGTACCCGCGCGCCATGAGGTGCTCGGCACCCCGATGGTCCCGCCGTTCCCCGGCGGCCTCGAGGTGGTGTCCTTCGGCCTCGGCTGCTTCTGGGGCGCCGAGCGGCTGTTCTGGCAGCTCGACGGCGTGTACACGACGGCCGCCGGCTACCAGGGCGGCCTGACCCCCAACCCGACGTACGAGGAGGTCTGCTCCGGGCGGACCGGTCACGCCGAGGTCGTCCGGGTGGTTTTCGACCCGGCCCGGATCGGCTTCCGCGACCTGCTCAAGGTCTTCTGGGAGTCCCACGACCCGACCCAGGGCATGCGGCAGGGCAATGATCACGGCACCCAGTACCGAAGCGCGATCTTCATCTCCAACGAGACCGCCCTCGCCACCGCGGCCACGACAGCCGAAGCGTTCCAGCCGCTGCTGGCCGCCCGGGGCTACCCGCGGATCACCACCGAGATCGCCGATGGCGGGCCCTTCTACTACGCCGAGGACTACCACCAGCAGTACCTGGCGAACGTGCCGAACGGCTACTGCGGGCTGGCCGGGACCGGGGTCTCCTGCCCGGTCGGGGTCGCCACTACCTGACCCCGCGGTCAGTGCGCGAGGAAACCGAGCAGGTCCTGGCGGGTGATGATCCCGGCGGGCTTGCCGTCGACGAGCACCAGCGCGGCATCCGCTTTCTCCAGCGCGCTGAGCGCCGCGCTCACCGGCTCGCCGGAGCCGATCATCGGCAGCGGCGCGGACATGTGCCGCTCGATCGGCTCGTCGAGCGCGGTGCGGTCGGTGAACACGGCGGCCAGCAGTTCCCGCTCGACTATCGAGCCGACGATCTCGGCGGCCATCACCGGGGGTTCGGCCCGGACCACCGGCATCTGGGACACCCCGTATTCGCGCAGGATCCCGATCGCCGAGCCGACCGTCTCCTGCGGATGGACGTGCACCAGCTCCGGCAGCTGGGCGCCCTTGCGGGCCAGCACGTCGCCGACCCGGGACTCGGTGGAGTCGGCGCTGAGGAAGCCGTAGTCGGCCATCCACTCGTCGTTGAACACCTTCGACAGGTAGCCACGCCCGGAGTCCGGGAGCAGGACGACGACCAGGTCCTGCGGCCCGAGCCGGGCGCCGACCCGCAGCCCGGCGGCGACCGCCATGCCGCAGGACCCGCCGACGAGCAGCCCCTCCTCGCGGGCCAGCCGGCGGGTGAGGTTGAACGAGTCCTTGTCGCTCACCGCCACGACCTCGTCGCAGACCGACCGGTCGAACGTCTCCGGCCAGAAGTCCTCGCCGACCCCTTCGACGAGGTACGGACGGCCGCTGCCGCCGGAGTACACCGAGCCCTCCGGGTCGGCGCCGATCACCCGCACCCGGCCGGCGGAGACCTCCTTGAGGTACCGGCCGGCGCCGCTGATCGTGCCGCCGGTCCCGATCCCCGCGACGAAGTGGGTCACCCGCCCGTCGGTCTGCGCCCAGACCTCCGGCCCGGTGGAGCGGTAGTGCGACTCGGGGTTCGCCGGGTTGGAGTACTGGTCGGGCTTCCAGCCCCCGGGGGTCTCGCGGGCCAGCCGGTCGGAGACGTTGTAGTAGGAGTCGGGATGCTCGGGTGCGACCGCGGTCGGGCAGACGACGACCTCGGCGCCGTAGGCCCGGAGCACGGCGATCTTGTCGCCGGCGACCTTGTCCGGGCAGACGAACACGCACCGGTAGCCGCGCATCTGAGCGACGATCGCCAGCCCGACCCCGGTGTTCCCGCTGGTCGGCTCGACGATCGTCCCGCCTGGGCGCAGCTCCCCGGAGGCCTCGGCCGCGTCGATCATGGCCACGGCGATCCGATCCTTGACCGACCCGCCGGGGTTGAAGTACTCGACCTTCGCGAGCACGTCCACGGTCAGCCCGGCGGTCACCCGGTGCAGCCGCACGAGCGGCGTGTTGCCGACCAGGTCGATCAGCGAGTCGTGGACCTGCACGGGGCCACCTCCGTGCGGCCAGCGTAGGCGGCCCGGCGGCCAGGTAGCATTGTTACCGGTTGGTAACCAGGGAGGCCCTCCGTGCGTGAGCTCGCGATCGAACTGGCCCCCGGCGTCTACCGCATCCCCACCGCGCCGGCCGACCTGATCAACAGCTACGCCTTCGTCGAGGCCGACGGCGCGGTCACCCTCGTCGACACCGGGCTCAAGCGGGCGTCGAGGCGGATCGCGGCCGGCCTCGCGGCGATCGGCCGCTCGCTCGCCGACGTCCGGCAGGTCGTCCTCACCCACAGCCACTTCGACCACGCCGGTGGCCTCGCCGGGGTGCTGCGGGGCGGCGCCGGGGCCGTCGTGGTGCACGAGCGGGACGCGACCTACCTGCGGACCGGGCGGCCGCCGGCCCTCGACGCGTCGACCCGTCGCGGGCGGATCCTCAACCGGCTGCCCCGTGGCGGCTTCGAGGCCACCGAGGTGACCCGCGAGATCGCGGACGGCGAGCTGCTCGACGTGGCCGGTGGGCTGCGGGTGGTGCACACCCCGGGGCACACCCCGGGCCACGTCAGCCTGCTCCACGAACCGACCGGGATCCTGATCACCGGCGACGCGGTCTTCAACGTCCGCGGGCTGCGCTACTCCCCGGCCGCGTTCTGCACGGACGTCGCGCTGTCCCGGGACAGCGCCGACCGCCTCGCCGACCTCGCGTTCGACCTCGTCGCGTTCACCCACGGCGCCGAGATCCGCCACGGGGCGCGGACGGCGCTTCAGGCGTTCCTCGGCGGGCGTCCCCGGTGAGTCGGCGCCGGACGGTCGCCGGGGCCGCGGGCGGCGGGGCCGGCCTGGTCGGCCTCGGCTCGATCGGGCTGCTGCGGTTCGAGGCCCGGCTCGCCCGGCGCAAGATCCCGGTGCTCGCCGGGCCGCCGGCCGCCGACGGCGACTACGGCGCCGCCGGGCGCGGGGCCCCACTCCGGCTGGCGCTGATCGGCGACTCGTCGGCGGCCGGGATCGGGGTGGACTCGCCGCGGGAGACGCCGGGGGCGCTGCTCGCCGCGGCCCTCGCCGAGCAGACCGGGCGGCCGGTCATCCTCCAGGTCGCCGCCGTGACCGGAGCCCGGTCGCGGGACCTCGCCGGCCAAGTCGACCGAACGCTGCTGACCCCGCCGCACATCGCGGTGGTCTCGATCGGCGCGAACGACGTCACCCACCGGGTCCGCCGGGCGCACGCGCTGACCGACCAGCGCCGGGAGGTGCGGAGGCTCGTTGAAGCTGATGTGGCTGTTGTCCTCGGAACCTGTCCCGACCTGTCCGCGGTCCGCCCGATCCCGCATCCGCTGCGCGCGCTCGCCGGTCGGTGGTCCAGACGGATGGGGCGCGCCCAGGAGCAGCTGGCGGGGGACGGCGTGATCGTCGTGCCGCTCGGCCGCTGGCTCGGGCCCCGATTCACCGCCGATCCCGGGTTGTTCTGCCCCGACGGCTTCCATCCCTCCGCGGCCGGCTACCGGGTGATCGTCGAGACCGTGCTCCCGGCGGTCCTGGCGGTCGCCGGCCCGGCTCCGGGTAGCCTTCCTGCACACGTCGAAGGAGCAAGCTCATGACCGAGGCCGTCATCGTCGCCACCGCCCGCTCGCCGATCGGCCGGGCCTTCAAGGGATCGCTCAAGGACCTGCGCCCGGACGACCTGACCGCCACGATCGTCCAGGCGGCGCTGGACAAGGTGCCGGCACTCGACCCGGCCGACATCGCCGATCTGATGCTCGGCTGCGGGCTGCCCGGCGGCGAGCAGGGTTACAACATGGGGAGGGTCGTCGCCGTCCTGCTCGGCTACGACACGCTGCCCGGCACCACCATCACCCGCTACTGCTCGTCGAGCCTGCAGACCACCCGGATGGCCTTCCACGCGATCAAGGCCGGTGAGGGCGACGCGTTCATCTCGGCCGGTGTCGAGATGGTCAGCCGCTATGTCGCCGGCACCAGCGACTCCCTTCCGAACACGACGAACCCACGGTTCGCCGACGCCCAGGCCCGGGCAGCGAAGCTCGCCGACGGCGGCGCCCCGGTCTGGCACGACCCGCGGGCGGACGGCCAGTTGCCCGACGTCTACATCGCGATGGGGCAGACCGCGGAGAACGTCGCCGGGCAGCGGGGCATCACCCGGGAGCTGCAGGACGAGTTCGGCGTCCGGTCGCAGAACCTCGCGGAGAAGGCGATCGCCAACGGATTCTTCGAGCGGGAGATCACCCCGGTGACGACGCCCGACGGCACAGTCGTCGCCAAGGACGACGGCCCACGCGCGGGGGTGACGATGGAGGCGGTGTCCGCGCTGGCGCCGGTGTTCCGGCCGGACGGCACCGTGACCGCCGCCAACTGCTGCCCGCTGAACGACGGCGCGGCGGCGGTCGTCATCACCAGCGACGCGAAGGCCGCCGAGCTGGGCCTGACGCCGCTGGCCCGGATCGTCTCGACCGGCGTGTCCGGGTTGAACCCGGAGATCATGGGCCTCGGACCGGTCGAGGCCAGCAAGCAGGCCTTGGCGCGGGCCGGTCTGACGATCGACGACATCGACCTTGTCGAGATCAACGAGGCGTTCGCCGCGCAGGTCATCCCGTCCTATACCGAGCTCGGGATCGACCTCGACAAGCTCAACGTGAACGGGGGCGCGATCGCGCTCGGCCACCCGTTCGGGATGACCGGGGCCCGGATCACGACGACACTGCTCAACTCGCTGGCGTTCCACGACAAGACCTTCGGACTAGAGACGATGTGCGTCGGCGGCGGGCAGGGCATGGCCATGATCATCGAACGGCTGAGCTGATTCGGTCCGGCTGGGGGCTTGTGCCGGGCGCCTCGGCTGGGGCACCCTCTCGATAGCCCGTTCACCCGCCACAGGAGGCGCCATGTCGCTCCATCACTCCGAGGAAACCCACCAGTCGCTGCTGGCGCGGATCCCCGAGGTGACCGGGCGCGACCTGCCGACCTGGTTCCAGGCGCTGGAGGCCGGGCCCGGGCTGGTGCGTTTCGACGAACGGGTGAACTGGCTGCGAGACGAGCACGCCCTCCCGCACGGCTACGCCCGGGCGATCGTGCACGAGCACGACCTGCGCCGGGCCGCCAGCCGCGGCTGAGCGCCGGCGTGGACGTCGACGCCGCGCTCGAGTTCATCCGGCACAACCACCACGGCGTGCTCGCCACCCTGCGCCGGGACGGCACCCCCCAGCTCAGCCCGATCGACGCCGGCGTGGATGCGGCCGGTCGGATCGTGATCTCGACCCGGGAGCCGGCGATGAAGGCCCGCAACCTGCGCCGGGACCCGCGGGCCTGGTTGTGCGTTTTCCCGGACTCCTTCTACCCGCGGGACGGGCGCAGCCACGTCCAGGTCGACGCCGACGCCGAGGTGGTCTCGCTGCCGGAGGCGATGGAAGGCCTGGTCGACTACTACCGCGGGATCTCCGGCGAGCACCCGGACTGGGACGACTACCGGGCGGCGATGGCGCGCGACCGGCGCTGCCTGATCCGACTCGTCGTGACGAGGGCCGGGCCGGACGCCGCCGGCTGAACGTGCGACACTGCCGTCATGGCGATGGTGCGCTTTTACCCGGACCGGCCCCCGGTCCTCGACGCCGCCTGAGCTTCGACCGACCGCCCCGGGCCATCCCGGGGCTCGTCCCGGGGTTGCCCCAGACCCCAAGGAATCTCATGATCACCGCGTCATCGCCGGCGCCGATCGACGTGCCCAGCGTCGAAGCCGGCCGGGCCCTCATCGACGAGGTCGACCGCGACATCCAACGGCTGCTCGCCCACCGGGCGCAGATCTCCCGGGCCATCCAGGCCCTGCGGGTGGCCGCCGGCGAACCGCGGGTACAGCACCAGCGGGAGAACGAGGTCATCGCCGGCTACCGCCGGGCGCTCGGCCGCCCCGGGGTAGCGGTCGCCCTCGCCGCCCTTGGCTACTGCCGCGGCGACGCCGGCTGAGCCGGCGGCTCGCCGGTCGAGCGGGGCGTGGGTCTCGCATTCGGTTCACCAGCGGTCCCCGAACCCCTGCGGTCGGCGTGGCCACGGCTACCGCAGGGGGCTGCGCTGGACCCCGAATCGCCGAGTGTGCAATTTCCGACAGGGGGTCACGCTCGCGACGGGCCGGAACCCGTCGGAAATTGCACACTCGCTGCGACTGGGCGGCGCGCGATGCCAGGCAGAGCCGGCGCGGCGGTGCCCGGGGCGGTGCCCGGGGCGGGATTCGAACCCGCACGGTCTCGCGACCAAGAACTTTTAAGGATCCTGCGTCTGCCTGTTCCGCCACCCGGGCGCCGAGGTCAGGGTAGCCGCCCGGTGGCTCAGCCGGCCCCCGGCGGGCGGGCCGGCTCGTCCGGCGCCGCGGCCCGTTCGAACTCCCCGCGCGGATTAGTGAACGACCCCAGCGACACGATCTCCCGGTGGAACAGCAGGGCGAGAGTCCAGTCCGCGGCGACCCGGACCTTGCGGTTGAACGTCGGCATCCGGCTCAGGTGGTACGTCCGGTGCATCAGCCAGGCCGGCCAGCCGGTGAGCTTGATCCGGTAGATCTCCGCGACGCCCTTGTGCAGTCCCAGGCTCGCCACCGAGCCGGCGTAGGCGTGGCGGTACTCCTCCGGCGGTTCCCCGCGCAGGGTCGCGAGCACGTTGTCCGCCAGCCGGCGGGCCTGACGGACCGCGTGCTGCGCCGACGGGCCGCAGAACCGACCGGGGGCGGTGAGGTCCGGAACCGCCGCGCAGTCCCCCGCGCACCAGGCGTCGGCCACGCCCTCGACCGTGAGCATCGCGGTGCAGCGAACCCGGTTCTTCTCGTCCAGCGGCAGGTCGGTGCTGCCGACCAGCGGGTTGGGCCGCACCCCGGCGGTCCAGACCACCGTGTCCGCCTCGAACGACTCGCCGTCGTCGAGCTCCACCGCGCCGCCCACGAGCGACTTCACCCGGGTGCGCAGGCGGACCTCGATGCCGCAGCCGCGGAGCCGGTCGGTCGTGTAGGCGGACAGGTCCGGGCTCACCTCCGGGAGGATGCGCTCCGCCGCCTCCACGAGAACCCAACGCATGTCCCGGTCGCTCAGGCGCGGGTAGAGGGGCAGGGCGGAGCGGGCCATGTCCTCCAGCTCGGCGAGCGCCTCCACCCCGGCGTACCCGCCGCCGACGAAGAGAAAGGTGAGCAGCCGTCGGCGCAGTTCGGGGTCCAGCACGGCGGCCGCGGTGTCCAACCGGGCGAGCACGTGGTTGCGCAGGTAAATCGCCTCGGCCACCGTCGTGAAGCCGATCCCGACCTCGGCGAGGCCGGGAATCGGCATCGTCCGGGGCACCGATCCCACCCCGAGGATGAGCACGTCGTAGCCGATGTCGCGCCCCGGGCCGCGGTCCGGGGCGAACCGCGCGGTGCGCCCGGCATGGTCGATCCCGGTGATCCGCCCGGTCAGCACCGTGGCACCGCGTAGCTCCTTGCGGAGCGGAACGACCACGTGGCGCGGCTCGAGGTTGCCGGCCCCGGCCTCCGGCAGGAACGGCTGATAGGTCATGTAGGCCTGCGGGTCGACGACCGTGAGGGTCGCCTCCCCGGGTCGGAGCCGGCGCTGGAGCCGGAGCGCCGAATACATGCCGACGTAGCCGCCGCCGACGACGAGGATGCGCGTTCCCGAGCGAGTGGGCACCATGCCGGGAAGTTACCCGGGTGGCCCGGGGGGTATCCATTTCCGGGTCGTACCTCCCCGAATCGCCGGTTTGCTGCCAGACTCTGCTCGTCAGGCCGGTCGATAGGGCCGAGAGGACGGGGCAGATGCGCGGAGGCCGACACCGGCGTCGCCCTGAAACCGCCCCGCGCCCGGAGCCGCGGGTGACCTACACCGCGCTGCTTCGGATCCCCGAATTCCGCTCGCTGTACGCCGCCCAGGCGCTCTCGCTCGGCGGCGATCAGGTCGCCCGGATCGCGGTGGCTCTGCTCGTCTTCCAGCGCACCCATTCGCCGCTGCTCACGGCGGTGAGCTACGCCACCACCTACGCCACCTGGCTGCTCGCCGGCCCGCTGCTGGCCACGCTCGCCGACTCGCTGCCCCGCCGACGGCTGATGATCGCCTGCGACCTGCTGCGGGCCGGGCTGGTGCTCGGGATGGTTGCCGCCGCCGGCACGTTATGGATCATGTTCGTGCTGCTGGCGTGCGTGACCATCCTCGACGCTCCCTTCCAGTCGGCCCGCGCCGCTCTCCTGCCCAGCGTGGTCGCCGGCGAGCAGTACACGATGGCGCTCTCGCTCGCCTCGATCACCAACCAGGTGGCCCAGGTCGCCGGGTTCGGCGCCGGCGGGATCATCGTGGGGGCGGTCACCGTGCGGGGCGCGTTGGGTATCGACGCGGTGACTTTCCTGGCCTCGGCCCTGCTCGTCCGGGCCGGGGTGCACTGGCAGGCGGCCGCGCTCAGCGGGCCGCGGCGGATGCTCGGCAGCGCCGGGGAGGTGCTCAGGCTGCTCTGGCGCAGCCCGCTGCTGCGCAGCCTGCTCGCGCTCACCTGGTTCTCGGCGGCGCTCGCGGTCGTGCCGGAGGGGCTGGCGGTGGTCTACGCGCACCGGCACGGGGCCGGACCGGTCGGCGCCGGGCTGCTCACCGCAGCCCTGCCGGCCGGGCAGGTTGTCGGCGCTGTGCTGTTTGTCCGGTTCGGGACGGATCGGCTGCGCAAGCTGCTGCTCCTCCCGCTGGCCGTGCTCTGCTTCGCGCCACTCGTGGCGACCCTTGCCGACCCCGGGCTGGTCGTGACCTACCTGCTCTGGGCCGCCTGCGGCGCGGGGGCCTCCCTGAGCGTGATCACCTATCAGCTGTTCACGACCGCGGTGCCGGACGAGGTCCGCGGCCGGGCCTACGGGATCGCGAGCACCGGCCTGCTGGCCGGCCAGGGGATCGCGCTGGTCGTCAGCGGAGCCCTGGCCGAGCGGTCGAGCGTCCACGCGGTCGTCGGCTGGGCCGGCCTGATCGGCCTGGCCTGCACCGCGATGCTGGCCATCGTCTGGCCGCGCCGCGCCATCGCGGAGATCGGCTGGGACAGCTCAAGTCCCGGCACAGCGGCGACGAAGACGACGGAGATCACACAGGAAGTAGCCAGATGACGGTGTTGGCTGCGTTCGGCCGTGGGCTCCAGCGCCCCCGGCTGAGCTCGACCGCCCGGGTCTGGCCGATCAACGGCGCCCTCGCCATCCTCACCGTGGCGCTCCTGGCGGGACTCCCGCACGGCGTCCCGCCCGGCATCCGCTTGCACGTCGCCTGGTGGGTGCTCATCCCGGCGTTCTGGTTCACGACCACGTTCGGGCTGGACTTCGAATTCCGCCAGCAGGCCCGCACGATGTATCTGGACCAGCTCTGCCTCCTGATCGGCCTCTATTTCTGCTCGCCGGTCGGGCTGATCGCGGCAGGGACGCTGGGGCGTGCCCTGGCGCTCGTCCCGAGGCGACAAGACCCCGCCAAGTTCGTGGTCAACCTGCTGAGCGTCGCTACGCCTACCGCGCTTGCCGAACTGATCTTCCGCGCCTTGTGGCCAACCGGGCACTGGACCGGGGCGATCACGTGGCCGGCCGCCTTCGCATCGGTCCTCACATTTCAGCTAGCAGCCTACTGCTCGATCCGCGTCGCCATCGCAGCCGTTGAGCGTCGGTGGCGCTGGCAAGAGTTTCTCGAGCCAATTCCGCTGGACATCTTCACCGTTCTTGTCGTCACCTGCCTCGCTCTCGTTGGCGTGGCCAGCCTTGCCTACGACCCGGAGACCGGGATTGTCCTTGCGCTCTGCGTCGGGCTCTGCCTGGTGGCCTTCCGGGCCTACAACCAGGTGGCCGCCCGCCACCGCGCCCTGGAGCGGCTCTACGCGTTCGCCCGAGTGCTCGGCCCGGTCGTCGCCGACCCGGCCGATCTCGGGCCCACCCTGTCCGAGCTCCGCCTGCTGCTGCACGCCGACCGGCTCGAGCTGGCCCTGCTCGCCGGCGACGATCCGGCCACCGTGTTCGCGGTAGGCAACGGCGGGGACACCCTCGAGGTCAGCGCCTGGGACGCCGCGCACCTGCGGGCCTCGACCCGCGCGATCCTGGAGTCGAGCCGGACCTCGTTGCTCGACCGGCCGCACAGCCGGCCGTGGGACAGCCGCCCGGCCGGCTCCGAGGACCGGATGGTCGCCCGGCTCGGCGCCTCCGATCCGCCGGTCGGCCTACTGCTCGCCGAACACCGCAGCGGCCCGGTCCGCGGCTTCGACCACAACGACCTGCGCCTGCTCGAGGCGATCGCCAGCCAGCTCGGCACCGCGCTCGAGAAGGGCCGGCTGCTCGAGACGCTGCGCCGCGCGGCGACCAGCGACCGGCTGACCGGGCTGCCGAATCTGGAGAGCCTGCGCACGCACCTCGGCGAACAGCTCGCGGTGCAGGACGGCGAGCGCGGCGTCGTGGTCCTGTTCATGGACCTGGACCGGTTCCAGGACGTCAACAACACGCTCGGCCACGACGCCGGCGACGCGCTGCTCATCGAGACGGCCCGCCGGCTCCGGGAAGCCACCCCGACCGGTGGGCTGTGCGCCCGGGTCGGCGGCGACAAGTTCGCCATAGCGCTGCCCGGCTCGGCCGGCAGCGAGGTCGCCCGGCTGGCCGCGCTGGCGATCAAGTCCCGGATCGAGGGCCCGGTCCGCTTCGGTGAGCTGTCCGCCGACATCCGGCTCACGATCGGGATGTCCCGGGCCCCCCAGCACGGCAGCGACGCGATCGCCCTGCTCCGCCGGGCCGAGATGGCGATGTCGGCCGCCAAGGGCACGACCGGCGGGATCGCCGAGTGGGAGGCCGACCAGGAGCGCGACGGCGCCCGCCGGCTGCACGTCCTCGGCGGCCTGCGGTCGGCCCTGGCCAACAGCGAGCTGGAGGTCTCCTACCAGCCGAAGCTCCGGCTCGGCAGCGGCGAGGTCGTCGGGGTCGAGGCGCTGGCCCGCTGGCGGCACAGCGAACTGGGCTGGATCTCCCCGCTGGAGTTCGTCCCGCTGGCCGAGGCCTCCGGGCTGATCGGCGCGCTGACCACCAACGTGCTGCGCGCCGCTCTCACCACGTGCCGGTCCTGGCACGACCGCGGCCTGCGGATCGGCGTCGCCGTCAACCTCTCGGCGCGCAGCCTCACCGATCCGGTGATCGTCGGCCAGGTCGCCGCGCTGCTCACCGCCACCAGCCTGGACCCGCGCTGGCTCACCCTGGAGATAACCGAGAGCAGCGTCATGGAGAACCCGGCGCAGAGCATCGACGTTCTCCACCAGCTGCGCTCCCTCGGGGTCCGGCTGGCGATCGACGACTTCGGCACCGGCTACTCCTCGCTCACCTACGTGCGCGGGCTCCCGGTGCACGAGGTGAAGGTGGACAAGGCCTTCATCGACAACGTCGCCAACGACCGGGCCGACCGGGCGGTGGTCCGGGCGATCGTCGAGCTGGCGCACAGCCTCGGGCTGACCACGGTGGCCGAGGGCGTCGAGAGCGCCGACCAGGCGCTCGCGCTGGAGACCCTTCAGATCGACGAGGTGCAGGGCTTCTTCTACGCCAAGCCGATGCCGGCCGAGACCGCCACCGACTGGCTGATGCTCCGCCGGCCATCGGCGCGGCGCTGATCGGCCCGGAACGGGGCAAAAAAAGATCCAGGGGTTGGGACCCGGTGTAGCGCCGCCGAGTCCCAGCCCCTGGAGCTGGTAGAACTGTTCTAGACCCCGATTTAGGGCCAGCCCCAGCCTCCGTTCATCCGAGCTCACATCCCCTCAATGCCTCGCAGTCACCACATGATTACTCCATCTGGCGTAGCCGGCTAGGCAGGTTGGCCTAATCCATCCAAAGTTTTTTCGCCCAGTCGGCCTACTAGTGGGGTAATCCGGGCATAACAGCCTGTTGGAAACAGCCGTCTCGGCCGGCCCCAGGGCCCACAGGGGTCCCGCGCGGGGGCTTCAGACCGGGATCACCGCGGCCGGCCGCCCGCCAGCCGCCTCGGTGGCGCGCGCGAAGACGGCGTCGATCATGCCCGCGGTCAGCCGGCCGGTGAACGTGTTCTGCTGGCTCGGGTGATAGCAGCCGAGCAGCAACGGACCGTCGTCCCCGAGACGTTGCTCGACCCCGTGCCCGAACGCCGATCGGCGGGCCGGTAGCGGGTATCCGACGGCAGCCAGGGCCGGCCGCAGGCTCTGCCAGGCGAAGCCGCCGAGGGCCACGACGACCCGCAGCGTCGGGGCCAGGAAGCCCAGCTCCCGTTCCAGCCACGGTTGACAGGTGTCCCGCTCGATCGGGGTCGGCTTGTTGGCCGGCGGCGCGCAGCGCACCACCGCGAGGATCCGCGTGTCGATCAACCGCTGACCATCGTCGGGCGCCGTGCTGGTTGCCCGCTCGGCCAACCCGGCCCGGTGCAGGGCGGCGAACAGCCAGTCCCCGCTGCGGTCGCCGGTGAACACCCGCCCGGTCCGGTTCCCGCCGTGCGCGGCGGGTGCCAAACCGACGATCGCGATCCGCGCCCGCTGCGGGCCGAAGCCGGTCACCGGCCGGCCCCAGTACTCAACGTCGGCGAAGGCGGCCCGCTTGTCCGTGGCGACCTGCTCCCGCCACTCGACGAGCCGGGGACAGGCCCGGCAGACCGAGACCCGCGCGTCGAGATGCTCGAGCGACGGCGCGCTGTCGGCGAGACGCCGGACGTCGCCGGCCTCCCGGGCCACCGGGGTGGCCCGGGTCGCGGGGTCGTGCGGGCGGCCGGAGCCCGGTTCGATCATGTGCCCCACCGGGGACCTGGACGGGCGGAGCCCACCACCGCGAGCCGGTTTTCACCGCCCGATGCGCACCCGCCGGACCCGCACCCCATCCGTGGCCTCCGTTCGCGCGACCCGAACCGCCAGCGCACCTTACTGACCGACCGGGCCGGTCAGCGATCCGCGAGGGACCAGGCGATGCCGTCGAGGATGTCGTGCTCGCTCACCAGGACGGTGTCCGCGTCGAACCGCCGGCACAGCGTCGCGAGGACCAGGGCGCCGGCGCCGATGACGTCGACCCGACCCGGGTGCATGACCGGCAGCGCCGCCCGCTCCGCCCTGGTCGCGCCCAGCAGTCGCCCGGCCACGCCGGTCACCTGAGCGGCACCGATCCGGGCATGGTGGATCCGGGCCGGATCGTAGTGGGGCAGCTCGAGGGCGAGGGCCGCAACGGTGGTCACCGAACCGGCCAGCCCGACCAGGGTGCGGGCGTCTTGGACGGGGACGGCGGCGGCGACCCGGTCGAGGGCCGCCTCGATGTCGGCGACGGCCGCGGCGATCTGCCCGGCCGTCGGGGGGTCGTCCCGCAGATGCCGCTCGGTGAGCCGGACACAGCCGACGTCGACCGAGCAGGCCGCGGTGACGGTGCCCGTGCCGAGCACGAACTCGGTCGAGCCGCCGCCGATGTCGACGACGAGGTACGGCGCGGCCACCGCCGGGCCGAGCTCGCGAGTGGCCCCGGCGAAGCTGAGCCCCGCCTCCTCGGCTCCGGTGACCACCTCCGGCACCACCCCGAGGATCGCGCGGACACCGGCAACGAACTCGCCCCGGTTCTCCGCATCCCGGGTCGCCGAAGTCGCCACCATCCGGAGCCGGTCGACCCCGGCACCGGCAATCTCGGCGGCGTAGTCCCGCAGCACCCGGAACGTCCGGTCGAGGGCGGCGGCGGACAGCCGCCCGGTGGCATCCACGCCCTCACCCAGCCGGACGATGTTCATCCGCCGCGAGATGTCGCGGAGCGCGCCGGACCCCGGGTCGAGGTCCGCGACGAGCAACCGCAGCGAGTTCGTCCCGCAGTCCAGTGCCGCGACCCGCGTCATCCGGGCCCGACGCAGCGCCCACCCCGACCCCAGTCGTCGAGCCGGGCCAGGGCCTCGTCGCCGAGCGGGTTGACCCCGGGTCCGACGGCGAGCGCGTGCGCGACGAGGACGTGCAGGCACTTCACCCGATCCGGCATCCCGCCGGCGCTCACCCGTTTGGCGAGCGGGACCAGGGCGTCGCGCCGGCGCAGGTAGTCCTCGTGCGCAGCTCGGTACCGGGCCGCCAGCTGCGGGTCACGGGCTAGCCGGCCGGTCATCTCCCGCATGAGACCCGACGACTCGAGCCGGCCGACCGCCGAGCTCGCGCGCGGGCAGGTCAGGTAGTACAGGGTGGGGAACGGCGTTCCGTCCTCGAGCGTCGGGCTGGTCTCGACCACGTCCGGCAGCCCGCATCCGCACCGATGGGCCACCGCCCGCATGGCTCGCGGCTGCCGGCCGAGCTGGACGGCAACGACCGCGATGTCCGCCGGCTCAGCGGCCATGCCCGGTCCGGACCGCCCGTGGCGGGGAACCCGCCGCGACGACGGTCTGCCACAGCTGTCCGTACCAGGGCCGGGTCGACGCCGGCGGCTGCCGCGGCGTGACGCCGCTCGCGCCGGAGCCGCCGACGGGCCCACCGAGCACGAGGTAGGTGGTCTCTCCGGGAAGCACGAAATGCAGCCGGTTCCGGGCCTGCTGCTCCACGTAGCCTGGCGTGGTCCACGCGTGGGCCTGTGCCCGCAGGGCCGCGACCTTCGCCGCGGCGGCCCGGTTCTGCGCGGCCAGCCCGGCGATCTGCGCCCCTTGGGCGAGGTAGATCTTCAACGGCAACGCCAGGGCGAGCGCGACGGTCCCCAAAGTCAAGGCGAGGATGGCCGCCCTGGCGGTCAGCGTGCCGCCGCGGATTCGGACCACGGATCAGACCTGCCCGGCGACTGGGGTGAAGCGGGGGAACGCGGACCCGCCCGGATACCGCGCGGCATCGTCGAGCTCCTCCTCGATGCGCAACAGCTGGTTGTACTTGGCCAGCCGCTCGCTACGCGCCGGGGCTCCGGACTTCATTTGCCCGCAGTCGGTCGCGACCGCAAGGTCGGCGATCGTCGTGTCCTCGGTCTCGCCGGAGCGGTGGCTGATCATCGTGCGATAGCCGGCCCGATGCGCGAGGCTCACGGCGTCGAGGGTCTCGGTCAGCGTCCCGATCTGGTTGACCTTGACCAGCATCGCGTTCCCCACCCCCTCGGCGATCCCGCGGGCGAGCCGAATCGGGTTGGTGACGAAAAGGTCGTCGCCGACGAGTTGGACCCGAGCGCCGAGGACGGCGGTGAGTGCGGCCCAGCCGGCCCAGTCCTGCTCGTCCAGCGGATCCTCGAGCGAAACGATCGGATAGCTGCCGACCAACTCGTCGTAGTAGGCGCTCATCTGGTCGGAGGTCCGTGCGGTGCCTTCGAAGGTGTAGGTCGTGCCCTCGCAGAACTCACTGGCCGCCACGTCGAGCGCGAGCGCGATGTCGCGACCGGGGGTCAATCCGGCTTTAACGACAGCCTCCAGGATCAGGTCGAGCGCATCCCGATTGCTCGGAAGGTCGGGGGCGAAACCACCCTCGTCGCCGATTCCGGTCGACAGGCCGCGGCCTTTGAGTACCGACCGCAGCGCGTGGTAGGTCTCCACGCCCATCCGCAACGCCTCCGAGAAAGTCGTGGCGCCGATCGGCGCGACCATGAACTCCTGGATGTCGACGTTGGTGTCGGCATGCGCGCCACCGTTGAGAATGTTGAGCATCGGCACGGGAAGCACGTGCGCGTTGGGGCCGCCGAGGTAGCGGAACAGCGGCAGCCCGCAGGATTCCGCAGCGGCCCGCGCGACCGCGAGGGAGACGCCGAGGATCGCGTTCGCGCCGAACCGGGACTTGTCCGGCGTCCCGTCCAGGTCGAGCAGCGTCTGGTCGATCAGCCGCTGCTCGGTCGCCTCGAAACCGACCAGCTCCGGTCCGATCTGGTCGAGGACCGCAGCGACCGCGCGGCGGACCCCGCGACCGCCGTAACGGTCCTCCCCGTCGCGCAACTCGACCGCTTCGTACTCGCCGGTGGAAGCGCCACTGGGCACCGCCGCCCGGCCGATCGTCGCATCGTCGAGAGAGACTTCGACCTCGACCGTCGGGTTGCCCCGCGAGTCGAGGATCTCGCGGGCGCCGACGGCTTCGATCGCGGACACGGAAGCCTCCACAGGCGACGGGCGGGAGCGGTGCCCCGCGGTGGGACCTCGCGAGCGTACCGTCGCCAACCGCACCGGCCGGGCTGCCCCGCCGCGGGCTTCCCCCCCGCCTGGCCGATCCAGCCGTAGATCGTTATCCTGCTCGGGAGCATTGGAGGGGGGAAAGGTGCACGGTTCCCAGCCGAGCGCACACCGTGGCGGGCGGCGGCCCGAGCGGTGAGCTCGTCGAACCCAGGTGACTCGGATCCGAGTCCCCAAGACGACGCCGACCTGGTGGTCGCGGCCCGGGCCGGCGACGAGGCCGCCCTCGGCGAGTTGCTCGAGCGCTACAAGCCGCTGGTCCGGGCCCGCTGCCGGCCCTATTTCCTGATCGGCGGCGATCACGAGGACGTCGTGCAGGAGGGGATGATCGGGCTCTACAAGGCCATCCGTGACTTCCAGGTCCAGCTCGGCGCACCGTTTCGGGCATTCGCCGACCTGTGCGTGACCCGCCAGATCGTCACCGCGATCAAAGCCACCAATCGGCACAAGCATGGTCCGCTCAACAGCTACGTGTCGCTGCACCGGCCGGTCTGGCCGGACGGCGGCGACGACCGCTCGCTGGCCGACATCCTGCCCGCGTCCGATATCGACCCGGCCGAGCTTCTGGTCCCGGCGGAGCGCCTGCACGCGCTGCGGGCACACCTCGACACCTCCTTGTCGGAGATGGAGGTCGCCGTGCTCGAGCTGTTCATCGAAGGGAAGAGCTACCGAGAGATCGCCGTCGAATTGCGGCGGCACGTCAAGTCCATCGACAACGCCCTGCAACGGATCAAGCGCAAGCTCGACGCCCACCTGCGGGCCCAGGCGCTCGCCGAGGTCGGCTGAACCAGCCGCTCACCACCAACGGGCCTGCCAGTCAGCCGGCTCGAGCGTGGCCGGCTCGACGCCGGCGGCTCGGGCGGCCCCCTCCGCCTCCGCCAGCCGGTCCCGGAACCGGCGGGCCGCCCCGCGCAACGCAGCCTCCGGGTCCACCTCCCGGTCCCGGCAGAAGGCGACGATCGTGAAAAGCAGCTCCCCAGCCGCGTCGACGTCACCGTCGCCCACGAGGCCCGCTGCCGCGCCGACCGCAGCCGCCGGCTCCGGGCTCGCGACGAGCCGCGGCGCCACCAGCTCGGCGGGCACGCCGAGCTGGAGCGCCTTGCGTTGCAACGTGCCGGCGAGGGTGAGCGCGGGCAGCGCGAGCGGCACGCCGTCGGTCACCGAGGTTCGGCCCTTCTCGGCGGCCTTGATCAGATCCCAGTTCGCTGCCACCTCGCGCGCATCGCGAGCCTGCCCGGAGCCGAACACGTGCGGATGGCGGCGGACCAGCTTGGCCACCAGCCCGGCGGCCACGTCATCGATGCCCCACCGCTGCCCGACCGGCGCCTCGGCGGCGATCCGCGAGTGGAACGCGACCTGGAGAAGCACGTCGCCGAGTTCTTCGCGCAGGGCCGCCGGATCGCCATCCTCGATCGCCTGGAACGCCTCGTAGGCCTCTTCGAGCAGATAGGGCCCGAGGCTCTCGTGCGTCTGCTCCGCGTCCCACGGGCACCCGCCGGGGGAACGGAGCCGGTCCATCGTCGCGACCACCTCGAGCAGTCCGGCCCCCGGCGTGAGGGCCGCGACGTCGAGCTCCTCGGTGACCAGTCCCGAGACCTCGAGCGGATCGTCGCGGCCGCCGAGCCAGGCGACCGTGCCGCCGACGTCCAGCCGGGCGGAGATCGTCGACGGATCGTCGACCACCTCGACGGCGATACCCGCCGCCTCGAGCGGCGCCCGTTGCGGGTGGTCGGCGGAGGCGACCAGCGCCGGCGCGTTGCGCAGCAGCGCCCACGCCTGCCAGGGCAGCAGACCCGCCGGCAGTCGGTCGCTTCCGACGAGGCGGACGACCCGGGTCAGGACGGCGTCGCCGACGGGGTCGAGGTCGTCGGCACCGGCGGGTCGACGTTGAGCCGCGCGTTGTTCCAGGTGCCGTAACGCGGGTTGACGCTGATCCGCAGGCTCGCCCCTTCGGCTACCAGCGCGGTCTGGAACAGCTGGGTCCGGTTGTTCGCCAGCAGCTGACCCTTCAACGCGGGCGTCGCCTGGGCCAGCGTCTGGGACACGGTGCGGGCGATGACGTGGATGACGTGCCAGCCGAACTGCGAGTGGACCTCCACGAAGCTGCCGACCGGCGCCGTCTCGACGGCGGCGGCGAACGGCGCCACGTACGACGAGGGGGACGCGGTGCCGAGGTCGCCGCCCTTTTTCGCGTCCGCCGCGTCCGTGGAGTACTGCGCGGCCAGCGCCGCGAACTTCGCCGGATCGGCCTTGACCTCGGCGAGGATCCGGTCGGCGAGCGCGCGACTAGCGACCAGGATGTGCGCGACGTGCGCCTGCACGTACTGGCCGATGTTCTGCTGGTACAGGGCGGCGATCTTCGACGGATCGACGGGGACTGCGGCCACCAACTTGTTGCCGATCGCACCCTCGAGCGTGATCGAGCGCAGGACCGAGGCGAGTTGCCCAGCCGGGATTCCGCCGGCCGCGTAGAAGGTCCGCAGGTCGGTTTGCGCCTGCTGGTGCACCTGAGCGCTGAGCTGAACGGTCTGCTGCTCGATGTCGCCAGCCGACACGTTGACCCCGTACTTCGCGGCCAGCTCATCGATGATCTTCTGGGTGATGATCCGGCTGAGCTCGACCCGGTTGGCGGCCGGGCGGCCGCCGACCTGGGAGCTGAACTGGCTGTTCGCGAGTGCCGCCGTCACCGTCGTGGACAGCGAATCGTCGCTGATCGCGGAACCGCCGACGACCGCCGCCGCACCCGGGTTGGTCTGGCACCCGGAGAGCAGGGCAGCGCCGGCCAGCACGCCGGCGGCTAGCAGGCCGCCGGTGCCGAGGCGGGATGACATCACAGGGGTCCTTCCGTTCCGGTGCTCGCGCTGATCGGGGCAGGCGGCCCACTCACGGCGCCGAGCAGATCCCGGCACCATTGGAGCAACTCAGTGTCGCGGAGTGGCGTTCCGCCGATCCGCGCGGTCGCCGGCTTCGGCACGAGGATGGTCCGGGCCGGTGCCTTGACGACGGATCGAGGGTACAGCCGGGCCAGACGCAGGCTCTGCGAGTCGGCCAGTTCGAGAGGTCCGAAGCGGATGTAGCCGCCCTGGACCGCTACCTCGGTCAGCCGGTAGCGACGGGCGTGCACCCGGAAGCCGGCGACCGCGAGCAGGTTCTCCACCGGCGCCGGCAACGGCCCGTACCGGTCGGCAAGCTCGGCGCGGACCTCGTCGAGCCCGGCTTCGTCGGTCACCGAGGCAATCCGGCGGTAAGCCTCGAGGCGCAACCGCTCCCCCGGGATGTACTCGTGCGGCAGGTGCGCGTCGACCGGGAGCTCGACCTTGACGTCGGTCGGCTCGATCGCCGGATCCCCCCGGAACTCGGCGACCGCCTCGCCCACCAGCCGCACGTAGAGGTCGAAGCCGACCGCCGCGATTTGCCCGGACTGCTCGCCGCCGAGCAGGTTGCCCGCCCCGCGGATCTCCAGGTCCTTCATGGCCACAGCCATCCCGGAGCCCAGATCGCTGTTCTGGGCGATGGTGACCAGCCGATCGTGTGCGGTCTCGGTCAGCGGGCGTTCCGGCGGGTAGAGGAAGTACGCGTACGCGCGTTCCCGACCGCGCCCGACCCGGCCGCGCAACTGGTGCAGTTGGGAGAGGCCCAGCACGTCGGCCCGTTCCACGACCAGGGTGTTGGCGTTCGCGATGTCGAGCCCGCTCTCGACGATGGTCGTGCAGACCAGGACGTCGTAGGCCTTCTCCCAGAAGTCGACCATGACCCGCTCGAGCGCGTCCTCGTTCATCTGCCCGTGCGCCGCTGCGATCCGCGCCTCCGGTACCAGTGCGGCCAGCCGGGCGGTCGCCTTGTCGATGGACTCGACCCGGTTGTGCACGTAGAAGACCTGGCCATCGCGGAGCAGCTCGCGGCGAATCGCCGCGGTGATCTGACGTTCGTCGTACGGCCCGACGAAGGTGAGGACCGGGTGCCGCTCCTCCGGCGGCGTCTGGATGGTGGACATCTCACGGATCCCGGTGATCGCCATCTCGAGGGTCCGCGGGATCGGGGTCGCGGACATGGCGAGCACGTCCACGCTGGTCCTGAGCTGTTTGAGGTACTCCTTGTGTTCGACCCCGAAGCGCTGTTCCTCGTCGACGACGACGAGCCCGAGATCCTTGAACCGGGTCTGCGCCGAAAGCAACCGGTGCGTGCCGATCACGAGGTCAACGGTTCCGTCGGCGAGTCCGTCCAGCGCGGCCTGCTGCTCGCGCGGGCTGTTGAACCGGCTGACGACGCGCACTTCGACCGGGAAGTTGGCGAACCGTTCGGAGAATGTCGAGTAGTGCTGCTGGGCCAGCAGCGTGGTCGGGACCAGCACCGCCACCTGCTTGCCGTCCATCACGGCCTTGAACGCAGCCCGCACGGCAATCTCCGTCTTGCCGTACCCGACGTCGCCGCAGATCACCCGGTCCATCGGGTGTGCGGCCTCCATGTCGGCCTTCACCTCCTCGATCGTGCGCAGTTGGTCCGGGGTCTCGACGTAGGGGAAGGCATCCTCGACCTCGCGCTGCCACGGGGTGTCCGGTGCGAAGGCGTGACCGGGCGCCGCCATCCGCGCCGAGTACAGCCGGATCAACTCGGCCGCGATCTCCCGGACCGCCTTGCGGGCCCGCCCCTTGGCCTTCGCCCAGTCGCTGCCGCCGAGCCGGTGCAGGCTCGGCTGCTCGCCACCGACGTAACGGGTGATCTGTTCGAGCGCATCGGTCGGGACGAAGAGGCGATCGCCCTTGGCGTATTCGAGGATCAGGTACTCGCGGGTCGCCCCCGTCACCGTGCGCTGAACCATCTCGACGTAGCGGCCGACCCCGTGCTGCTCGTGGACGACATAGTCCCCAGGACGCAGGCTCAGCGGATCGACGAGACCGCGGCGGCGGCTCGGCAGCTTGCGCATGTCTTTCGTGCTGGCGCGCTGGCCAGCGAGGTCGGTTTCGGTGAGGACGGCAACCCGGGCCGCTTCGAGCAGGAAACCGGAGCCGAGGCAGCCGGTCGTTACGTGCGCCACCGACGCTTCCGGCAGCGCGCCGAGGTCGGGGGTCAGCCGGGCGCCGATCCCTTCGGCACGCAGCAGCTCGGTGAGCCGCTCGGCCGGCCCGTGACCTTCGGTGACGAGCACGACCGACCAGCGGTCGGCCAGCCAGCCCTTGATGTCGGCGACCGCGCGGGCCGTGTCGCCACGGTAGGCCTCCGCCGCGCGCGCGCGGATCGGCCGCGAATCGCCGTCGAGCTCCGCGTCAACGGTGAACGGGCTGATCGTCCACCAGGGCAGGCCCAGTTCCAGGGCATCGGCCCGAACCTCGGCGAGATCCCGGTAGGCCGCGGAACCGAGATCGATCGGCGCCGCCCCCCCGGAGCCGGCGACCGCCCATGACGCGTCGAGGAACTCCTCGCTGGTCCGGACCAGCTCAGCGGCCCGGGTCCGGATCCGCTCCGGATCACACAGCACCAGCTGGGCGCCGGCGGGCAGCTCGTCGACGAGCAGGGCCATCCGTCCGGCCAGCACCGGGGCGAGCGCCTCCATACCCTCGACGGCAATCCCCTCGCCGATCTGCCCGAGCACGTCGGACAGACCCGGATGCTCGGCGACGAGCGCCCGCGCCCGGCTGCGGACCGCCTCGGTGAGTAGCAGCTCGCGGCACGGTGGTGCCCACAGACCCCCGTCCGCGATCTCGAGACTGCGCTGGTCGGTGACCTTGAAGAACCGGACCTCCTCCACCCGGTCCCCCCAGAACTCGACGCGCAGGGGGTGTTCCTCGGTCGGCGGAAAGACGTCGATCAGCCCGCCGCGGACGGCGAACTCCCCCCGCCGCTCGACCATGTCCACCCGCAGGTAGGCGGCGGCGCTGAGCCGGCCGACGATCTCGGCCAGGTCGGCCTCGTCGCCGGTCCGCAGCGCCACCGGCTCGAGATCGCCGAGACCGGCCACCTGGGGCTGGAGCAGGCTGCGCACCGGCGCTACCACGACAGCGACCCGCCCCCGGGCGGGGTCGTCCGGGCTCGGATGGGCAAGCCGGCGAAGCACCGCGAGGCGGCGCCCGACGGTGTCCGCCCGCGGGGACAGTCGTTCGTGCGGGAGGGTCTCCCAGGCCGGGAACTCGACGACACTCTCGGGCGGGAGCAGCGACTGTAGGGCGAGCGCGAGATCGGCCGCCTCGCGGTCGGTGGCGGTGACGGCCAGCACGGTCCGCCCGGTGCGGGCGGCGAGCGCGGCCACGACCAGGGGACGCAGCGCCGGCGGGGCGGCGAGGTCGAGGAGTTGCGTGGTGCCTACCGCCGCCAACGCCGAGGCGAGCGCCTCGTCGGCCGCGACGACGTCGACAAGTCCGGCGAGGCCCATAGGGGGTCCAGGGTACGGCGCGAGCTCGCCCGCCCGGACCGCGGGAGGGCGGGGGTCAGACTTCGGGCGTTGCGGCGTTGAAGATGTTCTGCGCCGGTTCGAGACCAAGCGTGACGATGGCCTCGACCGCGTCCGCCGCGCGGTCCACCTGCACCGGCAGGTCACGGCGCTCGGCGACGCTGAAATCCTTCAGCACGTAGTCGGCTGGGTCCATCTGACCGGGCGGTCGACCGATCCCGAGCCGGACCCGGCAGTACTCCCGGCTGCCCAGCGCCCGGGACAGCGATCGCAACCCGTTGTGGCCGTTCTCGCCGCCGCCCAGCTTGAGCCGCAGCCGGCCGAATTCCAGGTCCAGCTCGTCGTGGATGGCGACTATCCGCTCCAGCGGTGCCTTGTAGAAATCGCGCAACGCCGCGACCGGGCCGCCGGACTCATTCATGTAGGACTTGGGCTTTGCGAGCACCACCCGCTGGCCGCCGATCCGGGTCTCCACGACGTCGGCGCGCCCACGGTGCGCTTTGAACCGGTCGCCCACCCGCGTCGCGAGCAGGTCGGCCACCATGAATCCGACGTTGTGCCGGTTCGCGACGTACCGGGGCCCCGGATTGCCCAGGCCGACGAGCAGCCACAGATCCGCGCCGGGCGCGGCCACTGGTCGGACTCAGCCGGCGGCCGGTTGGGACGCGCCGTCCCCCGGCTCGGCAGCCTCGCCGCCTTCGCCCTCGGCGGCCGGGCTGACGGCCTCCGCGATCGGGCCGGCAGCTTCGGCTTCGGCGCCGGCAAGTTCGGCTTCGAAGGCGGCTGCGGACTGCGCGGCGAGAATGTGGACCACGATGGCGTCCGCGTCGGTCTGCAACTCCACGCCGGACGGCAGCGCGACGTCGCCCGCGCGGATCGCGCCGCCGATCTGAAGTCCGGAAATGTCCACGTCGAGGTGCTGCGGGATGCTCGTCGCCTCGGCGAGCACGGTGAGGGTGGTCTGCTGCTGGTCGATCAGTCCGTCGGGCACGACGTCGCCGAGGACACTGACCGCGACGTCGACGGATACCTTCTCCCCGCTGCGGACGAGGATCAGATCCACGTGCTCGACGTCCCCGCGCAGCGGATCCCGCTGGATGGCCTTGGCCAGCGCGAGCTCCGTGCCGCCATCGAGGTCGAGCCGGAGCAGCACGTTCGCGCCGGCGTCCGTCTTCAGCGCGTGTGCGAAATCGCGGGCCGGCAGGGACAGGTGGCGAGGGGCGGTGCCGTGACCGTAGAGGACGGCCGGCACCCGGCCGGACCGGCGGGTACGCCTCGCGCCGCCCTTGCCGAATTCGGTGCGCGCTTCGGCGGCGATACGGACCTCGGACACGGCGCTGCTCTCCTCGTTGGATGGGGGACGGTCAGTCTAGACGCAGGGCGCTACCGGGCGGCTCAGGCGTTGCCGTCGAAGAGGCTGGTCACCGAGCCATCGCCGAAGACCTCGCCGATCGCCCGCCCGATCAGGGGGGCGATCGATAGGACGGTGAGCTTGTCGAAACGCTGCTCGTCGCCGATCGGGAGGGTGTTGGTCACGACCACCTCGCCGATCTGGGAGTTCTTCAGCCGATCGACGGCCGGCCCGGACAGGACCCCGTGGGTGGCGGCGGCGACCACGTCCTCGGCGCCGTTGGCGATCAGCGCCTCAGCGGATTTGGTGATCGTCCCAGCGGTGTCGATCATGTCGTCGACGACGATGCAGATCCGGTTCTGGACCTCGCCGACCACCTCGAACATCTTGACCTCGTTCGGCACGTTCGGGTCGCGCCGCTTGTGGATGATCGCCAACGGACAGCCCAGCCGGTCGGTCCAGCGCTCGGCGACCCGGACCCGACCGGCATCGGGGGCGACGATGGTGACCCGCGACGTGTCGAGCTTGTTCTCGAGGTACTCGGCCAGCAGCGGCAGCGCGAACAGGTGGTCGACCGGTCCGTCGAAGAAGCCCTGGGATTGCGACGTGTGCAGATCGACGACCATCAGCCGGTCGGCGCCGGCGGTCTTGAACAGGTCGGCCACGAGCCGCGCCGAGATCGGTTCCCGGCCGCGATGCTTCTTGTCCTGCCGGGCGTAGGGGTAGAACGGGGCGACCACGGTGATGCGCTTGGCGGAGGCGCGTTTGAGCGCGTCGACCATGATCAGCTGCTCCATCAGCCACTTGTTGATCGGCGCGGTGTGGCTTTGCACGACGAAGGCGTCGCAGCCGCGCACGGACTCGTCGAATCGAACGTAGATCTCGCCGTTTGCGAAGTCGTAGAGCTGGGTCGGTGTCGGGTCCACCCCGAGATGCGTCGCGACCTCGACGGCCAGTTCCGGGTAACCCCGCCCGGAGAAGAGCATCAGGGTCTTCACCCCGGTCGTCTTGTAGCCGCTCACGCGTCCGCCCCCTCGTCACTTGGCGGCGCCACGTCGCCGTCCCCGTCATCATCCGCCACAGCGGGCGCGTCCACAGCCGCCCCGCCCCGTGCGCGCCCGACCCATCCCTCGATATTCCGCTGCCGTGCCCGGGCCACCGCCAGCGCGCCCGGCGGCACATCCCCGGTGATGACCGAGCCGGCGGCCGTGTAGGCCCCGTCGCCGATCCGCACCGGCGCCACGAGCATGCTGTCCGACCCGACCCGGACGTCGTCACCGACCTCGGTGCGATGCTTGCGCTGCCCGTCGTAGTTGACGAAGACCGTCGCCGCGCCGATGTTGGTCCGGTCGCCGATCGTCGCGTCCCCGACATAGGACAGGTGCGGGACCTTCGAGTTCTCGCCGATCGTCGAAGCCTTGACCTCGACGAATCCGCCGGCCTTGGCGGCTCGGCCGAGCCGGGTGCCCGGGCGGAGATACGTGTAGGGGCCGACGCTCGCATCCGGGCCGATCTCGGCCCCGTTGCACGTCGCGTTCGCCACGGTCGCGCCGGCGCCGACCACCGTGTCGGTCAACGTGCAATTCGGCCCGACCACCGCGCCGGACTCGATCCGGGTCGTGCCGTGCAACTGGGTGTTCTGGTGGATCGTCACGTCCGGGGCGAGGGACACGCCGACACCCAGCCACGTGGTCTGCGGATCCGTGACCGTGACCCCTTCGAGCATCCACCGCTCGAGCAGGCGGTCACGCATCGTCCGGCGGGCGACGGCGAGCTGGAGCTGGTCGTTGATGCCGAGGATCTCGCGATGGTCACCGACGTCGACGGTCTCGACTGGCCGACCGGCGTCCACGAGCATCCCGACGGCGTCGGTGAGGTATTCCTCCCCCTGCGCGTTGTCCCGGCCGAGTTCGCCGAGCAGGGCCCGGAGTGACTCGGCGTCGAACGCGTAGATCGAGGTGGCAACCTCGTCCAGCCGGCGGGTGGCGTCGTTCGCGTCGCGCTCCTCGACGATGCGCTCGAGGTCGCCTCCCGGCCCGCGGACGATGCGGCCGTAACCGGTCGGGTCCGGCAGCCGGGCGGTGAGCACGGTCGCCGCCGCCGCCCGCTCCGCATGGTGGGTGGCCAGCCGGCGCAGGCTGGCTCCGGTCAGCAGCGGGGTGTCCGCCGGTACGACGATCACCGGACCGACGAGATCCGGGACCGCCGCCAGGGCCATCCGCGCGGCCTGACCCGTGCCCTGCTGCGGCTCCTGGGACACCGGCACCGCCTGCGGGGCGACCTCACCGAGGTGGGCCACGACCGCATCCCGGTCGCGTCCCACCACGACAAGCGTCCGCGCGGCCCCGGTTTCGGCGACGGCGGCGAGGACGTGGCCGAGCAGGGTCCGCCCACACATCCGGTGCAGAACCTTCGCGGTCCGCGACTTCATCCGGGTGCCCTGACCGGCCGCGAGCACGATCACGGCGGCCGGTCGGGGGTCGGTCACTGTGAGGCTCCTCGCGACATCGCGGGGGACGGCGGTTTCCCGAGCCTAACGGGGAGACAGCCGCTCGGCGGCGCTGCACCGATCCGGTTGCTCCCGGGCCAGGATTCGAACCTGGATCTGAAGCCTCCAAAGGGCCCCGTCATGCCGTTAGACCACCCGGGATCGCCGAAGGATCTTCGCACCGTCCGGCAAACCTCGTCACCCGGCCGCCGTTGGCGCTCAGCGACGAGCCCCCCGCCATCAGGGACCTACGGTGGCGTAGGTTACGGTGGCGTAGCCAACCGGCCCACGATGTGAGGAAACCGATGACTCCACCCCCGGGCGGTCTGGGCACGGCCCTGGCCGCCCCACCCGCAGCCCGACCCGCCGAACAGTTGCCGACGGCGTCCCCGATCCAGTTCCGGCCGGGGACCATGCGCCGGGCCCGGATCGAGCAGGTGATCCTCGGCCTGTTCATCGCGATCCCGCTCGCCGCCGTCGTCGCGGCCATCCCCCTCGCCTGGGGCTGGGGGGTCGACTGGCACGCGCTGGTCATCGGGCTCGTCATGTACGCCATCAGCGGGCACGGCGTGACCGTCGGATTCCACCGCTACTTCACGCATGGCTCGTTCAAGGCGAAGAGAGCCTTGCGGGTCGGCCTGGCGATCGCCGGCAGCCTCGCGATCGAGGGACCGGTGATCCGTTGGGTTGCCGACCACCGGCGCCACCACGCGTTCAGTGACCGCGACGGTGACCCGCACTCGCCTTGGCGTTACGGGACGAGTGTCCCCGCGCTGACCAAGGGGCTCCTGCACGCCCACATCGGCTGGCTGTTCGACGTCGAGCAGACCAACCAGGACCGGTTCGCTCCCGACCTGATCGCCGACCGGGACATCCGGCGGGTGTCCCGGGCCTTCCCCCAGCTGGCCGGGGTCAGCCTGCTCGTGCCGCCGCTGATCGGTGGCCTGTGGTCGCTGTCCTGGCAGGGTGCGCTCACCGCGTTCTTCTGGGGCAGCCTAGTCCGGGTCGCCCTGCTGCACCACACGACCTGGTCGATCAACTCCATCTGCCACTGGATCGGGGAACGGCCGTTCAAGAGCCGCGACAAGGCCGGCAACGTGTGGTGGCTCGCCGTCATCTCCATGGGCGAGTCGTGGCACAACTTGCACCATGCCGACCCGACCTGCGCCCGGCACGGCGTTCTGCGCGGGCAGGTCGACAGCAGCGCCAACGTCATCAAGCGCTTCGAGCAGCTCGGGTGGGCCTACGACGTGCGATGGCCGGACCCGGCGCGGCTGGCCGCCCGCCGGGCGACCTGATGAGCCTGGAGGCCGTCCCGGCCGCGAGCCGGCCCGTGCGCCTCGCGCCGCAGGTGGCCCGGGTGCGGATGACCGGCAGCGAGCGCCGCGCGCAATTGCTAGACGTCGGCCGCTCGCTGTTCGCCGAGAAAGGCTTCGACGCCACCTCGATCGAGGAGATCGCGGCTCGCGCGCAGGTCTCGAAACCCGTCGTCTACGAACACTTCGGCGGCAAGGAAGGGCTGTACGAGCTGGTCGTCGAGCGGGAGATGCAGCGACTGCTCGACCGGGTCACCGGCGCGCTGTCCGGCGGACACCCACGGGAGCTGCTCGAGCAGGCCGCGCTGGCGTTGCTTTCCTACGTGGAGTCCGACACCGACGGTTTCCGGATCCTGGTGCGCGACTCTCCGGTGGCCAGTTCCGGCGGCACCTTCGCCAGCCTGATCAGCGACATCGCCACCCAGGTCGAGCACATCCTCGCCCGCGAGTTCAAGGCGCGCGGCTACGACGGCCGGCTGGCTCCGCTCTATGCGCAGGCACTCGTCGGGATGGTCGCGCTCACCGGCCAGTGGTGGCTCGACGCGCGCAAGCCCAAGCGCGACGTGGTCGCCGCGCACCTGGTCAACCTGGCGTGGAACGGACTCGCCCGTCTGGAAGAGCGACCGGCCCTCACGGCGGTCGACGGATAACGCCGCCGCCCGGTGGTCAGGGGCCGGGCTCGGTGGCATGCACCCGAGCGCCAACGACCGGGCCGGCGGCCCGGCGCACCGCTCGGCACACGTCCATTCCGGCGAGCACCGCGGCCAGGTTGATCGCGTCACCGGGGCCTCGGGCCAAGAGGGCGACCGTCGGCCCCGATCCGCAGACGATCGACCCGACCGCCCCCAGTTCCCGCCCGGCGTCGAGCACCCGACGCAGTTGCGGGCGCAGGGCCAGCGCCGCTGGTTGCAGGTCGTTGGCCAGCGCCCGACCGAGGGCCACCGGGTCACCCGCACGCAGCGCCGCCATCACCCCGTCGGGTCGGGCCGGCTCGGGCGCCCGCTCACCCGCCCGCTGCCGGTCGAGCTCCTGATAGACGCCCGGGGTCGACAGGCCGCCGTCAGCCAGCGCGAAGACCCAGTGGTAGTTCCCGCGCCCGAGCACCGGAGACAGCCGTTCGCCACGACCGGTACCGAGCGCGTTGCCGCCGCGCAGCGCGAACGGCACGTCGCTGCCGAGGCCGGCGGCCAGCCGGGCGAGGCTTGCCCGGTCGAGGCCAGCACCCCACAGGGCGTCGCAGGCGACCAGCGCAGCCGCCGCATCCGCCGAGCCGCCGGCCATCCCCCCCGCGACCGGGATGCCCTTGCGGATCGTGATCCGCACGCCGGGTGCCCGACCGGCCAGCGCGGCCACCGCCCGGGCGGCCTGCACCGCCAGGTTCTCGTCACCGCGCGGCACTCCCTCGGCGCCGTCACCGATGACCTCGACGGTCAGCCGGCGGGCCGGCTCCACGAGGATCTCGTCGTAGAGCGAGACCGCCTGGAAGACCGTAGTCAGCTCGTGGAAGCCGTCCGGCCGCAGTTCTCCGACCCCGAGATGCAGATTGACCTTCGCCGGCACGCGGACGGTGACCGGCGCGGACTCGCCGGCCCCCGAGCGCTGGTCGGCGACGTCGTCGGACACGTCATCGATGCTACGGCGGGTCATCGCTGACGGCAGCGAGCCGGACGAACGCCTCGATGCCGAGCGACTCCCCGCGCCGCCCGGGGTCGATCCCGGCGGCGCGGAGGATCCGCTCGGCCCGCACCGGCGAACCGGCCCATCCGGCCAGCGCCGCGCGCAACGTCTTGCGGCGCTGCCCGAACGCCGCGTCGACGAGGGCGAAGACCGCCGTGCGGTCCGGTCCGGGCGGGTCGTGCCGTCGGAAAGCGACCAGCCCCGAGTCGACCCGCGGCGCCGGCCAGAAGACCGTGCGGGCGACCGCACCGGCCCGCCGGGCGTCGGCATACCAGGCGAGCTTGGCCGAGGGGGCACCGTAGACCCGCGAGCCCGGCGGGGCCACTAGCCGGTCCGCCACCTCGGCCTGGACCATCACGAGTCCTCGGCAGAGCGATGGCAGCCGCTCGAGCAGGTGCAGCAGGACCGGCACCGCGACGTTGTAGGGCAGATTGGCGACGAGGGCGGTCGGCGCGGATCCGGCCAATCCGGTCAAGCTCAGCGCATCAGCGGTGATGACCGTGAGCCGGTCCGCCCGGTCCGGGCGGCGTTCGGACACCGTGGCGGCAAGCCCGCCGGCCAGCCGGTCGTCGACCTCTATGGCGATCACCGCCGCAGCCCGGTCGAGCAGTCCGAGGGTCAGCGAGCCAAGGCCCGGCCCGACCTCGACGACGACGTCGTCCGCCCCGATCCCCGAGGTCCGGACGATCCGCCGGACCGTGTTCGGATCGATGACGAAGTTCTGCCCCAGCGCCTTGCTCGGCCGCAGGTCGAGGTCCGCCGCGAGACGGCGGACCTCGACTGGCCGCAACAGCCCCTCAGTCACCGAGGCAGTGTGCGCCTACGAGTACAGGTAGTGCCCGCACACCGGCCAGGGCGACGTACCGTCGGCGTCGAACAGCAACTCCGCCCGGTAGGTCTGCTCAGCCGAGGATGCCTGATTCGGGTAGCCGCTGCCGCCGACCGAGTACCAGGTGGGCAGCGAGAACTGGTACAAGCCGTAGTACTGGCCATCGGCCGACACCGACCCCGGGTTCCCGCCGGATTCGCAGCTGGCGAGCGCCGACCAGTTCAGGCTCGACGCCGGCGCCGGCTTGGTCCCGATGTCGATGATCTCCGTTTGCGGCTGGGCGCCGACCTGGTTGGAGACCAGCCGGCGGGACACGATCCGGTGGTCGCGGGAGACGAGCGCGTAGACCAGCACCCGAACGCCGGGCTGGCCGTATTGGGCCACCTGGGTGTCGCCGGACCACAGCGACGAGTCGTCGCGTTGGATCGTCGCGTACGGAATGGCCTCGTCGACCCGCTCCCGTCCGTACCGGATCCGGGTCACCCGGATCACCAGACCGGTCGTCGGGTAGAGCGTGCCCGGCACGCTGAGCTGGTCCGTCCGTGCCAACCGGATGTGCACCTGGGTGAGCAGCGCCGACACGGTAGGGGCGATCGTCGTGGCGCTGACCACCCGGTTGTCCACGAGGATGTTCACCCGCTGCGGCAGCCGGACGGTGAGCGAGAAGCCGGACAACGGGATGGACTGGTCCCGGCTGGCCGACAGGTACATGGTGCCGGCCCGCAGGTCGAGCTGACCGAGAACCTCGTCGACACTCATCGCCGTCACCCAGACCGGACGGCTCCGCCCGTCCAGGGTGAGGTTCACCAGCCGACCACGTCGGATGACGACGAGCCCGTGGTCGCGGATCGGTGCGGAAAGGTCGGGCGCTACCAGGTCGTGGGCGCCGACATCGATGCCGGCCCGGTCGAGCGCCCCGCCGACGCTGCCGGCGAAGGTTTGCACGTGCCGCAGCTGGCCGTCGATGCTGACGGTGATCGTCTTGTCCATCCGCACGAAGGCGGTGGTCGTGCCGATCAGGGCGAGGAGGACGATGCTGTACAGGGCGATTGCGAGTGGCGAACGACGCACGTCGCTCCGATGCTCGGTCGGTCCGGGCGCGGGAGAGCGGCGGGCGAATTGCTGGGATTGCCCGAACAGTCCCGATCCGGCGGTCACGAGACCATAACGGCGCAGCCCGGACGACCGCAAGTGAGGTGGGGAGTGCCGGTGGGGATCGGATGTCGGAATCGGCCGGTTCCGCTGGGGTCAGTGGGGCGGATGTCCGTTTCTCAGGCGGGGAAGTCGAAGATCCGCATCGCTGTGGCGGCGACCGCAGCCCCGACCTCGGCTACGTCCCGACCCTGCGCGGCGGCGAGCGCCCGCAGCGTGTACGGGACGAGGTAGGAGGCGTTCGGACGCCCCCGGTAGGGGACCGGGGTGAGGAACGGGGCGTCGGTCTCGACGAGGACCATGTCCAGCGGGGTGACGGCGGCCGCTTCCCGCAACGCCGGCGCGTTCGCGAAGGTCAGGGTCCCGGCGAAGGACAGGACGTAGCCCAGGTCGGCGCACCGCCGGGCCATCGCTGCGTCCCCGGAAAAGCAATGGAAGACAGTCCGGTCCGGCGCTCCCTCCTCGGCGAGGATGCGCAACACATCCTCGTGGGCGTCCCGGTCATGGATCACCAGAGCCCGCCCGGTGGCCTTCGCGATTGCGATGTGCCGGCGAAAGGACTCCTGCTGCGCGGCCGGCGGGGCGCTGTCGCGGAAGTAGTCGAGCCCGGTCTCCCCCACCGCGCGGACCCCCGGTTGACCGGCCAGAGCTTCGATCCGGTTCCAGGCCGAATCGTCGGCCCGGTGGGCGTCGTTGGGATGAATGGCAACGGCTGCGAAGACATCGCGATGCTGCGCGGCCGCGTCGGCGGCCCATTCCGAGGACTCGACGTCGACGCCGATCGTGACGATCCGGCGGACGCCCACCGCCTGCGCGGCGGCGACTGCCGACTCGATCGACCCGTCGGTCAGGTCGAGATGGCAGTGACTGTCGTCGACCGGGACCGGCAACGGTTGCGGCGCGGGCGGCAGCTCGCCGGACGGTGTCATTCCGGCGGGTCCTCGAGCCGCGGGAACAGCGGCGCGAGCCGGGTAACCGGCGCGCCGGCGGGCAATTGCCCGTAACGGCCCGCGTCCTGGATCCGGGCGTCGGCGAGCGGACCGAGCGTTGCGGCGGCACCGAGCGCGTCCCAGAGCGCCGTACACGCGCGCGGCATTACCGCGGCCAGCAAGGTCGCGACCGCGCGCAGCGCGTCTGCCGTCGCGTAGAGAACTCGGTCAAGGTCCGCGGCACGGTCGTCGTCCTTGGCCAGATGCCAGGGTTCCTGTTCGGAGACGTAGCCGTTGACCAGTCGGACCAGCTCCATGACGGCGACGATGCCGGCCTGGAAGTCCAGGGCCCGGATCCGCTCGTCGGCGCGCGCGGCGGTCTCGCCCAGCGCATCCGCGATCACCGGCTCAGCCTGCGGTGCCGGCAGCTTCCCGTCCCGATAACGCTCGACCATCGAGGTCAGGCGGGAGGCGAGATTGCCGAGCTGGTCGGCGAGCTCGGACTGGTAGCGGGCGGCCATCGACTCCCAGGAGAACGAGCCGTCCGAGCCGTACGCGAGCTCCCGGAGGAAGTAGTAGCGGTAGGCGTCCGAACCGAAGTGTTCGGTGATCCGCTGCGGCGGGATGCCGGTCAACTTGGTCTTGCTCATCTTCTCCCCCCCCACGAGCAGCCAGCCGTTGGCGAACACCACCCGCGGCAACGGGAGGCCCGCCGCCATCAACATCGCCGGCCAGATGACCGCGTGGAAGCGCAAGATGTCCTTGCCCACCAGGTGCACGTCCGCCGGCCAGGTCGCGGCAAACCGCTCCTCGTCGACCCCGTAGCCCACCGCGGTCGCGTAGTTGAGCAGTGCATCGATCCAGACATAGAGCACATGCGTCGGATCCCACGGAACGGGGATGCCCCAGTCGAAGCTGGACCGGGTGATCGACAGATCCTGCAAGCCTCCCTCGACGAAACGCAGCACCTCGTTGCGGGCACTTTCCGGTTGGACGAACTCCGGATGCGCGGCGTAGTGCGCGAGCAGCCGCTCGGCGTAGCCGGAGAGCCGGAAGAAGTAGTTCTGCTCAGCTAGCTGCTCCACCGGGCGGTCGTGGATGGGACAGCGGTCGCCGGGCTGGAGCAGATCGGCCGGCAGCTTGTACTCCTCGCAGGAGACGCAGTACGGCCCGGTGTAGGTGCCCTGGTAGACCTCGCCCGCGTCATGCACCCGCTGCCAGAACTCCTGCACCCGACTGGTGTGCCGCCGCTCGGTGGTGCGAATGAAGTCGTCGTTGGAGATATCCACGGCTGCCAGCATCGGCAGCCACGCGGTTTCGACCATGCGGTCGGTCCACTCCTGCGGTCCGACATCGTGGGCACGAGCCGCCTCGAGGATCTTCTCCCCATGCTCGTCCGTGCCGGTGAGGAACCAGACCCGTTCCCCACGCTGGCGATGCCAGCGGGTGAGCACGTCTCCGGCCACCGTCGTGTAGGCATGCCCGATGTGCGGGGCGTCGTTCACGTAATAGATCGGCGTCGTGACGTAGAACGCCTTGCCCTCGCTCACGCCGCTGATCCTATGAAGGGCCGGCGATCCGTTTTTCCCGAGCGGCGACGACCGCCGCGTACACGACCCGGCGGGGAAGCCGCCGACCGGCGGCCACTTCGGTGATCGCCTCCCGACGCGTGACGCCGGATGCCTCGATCCCGGCCACATCGCCGGCGAGGGTCTCCGGGTCCGTGGCGGTGTCGGCGGCTTCCGGGGCTCCCGCGATGACCAGGGTGATCTCCCCGCGCGGGGCTGCGGCGCCGGCCCAGGCGGCCAGCTCGCCGAGCGGACCTCGGCGGATCTCCTCGTGGGTCTTCGTCAGCTCCCGGCAGACCGCCGCCGGCCGCGCGTCCCCGAACCCGGCCGCGAGATCGGTGAGGGTGCGGGCCACCCGGTGCGGCGCTTCGAACACCACCAGGGTCCGCGGCTCCCCGGCCAGCTCGGCGATGCGGCGGCGCCGCTCGCCGGGCCGGCGCGGCAGGAAACCTTCGAAGCACCAACGGTCGACCGCGAGACCGGACACGGCGAGAGCCGCCGTGGCCGCGGATGGCCCGGGCACCGGACGGACAGGGATCCCGGCGTCGACCGCAGCTCGCACCAGCCGGTAGCCCGGGTCGGAAACCCCGGGCGTGCCCGCGTCGCTGACGAGCAGCACCGTTTCGCCGGCCTCCAGCGCCGCAATCAGCTCCGGCACCCGGGCGGCCTCGGTGGCGTCGTAGTACGACACGACACGCCCTGCGTGAACGACACCGAGGTCACGGGCCAGCCGGCGGAGCCGGCGGGTGTCTTCGGCCGCGACGACGTCCGCCGTCTGGAGCAGCTCCACGAGCCGCGCCGAGGCGTCCGACGGGTTACCCAGCGGGGTGGCGGCAATCAGCAGCTGTCCGAGAGGTGTCACGAGGCCATCCTGTCGCGCCCACCTACGATGACCCATGGCCACGACCCTCGCCGTCCCGGTGGCGTCCGGCCGGGGGCGCGGTGTCCGTGACCGCCTGGTCACCCCGATGCCGACCGATCGGCTCGCGGGCTGGCTGGTTGCCCTGGCCGTGACGGCATTCGGAGCGGCGATCCGTTTCGTCAGTCTCGGCAGTCCGGGGGGGCCTAAGGGGCTGGTCTTCGACGAGGTCTACTACGTCCACGACAGCTTCAACCTGCTCCACCACGGCGTAGAGCTCAACAGCCTCAACACCGGACCGGGTTTCATCGTCCATCCCCCGATGGGCAAGTGGGTGATCGCGATCGGCGAGGCGCTGTTCAGCCATGGCACATTCGTCACCGCCGGAACCAGCCCGGCCGTCTACCCTGGCGACAGCTTCGGCTGGCGGTTCTCCGCGGCGGTCGTGGGCTCGCTCGCGATCCTCATCCTGGCCCGGACCGCCCGCCGCATGTTCCGCTCCACGGTGCTCGGTGCGGTCGCCGGCCTCCTACTGGCCCTCGACGGCCTCGAGTTCGTCCAGAGCCGGGTGTCAATGCTCGACATCTTCCTGACGTTCTGGGTGGTCGCCTCCTTCGGCTGCCTGGTCGCGGATCGCGACGACGGGCGGAGCAGGCTTGCCGCCCGGCTCTCCGACGGCGAGGTCGGCCGAGGGCCGTGGCTCGGTATCCGGTGGTGGCGGCTCGGGGCCGGGATGTGCCTCGGCCTGGCCTGCGCGACCAAGTGGAACGGGGTGTTCTTCGTTCCGGCCTTCCTCGGTCTCGGCTACATGTGGGACGTCGCCGCCCGGCGGGTCGCCGGCCTGCGCCACCCGTGGCGGGGCGCCCTGCTGCTCGACGGGTTACCGGCGCTGGCCGTGTTCGTCGTTCTGCCGATCCTGGTCTACGTGGTGTCGTGGACCGGCTGGTTCCTCGGAAATGCGAACACCGCCTACGACCACGACCTCGACGTTCGCGCCGGCCAGTCGACCATCGCCCACGCGTGGGCGGTGTTCCGCGGCTGGTGGCACTACCAGGACGAGATCTGGCGCTTCCACAACCATCTCAGCGATGGCCACCCGTACCGGTCGTACCCGCTCGGCTGGCTGCTGCTCGCCCGGCCGGTGGCCTACTTCTACGCCACGCCGAAGAACTGCGGCACGAGCCTGTGCTCCCAGGAGATTCTCGGGATCGGGACTCCGGCGATCTGGTGGCTCTCCATCCCGGCCATGATCGCCGCGATCTGGCGATGGATCAGCCGGCACGACTGGCGGGCCGCCGCCATCGTGGTGTGTTTCCTGTTCGCCTGGTTGCCTTGGTTCGTTCCGGCCTATGCCGATCAACGAACGATGTTCCTCTTCTACGCGCTGCCGATGCTGCCATTCATGGTGCTCGGCCTCACGCTGTGCGCGGGGTTGGTCCTCGGTTCGCGCGAGGCCAGCGTCCGGCGACGCCGGTGGGGCGCCTACGCGGTCGGTCTCTACCTGCTGGCCGTGCTGGCTAACTTCGGGTACCTGTACCCGGTCCTCGCCGGAAGGTCGATCCCGTACTCGTCATGGCACCAGCGAATGTGGTTCTCCCAGTGCGCGAACAAGGACCCGAAGCACGAAACGGCGCCCTGCTGGATCTGACCACTGGAACCAGGCCCCGGTACCCGCCGTTAGGGTGGATGTTCCATCTATGCCGATTGGGATGACATGGCGAAAGCGACGGCACGGGGCCCGAAACGCGGCTCCGAGCGCACCCGCGCAAAGGTTGCCGCCCAGCGGGCGGCGCAGCAACGGCAGGAACGCCGCCGCCGGATGCTGACCTCGGTCGCCGGCATCGTCGTGATCGTCCTGGCGATCGGGGGCCTGGTCGGCTACTACCTGGCCCAGCACAAGAAGAGCGCCGGAGTCTCCACCGCGGCCGCGAGCCTCGTCGCCCAGGTGACCGGCATCCCGGCCAGCGTCCTCACCTCGGTAGGCGACGGCGGCGGCTTGGTCACCAACCATCCCAAGCACATCGTGAACGGCGCCAGCCTGACCGCCAACGGCAAGCCGGAGGTCGTCTACATCGGTGCCGAATACTGCCCCTACTGCGCCGCGGAACGGTGGGCGATGGTGAATGCGCTCTCCCGGTTCGGGACTTTCACCAACCTGCACACCACGCGCTCCGCGGTGAATGACGGGAACATCGCGACGTTCACGTTCTACCAGTCCACCTACAGCAGCCCCTACGTCGCGTTCACTCCCACCGAGACCCGTACCAACCAGCTCTCGGGCGGCACCTATGCCACCCTGCAGACTCCCTCGAAGGCCCTCGCCCAGCTGCTGACGAGATATGACGGCCCGCCGTACGTCCCGGTGAACGAGGCGGGCGGAATCCCGTTCGTCGACATCGCGAACAGGTACGTCGTGGATGGGTCTAGCTACGTACCCACCACGTTGGGGCAGCTCAGCTGGACGCAGATCGCCGGCGACCTCGCCAACCCATCGAGCCCGGTCACCAAGGGCATCGTCGGTGCCGCGAACGAGCTGACCGCGGCGATCTGCACGGCCACCCAGGACCTGCCCACCGACGTCTGCGCGGCTCCCGGGGTCCTCGCGGCCACCCGCCACCTCGGGTGACACCGACTCGGGTGACACCGACGCAGCCGGCGGCCGGCGAGGGGGGGCCGCAGGTCGCCGTCCCGGGTTGGGTCGTGCCGAGCGCACTGCTCCTGTCGATCGCCGGACTGGGTGTGTCGATCTACCTCACCCTCACCCACTACGTCTCCTCCGTGCAGCTGGTCTGTGCCGAAAGCGGCATCGTCAACTGCCAGAAGGTGACGACCAGCCCGCAGTCGCTGGTCTTCGGGGTCATCCCGGTTGCGGTGCTGGGCCTGGCCTTCTTCGTCGGGATGCTCGTCTTGCAGAGCCCGGCCGCCTGGCGGTCCGGGCTGCCATTCGTGCGCCGCACCCGGCTCTTCTCGGTCATCGTCGGAGTTGGGTTCGTCTGCTACCTCGTCTACACCGAGCTGTTCACGATCGACGCGATTTGCTTGTGGTGCACGAGCGTGCACGTCCTCACCGTCCTGCTTTTCGCCGTGACCCTGCTGGGAACCGCGGCGACCCTGCCGCTCGAGCAGACGGCCGAGGAATCTTCAGCCACATCGGAGTAGCGCGCCGCGCGGTCGCCCGCTGCCGCCCTGGAGTCGGTAGGTCGCGCCTCACCTGACTGGGATAAACCCGTTACCACAGGTGAGGATCGCGCCGGAGCGGGGAACACCTGCCGGCGACTACTTAGGAGGTAGCCATGGGTGTCATCTTGCTGGTGCTGCTCCTCGCAGTGCTGCTGGGTGCCGGCGGGTTCGCAGTCCACGTGTTGTGGTGGCTCGCACTTGCGGTCATCGCGATCTGGCTGGTCGGCTTCGCTGTGCGCGGCGCGGAGGGCGCGCGCTGGTACCGCTGGTAGTGCCGCTGGTAGTGCCGCTCCACCTCGCCTCGGCCGGACGCCACGATGTCCGGCCGAGGTGCGTTGGGCTTCAAACGGGCTCGCAAGCGCCTCCGTGCGACGCCCGGTTCGCAACCAGGTGACCGACTATCGCGTCGCTGATCGCCCGCAGCTGATCGACTTGCTCGGGGGTGAGCTGGTCGAACAGATGCGTCCGGACCCCCTCCACGTGGCCCGGGGCCGCGGCCGCCAAGGCGGCGAAACCAGTGGGGGTGAGCACCGCCACCTGGCCGCGTCGGTCGGTTGGGCACTCTTCGCGGCTGATCCAGCCGGCCTCCTCCAACCGGCTCACGGCGTGGGAGACGCGGCTCCTCGAGGAATATGCCGCGGTCGCGAGATCGCTCATCCGCAACGCCTGGTTCGGGGATTCGGATAGCCGGACCAGTATTTCGTAATAGCCGTGCGGCATGCCAGCATCGTGCTGCAGTTCCCGATCGAGTTCCTCGACAAGCAACTGGGTGGCGGACAGGAAGGCTCGCCAGGTGCGCTGTTCGGGTTCGCTCAGCCAGCGGGTCATCGGGACCTCCTTCCGGCTGGTGTCGGGCATCTTACCAGGAATACTTGAACTCTCAACGAGATTCAGGTATGTTGAGATCTCAACTACAGAAGGGGACCCGCTATGACTGCCACGCGCACCCAACTTCCGGGCTACGTCGTCGGGAGCTGGAGCATCGACCCGGTCCACAGTGACCTGTCCTTCTCGATCCGGCACATGATGGTGAGCAAGGTCCGCGGTCGCTTCGCGACCGTCGACGGCACCATCGTCACCGCCGAAGACCCGCTGGCGTCCAGCGCCACGGCCACCGTCGACGTCGACTCTTTCGACACCGGAAATGAGCAGCGGGACAACCACGTGCGTTCGGCCGACTTTCTCGAAGCCGAGAAGTTCCCGACCATGACCTTCCGCTCGACCGGCGTCCGGCAGAACGGCGATGGCTTCCAGCTCGAGGGTGAGCTCAGCCTGCATGGCGTCACCCGGCCGCTGACGCTCGACGTCGAGGTAAACGGCTTCACCAAGGACCCGTTCGGCGGTACCCGGGCCGGATTCTCGGCGACCGGGGAGATCAACCGCAAGGACTTCGGGGTCACCATCGACATGCCGATGGACGGTGGCGGCGTCGTCGTCGGCGACAAGGTCTCGCTCCACCTGGAGATCGAAGCGGTTCTCGACTCCCCCGAGAGCTGAGTCCCCGACACGCCGTCCAGCTCGACCGGCCCGAAGCTAGGAGCACCGCGATGGCGATCACCCGCCTGAACCACGCCGTTCTCTACGTGCGTGACCTGACGCGCAGCGTCGCGTTCTATCGCGACGCCCTGGGCTTCCGGCCGGTCGGGATGACACCCGACGGATTCACCGGTGCCGCGTTCCTTCAGGCACCGGGGTCGACGAACGACCACGACCTCGGATTGTTCGAGATCGGCGGCGCTGCCGGGCCGTCGCCGGCCGGCCGGACCAGTGTGGGTCTGTACCACCTGGCCTGGGAGGTGGACACGCTCGACGAGCTGGGCAGGTTGGCGGGCGTGCTCACCGAACACGGAGCTCTGACCGGGTCCTCCGACCACGGCACCACGAAGAGCCTGTACGGCCATGACCCGGACAGGCTCGAGTTCGAGGTTGCCTGGATCGTCCCGGCCGAGCTGCTCGACGATGCTGCACTCGGTGCCCGCAAGCGGATCGGCCGGCTCGATCTGGACCGGGAGAAGCAGCGCTACGGCGGCCAAACGCCCGGTGGGGTCGGCATCTCGCACTTGGCGGCAACCGCCCGCTCGGCGAGCGGAGGCTGACCCTCAGCCGCCGCTCTGGCCGAGCCGGTCGGCATCGCTGAGGTTGGCCAACCGGACTTCCCCGCGGGCAATCGCACGGCCGGACTCGTCGGTGACGTCGACCTGCCAAAGTTGCTGGGTCCGGCCGCGGTGCACCGGGGTGGCCTCCACCGTCAGCATCCCGGACCGCACTGCCCGGATGAAGTTGGTGTGGTTGGCGACGCCGACCGTCTGTCCCCGGTCCCCGAACCAGAGGCTGGCTCCGACACTGGCTGCGCTCTCTACGGCCGCGCAATACACGCCGCCGTGCACGATCCCATAAGGCTGGTGCAGCTCGGGGCGCACCTCGAAGCGCAAGACCACCCGGTCCGCGGTGGTTTCGATGAACTCGAAGCCGAGCAGACCTATAAGTCCGCCGGCAAACCCGTCGGGAACCACCACCGTGACTGCACCTCCGTCCCACGCCGGAGCGGTCAGCTTAACCAACCGGTAACGGCAAGCCGGGTTCAGCTCGGCTCTGCGGGGTAGCGAACTGGAAAGCATCCGCCGACCACGAGGACCCGCATGCTCTCCGCTCTGCTCCTGGCGGGACTGGTTGCCGCGCCACTCGCTACGATCGCGCTTTTCGTACCGACCCGCGACATCGGCAACTCGAATGGCGCCGCGGCCTGGACCCGCCGGCTGGTCTTCGCGCTTGTCGGTACGGCGATCCTCGCCATTGCGGTCGGCGCCGCGCTGCGCGCGATAGGGGTCACTACGACCAACATCGAGGGCGCCCTGGCCGGCCTCCTGGTCATGAGCCTCGTCTGGTTGCCGGTGACCCGGCGCTGGAATGCGCGTGCACACCTTGCGTGGGCCATGACGCTCTTCTTGTTCGTGGGTTACCTCGCATTCATGCTCGATTGGACCTTCATCAGCCACCTCGGTGCCGCCGGCACCACCGGCGGCCTAGGGCTCTGGCTGCTCGAGCTGTTCGCCGCAATCCTGGGGTGCGCCTACCTGTGGGAGTTGTGCGACGCCCTCGGTCGCGAACAGTGGCGGCGACGGATCGGTGGGGCCGAGATCGAGGCGGCCGCGGCAAGCGGCGCGGCGCCGTTCGTCAGCCTGCACGTGCCGGCACACTTCGAACCGGCCGAGATGGTCATCGAGACGTTGCGGTCGCTCAAGGCCCTCGACTACGAAAACTACGAGATCATCGCGATCGACGACAATACCGAGGACGAGGCGATCTGGCGCCCGCTCGAGGCGTGGTGCCGGGACAACGACGTGAAATTCGTCCACCTCGAAGACTGGCCCGGGTACAAGTCCGGGGCGCTGAACTACGCGCTGGAGCACATGATCGATCCGCGGACGGAACTGATCGGCGTGATCGACGCGGACTACCAGCTGGAGCCGACGTTCCTCCGGCAGTGCGCCGGACTGTTCGAAGACCCCAAGATCGGATTTATCCAGGCCCCGCAGGACTACCGTGACTGGGAAGGCGCCCCTTTCTTCCGCCGCCTCTACTACTCCTATCTCTACTTCTTCAAGGTCTCGCAACCGTCCCGAAACGAGCGGGACGGAGCCATCTTCGCCGGGACCATGGGGCTTATCCGCCGGCAGGCCCTGGTCGATGTCGGCCGCTGGGACGAGTGGTGCATCACCGAGGACGCCGAGCTGTCCTTGCGCCTGCTGCGCAAGGGATGGTCCGGGCTCCACGTCGACACCTCCTTCGGGCACGGCGTGATGCCGCTGACCTTCGAGGCGCTCAAGGGTCAGCGCTTCCGTTGGTGTTTCGGTGGCATCCAGATCCTGCGTCGGCACTGGCGCTGGATGCTCCCGGGGCGGCGGGACGAGGAGAACCGGCTGAACATCGGACAACGCTGGGCCTACCTGTCCGGGGCCGTCCAGTGGTACGGCGACCTGCTCGGGCTGGTGTTCTTCGTGTTCCTGCTCGCCGGGGCGGCGAACATCGCGCTCGGCGGTGGGCTGCTGTTTCGGAAACTCTCCGGTTTCCTCGTCGCCGCGATCCCGCTGCTCGTGGGACTAGGGCTGGTCCGGGCAGTGGCGCTGTTACGTCGCGGGACTGGAGCCTCCTGGCGGGACGCTTTCGGGGCGTTCATGATCTGGCAGTCCACCTCGCTCGTCGTCGCCCGCGCCTCGGTGCAGGCCCTCTATGCCAAGGAAGCGGAGTTCCTCCGCACCCCCAAGACCAGCGAGGAAGCGCACTTCTGGGACGCGATCAAAGGAAACCGGGGCGAGACGATCCTCGCCGCACTGGGCCTCGCCGGGATCGTCGCGGCCCTCACCAGATCGTCAGGCTACGGCGGTCCACTCACGGCGGCGCTGCTCGCGTGGCCCACGTTCGCCTTCGCAACCGCGCCGTTGAACAGCCTTGCAGCCCAACGCGCGGCCCTGCCGGCGGAGCTCAGAGAGCGTCGCCGCACCGAGTTTCTCCGGGACCGCAGGGCCCGGCAGGTCACCCTCGCCGTGGGCGGCTTCGCGATCGCGGCGGGCAGCGCGGCCGCGATCGTCGCGCTGCTCGCCCCGGGGGCCGCGCGGATCGTCACCCCGCAGCTGCTCCGGCCCGCCCGTGGTCAGGCCGTGAGCTACGCACGGGTGCCGGGGCCGGCGCCCAGCAACTCCCCCACCGGCTCGCCGGGCCCATCGGCGTCGCCCGGCGCCCCAGGGTCGGTGAACCCGACCGGCTCGGCTACGCCCAGCGGCTCGACCGCACCGTCGAGCAGCCCGCCTTCCGCTGGCCCGTCCGCCAGCCCCTCAGCCAGCTCGTCCGCCAGTCCGTCCGCGGCTGCGACCGCCACCGCGTCGGGCACGCCGAGCCCGTGATGAGCCCGATCCGGAAGGTGCTGAGCATGGCCGCCCTACTCGGTGCCGCCGCCTGTGCCGGTGGTTCCAGCGGCCCGGGCGTGGGTGCCGTGCTGCCCGGAGCCCGCTCCCCGGCGCTCAACGTCGCCGTCACCCCGTCCAACTCGCTGGCGATCCAGGCCCAGGCTGCCGCCGTGCACTTCCTCGACACGTTCGTCACCGCCGACGGCCGGGTGCTCAGGCCGGACCAGGGGAACGACATCGTGAGCGAGGGGCAGGCGTACGGGATGCTGCTCGCGGAGATCGCCGGACGGCCGCAGACTGTGCGGACGATCTGGGCGTGGACCCAACGACACCTTCAGCGATCGGATGCGCTGATCTCCTGGCACGCTACCGCCAGCGGCAGCGTGCTGGACCATCAGTCGGCCACCGATGCCGATGTGTTGACCGCCTTCGCGCTGCTCCGCTACGACGGACTCGACGACACCGCACTGCGTGCCGACGGCCGCCGCGTCGCCAGCGCCATCCTCGGCCACGAGGCCGTCGGCCTGCCCGGCGGCAACCTGGTTTTAGTCGCCGGTCCCTGGGCGACGTCGGCTCCCGCCACCGTCAATCCGTCCTACTGGATGCCTTCGGTGTTCCGGGCTCTTGCCCGGTTCACCGGGGACGGGCGTTGGTCGCGAGCGGCCACGGCCAGCGTCACGCTGCTTGCGCAACTCACCGCAAACGGGCGCCGGCTCCCACCGGACTGGGCCGCGCTACACGGATCCACGGCCACCGCCACGGCCGCACCCGGCGGCTCCCCCGCGGCGCAGTACGGGCTCGACGCGCAACGCATCCCGGTGTGGCTCGCGACCGGCTGCTCCACCGCGGAGCGGGCGCTCACCGCCCGCTGGTGGTCGATACTCGCGCCGACCGCGCGAGCCAGGGCGCTCGCGTTGTCGCTGACCGGGCAGGTCGTCAACTCCGCGACGAATCCGCTGCCGTTCATCGCCTCCGCCGCGGCGGCTCGAGCAGCCGGAGACACCGCGGCCTGGGCGCGGCTACTGGCCGACGCCGCCATCCAGGCCCGACAGACACCGACCTACTACGGCGATGCTTGGCTCGGACTTGGAACCGCGCTGTTCGCCGGCCGATTGGGCACCTGCTGATCCGCATGAAAACAACAGGAACGGAGTGCTGTGGACGAAGTCGCGATCACCTCCTTGCCGCCGGATAAGTTCGACCCGATCCTCGGGACGGAGCGGGCCCGTGAGTTCGCCGAGACCCTCGCGCACTCGCGCCGGGTCCTCGAAGGCCGCACGGTGTGGCACATCAACTCGACGAGCGCGGGGGGTGGCGTCGCCGAGATGCTTCAGTCCATCCTCTGCTATCTCGTCGGCGCTGGGATCACCACGCGTTGGCTTGTCATCGACGGTAACGACGACTTCTTCGAGGTAACGAAGCGACTCCACCACCTGCTCCACGGCGAACCGGGGGACGGCGGCCCGCTCGGCCCCGCTGAGCACGAGATCTACGAGACCGCGCTCGCGGCGGACGCCGAACGGATGGCCGAACTCATCCAGCCGGGCGATGCCGTGGTGCTGCACGACCCGCAGACCCTCGGGCTTGCCGAAGCGCTGAACGGCCGCGGTGCGAATCTGATCTGGACCTGCCACATCGGTGCCGACGCGGCCGACAAGCACACTCGCGCGGCCTGGGATTTCCTGCTCCCCTACGTCAGACATACCCGGGCGCAGGTGTTCTCCCGGCGGCAGTACGCCTGGAAGTGTCTGCCCCCTGCCGGGGTGTCCGTCATCCCGCCGTGTCTCGACGCATTCTCGCCGAAGAACCAGCACCTCGACAAAGCCGTCGTCGACGCGATCATCGACGCGGCCGGCATCATCGCCGACACGCCGCGGGCCCAGCCGGAGTTCCTCCGGCAGGACGGTGCGAGCGCCAAAGTGTCCAATCCGGCCGAGGTGATCGAGGACGAGCGCATCCCGCCCGGTGCGCGGCTCGTCACGCAGATCTCACGCTGGGATCCGCTCAAGGACCACATCGGGGTGATGACCGGTTTCGTAGAGCACGTGACCGCCGATCTCGACGCCCATCTGGTCCTCGCCGGACCGGCCCCGGAATCGATAACCGACGACCCAGAGGGGCAACAGAGTCTGGACGAGTTGCGGGCCGCCTGGCAGGCACTGCCCGCATCACAGCGCCGACGTGTACACCTGGCCTGCCTCCCGATGGATGACCTCGAGGAGAATGGGGCGATCGTCAACGCCCTGCAACGACGGTCCAACGTCGTCGTTCAGAAGAGCCTTGCCGAGGGTTTCGGGCTCACCGTCGCGGAGGCGATGTGGAAGTCGCGACCAACTATCGGCAGTCGAGTGGGCGGTATCCAGGATCAGATCGAGGAGGGGGTCTCCGGACGCCTGATCGATGATCCCGAGGACCTCCCGGCACTCGGCCGGGCGATCAGCGAGCTCCTCACCCACCCGGAGGTCGGCGAGCGGCTGGGTAGTAGCGGACACGACCGGGTTCTCGACGAATACCTCGCCCCCCGTCACCTGACCCGCTATCTGCGTCTCATCGACACGGTCCTGACCTAGGTCACTGAGTCACCCGGCGCCGCTCCGTAGGCGCCGCGGTGCGCGCGAGCGGCAGCTGCGAGGTTTGGCCGGCGGAGACGGGCGCCCGAGGGCGGGATCCTCAGCTCTGCGCGGTGGTGAAGTACCAGTACTCCGGCGTGAACCCGGATTGGGTCAGGTTGGAGAACGCCTCCGGTGGCCCCGACAGCGTCTTCTTCCAAGCGGCAATGTTGTCCGCGGACGGTAGGAACAGCCCCGGGAGGTTCTCCGCGAGATAGGACGCCTCCGCCTTCACCGCCGACGGGTCGCCCCCGAAGATCGAGTTGTGGATGAGGGTGTCGGCCATCGGGTCGCTGTAGTTGCCGAGGTTGTAGGTGCCACCAGTGTTGAACAGCGCGACCGTGGTCGGGTAGAGGGAGTTCGTGAAGCCGCCGAAGTTGAGCATGGCCCACTTGTTGATTGTGGCCGGGACCGAGATATCGCTGTAGTTCGAGACGATGTCGTTGAATGTGCCCGACTCGGTCGTCACGGTGATCCCAACCTTCTTGCACTCGGAAGCGAATGCTTCGGTCTGCTTTTTGTTGACCGGCGGCTGGTTGGCGTAGATCTGGTTGAAGGCGAGCGGGGTGCCCAAGGGGATGCCGGGTCCGCACTGGTTGGGCGCGCGGCCGGCGTTGTCACACACCGTCTGGCCTTCCGGGACGACCTTCCAACCATGGCTGGACAACAGGGTCGAGGCGGCCCCGACGTCGAATGGATGTAACTACTCAGCCGCCCGCTCAGGCGATGGCGGGGATCCAGGGCCCACTGTCGTGGAGCATGCGTAGGACGGCCAGAGCTGGTTGGCCTTGTTTGCGGGCGGTGTCGAGGTAGGAGCGCAGCC
>Ga0307372_10000220_pt1 | contig 100926 bp, 90 predicted proteins | sample OX1MG_FD_202533 | JGI IMG/M metagenome (GOLD analysis project Ga0307372, IMG submission 202533) | Soil microbial communities from Risofladan, Vaasa, Finland - OX-1 | ecosystem: Environmental > Terrestrial > Soil > Coastal area > Acid sulfate soil | place: Finland: Risofladan, Vaasa | collected... | reverse complement strand
TGAGCGACTTCCTACCACCCTTGCCGGGTTGCATTTGGTGGTGTTCGCTTGTCTCATGCTTCATCAATGGACGGCCTTTTCTAGTCCTTGACCAGTTTTTGAGTTCGAGTCCCTAACAGGCTCTAGTTGCCGAGCGACCTCCAGCGCCAGACGCGTTTTGCCCACGCCAGGTGTGCCGGTGAGGGTGAGCAGGCGGACATCTGGGCGCAAGAGCAGAGCGTGGAGAGCCTGCATCTCGTGCTCACGGCCAACGAGCTGTGTGAGTGAGATGGGGAGGCCAGGTGTGACCAGATGAACTGTGTCACCGGGAGGTGGCTGCGGAAAGACGATGATGTTGTCCTGCATCCCTAGTCCTTCTCCTTCTTATGTCCACGCAATGGTCCGGGCCGCCTGCTGTAAATCCTGTTTCGTGCCTTGAATGTACAATCTGGTGGTATCCAATGAGTCATGCCCCATAATTTGGGCCAGCCGGTGCAACGGAACGGACTCCGCCATGCGATAGCCGAAACGGTGGCGCAGATCATGGGGACTCACATCGGCAAGCTTTGCTGCCTGAGCATATTTCTTGATGATATAGCCCAGAGCACGTTCTGATAATGCCCCCTTCGTTTTGCCTGATGGGAAGAGAAAGACGGTCTCAACAGGAAGGGTCGGGAGGTACTCCTCGAGGACCTTGCGAGCTGTCGCATTGAGCGGAACCTCGCGATACTTATTGCGCTTCCCGATGATTTCCAGGGAGCCGCTCCGCTTGCCGAGCGTCACCTGGTCACATCGGAGCTGGCAGAGTTCTCTGGCTCGTAGCCCTGTGTGCAACAGCAGGACAATCAGCACACGATCTCGCAGGATTCCTCTTTTCGTCACTGCCGCCAGCAGTGCCTGCTCTTCCTGGTCATCCAAGTGCCGGGGAGCGACGTCTTCTTGTCCCACCAGTTTGACCGCAGCAGCGGGATCATAGGTGATGAGGTGGTTGCGTATCGCCCAACCGAAGTAGCGTTTCAAACTGATAAGCGAGCGGTTCACGGAGGCGGGCTTTTGTCTCTGGGTCGTTTGGAGATACAAGCGGTAGTGGGTGAGCGTTGGTGTCGTGATGACTTGAGGATCAAAACCACCGCTATTCTGGGGAGGAGTTGCACGCCTAGCTTCTCGTGCCTCATACCACGCCATAAAGTGGCGAACATCGCTCAGGTAATTGCGGACTGAAGCAGGCGTGAGATCTTCCTGCTCACAGAGAGCCTGCTGATACTGTGCCAGTGCAAGCTCGCCAGAAGAGGAGAGTTCAGGGTTTGCCTGCCGCTTCATGCGTCCCTCCTTGATGAAATGACCTTAGCAGAAATGCCTTCCAAGGGATATCGGGAACCTTAGCAGAAAGAAGTCCTATGCTCTTGCCCAGGTTTTTTCCGCAAAGGTATAGTAGCAGAAATCAATGTAAAAGTACAGCTTCTTTGAGAAGACCAGTGAAAAAGGAAAAAACTGGTGCCCGTCGCATTTTTAACAGCTGAGCAACGCAGCCGGTATGGCTGCTATGTCGGGGAGCCCTCCCCAGAACAACTGGCGCTCTACTTTCATCTCGATGATCGCGACCGAGCATTGTTAGAGCCTCGCCGTCACGATCATACGCGCCTGGGCTTTGCCCTCCAGCTCTGTACGGTTCGGTTTCTGGGGACGTTTCTGTCAGATCCGACCGACGTTCCCCACACCGTGGTCCTGACGCTTGCTTCGCAGCTCAATATCGCCGATCCAACAGTTCTCTCTCGCTATCTTGAGGGCCAGATGCGCTACGATCATGTCCATGAGATCATGCAGGTGTATGGCTACCAGGACTTTGCTTCTCAGCCAGCACACTTCCGTTTTCTGCGCTGGCTCTATACACGCGCCTGGTGGAGCGAAGAGCGCCTCACAGTGCTTTTTGATCTGGCAATGGCCCATCTCGTTGACCGCAAAGTCTTACTCCCAGGAGTCAGCGTGTTGGAGCGAGCGGTGGCCAGCGTGCGCGAATATGCGACCACGCGCCTCTGGCAGCGACTGGCCCAGATTCCGACGCCGCCACAAGTGGCGCTGCTGGAAACGTTACTGGTGGTGCCCGAAGGAGAACGACAGACTCCTCTGGACCGCCTGCGTCGCGCACCGACCCGTGTGAGCGGTCCCGCGCTCGTGCAGGCGCTGCATCGCGTCGATGCAATTCGCCTGTTTGAGATGGAGTACCTGGACCTCTCCTTTGTGCCAAAGGGGCGCGTCAAAGCCCTGGCGCGTTATGCCACGACCGCTTTCGTTCACAATTTGCGCCAGTTGGGGCAGGATCACCTGATCGCCACCTTGCTCGCCTTCGCCCATACCTACCTGGCGGTGGTCCATGATGATGCCTTAGATCTCTTCGATGTGCTCATGCGGACGGCCTCCTCGCAGGCGACGCGGGAAGGACAGCAAGCACGCTTGCGCACCATCCATGACCTGGACGCCGCCGCGCAAGTGCTCTCAGAGGCCTGCCAAGTCGTCCTCGACGAAACGCAAGATCCTGTCACCCTGCGCGAGCGCATCTACGCCCGTGTGTCGGCGGAGCACTTGCAAGCGGCTATCACTACGGTTGGGGAACATATGCTCTATCTGGCGTTCCCAGGTGCTGCCAATCAGCGTAGCTACCGGGCGGTGCTGGAGGTCTCGCCCATCAATTTGTCGCTCAAGGCGGAGGAGGAGCAGGAAGCGATTATCGCTCGCTATCAAATGCTCATCAAATCGCTGACGTATTCCTTGCAGGTGCTGGTACGCAACTCGCGTCTGGACCTCACACCCTACATCCAGCGTCTGCTCGCCGCGCCGCCGGAGGGTACGTGTTGTTCACCCGGCTGGGAGGTGCTTGCCGGGAGTCTTGCCGACCTGTTGCAACGCCTTGCCGCAGAACGCACGCTGATTGAACGGCACGTCTATGTGATTGTGCCGGCACCGCAGCAACCCACGCGCACACGGCGCTGGGGTGCGTTCTCCAGACTGCTACCCGGCAGAAGACGTACCCGACAGCGACGACAGGAAGCGGAGCAGGCACAGGTCGCGCAGGACCTCGCCTTGCGCGTGGAGTCGCTGGGGCACCAGCTGGCAGCCTGTGGTCTCAGTGGGCATCGTCTGACCACCCCCGAACTGGCGCAGCTGGTGTATGCCTGTCTCACGCCGGAACGAGCGCTGGCGCACCCGTTGACTCCGGCTGTGCTGGCACAGGTTGATCGCCCCTTTTCGCACAGACGCCGCCGTCCCGTGCGAGACGCACGCCACGCGGAGAAGGAGGCCACGGAAGAGGAGATCGCTGAAGAAGAAAGCTCGTTCGGCGACGAGGTGCTCTCCACTGATCCGACGCTGCCTCCCGTACCACCACCTGATCTCTTGCCACTGGTGGACATGCTGGCACCCGCATGTCTCGAGATTACCCCGGAGGCGGTGCGCGTCGGGCAGGAATATGCCTGTGGTATTGCGCTCACGACCTGTCCGCGAGAAGTGTCCTTTGACGGCTGGCTGGCACCGCTTTTTTTGCATGATGAGGTGATGGATATCGCTTTCCATTATCATCCGCAGGATACGGCTACCATGAAACGGCAGTTGCAGCGTCACCGCGCCGGTCACCTGTCCGGTCGCCACTTCAACCAGCGCCAGGGCCGTACCGATGATCCCGACACGCTGGTGGCGGAGGAAGATATCACGCGCCTGCTCGATGATCTGGCCCGCCATCGCGAGCGCGTGCTGGACCTGGGCTGCTACATTTTAGTGTGGGCGACCGACCGTCGCCAATTAGTGGAGCGCTGGGAACGCATTCTGGCGGTGTTGTCGCTGCTCTCGCTGGATACAGGGGCGCATGCCACCACCTTTGAGCAGGCAGAGGCGTTCCATGCCTGCTTGCCGGAAGGGCGTGATGCGCTGATGCGCACGCAGACGCTGGACGCGACGACGCTGGCGACCATGTTCCCCTTTCTGTCGAACTCGCTCTATATGCCTGACGGCGTGTTCATGGGGTGTACCGAAACGCACGAACCGGTGTTACTCGATCCCTGGGATAGTTCTTTGGAGAATCCGCATCTGTTTATCGGTGGTGTCACCGGCTCCGGCAAGAGTTATCTGGGCAAGCTGCTGATTGAACGCGATCTGCTGGTACATGCCGGGCGTGGCGATCAGTGTTTTGTGATTGACCCTGACCTGGAATATCAGGGACTGGCCGAAGCGCTGGGTGGCACGGTAGTGCGGCTGGCTCCCGGTGCGGAACAGCGCCTCAACCCGTTTGACCTGTTGCCGCCGGGTTGTGACCTGGAGACCTACCTTGCTGAGGCCCGTAAAGGCGACCGGCTGGCCGAGAGAATCTCGGACCTGCATACCATGCTCGACATCATGCTGGCCGATTCCGTGTCCTCATCGTTATCAGGAGGCGGTATGCTCAGTAAACGGGAGAAAGGGTTGCTGGACCGGGTACTCTACGAAACCTATCGCAAAGCGGGTATCACCGGCGACCTGCGTACCCATGACCGGCAGCCGCCACTGGTACGTGACCTCTACGATATCCTGAAAAGTGGTGTCTGTGGCACCGATGAGAGCGATCTGGCCGGGCGGCTCTTTCGCTTTGTCTCGGGCAGCCTGTCTAGCCTCTTTGCCGATTTCACCTCGGTGGATCTCGCCAGCCAGCTGGTCGTGTGGGATATCCGTGACATGCGCAGCGAACTACGACCACTTGCCATTTCGCTGATCGCCGACCGCATCTGGACACAAGCCCTCTACCAGAGTTCGCGCCCACGTTCGCTTTACATTGACGAGGCGGCCTCGCTGATGGAACATCCCGAAGGGGGACATTTCCTGGCGACGCTCTCCAGGCGGGCTCGCAAACGCTACTTGCGCATTGTGACGATGACGCAGAACCCGGAAACCTTTGTGCAGGACACCTGGGGCAGCGTCGTCGCCGCCAATGCCGCCATCAAAGTGCTCAAAACCCAGGATGCCACCAGTGCCGCCGCTGTGGCCGAGCGTTTCCACCTGACGAAGAGCGAGCAGCAGCGGCTCATCACGCTGGGCAAACACGAGGCGTTAGTGTTGGCAGGGGAGAAACGAGTGATTATCACCATCGAGGCCAGCCAGCAAGAGCATGCGCTCATCACCACCAATCCGGTGGAACGCGCCGCACAGGAGCAGCGAACGCAGGAGCAACGTGCCCGGGAAGAGCCAGAGGTGACGCCATGGTCTGTCAGCATAGCACCGCCTTCCTTGCAAAGTGATGAACGCGACAGCATTTTTCCCAGTGGAACCGGCACCATGCGTGAGAACAATGGGCATACCGGGAACCGTGACAACGGTCTGAACAGGCGCAGGCAGACCACGATTGAACAAGGGCAGCGAGCAGCACATGAGGCATATGATGAGTACGATGAACACGATGAACAGCCAGCCACCCATGACACACCCTGCTGACAGCACGTCATCCATGCAGGGAAGCAATCCGGTGAGAGCAGAGGGTGTTGCGCTACCTGATGCAGAGCCCTGCTTGTTGGCACAGGTGGTGGTGCCGCGTGCGACCAGTACGCGGGAGATCGCTGCATTGGAAACAGCCATGCAGGGACTGGCACCCGACGCCCGGCACCCGGTGGCGCTGGAACTGGCAGCAACCGCGACTTCCCGTCAGTTTCTCTTGCGTGCGACGACAGCAATGGCGCAAACACATCTGGAAGACCAGGTGCAGGCTCGTTATCCGCAGGCAACCATACAGCCTGTAGCAGGCGAAGACGATCCTCTGGTAGTGCGAACAGGAGAGGTGGTCTCGGTGGTGGAGTTACGGGCCGGTGCGGCAGCCTATCTCCCCCTGCGCAATTGGCGGGAACGGGAACTCTTGCAAGAAGGAGCGGACCCGTTGTTAGGCCTGCTGGCGGTGTTTAACCATGTGCCAGCACAGATGCGGGTTGTGACACAACTGGCGCTACTGCCTGCATCCCCGACGTGGTCACAGGTCTATCGCCGCAAGGCGGTCGAACATCCCCTGGAACCAGAACGGCTCCGCACGCGCAGAGAGATGAGTAGTACACAGGTCACTGGTCCTGGTACCCTCCACCTCATCGGCCTGGGCGTGCTGGTGGCGTTGCTGCTCGTGTGGTGGCGCTTTCAGCGCCAGATTACGACTCGCATCCCACCCTGGTTGTCGCACGCCGGGATAGCGGTATTGCATGGGAAACCGCCTGTGTTCACATCAGCCGAGCGTGCCACACTGATAGTGACGGGCATCGGTATGCTGGTGGGTTTCTTCTGCTTCGCGTATGTCGTGCTGCAGATTCGGAGCCGGTTCGGGACGAGCGCCATCTATGATATGCGGCTGGTGGGGGAAAAGACGGCACGTCCGGCCTATCGTGTGCGCCTGCGCCTCTTCGTCTTTGCCCCGCAGCCGGAACACCATCCATGCCACGCAGTTCTTCCCGTCGTAGTACCGGAACATGGTGAAGAGCAGACCGCGCAGGACACGCACGTTCGCGTCTCGGTCAGGGAGTCCTATCGGATCTGGCGTGCAAACAGGGACGCGGACCATCATGCCCGACGGGAACGTGACGAGGTCCTTCAGCACCTGAGTGCAGCCTACCGGCAGTATCATACGGCTTCCGGTGGCTACTTTGTGCCGCGTCCTCTCTCAGCAAGGAACGTCCGCTACCTCCTTGCGTGCCGCCAGAGCCACCGGTTTTTCGCCCGTCGCCGTGGCTGGGCGTATGACCTGCGGCACTCAGCACACCTGCTCAGTGTGGCGGATGTGTCGGCCCTGTGGCACCTGCCCCAGGCCCACGATCTGGCGGATCTGCCCTATGTTGAACGCGGTCGCGCACGCACCTTGCTCGCTCCAGTGACGGTGACGCAGGGCAATGGCACCCGTATCGGGACGTCGAGCCATGCTGGTCACTTCGTCCCGGTCTTTCTGCCTGACGAGTGTCTGCGACACAATCTGCTGGCGGTTGCCAGTACCGGTAAAGGCAAAAGTACCTTGTTCCAGCATCTGGCAGGAGCCATCTTGGCCGCCAGAGCGGTTGCTGCTGCAAGGGAGACTGAACATTCTGGTGGTGGGAGTGTGGTGACAGGTAACGTCCCTGGCTGTTCGCTGGCCTTCATTGAGCCACATGGCGATGTCATCCATGCCCTGCTGGGACGCATTCCTGCACACGAACGAGACAATGTGGTGCTGGTGGACCTTGCCAACGCCGACTATCCGGTCGGTCTCAACCCGCTTGATATGACGGGCCGCGACCGTGATAAAGCGGTGGATAATCTGATCACGCTGGCCGAACACCTGTGGGAATCGAGCTACGGCTCGCGTACCGAGAATGTGCTGGAATATGCCCTCAAGACGCTGGCCGATGTCAATGAATGGCTCATTGAGAGCGACCCACAGCAAGGACCCGACCGGCAATATACGCTGCTGGATGTGGTGCCACTCTTGCGTCAGCACAGTTTCCGTTATACCCTCTTTGAGCAGGTACGTGATGAGATGCTCCTCGACTGGTGGCAGCATTACTATGAACCGATGGATGCGCACCAGCAGCGCGAGGTGACCTCTTCGGTGATTACCAAACTCTCCAAGTTCGCCAGTTCGCGGCGGGCACGCCGCATCCTGGGCCAGCCTCGTTCGACGCTGGATTTGAACGCGATCATTCGCGCAGGTCAGATACTGCTGGTGAGTACCGCCAGTGGTGTGGTGGGGACAGACCTCTCCGAACTGATTGGTGTCGTGCTACTCGGTCTCTTCGAGTCCGCCCTGGCAGAGCAAGCGAGCATCCCACAAGAGGAACGACGACGCTATCTGGTCCTCATTGACGAGGTTCAGGTGTACCGGGGCGCGAACTACCAGATGATGCTGGCGGAGCTGCGCAAATATGGCGGCAGTTTTGGTCTGGCGACGCAATCCCTCTCGTATCTCGACCGGCTGGACCGCACCTTGCGTTCGACGGTGCTTGCCAACATTGATCATCTTTTTGCCTTTCATATGGCAGGCGAGGATGCCCGATTATTATATGAACTGGGCGGGATCGCCGAGGACGATATCACCAATCTGGACGATTTCCAGTGCTATGTCAAACTCTCGCTGGGTGGTCACCGCCTGCCCGTCTTCTCGCTGAACCTGGATGCATCGCCTTGTGGGGATGAGGCGCTGGCAACCAGCATGCGCCAGCGCAGCCAGCAACGGGACGCACGACCGGTTGGCGTGGTGGATGCGCTGATCCAGCAGAGCCGGGTGCGCCAGCAGACGGTTCATGCTGGCAAGCAGCCTGCATCGAGCAGGCGGAGAACACCACGCAAGGAGGAAGCAGACGATGGTGTGACCCCTGCGAGTGAACCCACCGATGAGTCGGGCAATGAGGGGGGAAGCAACCGGAAACGGCGCAAACGTGGTGGCAGGAGCCGCAACCAACAGGCAGAGACCGTATCCCCAACTTACATCCATGTCATGTATGACGAGGAGCCGACCGCCGAAGCGGAACCGGAATCGCAGCAAGAAGGGTCTGCCAGTGATGCCTGAACCCATGATCCCGCGCCGTCCTGCCCGTCGGGCCACAGCGATTCAGGCAGAGCGCATCGCGCTGCTGTCATCCCTGGAACCACTGGACTGGCGACTGCTCTCGTGGCTGCTGCGCTATCCGTTCCAGCGAGCCGATGATCTGGTGGTGGGCATGGCTCGCTGGACCAGTCGGGCCACCGTCTATCGGCATCTGCAGCGCCTTGTGCAGCGTGAACTGGTTGCAAGCGTCGTGCCAAAAACGCCAGCAGAGGGTAAACGACTGTATCATCTCAGTAATCTCGGTCTGCATGTGCTGGCTGCACACCTGGGAACCTCGGCCAGCACACTTGCACGCGACTGGCACACCGATGATGCCGGGTTGCTGCGCTTGGTGCCACGACTGCCAACACTGCTGTTCCTGCAGGACCTGGTGAACGGGTTGGTGACCCATGCAGCCGATGCATTGACGACGCAAGGACGCCGACCGACGCTGGTGCGCTGGAACTGGCAGCGCGATCTCCTCCATCGCTTTCGGTACCGCGAACAACCGCTGCGTCTCTTCGTGGATGGGGCCGTGGCGCTGTGCATTGAGAGAGCGCAAGGTGACGGGAAACGGGAGGCCCACTGGTATGGCCTGCTCCTGCTGACGACTGATCTGGAGGATGAGCGGGTGATGCGGCAGCGGTTGGAACGGGTGCTGTGCTGGCGCGAATGTCCTGAACGTTGGGTGCGCTATCAGCAGATGCTGCCCGTCATGATTTTGGCGCACTCGTCGCGGCAGTGTGACCACTGGCAGCAGGCCATGACGCAGGCAGCGCACCAGCTGCGTGTCGAACCACTTGTAGGTGCCACGGCTTGCATCTCCAACCGTGACGGGGAAAGCCAGATGAGTCATCCCTGGCGACAGCACTGGCGCACGCTGTCCACTGGTCTCGATTGCCACCTACAGGACCTGCTCCACCCGGTTCCAGAGACGGCACTTCCCCCAGCGCTGCGGGCTGATGGCGATGCCATGACGAGCGACAGCCACCACGGTCCCTCTCCCGTGCATCCCACGGTTTCTGTCTCGCCCACTTCCCTCCCTGCCCGACTCAGTCGTATCATTCGTGAGCCTCTGGCAGACGGTTCCGTGGTTGGTACACAGGAGCAGCATGGAGGGAACGAACCGGAAACGCTAGCATGGTTGGCATGGCGCGTCACACCCGGTCAGTGGCAGCTTCTGTATCTGCTACTGTCCCATCCGTTGCTCGCACCAGCAGAACTGGCGCTCTTGCTGTCCCTCCAGCGGCAGTCGGTGCGCTGTGCGCTGTCTGCCCTGCACCAACGAGGCTGCATTACGCCAGTCGCAACCGCCGTCGGGCAACGCTGGCATCTGGCTCCGCGCGGTCTGCACCTGGTGGCTGCTGCCAATCGGGTTCCGGTTCGCGCCATTGCGACCGTTCCTGATGCTGTCCCGACAGCAGAAGTACCGACGGTGGTGCAGCGTGGTGTGGCGTGGCTGTTGCACCATATCCCGCATACGGCTGGCGTCTACTCGTTTTTTGCGCACCTTGCTCAGGCTGCAAGACAGCAGCCAGATCAGGCGCTGTGCTGGTGGGAAACAGGAGTACAGTGTGAGCGACGCTACCGGGTGAACGAGCAGTGGTACAATCTGCGACCTGATGCGCTGGCAGCGTATACCACCGGGCAACGACAGCTCTTGTTCTGGTTGGAGTGGGATCGCGGCACCATGAATGTACGCGATCTGACCGTCAAGTTCACCGCTTATGCGCACTATCTGGCCTCGCGAGAGTGGGGACGCGATCATCCGAGTGTGCCGATGCTGGTCTGTGTTACACCGGATATCGCCCAGGAGCAACGCATCGTGCGTGTCGCGCAGGCCACACTGGCTCAAATGCAAGGCTTCGTCTTGTCTACCACCACGGCACCTTTCCTGGCGGAGTACGGACCGCTCGCGGCGATCTGGTTGCCTGTGCTGCCGCAGCACCAGTCGTCTGAAGGGCGTCCCAGACAGGCGTTGTTCACAGTGAACGACTACCATCTCACAGACGGATGCTAGCCTTTCCCGGTCCGGTTGTTGCAGATACCCTTGCTCTTGTGGGAGCAAGCAGGCTGTACATACAGCTACCCACTGGCAGATACCTTCAGCAGGGTACGCGGTATGGTTGTTTCTGTCGGCAACGAAGAATGTCTCTGATGAGCGCAAGCGAGAAGAACGTGCCTCTCTCAGCCGTGTGCAGTGTGCCATGTGTAGGCAAGCAGGCATACGGCGGCACTGATAGCAGACGCAGAGGCAGGACAGAGTGTGTGTGGGTGATACCTCTTGAAGCTTATCCGAAAACCTATCTGAAGCTGCCTCAATCCTAGCCTAAAACCGGGTTTTCGGATAAGCTTTTGCGGGGGAAAGCGGCATATCTCACGACAAAATTCGGTCAATGTACCTGAAGAAATCGGTCAACAAACAGCGAAAAGGGCGAGTCTTTCGAGTACACTTGTTCGAGAAGGGTGATGGGTGTGCAACAGCTGAGGGGTTACGGACCAGACCGCCGGATGCGCACCGAAAGGGAAACGGGACGAAGTATACACGACGTTCCACGGCAACGCGAACCACACCGAGATCGGCTGTTTTGTGACTCATCACGATCAGCGGTGTGATAAGTGGACTGACGTTCATCGCTCATTCGTACTGTATGGTTGTGTGTCTATGGAAAGGAGTTTCATTCTCATGTCATCTCTACGCTCATGTGGTGGTGCGGCAATCCCCCTCGCTGACGAAGCGGCAGCAGCATCGTCACCTGGCGATCTCGACCCAGAAGCCTTTCGCCGGTGTGGCATTCAGCTCGTGGAGGGCATCGCCGATTACCTGGCACATATTGAAGCATATCCAGTGTTGCCAACAGTCGCACCAGGGGAGATTTTTCAGCAGTTGCCATCATGTGTACCCGAACAAGCCGAACCACTGGAGCAGGTGGTGGCCGAGGCGCTGTCGTTGCTTCCCGCCACCACGACCCACTGGCAGGCACCGGGGTATCTGGCCTACTTCTCTGTCACCTCCTCGGTTCCAGCCATGCTGGGCAAACTACTGGAAGCAGCGCTCAATCCCTCACGCATGCTCTGGCGGGCGTCCCCAGTTGCCACCGAGCTGGAGCAGGTGACAGTGGCGTGGGTGCGACAGCTGCTGGGTTTGCCTGATGATCTCTTCGGTATGATCCATGCCAACTCGGCGGTGCTGCCTGCGCTGGTCGCCGCCCTGGAGGCACGGGACTTGCATATCCGGGAGCGCGGTTTGGCCGGTCGGCCAGACGTGCCGCGCCTGCGTCTCTACGCCTCGCAGCAAGCGCATGCCTCGGTGGCGAAGGCGACAATTGCCCTGGGCCTGGGGTTGGAGTCCCTCTGCCTGCTGCCGGTGGACGAGCGGTATCGCCTGCGGGTCGATGCACTGGAAGCGGCCATAGCACACGACCTGCAGGAAGGTGTGCTGCCGGTGGCGGTGATAGCAACGGTGGGGACAACCGCCACCACCAGCGTCGATCCGGTCGCCGAGATCGCCGCGCTCTGCCAGCGCTACCGTCTCTGGCTGCATGTGGATGGAGCCTATGCCATCAACACTGCCATCGTCCCCGAACTGCGGTCGGCTATCGCTGGCTGTCAGTCTGCCGATTCGCTGACCGTCAATCCGCACAAACTACTCGGTGTCCCCACGGGCTGCAGCCTGCTCTATACGCGGCATCCTGTGTTCCTCAAGCGGGCATGGAGTATACAGGCAGCCTATCTGGCGCATCCCGATGGCGACGGTGTTCTCGATCTGGGGGATTACAGCCTGTCATTGCCGCACGGCATGCCGGCTCTGGCGTTGTGGATGACGCTGCGTACCTTCGGACGAACGGGTCTTATCGCTCGCATTCGCGAGTGCATGCGACTGGCTCGCCTCGTAGCTGACTGGATCGACGCATCGCCGGACTTTGAGCGCCTGGCACCCACGCCCTTTTCCGTCGTGTGTTTTCGCCTGCACCCACCGCTGCTAGACAACGAGGACCAGCTCACTGCCCTCAATGCACAGCTACTCAGGCACATCAATGCACAGGGCCGGTTTTTCCTGTCCCATACCATGCTCCCGACCAGACAGGGCGACCACACCTATACACTACGCATTGCCATTGGCAATATGCGCACGACGCAAGCGCATATCGAGGCACTGTGGCAAGACCTGCAGCAAGCAGCCCACGCTATCCTGACGGCGGGTGCCTCTGGCGTCACTGAGGGTCAACTGTGGCAAGACCTACAGCAGGCAGCGCAGGAAAGTCTGCCTTCCATCTTCTCTTTCTCTAGAAAGGCATAAGCTAGTGAGTATGACTTCTTCACCTTCGCCTGCGACGCAGACAAGCGCATGGACGACGTTTTTTCTCACGCCGCTGCCGCCACTGCCAGGGGGGTTGGTGGATCTGATCCCCGCCAGGGGAAGCGTGCCGGGGCGAGCGCTGCTGACGGCCAACGCCATTCGCAAGCAAGTGCTGCTGCGTCTCTGGCCTGGGGTGCAGGGAGACGAGAGCCGGGAGCGTGCCCTGCTGCTTTGCTGTAATAGCCATCCGCAAGCCTCGTGGTGGATACGGGCGGGTGCCGATCGTGCGCACGCACTGATTCTGCAGCAACTGACGATCCTGCTGGTATGGCGGATGAAACAGGCAGGAGACGACGAGGCACAGGTTGGAACTTCTGCTGCTGCGAGGACAGGAACCGAAAGCCAGCACCGCTTGCCTCGCTGATAGTGGTCCTATGGTCATTGGACCACTCGATGCCCCATGGACCTGTGGTATCGTGCTTGTTTCCAGTTGGCATGGACAGCATGGGTCCATCATCGTGGGGGCGTTCATGGAGCGCGGGAATGGCACTCGTGATCCCTGGCATCAGGAAGAGTGTTATTTACGGCGTCCGCCTACATGGCGCGTTCCCGGTGTACTCTCGATTTCCGGGCAGGATTGCAGCGAACGGTGTACCAGTACCACATGGCCGTTGCACAGAGCGCAGATACTGCTTGTTCTGTGCCATGTTCTCTCACTGGGAGAGACCAGAAGAGCATCACACCTGCTCACAATCCATCTATGATTGGGGAAAACAGCTGAGGCCAGAATGAACCCACAGCAACGAGAGGACATTCCCGTGAATGATGAAGCGTACGCTCAGTGAAATGCTCGCAACCATGCAGCACATCTCACGACAAAATTTGGTCAATGTGTCTGGAGAAATCGGTCAACAAATAGCGAAAAGCGGCGAATTTTCAGGTACACTTGTTCCAGAAGGTAGCACTGGTTTGCACCTTCTGAGGTAGACTTTATCCAAATTATTCAGACACCATACTCTCACTAAGCAGCAAAAGCGAGGGTATCCACGAAGCAATCCAATAGCACCCGCGGAATTTGAATAGTCTCGCCTTTCTGCGAGGAGACCGAAAAAAAGGTGGAGGGCCAGAGATGTTGGCGAACGAACGCAAGCGTATCCGAAAAGGTCAGCAAACCTTTGGTGTACCAGGCAGCCTGACGAACGGGAAAGGGTTGCTCATCCAACAACTGCTGAGCAAAAATGGTGATGAGCGAAAAGAGTGCCAACAGGGCGGGAGGAGTGTGTGCAATCGCCAACTCCGACCATTGGCGCTGCGTCTCGACGCCCAGATGAGCACGTACCTCATGAAAGGTGACTTCCAGCGCACACCGCAAGACAAACCGCTCGACATTCTGGGTCGCTTCTGCCTGCTGATCGGTGCAAAGCAGGGCCAGTTAGTCTTCAAAATGAGAAGTGGATATGATAGACAAGAAAGAAATTGACGCTGGACTCGATGCAGACAAAGCATTGGCAGATATCTTTTGGGATACCATGTACGCACACCTGTGCCGCTACCAATGCGGGCATATCACCATCGTAGAACTCTTTCACGAGTGGGAGCGACTTCTCGGGCTGACTGGCGATGAACCTCTAAAGCAAGAAGAGATTAAATGAACGGATCGGTAAAAAAGCATCCAACAATATTCGCGGCTGTGGTTTCCAGTTTAGTGACGACTCCCTCTCCATGAATGGCAGGGCTTCTCAGAATCGCTCCTGAAGGCTCCGTCTGTGGCTTCGCCGGAGCCTGGCAGTTCGTTAACACTCACGCGAGCGTCTGGTAGGCTCTAGACTTACGTATCGAGTGGTACCCTGAACGGTTTGTTTCGCCAGTACTTTTATCCGAGGAAACGTACCTCGGAACCGGCAAACACTATCAGGTTGTCCGTGTGCATAGAACTACAGACGTATTCTCGCACATATATTGAAAAACGGAAAGGACTGCCTGCAGGCAGCACGCCTTGTATCCCCGGTGCTCAAGTACCGGGTCTTACGACGTGGATTAATAAAGGCAAGAATTATGCGTCTACTATCCCTTCTCCGCCGTTTTACTCTGCCCCGGCGGGTGGCGAGAAAAGCATTCAGGTCCGAGCGCAAAATAAGGCAAAGGACGTCCGCGCAAAGATGGCATCCCGAGCGGCTATCAGTGGCAGGTGATGGCAAAAGTGAGCATCAGCTTCCCTCCGGTCGTGGAGGAAGTCGTGCGCAAAGCGTGCTGGATTGTCGGCACCAATGTGCTTTCTCCGATTGCCCTCTCCGATCAAGCCCTTATTGACACCTCCAAAGACCAGGGCGGCGTGGATCGCGGCTTTCGTTTTCTCAAAGACCCGCTCTTTCTGGCGTCATCCGTCTTTGTCAAAAAGCCGGAGCGCATTATGGCCCTCAGCTTCATCATGGTCCTTTGCCTCCTGGTGTACCGCCTGGCTGAATTCCGGTTACGCTGCCGGTTAGTCGAGACCGAGCAAACCATTCCTGTTCAAGTGCAGAAACCGACCACGCGTCCCACCATGCGGTGGGTCTTTCAATGTTTTGAGGGTGTTGAGTTGCTTCATGTCCAGACAGCTACCACTTCACTTGCCCGGTATTACGTTTGCTGCCGGTTCATCGGCTCATTTTACAGCTCTTAGGAACCATCCTACGAAAAATTCTATAATCTCTCAGGTTGAAACTGCGGAATGTGGGTTACGCCGTAAGAACGGTTCACATTAGCTGGGATGGCAAGATTAAGACCCGACCCTGTAAAGGTGTGCATTGGCGTAAAGCTGTGAACAAGTGGCGTGTAGTCCTAACTATAAACAACAAGCGTATGGAGTTAGGACTCTTTATAGATGAAGTAGAAGCAGTTAAAGCTTACGATATGGCTGCTCTCAAATACCATAAAGAGTTTGCAAAGTTGCATTTTTCCATTAGCTGCCAGGCCACATTCAAAGTACCAGCCAATATACGCGTTTCCGTTGCGAGATTAACCGGAAAGAATTTTTGATTGACGTTTTATTCGTACCGCCTCCCAGGCCATTACCATTCCGGTAAGGAGTAGCCTGGTGCGTACGTCGTTTCGTAGGATATTGCCTGAGACGGCTTCAGAGGCCGTTACAAGCACTGTTTAATGGTCGTTCTATGGATAACAAAAAAGAGCCCGAAAGCTCAATTTTGTCCAATTGCCGATTATTGCTTATGCCTTTAGCAACGGCTTCATAATCCATTCTACCAGAAAGGACTTTTTACATGTTACTTGAAAAAGATATCGCACGCCGCAAACGAGCCATCATTTACTGCCGGGTCAGTACGGACAAGCAGGAACACGACGGGGCGAGCCTGGATTATCAAGAAGAAAAGTGTACCCAGTACGCTAAGCTCAATGACATAGAAGTCATCGTCGTACTCAGGGAAGCCAGAAGCGGCTTCATCCATTACAGTTTACGCGAAAAACTGACGCTTGCCCGGCAGCTCGTCCGTGATGGCGTCGCGGACATGATAATCGTCTTTGACCTGCGGCGTTTTTCTCGCAACTTCGTCCACTCGGCGATGATCTTTGAGGAGATTGAGAGCGCCGGGGCGGAAATCGTCAGCGTCAGTGAACATATCGACAATACTCTGACCGGCAAGCTTATCCGTTCCATCCTGGCATGGAGCGCCGAGTCCGAACGGCACAAGATTGTCGAGTACGCCAATCGGCGCTGGCAGACACGGGTTGAAATGGGTTTGCCGGTGGGGACGGGACGAACGCCGTATGGCTGGAACTGGGCGGACAAAGACAAGACCAGTTACGAGATTAACCCGGAGCAGGCCGCCGTTCGGGTGTCCATCTTTCATATGTTCGTGGAGCTGGATATGAGCCTGCGGGCGATCATGCACAGGCTCGCTGAAGACCGCGTTCTCACTCCGACCTACGCCAAAAAGTTTCAGGGTCAGCCGCCAGAAGACGAAGAGGTTAAACTTGAGTATTGTCTCTGGCGCTACACGACGGTTAGAGAAATACTGATGGATCTGGAAAACATCGGCGTACTGGTGGTATGTAAGATGAAACAGAAAATCGGACCGGACGGCAAACGCCGATCAGAAACGCATCCAGGCCGGAGGGAAGTCCCTGGAGGCATCCCGATGATTATTAACCCCGGTATTTATGCTCGTGCACAGGAGAAGCTGAAAACGAACAAAGCCGATAAAAGCCACCTGCCGCTCAATAAAGAGGATTATTTACTGAGAGGCCATATTTTCTGCGCCACCTGCGGCTATTCCATGAAGCCGCGAACCCAGAAAAAGGGGCGGCTGACACAGGACGGCACGTCCAAAGACTATCCGTTCTACCGTTGTACCAATATGCAGAACAAGTATGATATGTGTCCATCCCTGACTAATATCCGCACCAGTCCCCTCGATGAGATCGTCTGGCAGGAGTGCTGCGTCCTGTTCAAACGCATTGACACCTTACAGGCGGCGTTGAAGCAGGAAATGGAAGCCGCCATTAACGCCCTGCTCGAGGATACGACCGGGCAGGAGCAGTTATATCAGATCGAGGCGACGATTGCCCTCGCTCAGGCCGAGCGGGAAAAGTACGCTCCCCGCAGCTATATGCATAACCTTCTTTCGGGGGATATTACCAGGCAGCAAGAGCAGTTGATCCGCTTTCAGGAAGAAATCGGCTCAGGCGCTACCGAAACGGCGGTTAGTGCCTGTCAGCAGCGTATCATGGACTTCCTGGAATTTCTGAACGTGATGCACGGACGCTATGAACACGCTACTTTCCAAGAAAAGCGCAACGCCATTGAGGTCCTGGGTGTGCGGGTAGAAGTACGGCCGCCGACTGATACCTACGGGCTCATCGAAGACGTGTCGACTACAGGGGATGAACAGGAGTGGTTCAGCGCCAGAGAAGCCGGTATACTGCTGGGCGTTCATCCCAGAACCGTCCGTTTTTACCAGAAAAACGGCACCATCACGAACTACAAAATGGAACCGTATCTGCTGATTCACCGGGACGAGCTGATAAAACTCCGGCAGAGGGGCTTCTTGCAGCGTAATACGGACGAGATCGTGCGGGCACGGGTGGCAATCAGCTATTCCCCCAGATTTACCATCCGTGATAACGGCGGAAATAATCTCACAGCTGTTCCGGTATCCTTGCAGACACGGAGGTACATATAGGTCTCCGCCTGTTGAACTCCGGGCACTTTATAGAGTTTCTCGGTAAGAAAGTGCAGCAAATGATCATTGTCGCGGCACACAACCTCGGCAAGCATATCGAAGCTGCCGGTACAGAGAATGAGATAAATCACTTCATCGAATTCCGAGATGGCTTGCGCTGCTTCCAAAAGATATTCACCGGAGACACGAATTCCAATCATGCTTGCCAGTGAGAAACCAAGTTTAATCGGGTTGGTCACGGCAACAATTTGCATGACCTGCGTATTGATCAAATTCGCAACACGTTGACGTACACTTGCCTCAGAAATCCCCAGGTCCGCGGCTATTTTTGTGAAGGGCCTGCGCCCATCCTGCTGTAGTGCTTCGATGATGTGCTGATCAATTTCATCTATCATATTTTTGTTGTGATTCGTATGCTGTTCCATGTACGCTTATAGTATCATGTTGTAGCGCTATGTGCAATGGATTGAAGGGCTGTTGGGGGCATATAGTATGATAGACCTTGAAAATTGTTGCCTGAAAGGATATGCCACATGGCAAGTTATCGCACCGGTTTTGTTTTTGATGAGCGTTACCTGGGCCACGATGCCGGTTTTGAGGCCACGGTAATGATGCGTGATGGTTCGTTTACGCTCTCGCCTGAGCCACATCCCTCTGCTCTGTATATTACGCGGCGCATCAAGGAATTTCTAGATGGTGCGGGCCTGACGGCACGCATGCAGCCAATTGAGGCGCGTGCTGCCACAGCAGATGAACTGGCGGTTTATCATACTCATACGTATATTGAGGGTGTACGCGCACTCACCGATGGTGGACTTCAAAAGGGAGATTGGGGAGAAGTCGAATTTGATACGCCACTCAGTGCAGGCTCATTTGAGGCTGCGTTGTTCGCTGCTGGTGGAGCGATAAACGCTGTGGATGCTGTGCTACGTGGAGCGGTACATAATGCCTATGCGTTGCTGCGTCCCCCTGGACATCACGCCATGAGCAATCGAGCGATGGGTTTCTGTATTTTTAACAATGCCGTCGTTGCCGCGCACTATGCACGTCGCATGTATGGTCTGGAGCGTATTCTCATTGTTGACTGGGATGTGCATCACGGCAACGGGACGCAAGACGCATTTTACAGCGATCCAGGGGTGTTGTTTGTGTCTTTGCATCAACATAACTGGTATCCCAGATTATCAGGCGAATTGGAGCAAGTTGGTAGTGGCAATGGTACTGGCTATACCATCAACATTCCTTTGCCTCCCGGTACCGGCGATAGAGGATATTGGGCAGCCTTTGAGCAACTGGTGATACCGATTGGCTTGCACTATAAGCCCCAATTGATACTCATCTCTGCTGGGCAGGACGCGAGTTGGCTGGACCCACTCGCGCAACAAATGATGTCAATGGATGGTTTTCGCCAAATTTCTACTGGCATGTGTGATCTCGCGGAAGAAATATGCGAAGGTAAGATTGTGTTGTTGCAAGAGGGGGGTTACAGCGCGGCTTACGTGCCATATTGCACCGCTGCCGTTCTCGAACCTGTACTCGGAACAGACCTGGGCATAGTTGACCTTTACGCCGGATCATCAGAACTGGAGCGTAGCCAGACAATTTTTTCACAGGAGACACAGGATGCGCTGACAGCAGCGAGGATGTGGTACCGGAACTGGTGGAAACTGTGAATATTATAGATATTCCAAATGTGAGGTTGACCCGCTTGTAAAGATGGTTTGTCTGGCCTCTCTGTGTGTCTGGAAGCAGCTGCGTTCCACACAACCCCCTGATGGATTGAACGGTCGCTGATGGTCAACTCACGAGCCGGATTGCCTCACGCTTAAACTCCCGCATGTGCGTCTTTTGCACTTTTGCCATGATCTTAATCTCCCTCTGGAACAGTATATCCTAAGCTTTTACCATTCCACAAAAGTGGGGGAACTTCAGAATCACACCCGCCAAAAACGCATCGGACGGTGCATCCCGCACGCGACTGAAACCGTTGCCTGGGCTCCTTTGTCTGTACATACCTTGACACGTATATGCTCTAGGGGGTATACTAAGGGAGTGGAATCTGTGTTCGAAATCATTGCGGAGCCGAACCGCCGTGCGATATTGGGCCTCCTGGTCTCGTCACCACAGTCGGTTGGAGAGATCGCACGTCAGCTTCGTATGCCGCAGCCGACCGTGTCAAAGCACCTGCGAGTGCTGCGCGAGGCCGGTTTCGTGGAATTCACGGTGGACGCACAGCGCCGTCTCTACCGGCTGAAACCAGAACCACTTCAGGAGGTGGATGCCTGGCTGGCTCCATTCCGTCGGTTCTGGTCTGCTCACGTAGATGCTCTCGAACGCCACCTCGACCACATGGATCAATCAACACCAACGAAAAGGAAGACCAGGAGAAGACGATGACCGATCGCGAGCAGTATACACCGGGTCCGGCCAGCGGGGCGCAGGTACGAAAGGACGGAGAGAGGTGGACGCTCATTCTCGTCAGAGAACTGCGCCACTCGCCGGAAAAAGTCTGGCAGGCGCTTACCGACCCGGCGCATCTGCGCGAGTGGGCACCCTTTGAAGCCGATGGGAGCCTGGGTACGGTTGGAACCACGGTGCAGCTCACCACGGTGGGAGCGCCCACGCCGCAGGTTTCCGAAACAAGAGTGACGCGAGCCGACGCTCCCAGGGTGCTTGAGTACAACTGGGGTGGCAACGATATCCGGTGGGAACTCGAAGCTTTTGGTGGCGGCACGCGCCTGACGCTGTGGCACGACATCGATCGCCGCTTCATCTCAATGGGTGCTGCCGGGTGGCACATTTGTTTCGATGTCCTGGATCATCTTCTCAGCGAAACTCCCATCGGCCGCATCGTTGCTGGTGAGGCGATGAAGTTCGGTTGGCCTCGGCTCAATTCGGAGTACGCCCAGCAATTCGGTATCAAAGTTCCGGGCTGGTCACCCAAAGTTGCCCAATCCTGAGGCTGCCTGCCATTGTGTTGTCCAGTGCTGCTAGCTGCCTGTGGAAATCATTCCGGCGAAGCCGAACACCTTTCCGGGATCGGCCTGAAACTGTTCGGCTTCATCCCGGAATCGCGTTCATCTTGCCCCGGATTCCCCAATGCTGGACAGATATTGCGAAGTCAACTATATTGGGTGGAGGCGGAGAGCCTGATCTTCTGGATTAGCTGTCGCCCCGTGGGGATACTTCGGGTACTTCAGCGACCCGGACAGCTATCTCTGGAAGGTCGCGTCCGCTTCATAAATGGAGTCAGTTCGGGATCAAGAAACCGTCATTGGATCTTGGCCTGCCAGCCCTGCCAGCCCTGGCAGCCCTGCCAGCCCTGCCAGCGGTGTACCTTCTCCCGAACTCAAGTCCTTTGCGAAAAGGTGAGTCGCCCCCGAGAGCAAAAGAGAAGAAGTTTTGCCAATTCTTCTGTGTTATACTGCTCCTTTGTCAGCCAGGAGCGCAGACGCAAAGGGCCTGAACAAAGGCGCTCCGATAGCGGAAGCCAGGGAAAGCCTGGTGAAAAGATCCGGAGGGAACATATATCAGCATGGTTCAAGAATATATCGAGATTCGTGGCGCCCGCGAGAACAACCTCAAGGATGTTTCGCTGAGACTGCCCAAACGCAAAATCACCATTTTTACCGGCGTGTCTGGTTCGGGGAAGTCATCGGTGGTATTTGATACCATAGCAAACGAAGCACAACGGCTGTTGTTCGAGAATTTTAGCATGTTCATTCGCAACTTCCTGCCACGCTATCCTCAACCAGACGCCGATGCGATTGAGAACCTGAGCATGGCGGTGATTGTTGATCAGAAACGTCTGGGTGGGGGATCGCAATCGACGGTGGGCACGGTTACTGACATCGCGTCTGTGTTGCGCCTGCTCTTTTCGCGGATCGGTAAACCCTACGTGGGCTCTGCGAATGCGTTTTCCTTCAACGATCCCCAGGGCATGTGTCTGGAGTGTAATGGGCTTGGCCGCAAGATCGGCGTTGACCTGGAGGCGCTGATTGATACAACAAAATCGCTGAACGAGGGAGCGGTCATCGCCCCAGGACTGGCCGGCTGGGAAAGCGAGCTTTATGCGCGTTCTGGCTTCTTCGACAGCGACAAGAAGATAGCCGATTATACACCAGACCCACGATATGCGCAACGAGATAACAGCAAGCGAGCAGCAAAGAGCCCATGAGAGACAAAAGGATAAAGTACTGGTAAAAAAGACAAAAATGTGTCTCCTTAGAAGGATGATAAACAGATATTGTCCAATAAGGAGGACACACAGCCAGTATGATACATCCTTCCGTGAAAGTCCAGATTGCCCCAGAGTCTGTTCCCACCACGCCCTCATGGTTTGGCGAGGTGGCCGTTGTTGCCCATGTATTCGCTCAGTTTGGCATGCTCGATGCGATCCAGCAACGGGTACGGTTTGCCCGCGCTCGGTTTGGTCACTACGACACGATTGACTTTCTCATCGTACTCATTGGATATGCGGTGAGTGGGGAACCGACCTTGAAAGCCTTTTATGAGCGTCTTTGGCCTTTTGCTCCCACCTTTATGGCCCTCTTTGGCCGCAACGCTCTTCCCTGTCATTCCACGCTCAGTCGTTTTCTCGCGGCTCTTGATCAGCCAAGTATCGAAGCCCTCCGGCTTTTCTTTCAAGAGGATCTTGTCGCCAGAACCCCGTTTGGCTCTCCACCTGGCGGCGTCTTCGATCGGATGGGACAGCACTGGTTCCTGGTCGATATCGATGGCACCAAACAGGCAGCACGACAGCGGGCCCTTCCCCAGACCCCAGACCTTCCTGCTCCTCATCGCCGTTTTGATCGCGTCTGCGCCAGGGGCTATTTTGGGCGCAAACGAGGACAAGTGGGACGAACCAGGACGACGGTGTTGCAACCGTACACCCATCAATGCCCACGGTATGCGCAACGAGATGAAGCAAGCAGACAAAGAAGAGCAATCTCTGAGAAAGAAGGGCAAAGAGACAAGATAGATAGATATCAATATGAAAGTGTGGCCAGGTAGGGCGTGATCGGAGAGCTTCGTATTGAAGAGAGAGGATGAGCGTTTACGCAGTTTCGGGGAGAGCAAATCCGTAGACGTGGGTAAAAGTTTCGGGAAGGCCGTGGATCGTGACGGTCAGGGGTCGAGCAGTGACTGGGCGAGCGTTGCGAGCCACCCGCTGATCCCATGACAAGTGCCAATGAGCACGCATCGCTCGGGTCATCACTGGTGCAGTGATCGCATCAGTCTGCTGTTCCATTGGTGGAGCTCCCATTGTCATCACCACTGTTTCGGATCGCACTCTTTTCAGCCAGGTGCGCCGGATGTGGCAACGCGGCCAGTTTCCCCAAAGCACTGGGCAACAAACGGTGGACTCAGGTAAGGCGAGAACCGATGCAGAAGGAAGCGCCTGGTTGGAAGAGATCGGCCAGAACACGGCGCTCACCCGTCGTGGCTTTTTCGTCTCCATGCTTTCCAGGCAGGAGACACGCAGTTGACAAGAGCGACCATCGCCGATGCGGGCTGCATACAACAAACGAGAGGAGCCATCGCGCTCGGCCCGTCGCTCTTGTGGATAGAGAGGATGATTAGCGGGACAGCGCAAATTGCCATCCGGTTGGAGCGGAAAAGCAGTTCCTGGAAAGCTACCAGTAAACGACCTCTGTGCCCATTGAGGAGGACCATACTGCAGGACTGGTGCAGGCTCGCTGACTGGTACAGGTGATGCAGGCTCGGTTGCAAAAGCAGGAGCGAACTCGGTGGTCCGCATGGCAACAGGAGAAAAATGCTGTCCGATTTCCAAGCGGAGATTCCAGACCCATTGGCTGAGGATCTGCCAGAATTCCTGCCCACAAGGGGTATGCGAACACCAGCGATCGGGATCTTGCTCGATATCTTCATCGGCCAGAACCGTTTCAAAGGACCCGCGATGCAGATATAAATCCAGCACATCTTTGGCAGAAAAAGCCGGAGCAGCCAGTCTGGTGACGAACAATTCGTAGGTGATGCCATCGCGCTTTTTCCCGATAGAGGCGCTCGTGGAGGTGGCGGGATGACGAGCGACGATCAGCCGAACGTGCGGTCCTCCCGCCATGAGGGGGATGTCTGGGCAATCGTACAGGGTACGCAAAGCGCCACTTTCTGGATGCGTGCAAACTTCAACGGGAGGACGCGCCAGAACCGCCTGGACCTCTGCCAGATCCAGGAGAGCATAGTCACGACAGCGCCCGATGAGTCCTAAATCTGCGTCCAGGATATCTGTGAGCACGGTGGCGTTGCCATACAACCCATCCAGCCGCACCAGCATGTGGGAGGGGAGAAGCTTGTGCGTGATCGCATAGCTGGTGATGACCTGGATCGCTCGCTTCAATTCTTCTCGGTAATCACCATTGCCAGCTCCCCCGAAGGTACCCAGGAATTGATGCGTATGGGCTTGCAGAAGCGTGGTGCGGGTGCGCACGACTTCCCCCCTCTTGCGTCCCTTGTACCCTGGTGCCGCAACCTGATCGAAACGTCGATGGGGTGCGGGAAGCGATGGGAGTTGGGGGAGCGCACGTTGGCGAGCAGCCTGCCTGGTCCCATCGACATCCACTACCACATACTGTTGGTCAAAACGATCCCACAAGCCTCCAACAGTGGTCAATGAGGTTCGTGCCACCAGATCTTCTTGAAACTGCGTGCGCAATGCCTCTACCGTTGTCTGATCAAGGGCGGAGAGAAAACGCGAGAGGGTCGAATGATCCGGCAAACGATCGCGGCCAAAGAGTGCCATGAAGATGTCTGCAAAAGGGGAAAGGCGCTCATAAAAGGCATGGAAAGTACGTTCACCGCTGAGAGCGTAGCCCAAAAGCACGACCACGAAATCAATCGTGTCGTACGTGCCGAAACGTGCGCGGGCAAATTGCACCTGGGTCTGGATGGTTTTCAGCATACCAACATGTGCCAGGATTTGAGCGAAAGCTGCCACTTCTCCCATCCAGAACGGGAGGGAGCGGATTCTGCTGTGATCTGGATAGTGACTGAAGAATGCGTCATACTGGTTGTGTGTCCTCCTTTTTGAGAAACAGATATCTGAACCTCTTTCTTTACAAGGAGACACATTTCTTTGGTTTTATCCAGTTTTCCTCTCTTCTTGCTCAGTTATGCAACCTCGTTGCGCATACCGTGGGAGAAGCCATTGATTGGCACAGGGCCTGTGAGCAGGTGAACGATCCCCGCAGAAAGCAAGGGAAACGCTTCAGCATCACCGCCATTGTGTTGTTAGCACTGGCGGCGATCCTTTCCAATCATGTTTCAGAATTGGCCATAGCCGAGTGGGGAGCCGGACAAAGTACAGAGGTAAAACAAACAGTAGGATTTGCAAACGGGGTGACGCCCCATCAAAGCACGATCCACCGACTTTTTCGGAAATTGAGCGCAGAAGAGCTAGCAGCCGCCTTCCGTCGTATTTTGCTGCACATCTTTCCCAAAGAGGAGGAGCCACGAGGAACACGTGCGGTGGCGATTGATGGCAAAGCGCAAAGAGGGCGGTTGAAGTTTGAAGAGGAGCATGGGTATGCGGTGCATGCCGTCAGTGTGGTTGATCATCAGATGGGTATCGTGCTGACGCAAGGGCATGTGGAGAAAACAGACGTGGCACCCAGGGAGACACCACCAGACGTCGCAACGGCGAGCAAGCTGACTGCAACACAAGAGCAACAGGAAGCAAAGAAACAGAAGAGTGAACTCGCGGCGGCCTCGCGCCTCATCCAACATTGAAATCCGCCGCCGCTTTCAATTGAAAGGCGTCTGGCATGAGGCGGTCCGCTATGGCGTGACGAGTCTGCCTGCGACGATCGCCATCCCGGAGCGTTTGCTCAAACTGAAACGAGGGCATTGGACCATTGAAAACTCCTTACATTACGTGAAAGATGTGACGATGGGTGAAGACAGAAGCACGGTTCATTACGACAATGGCCCCAAAGTTATGGCCGCCTTACGCAATACCGCTGTCAGTTTGCTCCGGCACGCTGGCTTTTCCACCATTGCCGCTCGCATGCGCTACAACAGCACGCATCCTCAAGCGGCTTTAGCGATTTTGTCTCTTTCTTAGAACGCATAAGCCCTAAGCGTTCAAGCTTCAAGCGTTCAAACTTGCATCAAGTGGTTAACTATGATACGCTACATGTCGCATATCAGGGAATGGAATATAGAAATAACCAGGTGAATATTCATGCCAATCGTCAGTGTAATACAGGTAGGAAAATCGTTCGGGGCCGAGCGCATCTTTGAAGGAGTGAGCTTTCAGATTGATGAATATGATCGCATCGGGCTTGTTGGCCCCAATGGCGCGGGAAAATCTACTTTATTGAACATCGTAGCGGGACGAGAAGCGCCGGACGAAGGAACGGTTGCTATCGCTCGCCATACACGCATCGGCTATCTCACGCAAGTCGTGGATTTTACAGCAGAAAACACCTTACGCGAAGAGATGCTGACCGTCTTTTCAGCAGTGCGTTCCTGGGAGCAGGAACTCAATGAACTTGCGCTTGCCCTCGCATCTATAGATGAGGATGTTGATATGACCTTGCACGAGGAACTATTGCAGCGTTATGCAGATCTTCAGGCACGTTTTGAGCATGCAAGCGGCTATACCTATGAATATAAAGTAGACCAGGTGCTGGATGGTTTAGGTTTTACGCACGAGCAACAGGTGTCGCCAGTCATGAATTTGAGCGGCGGCCAACAAACTCGTGCCGCGCTTGGCAAACTACTGTTGCAAGAGCCAGACCTTTTGTTGATGGATGAGCCGACAAACCATCTTGACCTCGTTTCTCTCGAATGGTTGGAAACCTATCTTGCAGGCTGGAAAGGTGCAATGGTTGTTGTTGCGCATGACCGCTACTTTCTGGATAAAGTAGTTTCGCGGACGATCGAAATGGCCTTTGGGCGCATCGAAGAATACCCTGGCAACTACACGCGCTATCTCCAATTACGCGAGGAGCGCATGGAGCGCCGTATGCGTGAATATGAGGCACAGCAGGCGCATATCGCCCATACCGAAGAGTTCATTCGCCGTTATAAAGCGGGACAACGTAGTAAAGAGGCGCGTGGACGACAAAAATTGCTCAACCGCCTTGAGCGTGTCGAGCGTCCGCAAGACTTCCCGGAGATGCACTTTGAATTTACCCCTGCTGTTGAAAGCGGCCTTGTTGTCATTTCTACACATAAACTTGCCGTGGGCTATCCTGCTCAACCATCGTTGACGACAGAAACAACAACGCTTGTGCGTGTTGCCGACCTCGAATTGCTGCGTGGAGACTGTGTTGGACTAATCGGGCCAAATGGTGCGGGCAAAACAACGCTGCTGCGTACAATTATCGGTGAGCTTCGCCCCGTTGATGGTTATGCGCAGCTCGGACATAACGTGCGTATTGGGTACTATTCACAGACGCATAGCGGTTTGAATACTGAGCGTGCTATCATTGATGAGATTCGCCAGGTCAGCGTGTTGAGCGAAGAGGGCGCTCGCACATTCCTGGGCCGGTTCCTCTTTTCGGGCGATGATGTCTTCAAACCCATTGGCACATTAAGCGGCGGTGAACGTAGCCGTGTTGCGCTGGCGAAACTCACTCTGCAAGGCTCAAATCTGCTTATTTTAGACGAGCCGACCAACCATCTTGACCTGCAATCGCGCCAGTTCCTGGAAGAGGTGCTGGGTGAATTCGGCGGCACATTGCTGTTCGTTTCACACGACCGCTACTTTATTGATAGTCTGGCGACGAAAGTCTGGGCTATTGAAGATGGCGTACTCATCCCTTACATGGGCAACTACACCGAGTATCGCACTCGTAAACGACCGATTGTGCTGGATATACCCGACAGCCCACTGGGTACGAGTAATGGGAATGGCAAAAGCAGTGCTACTCCAATAAAACCTGCTTCTACCCCTGCCGTTCAGCCCGCAAAATCAACCAGGAAAAAGGGCGGGAAAGTGAAGATACGCACTGTCGAGGATGTGGAGCGTGACGTAGAGAAGGCCGAGGCCCAGGTGAATGCTATCGAGGACGCGCTGGCTGAAGCTGGTCTACAGGCAGATGCCGAACAATTGACAAAACTCACTGCTGAGTATGAGCAGGCCAAAGAGCGTGTAGATATGCTTCTTGCGGAGTGGGAACGGCTGGCGGAATCTACCGATTAGTCGTTTCTACTCACCCTCTTCGCTTTTTTCTTCCTGCGTACACCCAGGACAAGACCGCCAATCAGTCCAAAAAATGCCAGCACAAGCGGCACCGCTGCTGCTGCTGCAAGCCACGCCCCCACGAAGAGATAAGGTATTAACAGCGACTGCTGAGCGCGAAGTGACAGCGTAATCCGCGTCAAGCCAAATTTATACACACCACCGAGTAAGGCTGCTGGAATGATACTGAAAAAGAGTGTCAAAATAAAACTGACAAAGCCATAAAGGTACGCACCTCGTGCAGCATAAACACAGAGCAATGCAAGACCAAGACCTTCCAGCGCGAAAGCCACGCCAAGTGGTAGACCGGGTCGGAAAACTGGTAAAATCGCGCCTACGATGCCCAGAATCAGTCCCAATAGTTGCAGCCCAGCGCCGATAAAGAACGTGGCTGTATTTTTGTTATTCTGCACAGAGGGAGCGTTGTTTTTCCCTTTTGCCATTGTCTGCATTGCCGCCATCTGACCCGTAATTCGTGTTTTGATGGCATAGGTTTCAGGATTATTTGGGTCAAGTTCAAGAGAGTGTTCAACTGCCTGTAATGCCTCTTGATACTGGCCCATGTTCGTCAATAACGCCGCCTGCATACTCCACACGAGAGCATTGTTGGGTTCGAGTTGGAGTACCTCTTGCACCGCTGACATCGCTTCTCGGAAGCGCCCTACCGTGCCGAGAAGTTGCCCTTTGAGTATAAGTGCATTGGTATTGTCAGGGTCTAACTGAAGAATTTGTTCTACTACATGAAATGCCTCACCTGAATTTTGCATCGAAATCAGATGGCGAGCCTGTCGCAGCAGCATCGCACATTGTTGCTGACGCTGCTGCTCGGCAGCCGAAAGCGAGAGTTGACCTGATGTAGTGGGTGACATTTGCGCCGTGACCGTAGCGGTTGCCGTTTGAAATGCAGGCGGTGGCATTACTGTTCCTGGAATAGTAGGCCGTATACCGGTACCGGGGTCATCAGGCGTGCTGCCGAAGAGGCTGCTGGATGTGGGGGATTGTGGTGGAGTGACAGGCATATCTCCAACCAACATAAGGGGCGTTTGCTCTTGACCAAAAAGTTGGGGCCGCTGTTGCTCGCCAAGTGTATCCCACAGGAATGCATGTAAACGTTGCAGCGTAATTTGTTTTGTTATGGGATCAGCTGCCGGACCACTCAGACCAACAATGGTGCGATAGGTTAACAACCCCAGGTTCTTTTCACCTACCTCCGCGCCATATTCGTTGCCACGGCACGAGCAAAGAAACAAACGATTGTCTGTTTGTTGCAGTGCATTCAGAAGAGAAGAGCCAAGCAGGGGTTTGGAATCAAAATGTGAAGACCGTAGGCGACCCCATGCAGCGCCTGTTTGAAAGCAGTCAAGAATACATACAACATGAGAGGCACGACTATTTGCCATTGCTTGACGGGCCAACGAAAACAGGTGAAGGCCAGTAGCAGGTTGCCGGTATTGCGTATTTGCCAGCGCAAGATAGCCTTCTCCATTTGTTTCGTCCAGGAAGGCATGGCCGGCGAAATAGATGAAGACTGTATCTCCTGGCCTGGCTATGTTCACGCACATCTGTGTGATTAGCGTTTCTACTAAGTCGCGGGTGGCGAGTGATCCCTGGATATGCTGCACGTCAGCAGGAGACCAGTTGCCCCCTTTCGTATTGACCAGCCATTGTGCGATAGCCCGTGCATCCATTTCGGCAAACTGAAGCGGTTGAAAGGCGGCGTCCGCGTAGGAATTGACACCGATAATCAGCCCCAGACGCCTGCCCATACAGTTATTCTCCTTCAATCAAACACTCAAAAGGTATGCATAGCGATGCTATTGTACGATACTCAGGGGCTATTGTGGCAAGAAACTGGGCCTAAACAAGTACTTTTGGAGGGTTGGACTTTATGATATACTGCAAAAAAATCTTTCACCCATTCTTTTGATGAGGAGAACCTGTTCAATGCCGCGCATTATCGGGCTAACTGGCAATATCGCTTGTGGTAAAACTTCTATCGGGCATATGCTACTGGCATTGGGGGCTGAACGCTATATTGATGCGGATGCCGTTGTGCATACTCTTTACGAGGGCGGACAGCCTATCGCCGTGCAGGTGGCTGAAGAGTTTGGCCCAGGTGTAATTGCGGCAGATGGCAGTGTGAACCGTCAGGCGCTAGGGGCAATTGTCTTTCACGATGCAGCAGCAATGCGTCGTCTGGAAGCGATTGTGCATCCCGCCGTTGGTACCGCACTGGCAAAAGAACTGGCTCTTGTGAGCGAAACTGGCATAGCGGTCCTGGATGCCGTCAAATTGCTGGAAGGAAGTTCAGGGGCGTTTTGCCAGAGCAAATGGATGGTCATTTGCTCTGAAGAGCAAGAATTGATGCGTTTAATGACTCGCAATGCCTTGAGTGAAGAGGAAGCATGGACACGTATCCGCGTGCAACCCTCAGTCGAAAAACGCTTACCTTTCGTTGATGAAGTCATTGATAATAGCGGTACGCTGGAAGAAACGCGCTCTCAAGTAGTAGCTGCATTTGCACGCTTCTGTAAAAGATTTCCAGCATAAATTTTCTCAAATTTGTGAATTATTATAAGCATGCAGCCAGATAAAAGTCAATTTTACTTCCACTATTTCGTTATTTCTGTTCTAACTTCAGGAAGTCTCTCTGAGCTATTGACATTGCTATAAATGGTGCGTATAATCACCTCAACCATAAATACTTCTCGTCATGACAGGGTTTTCATCTTTATGGAAATGTCTGCAGAGGCGTTTGTATTTGCAATACGTTGATTTGTTGGGGCGTACCCGATTTCATCATTGAAAATGGTGAGATTTGACAGATATGTAACGTATGTATCGTATAAGAGGGATGTTAGCTCAACTGGGCCGAAGCCTGGATTGTGGTTTCTCTCGGAAAAACGATAGGTTTATTTGTATTGTTGAAGGAGGCTGGCTAGGTTATGAAGAGAAACTGGTCACGTATTTTTGTGCTGGTGCTGGGAATACCCTTGTTGTTGATGGTGCTTGCTGCCTGTGGCGCAGGCACTTCTACCAGCAGTAGCAACACACCAACCGCAGGTTCTACCATTATCAAGATTGCTACCGAACTGCCGGTATCCGGCAAGGATCAGAGCAGTGGCAAACCTACCGAGAACGGCGCCCACCTGGCAGTAGATCAGGCCAACGCCAATCACACCATTCCTGGCTATACACTGGTCTTTGACCCCAAAGACGATGTTGGCCCTAGTGGCACGAATGATCCGGTTGTTGGCGCAGCGAACGTGAGGTCTTTGATTGGTGATGCGCTGGTTGCCGGCATCGTTGGCCCATTTAACAGTGCCGTAGCGAAGTCGGAAATGCCGATTACCAACCTGGCTCCTCTTGCCCAGATTAGCCCGGCCAACACGAATACCTGCCTCACTCAGACAGGGGCGGCTGCTGGCTGTAGTGGTGCCAACAACCTGGTACCGACCTTGCGACCTTCAGGTAAAGTCACCTATTTCCGTATTGCCACTACGGACAGTCACCAGGGACCCGCCGGGGCGGATTACCTCTACAAGACATTGGGGTATCACAAGGTGTACATCATTGACGATACCACGACATACGGGGTTGGTATAGCCGATGCCTTCAGCCAGGAGTGGACCACAGATGGTGGTTCAATGCTGGGACGGAGTAGTGAACCCCCTACAACTACTTCCTACGTATCCTTACTCACTCAGATTGCTTCGAAGAAACCTGATGTGATCTACTTTGGTGGCCTTGACTCGACTGGTGGTATCTTGATCCGCCAACAGATGGAGCAAGTTCCTGGATTGCAAAGTCTCCCATTTGCCGGTGGTGATGGTCTAGTAACAAGCACCTTCTCCAAGACCATTGGAACCAGTGGCGGCGGCCCTATCTTTGGTACTGTTGCAACCACTGATGTGGCTTCGGCTCCTGGCTCGAAAGCCTTCCTTGCCCAATATGACTCAACCTATGGTGTCGCTAACCTTGGAGCATACAGTGCTGCAGGCTATGACTGTGCCAATATCCTGATCCAGGCGATCAAGGCGGCACTGGCTGGCGGCGCTAAAAATCCCTCCAGCTCGAGTGACGCTGCTGGTGCCAAGCTTTTCCGCCAGGCGGTGATTAACGCGATCCAGGGCATTTCCTTTAATGGGGTTCTGGGACCGCAATCCTTCGATGCGAATGGAGATACCACCAACAGGGTTATCACAGTCTATAAGGTTGGTCCTAATCCACCAAACGTGCCTTTCAGCACCCCTGGTTGGAATCCAGTAGCGGCGGTGAAGGTATCGTGATCTTCTTGACGGTGTAGCCTGGGTGGAAGTGAACTGAATAATCGCGACATCTAGCTCGTAGATCAGGCGGGGGGATAGTCGGCATACGTGTGCTGTGAGACTACCCCCCTGCTTGTTATTTGATATCGTAGTGTCGCACATCTCTTGAATATTTTTAGGAAGGAGGGGAGGCGATAAGCTATGACCCTATTCTTGCAGGAACTCATCGTGGGGCTTACCACTGGAGCAATTTACTCTCTTATTGCTCTGGGATATACAATGGTCTATGGTATCATCGAGCTGATTAACTTTGCGCACGGTGATATCTTCATGATTGGCACCTTTGTTGCGATAACTATTCTTGGACTCCTGGGGATTACTTCTACATCGCACCCTGCAGGCTTCGCTCTTGTAGCTATACTGGTTGTTACCTGTCTGGGTTCAATGCTGATATGTGCCGCGCTCGGCGTGGTAATTGAACGTGTAGCATATCGTCCCCTGCGGAATGCTCCGCGTCTCGCCCCGCTGATCTCTGCTATTGGTGTCTCGTTGATTCTAGAAAATGTTGGATCACTCTGGAAGGGTGTCTCCTACGTCTCCTTTCCACAGATTTTCCCCCAGAATACCTATTATCTGATTAACAATGCTAGTGGTCAGGTGAGTATTAACAGTGTCAATATACTCGTGCTTGTCATTGCGCTCGTGCTGATGGTTAGCCTTCAGTGGATGGTTAGCAGCACACGTACAGGGCGTGCAATGCGTGCAGTGGCCCAGGACCGTGAAGCGGCCGCACTCATGGGTGTGAACGTTGACCGTATTATTGCGATCACCTTTTTCATAGGTGCAGCACTGGCTGGAGCAGCCGGATTCATTTATGGCTTGCAGTATGGCAGTTCCATTTTCTATATTGGTTTCCAACTTGGCCTGATCGCCTTTACAGCGGCCGTGCTTGGAGGTATTGGTAACATCGCAGGTGCTATGCTTGGCGGCATACTGATCGGTGTCATTGGGTCACTATCTTCTCTCATACCCAATTCCATATTGCCACATGGCGGCGATGCCTGGCAAAATGCCATTATTTTTGCCATTCTTATCTTAATCCTGGTTTTCCGACCATCTGGCTTGCTTGGTGAGCAGGTACCCGAAAAGGTGTAAAGGACGCGAGATTGTTTCGCTGTTATGAACATACTAAGCCGGAAATGAGGTGATGCTGCCGTGTCTCTATCAAGAAACTTCAATATTCTGCTTCCAACACCCGATACGCGCAGGCTATTGATTAAATGGATTGTGGCCCTGCTTGCTCCTGTGGTGGTGTTTGTCCTCTGGGGCGGCGAGTCTATCATTAACGCTGTGATATCGCCTGCAACTGCTGGCGGGGGTGTACCAACTGATCCGGGATCACTCATCGAGGCCGCAATTTTTACTGCTGTCTTCTATGTCGTCGTTCTGCTGCTCGTAGGCTATCTGGTAGCGGCTGATAGTGGGCGTCGTGGCATGATTGAGTTGTGGATCGAAGTAATCGTTTTTACATTGGTTCCACTTGTACTCGTGATCCTTTTTTATAATCTGATATTAGGTCTTGCGCTGTCTGTCGTGGTCTGGTTAGTGTACTTCTTCGTACGTAACATCGTGCGCAAAGTGCGCCACTATACGCCTCCCCCTCCATTGGAGAGCCTGAAAGCGATCAACGCCGAGCAGCGTTCTGTATTGATGAACCGGGCCATACTTGGAGGTTTCTGGTTTGGGCTTGCGCTCGCGCTTATTTCATTGGTTGTTGATCTCATCTATTTCTTCTCAGGTTCGTTGCCGCTAATCCTCTTGATCTGGGCGATTATTCGTACAATTCTTTTACCTGTTGCTGGCTATTTTCTGGGGCGTCTGGCTGGTACAATAGCTCTGCGGCGCACACTTCCCCAGGTGGGAAACGGCAATGGTGGAAACGGCGCAAATGGCAGTAGGAATGGCTCGCGCAGGCGAGAACGCCTGGAACTACTTTCTACTATGCGTGCTCGTGAGGAAGTAAAGAATTTGGTACCCAACGATTTACCTCTTAGGAGTGCCGGTGCACAGCGTTTTTTCCTGATACTGCTGATAGCCTTTGTGATTTTCTATCCCGTACTTGATCCGTTCTTGTTTAGCTCTGGCACAGATGGGCGCCTTGCCGGGTTTGGGGACGCAGGTTACTATGTAATTCTGGCGCTTGGTCTGAACATCGTCGTTGGTTTCGCGGGACTGCTCGACCTTGGCTACGTGGCTTTCTTTGCTATTGGTTCCTATTCCTGGGCTATGGTTGGCTCAACGCAATTCGGTTTTCTTACAGGTATTACCGTGAATCCCCAGGTTTGGCCCTGGTTTTTCTGGCCAATGTTGCTTGGAGCTGCTCTCATTGCGGCTTTCTTCGGAGTATTACTTGGCGCACCAACATTGCGCTTACGAGGCGACTACCTGGCTATTGTAACGCTCGGCTTTGGTGAGATTGTACCGGTTGTCTTTACAGAATTAGATAAGTACACAAACGGCGTCAATGGCATTGTTGGTATCTACTCGCCAATAATACCAGGCGTCGATTGGACCTCTGCAACCCCATACTACTATCTGATTCTGGTATTGATCGTCCTCACCATCTTTGCCAATATCCGCCTGCGCGACTCACGGTTGGGCCGTGCCTGGATTGCTATTCGTGAGGATGAAGTCGCTGCTGCCTCTTCCGGTGTCAATCTCGTCAATACTAAGTTGTTTGCCTTTGCATCGGGTGCATTCTTCGCAGGCGTCGCGGGGGCCTTTCACGCTGCCAAACTCGGTAGTATATCGCCGGATAGCTTTACCTTTGGCGATTCTGTGATCTATCTCGCCATGGTAGTTATTGGTGGTATAGGCAGTATCCCCGGTGTGGTCGTTGGAGCAATTGCGGTCTATGCAATCAACCAGTTTATCCTCGCAAACCTCGATAGTTTGGCTTCCGACCCGAGTAATGTACTCTATACTGTTCACAATAGTATTGCCAATGTTATTCCTGGCTTTACCTTCGGCAATATTCGCAACCTGCTTTTTGGCGTCATTCTTGTTGTGATTATGATCTTCCGTCCACAAGGACTGATTCCAAGTGCGCGGAGACGACGCGAATTGCAACATGGTAACGATGAAGAGGTAGAGGTGGGTTCATTGGATGTACCGCCTGGTGCCCCCGGCTTTGAAGCCGAGGTACATGTTGAATAGTAGCAAGCAGGAGTCTTCTATGAGTGCTGAATTGGAGAGCATGCAAACAGGCGAACCATTATTGGACTTGACCGGCGTGACGAAACGCTTTGGCGGTCTGGTGGCGGTATCAGATGTAGATTTGAAAATCTGGCCGCGGGAAATTATCAGCGTGATCGGGCCGAATGGCGCTGGCAAAACAACGCTCTTTAACCTTATTACAGGGATTTACCAACCTACTACCGGTGATATTCGCCTTGAAGGTAAATCTCTGGTCGGTTTGAAGCCCGAATACATAGTCAGGCGAGGCATCACCCGCACATTTCAAAACATCCGCCTGTTTAACAATATGACAGTACTGGAAAATGTGCTGGTGGGACAACATACGCAGTTGAAAGCCAACGTTCTTGGCTCTCTTTTTCATGTTCCTAGTGTTGTGCATGAGGAGGCTGAAGCCCGAAAACGGGCGATTGAATTACTCAGTTTCTTTGGCTCGAGTCTAGTTGAGCGACAAGAAGAGTATGTAATCAACCTCTCTTATGCCGATCGCCGTCGCATAGAAGTTGCCAGAGCATTGGCGGCTAAACCAAAACTGCTCTTGCTGGATGAGCCAACCGCCGGTATGAATGAGGCCGAGACGCTGGAAGCCGTTAAATATGTACGCCGTCTACGAGACGAACTGGGCTTGACGATTTTATTGATTGAGCATAAACTGGCCGTGACCATGGGTATGTCGGATCGAATTGCTGTACTCGACTATGGACGGAAAATCGCGGAAGGATTGCCGGAAGAAGTGCGCCGGGACGAGAAAGTGATTGCCGCGTACCTGGGTAAAGCTGCAACTGTTGATCAGTCTGCTGAATAAACAGTGTACCTGGGTGCTGAAATAGCCACAACCATACTTAACCATACTTGGCGCCTTTGCATTCTCGTTAAACACAGGCAAGCATAAGGCGCGGGAGGATAACTGCGGATGATGAATGAAGATATCTCGTCAACTACCTCTACGCAAAACGTTGTGCAGGAAATGACCTCTGCAATGCTGCGGCTCGATAATGTGAATACGTTTTATGGCCCAAGCCAGGTCTTGCATGACGTATCGTTGGAAGTATATGGTGGCGAAATTGTCTGCCTGCTGGGAGCCAACGCGGCAGGTAAAACAACCACCATGAAAACAATCTTTGGCCTGGTTCACCCGCGTAAAGGCTCGGTACTCTTTGAAAATCAACCAATCGAGCGTAAACTACCCGGCGACATTGTGCGTTCCGGTATGGCCTTAGTACCGGAGGCACGGCGTATTTTCTCACGTATGACTGTGCTGGAAAATCTCGAAATGGGCGCTTTTGTACGCAGCAACCGTGCCGAAATCAAGCAGGATATTGAGCGCGTCTGCACGATTTTCCCGCGTATCCGGGAACGCTTGAAGCAGATTGCAGGCACAATGTCTGGCGGTGAGCAACAGATGCTAGCAATGGGCCGCGCCTTGATGTCTCGTCCGCGTATGATTTGTATGGATGAGCCATCAATGGGGCTTTCGCCCATTCTGGTCGAAACCGTGTTTAACACGATTTTACAGATTCGCAAAGACGGTGTTACCATCTTTCTGGTGGAACAGAATGCATCAATGGCATTGAGTCTCGCTGATCGCGGCTATGTGCTGCAAACCGGCAAAATTGTGCTAAGCGACACAGCCAGTAACCTGTTGACGAATGACCTCGTGCGGCAAGCCTACCTCGGCGGTGAGTAATTTCTCCTGTTTGGTATGCATAACCTGTGATGTTCTCGGCATTGGCAACATGCCGAGAACATCACTTATTGTCTAGCTGCTGATGCAATTCCTCAATACGCTGGATAACCTCGGCGAGCGTCGTGACTCCCAACTCTTCCATGTCCTCACGCAAAGACTCCAGGAGTTCCAGTAACTCCAGTTCCTCGTACTCATTAAATTCGCCCTGATCGTCGTCTTTCTCTTCACGCGAGGTATTCCGTTGGCTTTGCTTGCTCATGTTCTATCCTCCAATTAAAAAACAAAAGATGTGTTTGGGTCCTCATATGTCCAGCCTGCCTGTGTATCATTGCCGCTATCAACAACTGTAGGCGAACCTTGTAGTTGACCATTATCATTGATGGCTACAGTATATAACCCGTTGCCCCCACTTAGCTCTTTGCTTTGCCAGAAGAGTCGCCCTCGTGTAAGGAAAAGAAAATGGCGGCTATCGGCTGACCAGATGCTATTTGATACTGGTTGAACGAGTGCATTGACGGTGAGCTGAGATGCCGCACTTGTATTTGTGCCAGTTGCTGGAGTGTTATCGCTCAACAGTAGCTGTTGCTGTTGTGTAGCGATATTGACCAGCGTTAACGTATGCTGACCATCAACCAGCAGGAAATGACTATTGGGAGACCAGTACGGCACGCTGCCGTTTTCAGCAGCGAAAGAGAAAGAAGTGGCTTTTTGGATATTGTACACTGTATCTGTCAAACCTGTGCTGTACAGGATAGCATTGCCGTCCGGCGACCACGTAAATTGTTGACAATGGCAGGTTGTAATCATGGTTTCTCGACCATTCGTACTACTCATAATCAGCTGAACGGTCAATTGTTGTTTGTTCTCAGAACCCTTAGGAGTGGCAGTGTTCTCGATAGCATAGAGAAAAAGGGGTTGAGCATGGCCCGGTTGCCACAAAATACGCTCAAGGGTTGCCGGTAGTGGGTGACCGGCAAGTTCTGTATGGATCAGAAATCGCATATTGGTACCATCAATTGCTGTGGTAAAGACTCCGGCAGTAGAATTTCCTATAGCCATAGAATTGTTTGATGATAGTGATGGGATAGAAAATGAATCAGGTAAGGATTTGCGAGCGATACCTTCGGGTTGATCGTCCTGTGCTACCCACCATTGCATCGTGTTGGGACTGGTGTCGCCGCTATACGCTTCCCGGTAGAGCAGGCGATTACCGGTAGGGTTCCACCATGCATTGCTGTACTGGGTACCCTGGCTGGACAGCAAAATAGGGATAGGAGAGCCTCCATCAATTCCTATCGTGTTGAGTGTGCTGGGCGTATCTCCTGCCAACCCTGTGAGTGGATTGATGGCAAGATGCTTGCCTGCGCTGGTTGCCGCAAATGCAGCATCAATAGTACGAAATGTCAGGATTTGATGAGTAGGCGACCAACCATAACCGAGAACAGGCGGGTTATTGCCAACGATAGCGAAGGCATTGGCACCATCTGGATCAATTGTCCAGAGTTGTCCATTACGAATAAAGGCGATTTCATTACCGCCTGTATGTCCAGGGCTACAGGCCGCCAGCGCAGCAAGCAGGAGTGGTAAAATAATACATATAACAAAAGCTCTTTGTTGTCTCATGGTATGAGTATATGCCTGTCGTGTATATGCGTCAAGGCTGTATCGTGATTGACAACGGCTTTCTTTTGGTTTATTCTGACAAGGCTTGCTTGAGTTTGTTGTAATGCACAACAGGAAAGCACAATGTGATTATATGTTCCGGTTTGAACGTTTACCTCAGTCAGGGGTGAGTCTGGAGCGTAGTTGGAAGCGTTACCTGCTTGACACTATGCTTGCTACTGTGGGTGCACTATTCATCACAGGTATCATCTACTTTTTTCATTTGTACCCGCGTATTCCCAATATTACGCTTGTCTACTTGCTTCTGGTATTGGCATTAGCCAGTACCCGTGGACTTTACGTGGCTATTTTAGCGGGTGTTATTGCGTTTTTCTCTTTTGACTTCTTTCTTATTCCACCATTATATAAGTTCACTATTGCCCATACTGAAGAATGGTTGGCGTTGATAGTCTTTCTCGCTACAGCGATTATTACAGGACAGCTGGCTTCTGCATTACGCCAACGTGCCACACAAGCTAACCGTCAAGCTCGTGAAACGCGCATTTTGTATGAATTAGTTCAAGCGACCAACCGCGATGAAGACCTGGGTCATCAATTACATATTGTCGCTACGTCAATTGTTGATGTATTTTCGGTTTTAGGAGTACGTGATTGCGCGATTTTGCTGCCCGATAAACAGGGGAAATTGACGGTACAACCGGGTGGGCAAAAGAAACTTTCGTCTGACGAAGATGCGATGGCCGCTCTGGTTATGGCACGAGCGCAGACGGTAGAACTGCATGATGTTCCGTTAGCGCCGCAGGTTTCACTGGTGCATGCGCCGCGAGCCATCGTGCGTAGCACCTCGGCTCCGCAAAAAACCCGTCGTTATGTGCGCATGATTCCGCTCATGATGGGACAGAAGGTCGTTGGGGTAGCCCGTCTCTTGATCGAGGACGATCCGCGAACATTTACGATAGGAAAGAGTCTGGGTGCTGAACGGGAGCGTACAGACCCGAACATGGCTTTTTTCTGGACATTTCTTGATCAAGCAGCATCAGTTATCGAACGAGCGCGTTTACGGAGTGAGAGCATGCAAGTTGAATTGTTGCAACGCACGGATGCATTGCGAGCAGCCCTGCTTTCGTCTGTCTCCCACGATCTGCGCACCCCACTTTCGTCCATCAAAGCGGCAGCGAGCAGTTTGCTACAGGAAGATGTTTCCTGGGACGAAGAGGCGCGGCATAGCTTTGCTCTTGCAATTGAGCATGAAGCGGATCGGCTGAACCGATTGGTGGAGAATTTGCTGGATATGTCGCGTATCGAAGGTGGTGCGCTCAAACCCGAAAAGGAATGGTACCCTGTTGAAGAGTTGATCCACGATGTGTTAGGACACATGCAGCCGTTCTTGCAAGGGCGAACGGTAGCGCTGGATTTGCCGGAAAATTTGCCCCCGGTGGAACTGGATTACTTGCAGATAGATCAAGTGGTGACGAATTTGCTGGAGAATGCAGTACGTTATACGCCCGCGTCGTCACCAATCGAGGTAAGTGCGCATGTCAAAGAGCAAGAGATAGTGATTTGTGTTGCTGATCGTGGACCAGGTATTCCCCCGGCAGACAGAGAACGGGTCTTTGATAAATTTTACCGCGTGCTTAGCCCACAGCGAATAGCTGCGCATGCTACTGGCTCTGGGCTGGGACTGGCTGTCAGTAAAGGGTTGGTAGAGGCCCACGGTGGGCATATCTGGGTTAACAATCGGCAAGGCGGTGGGGCTGAGTTTTGCTTTACCTTGCCAATTCGAGAAACGAAAACGGAGGAAATAGCGCGATGAGTAAAGGTGGCGCACGTATTCTAGTTGTTGACGACGAAATTGAAATTATGCGGGCATTACAACGTAGTCTGACTGCCCACGGCTTTGAAGTGTTTACTGCTAATACCGGGGAAGATGCTCTGATAGCAATCACAAACCATCGTCCTGACTTAATGCTGCTCGACCTGGGCCTGCCGGGTATCAGCGGCCTGGAAGTATGCAGGCGCGTGCGCGAGCAATCGAGCCTGCCTATTATTGTGCTTTCGGTCAAAGATGCCGAACGTGACAAAGTGCGTGCTCTTGACCTGGGTGCGGATGATTACGTTCCCAAGCCATTTGGCATGGATGAAGTACTGGCTCGTATTCGTGTTGCCTTACGACACTCGGCTCAAGTAAGTTCAGGAACAGAGCCGAGCTTCATGGCGGGTCCACTCAAAGTGGATTTCGCGCAACGGCAGGTACTTGTGAATGGGAAAGAGGCGAAGCTTACTCCAACCGAATACGATTTGCTCAAGGTCTTAATTAAAAACAGCGGGAAAATTTTGACGCGCCAGATGTTGCTTTCCCAGGTGTGGGGAACCGGCTATGGCACCGAATCCCATTACCTCCATGTCTATATTGGTCAGCTCCGTCGGAAAATCGAGCCAGACCCCGCGCATCCACGCTTCATTCTTACCGTCTCAGGCGTTGGTTACCGCTTTAATGGTGAAGAGTAGGGGATACGATGCTTTAAGTAACCTTGCCTGGTATTCTTGAGTGAATCTTTAGATTGCAGTGTTTTCTCTTTAGTCTCCATTGACCTTTTGTTGGCTATACTGTGGATGGATGAACATATATCACCATATCCAGGTTTCCGGCCAGCGGGAGGTTGTGATGGACATAAACGAAACAGTAATTGGAAATAATACACATTCCTCGAAATTGTTGCTCCCTTTTACTCAAGGAGTGCATGAGCATGCCCTGGAATATGCCGTATTGCTGGCAAAAAATCGGCATGCCGTGCTTGTCCCCTGTTCATTAATCTATGTACCACGAAACGCCAGGGGGGCGCGGCTCGAAAGTATTCAGCAATCAAAAGATTTTCAGGCACTCGTACAATCAAAAGCCTCAAAGTATGGGGTTGCACTAGAAGCCCGGGAAGTCTATACGAGCAATGTGATTGCAAGTATTCAATGTATGACGCAAGCAATGGACTCCAACAGTATTATCCTTTTTGTTTGTAATGGAGATGGCGTTTTACTTTCTACGAATGAAGTGAAGCATATTTTAACGCTTGTTCCTGGTCAACATCATGTTATTCGGTTGCAGCGCAATGCCTCTCATCTCTCATTGAATCCATTCAAACATATTGCTCGCATGTTACCGGGACACCGGAAAGAACACATGCTTTCAGGAACAAGCTTGTTGTAAACTGTTTGAGCGTGCAAAGCAGTTACCATGTTTTGAGCAGATGGGCTACTTTCCCATTTGCGGTCAACTCATAACGTACCCGATCAGGATTGATGTTTTCAACCGAGGGCGCGTTTTCTGCCGCCACCACAGTATCATGCGGATGGACGATTTGCCAGACGCGGGCGATAGCTCCAGGTTCCTGCATACGGTACACAAAGCGGCGGTTGATCTTCGCCTGTTTTGCCAGGTGTTCAGCCTTACCAAAGTATTCTTTTGCTTTTTGATCGTCCAAATAGGGGTCTACCATCTCGAACATACTGGGCGCTCGCACGTTTTTGCCCGGCTTTTCTCCCATGTACAAAAATACAACAGGATGTCCATCAGCATTATTGATAGCTGTTCGTATGACGGCATCATTGTGTCCATTAATGGCAGAGAGGATTGCCAGAATAGAACCAGGTAATTGTCCCTCAACGCCCGTTGTCATAACAGGTACGCGGCCCGCCTGCTTGTGACGCTGATAATTGAAGTAGGCAATCAGCATTCCTATACCTGCCACCGTCCCGCCAAAAGCGGTTGCGAGAGGTTTCGCCACTAAATTTGTTGACCATGCAATGAAAACCAGTATCGTTGTGAGTATACCCAGCCAGAATTCAATGTTTGACCATATGCCCGGCTTGCCGTAAGCTGTGGGAGTGATGGTTGCATCTTTCGCGATAGATGTACTCTGAGGAGATAAGCCTTGGACGGGTGTCTGCTGCTCAGGTTGCGTTGGTAATACGTCATCGAAGACAGTACTGGCAGGTAGATGCATATGACCGTTACCCGATGGTGATGGTGGTGTGGTGAGTTCAGTAGCAGCGGAAGTAGCAGCAGCGGCAGATCGTGCGGCCTTGCGTTCGCGATAGCGCACCAGATCTAAACCGAGACAGGTAAGTGTAAATGCCCCTAAGAGGCCAAAGGCATACATATCACCCAGGATATTGATATTTCCCAGCACAAGAACGAGTACCACAATGGGGATACCGGTCGCCAGGGCTATCGAGTAATGCGGTGTGCCACGAAGGCGGTTGCGCTGGAGGACGAAGGCTGGGAAAAATTCCATGCGTGCGAGTGCTATAAACACATGATAGGCACCGATAATAGCAGTGTTGCTGGCAAATACCAGTAAAGCGCCGGCACTCAATGCCACTTCCGATTGTAAAAGAACGCCGCCATATTTCCCACCCAGTAGCGAGATAAGTTGTGTCGAATATACAGGGTTCGCCGCTTTGTCGGTTTGAAGAACCGTAGATAACATCGTTAAGAGTGGACTGGTGATGCCAATGGTTAAGACAACTAGCAGGAGTGCGATACCAGCCACTTTCTTGCGAGGAGTTTTCATTACGGGCGAGAGTTGAGAGATACTCTCCAGGCCGGAAAAAGCGAGAAACGAACCCGCGAAACCTATTAAGATAGAGACAGGTGTGAGTGTTTCGTGGACAAACATTCTCGGAAACAGCGATAAAAATGTTGCAAACGAGATATGCGTGAAAACTGTTATCAAAATAGCGATATCGCTGAGGAAGGCAATAATGGCTCCTACAAGGCTGACTTTTGCACTTTCACTGATACCTACCCAGTTGAGGATGCCTAACAGGATAAGAATCCCGATCGTCATAAGTAAGATAATAGCTTGAATTGAACCTACGAAAGGCAGCCTTATGCTTGGTCCAATGGCGGGAACGACAACGCTGAAATATTGTATTCCAGAGAGGGAACTGATAGCGGATGTAAGAAAGTAGTCAACGAGGATGAACATGCCGCCTAGCGCACCCACCCAGTGGTTGATGGCCTGTGCCGCTACTGTGACAACACCCCCACCTTGCGGAAATCTATCTGTAACCTCAGCATATTTGAGTGTGAGGAGTACAAATACAGACATCGTTAGGAGAACAAAAAAACCTGCCAGCTTTCCTACATTGCCGTAAAGAATACCTGGAACATAATAAACGGACGTACCAATATCTGCGAAGACGACTGCCCAGCAGAGGAGAGGCCCGAGCAGGTTCCCTCCATGACTGTGCTCATCGCCCTGACTGTTCTGTATCTCTTTGACTTCCTGGGCCATTACAATAGATTCCTTTGATTCCTGATTTCACAAGGCAGGCGCAAGATCTATCTCTACTATTCGCAGCCATTGCCGTGCCGTCGGCAACGATAGGAGTAATAGTAGAGGCGGGTCTTGCGCCTGCCCTGGCAAGTCAGCAGTTTTCTTTGATACATTTTACGACGTTGCTGACCCTTGACAGTAGTGTAACATAGCCCCATGTCACAAGCAAGAGAAAATGGCTGAAATTTAAGCATAGCAGGGATTCTTCTCAAAAAAAGCTCAAGGCGTCTGCCAAATGTGTAAATATTTCCTCAAAGGGAATAAAAAAACACTCAATGCCAGGCAAAATCGGCTTGTATGGCACCCTTTCTTGCTTTATTATACTAGAGACATGATGATGTACGATGTACGATGTACGATGTGCAGTAGTATGGTGTCCTCATGAATGACAACACATCCTTTGTTGCTTGTAGTTCCATTACCCCTTTCTTCTATGGCTTGCTTGCTCAAGAAGCGTCCTTGAAAGGATGTGGTTACTCTACAGCGAGAAAGTGACTATAAAGGGTACAGGTTATGGATGTAAAAGACAATCAATTCACGGGCAATGAAGGTAGCAGAACTCTGCCACCGAAGCCTGTCAATACGATAACTAATGAGGAGGACCCCGCGCTTTTAATACGCACAGAGGAACGCAAGGGAAGTTTGCCCGGCAACGTCCGCGTGCGCTTGATACGCCCAAGCCACACCTCATTGCGGCGTATTAGCAGTGGTATCTTAGAAGCGACGCCCCAGGCTGATATACCTGAAGGTGGATTTCCGCGCTTTCTCTATCAGGCCAAGCACGTATTAATTGGTGCCCCTATTGCAAATATTCAAGCAGAACACGAACGACTGACCAAAGTCAAGGCTCTGGCTGTCCTCTCATCGGACGTAATCTCGTCGGTCGCCTATGCAACCGAGGCTATTCTGGCAACCCTCATTGTGGCGGGCTCGGGAAACCTGGGGTTGACTTTACCCATTGCCATTGCCATTGTATGTCTGCTGGCTATTGTCGCCCTTTCCTACCGCCAGACTATCCCAGCCTATCCCAATGGTGGCGGATCCTATATCGTGGCGAAAGACAACCTGGGAACTCTGGCAGGGCTGGTGGCTGCTGGCTCGCTCATGATTGATTACATTCTCACCGTCTCGGTCAGCGTATCAGCCGGCGTACAGGCGCTTGTCACACTCTTCCCTGCCCTCTCTTCTACTTTCACCATTGTGAGTATTGATGTGGCATTGGTACTATTGATTATGCTGGTGAATCTGCGTGGCGTGCGCGAGTCGGGATCGATCTTTGCCGTCCCCACCTACATTTTCATCGCCAGCGCTATTCTGCTCATCGTGGTGGGTTGTTTCAAATCCTTTGTTTTTCAACACAATCCTCTCATTGGTTCTTTCCACTATGTGCAGGCGACCGAACCTCTCTCGCTTTTCCTGATCCTGCGATCGTTTGCTGCTGGTTGCTCGGCATTAACGGGAACCGAGGCCATCTCCAACGGCATCCCAGCTTTCAAGAAGCCCGAGGCTCGCAATGCCGCCACAACTCTTACCTGGATGGTCGTGATTCTGGGAACGCTCTTCATCGGCACTACTGTATTGGCAATGTCCTACCACATTGAGGCCATTCCATCCGGCAATCCGACCGTCATTGGGCAGATGGCTCTGCTGGTATTTACCGGGCCACTCTTCTTTATGTTTCCTGTGTTCCAAATTGCCACACTACTCATCCTGACGTTGGCGGCCAACACTAGCTATGCCGATTTCCCTCGACTATCTTCTTTGCTGGCTCGCGATCACTTTTTGCCGCACCAGTTCGCCTTCCGGGGCGACCGTCTGGCCTTCTCAATTGGCATTGTCTCTCTGGCAATACTTTCCAGTCTGCTGCTTGTTGTTTTCCGGGGAGATACTACCAGTCTCATCAACCTGTACGCTGTTGGGGTTTTCATGTCGTTTACTCTGTCGCAGGGCGGAATGGTACGTCACTGGTGGCGATTGCGCCGCGAAAAGAAGAATTGGCAACGTAGCCTGATAATTAATGGCCTTGGTGCGCTTACGACCCTTGTGGTAGCACTAGTGATCTCCACCACCAAATTTCTGTCGGGTGCCTGGATCGTTGTCATCCTTATCCCTATGCTGGTTTTAATGTTTCTCAGCATCCACCGGCACTACACGCATGTTGAGCGCGAACGAACAACTGATATCCCCATACATCCAATTGATGTCCATCATCGGCTGATTGTTCCCATTTCTGACTTGAGCCAGGTCTCGAAAGAAAGCCTTGCTTACGCTCGTTCCATTTCAGCACAGGCGACCGCTGTACATATTGCGTCACATGGTGAGAACACGGATGAATTGCGTGCAGCCTGGGATAGCATGCAGGAAGGTTGGACAACCGATGAGTGTATTCATCTGGACATTCTCCAACCTGCTGGCCGTTTTCAAGAGAGCGCGATGATCTCGTATATTGAGGCAGCACACAAGCGGTATCCAACGGATACTTTGACAGTAGTGTTACCAGAAACCTATGCGCCCTGGTGGAAACGGTTTCTGTGGAACCCATTCGTTTTTCGCTTGAAACTGAGATTGTACTTTCATCCGAACATTGTGGTCACTAACTTCACCGAGATGCAAAGGGATACTCCAAGTGGTATGCCTACAAGACCTCAGCAGATTCACCATCGCTTTATTGTTCCTATCGCTGGATTGGATCGCGTATCGAAGCAAAGTCTGGCCTATGCTCGTTCCATAACATCGCATGTGACCGCTGCTCATGTGGCTATAGATATGCATGATGCTGATGTCGTACAGGAAGCCTGGATGGCTCTGCAAAAGAATGCTCCAAAGGATGAAGAGACTCAGTTGGTGATTATCGAGTCGCCCTATCGCTCCCTATCAGGTCCGTTACTGGCCTATATTGATGCCATGCATGAACTGTATCCAGAAGATACTTTAACAGTGATGTTGCCAGAATACGTTGTCTCTCACTGGTGGGAATTCCCTCTGCACAATCAGACCGCATTCCGCCTCAAGACGGCGTTGCTCTCCCGACCGAGTATTGTTGTCACAAATATCCCCCAACATTTGCGCAAGCGCTGATATCATGTGGGTGAATTGTAGAAGCATAGCATTGGCATTACTTTCATTTCGCTTCCCGGCATTTGACAGCGTGCGTCCGTACCTATACAATCCTTGCATCAATTGCAAAGATCGTATGACTATGCAGTTGTGTGGAAGAACATAAGATATGAGGTATATACGTATGGAACATTTGCATGCTGTCATTTTAGCGGGCGGCAGTGGTACGCGACTGTGGCCTCTCAGCACGCCGCAATTTCCCAAGCAATTTCTGCCACTACCAAGTGGTAAAAGTATGATACAGGAAACGCTGGTAAGGGTGGAACCTCTGATTACTCCTGAGCGTTCCTGGGTAGTCACGGGCCGCAATATGGCGGAACTGGTTCATGAACACTTGCCGACCGTTCCGCTTTCACATATTCTCGGCGAACCAATGGGACGTAATACGGCCCCCGCGCTCTGCTGGATTTCGGCAATTATTGCGCAGCAGGACCCGCAAGCGATCATGGCTTCACTGCATGCCGATGCCGCCATCACGAAGGCGGAGGCGTTACGACAATCATTACAGCTTGCTTATAAGCTGGCAGAGCGAGGGTATCTGGTGACACTGGGCATCAAACCAACTTTGCCAGAGACGGGCTATGGCTATATCCGTTTCTCCTCTGGCGTCGTAGATGAGGACTCTGGTCTGCAAGCCTTCAAGTCCGAACGATTCGTGGAAAAGCCCAACCTGGCGACAGCGCAAAGCTATCTCGCCGATGGTCATTATGTCTGGAATAGTGGCATGTTTATCTGGAAGGTCGAGACGATCCTGGCAGAATTCCGTGAGCATCTCCCGGAACTGACAAGAAAAATTGAGCGCATTGTTGCCGCAAGAGGGACACCTGATGAGCGTGCTGTACTTGACGAACTCTGGCCCACACTGACCACTGTTGCTATTGATACGGGCATTATGGAAAAAACGAAGAAGCTTGTGGTCATTCCTGTTGACCTCGGCTGGAACGATGTTGGCAACTGGGAACAATATGGCACGCTCTTCCCAGCCGATGAGCAGGGTATCAGAGCGGTCGGGGCGCATGTTTCGCTCGCAAGCCAGAACATCTTTGTCTACAATAATAGCAAACACCCGGTCTACACCATTGGTCTGGAGGATGTGATTGTGGTCGAGATGGACGACAAGACCATGATTTGCCACAAAGACCACGTTCAACTCGTGAAAGAACTGGCCGAGCGCGAACAGCGGAAACTTCAATAGAGAAAGCGAGAGATGATCGTGCAACAATCTGACACTCATCTCTCGCTTTCTCTATGTATCTCAGGGCCAGTCTTTGTGCTATAATATGTACAAAGATGTATTGGTGCTGCATTATAGAAAATGAGGTCTCCTGTTATGCTCTCCAAATCGCCCGTATCCGGCACTCGTAAAATGGTCGCCCGCGCACACTACCTTGCTATACAGGCCAATATACAACTGCTAAGTCCGGGTGGGAACGCGCTTGATGTCGCAATTGCTGTGGATAGTATCGGGAACAATCCTCAAACATATAGTATTGATGCCGCTGCCGACCGCGTTGTGATGGTCTCGCGACTGGTTGGTAGTCTATCTCTCGTAATGCCTGTTGTAATGCGAAAAACCTGTGGATAGAGATCATCGTGTAGGAAAGAAGGATAAAGTGTATGACAACTCGACCATATCGTCATGGAATAATTCCCGACGAGATACTCGCGCTCTCTCATGAACGCGATATCCTCCGGAGAAAAGGTCAATACGACCGTGCCGATCTCTTGAAGCGTCAGATTGAAGAGGCTGGTTATGCCATTAAAGATAATCCCCATGGAGCGCATCTCGTTATTCTGCCAGGCGTTGATATAGATGGTACAGAGTACCGCACGGCCAGGCATATCCCTTCGTTGCTTGATGAACCAGAGGCCTGTCTCTTCTCAGTTAACATACTGGCACATAATAGTTTGGAACAGACACAACGCTGCGTAGAAAGCGTCCTGCGTTTCGCCGGAACAAACGCTATAGAGATTATCCTGGTTGATAATGCTTCCGATGATGGATTAAGCATCTGGGCCGATGCCTTGCGCTATTCTGAACATCGCCTGCATGTCTTGCGGTTAACGCGCATGACTGGTGAGGCGGAAGCGCGTAACATTGGTTTGAAGCAGAGCCGTGGTCGTTATATCCTGCTCGTTGATAACTCTATTGAATTGACGGGCGATGTCTTTACGCCGTTGCAAAAGACGTTGGAGAATAGCGCCGTGGGCATAACTGGCTTGCACGGTTTACGCACCGACGACCTGCGACACTTTGAAGAGTCATCAGCGCAGGAGATTGATGTCATAGATGCTCGTTGCATGGCATTCAAACGCACGCTCTTGAAGCAGGCCGGGCTGTTCGATGAACGTTTTCGCTTCCCAGCGTATATGGACGTTGACTTCAACTTCACTGTACGTGATAGCGGTGCGTCGGTAGTGATTACGCCGCATCTTCCCGTTTCCTATATGCCGACTATGGGCGAGGCACGGCTATCTGATGCTGAACGCACGCGCTTGACCAAACGTAACTTCTACCGTTTTCTGGAAAAGTGGGGAGATCGCGACGACTTACTGATGCATGACTAATAAACACATTACATAAGGGGCAACATGGATAGCGCTTGTATCATATGTTACCCCTTCATATTTTTTGTTGATTCGTGATACAATAAAGTTATCTCATTTTAGCTCATGAGTGGAGCATTCAAGCTTAGTATCATGGTTGCCAGCCATGGAACTGAGCGCTTGCATACATACTAACCACGAACCTGATAAAGGAGAAGCAATTGCAAACGTTACAGAATCGAGCCGATATTCCAACTGAAAATACGTGGAATCTCGCCAGTATTTTCCCCAGTGACGCCGATTGGGAGCGCGATTATCAAGCAATTTCAAACCGCTTGCCAGAACTTGAAGCTCTGGCAGGAACACTGGCTCAAAGTGGGAGCGTGCTATTTACTGTCCTACAAACCCGTGACGAATTTTTTCAAGAGGTAGAGCGCCTGTATGTCTATGCCTCGATGCACAAAGATGAAGATACGATAAACAGTATGTATCAGGGCATGACAGACCGTGCTATGCACCTGTATGTACATGCCTCTACTGTGGCATCTTTCATCGAACCGGAAATTTTAGCCTTGTCGCAAGAGCAATTGGAGGCTTTTTTTCGGGAAACGTCTGAACTGACCCTCTATAAACAACAATTGGATGATTTGAATCGGCAGCGTGCGCATGTGCGTTCTGCTGAGATTGAAGCTATCCTTGCGGCGTCTGGCGAGATTGCCAGTAGCCCCGGTAGTATCTTCACGATGATTGACAATGCCGACCTCCGACTTCCAACAATTCAGAATGATAAAGGGGAAGAGGTTCAACTGACGCATGGCAATTACCTGGTCTACATTCGTGATGCTGAACGTCGCGTGCGCAAAGATGCTTTTGAGGGGATGCATGGCACCTTCTTAAAACAACGCAATACCCTCGCGGCCACATTGTCGGCGCATGTCAAGGCCGATATTTTCGGCGCAACGCAGCATTATTATCACTCATGCAGGGAAGCGGCACTGGCCCATTATAATATACCGGAAAGTGTCTACGATAATCTCATCGAGACGGTCGGTGAGCATATTCCTCTGTTAAATCGCTACATGCGGCTGCGCAAACGCTTGTTGGGTCTCGATGAACTCCACATGTATGATCTGTATGTGCCGATTGTTGAGGAAACGATGCAACAGGTCAGTTACCAGCAAGCACGTGACACGGTAATGCAAGCGTTAGCCCCGCTGGGTGAGCAGTATTTATCCACACTCGATAAAGCTTTCACGGAACGCTGGATTGATGTCTATGAGACGAAGAACAAGCGTAGTGGAGCATACAGTGGTGGGGCATACAGTACCAACCCTTTCATACTGCTGAATTTCCAGAATAACCGTGACAGCATGTATACGCTGATTCACGAACTGGGGCATTCCATGCACTCCTACTTCACGCGCACAAACCAGCCATTCCAGTATGGCGATTACACCATTTTTGTCGCTGAGGTTGCCTCAACACTGAACGAGGGGTTGCTGACCGAATATCTTCTGAAGACAACTACCGACCGGGCATTGCGCCTCGCTATCCTCAACCACTCGTTGGAGGATTTCCGTGGAACGTTGTTCCGCCAGACCATGTTTGCTGAGTTTGAGCAGCAGATACATAGTCAGGCGGAGCAGGGAGTGCCGTTAACCGCCGATGCGTTGAGCGCCATCTATCATCAGCTCAATCAGAAATTTTATGGCGGTGAGACGGTGATTGACGAACTGATTGATATTGAATGGGGACGCATTCCGCATTTTTACAGCAGTTTCTACGTTTACCAGTACTCAACCGGCATCTCAGCCGCCTCTGCCCTGGTACAACGTATTCTGCACGAGGGCCAGCCAGCCGTAGATCGCTACTTACAGTTCCTTCGTTCCGGCTCATCCGACTACAGCATTGAGTTGCTTAAGAAAGCCGGGGTTGATATGGCCTCTCCAGAGCCTGTGCGTCTCGCCTTGCAGCTTTTCGAATCGCACCTGTCTCAGATGGAAGACCTGTTAGGATGACACCTTGTCAGTCCCCCGTAGGGGCGCGGTAAACCGGCCCCTACGGGGGACTTTATGGATATTATTATTGTATGCACTCATGTGCAAACATCTGTATCGGCTCAATATCTTTCGAGTCCTGCATAAAAATCACTACCTCTTGCGCACCGGCCTGTTCGATTTCAACCAGGCGTTTACGAATGACATCCGGTGTCCCAATCAAGGCTTGTTCGCGCAGGCGTCCAGATGGGATATTGCGGGTATAATAGCCCGTTTTCGCCATCGCTTCTGCATCTGTTGCGCCGATGGCGCAGTTGTAGAGGACGGTGCGCTTGATGCTGTTGTAATCTCTCCCGATATCGTCGCAATGTTTCTTGAGGATGGAGTATTTTCGCGCCAGCCCTTCGGGGTCGAGATGACCAACATTGCAAGCATCACCAAATTGTGCCACAAGTTTGAGCGTGACCTGTTCACCACCGCCGCCAATCAACAACGGAATATGTGGTTTCTGTACGCCCTTTGGCTGGTTGATAGCGCCACGCACCTGATAATACTTACCTTCAAATACCGCCTCATCTTCAGTCCACATCTTGAGGAGAACCTGCACCGCCTCGCGCATGTGGCGTAAGCGTTCGGGAGCCTCCGGGTAGTCATAGCCGTAAGCCTGATACTCGTTACCATACCAGCCCGCGCCAATACCAAAATCGAGTCGTCCATTGCTCAACACATCAACCGTACTCGCCATTTTTGCCAGCAGCGAGGGATTGCGGTAGCCATTGCAGGTAACCATCTGCCCAATGCGCACCCGTTTCGTATCACGAGCCAGTGCCGCTGTGCTTGTCCAGCATTCAAAGGTCACTTCCTGTGTTGGTGTCGGCACCGTATGGAAGTGGTCAAATAGCCAGATTGAGTTGAAACCCAGCGTTTCAGCTTCCTGTGCAACACGAGTCATCGTCTCGTATGCCTCAACCGGATCGGAGATGCCCACCAGGTCCATACGCCAACCCTGGGGAACAATGATGCCAAATTTCATTGCCATGAAGATAGTCTCTTTCTATAAGCGTTGGTAAAAAGAGCAGCCTGTTTTGCTCTCTGTATCATTACGCTACATTGAGGGCTAAGGCGTCAAGATTACATCACCTGATGCCAGTGATGCTCTCTCATCTGCCGTATGCCAATGTGAAGCGGACGATAGTACCCCGTCCGTATTTATTGGCTAAACCCGCTAGAATTGCGGTACAATTGGAGTGTGATTAACAGAATAGAACGAGAGGGGCGGAACGTACTTCATGATACGCCAGTTCTTGTATAATGCGATCAAAATGTGGGCTGCCATCTTTTTTAACCTCTTGAATTTTCTCCTCGTGGGCAATTTGCCTCCATTTGGAGGTGTCAGCGTTGTCGTTGAAGAGCAGGGACGCTATCTCGTCATTCAACGCCCGGAGGGATATTTTGTCTTCCCAGGCGGTTTTATGCGTTGGCGTGAACATCCTGAAAAAACGGCATTGCGTGAGTGCAAAGAAGAGACTGGATTGCAGATACAAATTATCAGCCTCATAGGCTGTAGCTCTACTCTCAGCAGTGGCCCTAGCAGTATGAGTACACTTTCGATTATTTTTCACGCTACCGTTGTCAGCGGAACCTTGCGCAGTAGTATCGAGGGGAAACCGATGTGGATGGATGAAGCGGAACTACATGATAAATTGTTCAAAAAACAGTCCAATATCTTTGAGAACTACCTTGCAAAACGCACTGAGCAGTGTGCTGAAACAGAGGAGTGACACCTCTCAGCTTGAGAACTGCTTGAAGAAATCCCAGATTACCGCATTGGCGTCAATTGTGTGAGTGGTAAAGCCGAGAGAAGGCCTGGGAGTTGCGCCGGGCCATGTATGACCGCCATCGCTGATAATATAGTGGGCGACGACCGTACCATCCGCGCAATGGGGCCATTCAATGCCGGTCACATCGTCCTGCTTGAAAAATGTCTGGGTCGTGTTGCTACACTTGTCCCAATCTAGCCAATTGTTGAGATAGGGTTGTACGGCGGCCATCAGCAAAGGCGGGTTACCAGTATAGGGTGCATAGCGGTCTGCTTGTCCATGAATTTCGAGTACAGGTACGGGATGCGCCGGATGACAACCTCCGGGAGCTGTATAGAAAGCCCCTTCCACTGTTGCAAAGGCGGCTATCTGTGTGCTGAGGTTGCAAGCTACGCGATACGCCATCCCGCCGCCAATAGAGTAGCCGGCCACATAGATACGCTGAGCATCTACACAATAATTCTTTTCGAGATAACGTAACAGGTCGTGCGTGAATTGTACATCGTTGGCATCCCCCGTCGGCCCGTAAGCACCGATACCAGCATTCCACGTTGTAGGATTATCTTCTCCCTGCGGAAACACAAGAATAAAACCCGCCTTGTCGGACTCAACCGCCATATTTGAATACTGAGCAAAAACTTGCGTCGTTTCGGTATAACCATGATAGTTGATTACCAGGGGTTGTGGTTGCCGACCATACGACGGTGGAAGGTGCAGTAGAAAGGTGCGTTGTAGCCCCCCTGATGTAATGGTGTTGTTGCTATTGCCTGCGGCATGCTGTGGTGTTGTGCAGGTAATAGGCGACTCTGTTGGCGTAGCATGAGTCTTCACTACAGGAGAACTTTGCGCTGTGACTCCCTGCGGAAGATGGTTATGGGCTAACGTTGCGACGGCATACACGGCAAAAGTCAGAATAACCAGCAATGAAAAAGTGATGCCACTGAGAAGTAGCAAACGGCCAGTGCGTCGTGATTGGTTAGATCGTCTATCGAACGGTTTCATATATTTCGCGTTTCTATTGATGTATAGCAATAAAGAAGCATGCGCTTTAAGACATTATAGGCTTCTCAGAGCGTACAATGTATAGCCTTTAGTACAAATTGCTTTTGCAGACTCTGACGAATAACCTGGTATATTCGTTGCTGAACATGCTATACTCGTTCAATATCAGGAAATAACTATGTTGTAGTCGAAGGTAATGAAGGGTTATGCAAGATATTCATACAGAAATCGTCCATGTTGATTTCTCTCATCCTGAGTCGGCAATTATTGAGCGAGCGGCGAAAATGATACGTGAAGGCGATGTCGTCGTGTTTCCTACCGAGACGGTCTACGGGTTGGGGGCGAATGCCTTGCAACCGTCAGCAGTAGAGCGTATTTTTGCCGCGAAGGGGCGTCCGTTTAGCGATCCATTGATTGTGCATATCGCCGAAGAACAGACGTTGGAGCAATTAACGACGAGCATTTCAGCGTCGGCGAGAAAACTGGCAGAGGTGTTCTGGCCGGGACCACTAACCATGATTTTGCCGCGCAGTCCGCTTGTTCCTCTATTAGTGACGGCGGGATTGGAGACCGTAGCAGTGCGTATGCCGCGTCATCCCGTCGCGCTCGCGCTGATTCGTGCCGCCGGTACACCAATTGCGGCACCGAGTGCGAACCGCTTCATGCACGTTAGCCCCACGACGGCACAGCATGTCTATGCCGATTTGCACGGGCGTGTACCGCTTATCCTCGATAGTGGTTCCTGTGAGGTCGGAGTAGAGTCTACCGTACTGGACATGTGTGCGCCTGTGCCAACTATTCTACGTCCCGGCGGGGTGAGTATCGAAGCATTGAGGCGTGTGTTGCCCAATGTGCAGCTTGCCGTACCGAAACATGCCGCACATACTGAAAGCGGTACTGATGATGAGACACAGTATGCATCGCCTGGGCAAATGCTTACCCATTATGCTCCCGCGGTTCCCCTTTTGCTTTTTGATGGCCCCGTGGCGGCAATGCGCAGTGCCATGCTTGCCGAAGCGAAACGGCGCAGCGCACAGGGAGAACGGGTCGGCGTCCTGATCGCTGACGAAGATGTGCCGACATTTCAAGAGAGCGGTGCAGTTGTCCATTCTCTCGGCGATGCAACTAATCCGCAGCAGGTCGCTACCTCTCTATTTGCCAGTTTACGCCTTCTTGAAAATGCCGGGGTACAGGTCATTCTCTGCCGCAACTTTGACGCTGCTGGTCTCGGCCTTGCCATTCGTGATCGGTTGTTGAAAGCTGCCGGGGGACACGTATATGAATGTAGCTAAAGCTGGAGAACTTCGAGGCCGAACTACTCATTCTCCGTCTCAAGAATCGACAGAGAATGAAGCCACATTAGAAATATAGACTGAACGGCCTCGTCACTCTTCTCTCTATGCTGCTGTCAATATTCATCGCTCTTATTCATTTTAACCCGTTACCTTCCGTTCTCCTGTCTCCCGTCCAGGTCTCCTACGTTTGGTCGTTGCGCGACGGGCAGCGGCGGCGGCGCGGAGACGCGGGACATAGAGATAAACATAAAGGGCGGAGAGTGCGAACAAGACAACAGTGATGATTAAAGGTGAACCTGGTAGTATTCCTGCTGTACCGGTGCCGATACCGAGCGAGGCGAGTAGGCCGAGAACGCCGAAAATAACAACGGTTGCGATGGGAACTGTCCAACCGCCGGCAATGCGAAAAGCTCGCTCGGCTGCCGGTTGGCGACGGCGTAACTGGATGACGCAGAGACCCGCAACGGTGTAGATTAACGCTTCTAGCACCGCTCCGACCAGGATGAGTATCTGAAATTGGCCGGTGAGGAAGATGATGACGGCAATCAGTGCGGAGAGAACGGTCAGAACAATGACGGGTACGTAGGGTACGGCGTAGGAGACGCTGACGCGGGCAAAGGCAGGTGGCAATACATCCTCGCGGGCGGTCGCGTACAGGAAACGCGATGCTGTAGCAAACCCTCCGTTAAAGGTCATGACCGCCGTGAGCAGCGTTGCGATAACCATGAACCAGAGGCCGACCTGCCCGAGTGCGGCCTGACCAAGTAAGAGTTGTGGGTAGGGAGAGTTCGCTATCTGTGCATTGTGGACATTCAGCAGATTACTGGAGGCGACGGTATAGAGTGCGTATGAGATAAAGAGTAGACCCAACGAAATAAACATGCCGCGAGGAATAAGCTTGATATTGGTGATTTCCTCCGAGAGGGGCGTGACCCACTCAAAGGCAGAAAAGACAAAGACACCTACAGCCACCGCATTGATCAGGTCAAAAGGATGGTTGACGGCATCAAATGGCGCGTGTAACTGGAAGTTGTGCTTGCTCAAGGCAATAAGTGAAATAACGATAGCGGCAAGGAGCAGCGTATAGGTGGTGATATCTTGCAGTAAACCAGCCAGTTTGATGCCGCGCAGATTTGCACCCATTGCCAAACCCAGCAAGGCCAGAATCCATATCAGGGAGGCCCAGTTTGGCAGTCCGAAGGCATAGGTAATGGCGCTGCCCACAATGTAGCTATCGGCGGCGATCACCGCAATAATGGTGAGCATATAGCCAAAGGTGATGGTGAGCGAGAAATTGTCGCTAAACGCCTCTTTCATGTACAGGCGAATAGCGGCGGCTGTCGGGTAGATTGCGTTGAGTTCGGAGAAACATAACGCGGCCAGCATTGCCAGCAGTGCGGCAATCAGGATGGCAATCCAACCTGAGTCACCACCCACGTAACTTGCCAGTTGGACACAGCCAAGCAGGCTGATTGCCGCGTAAGCCAGTCCGGTACTGGTTGAGACAACCGTGCGAAATTTCAAGACTCGGCGCAATGAGACGGGCGAATTCATGGGTCCTCCTCTACGGGTCCGATATTTTTGGAAAGAACGACATTATTCGATCCAATTACCTGAAGCGTACCGGAAAATTGAGGGATTGTCAATGCAAAATCCGTTGTTCAGGGCGCTATGAATTGCGCCCCTACAGCAGGTGGCGGATTTTCAGGGCGATTTGTAATGAGAGGCGTAGTTCTGAATCTTCGAGAGAACGCCCCAAAATTTCTTCGATGCGGCTGAGGCGGTAGAGCAGGGAGTTGCGGTGGAAATGCATAGCGCGGGCCGTTTCGCTCAGGTTGCCGTTGCAACGAAAGAAGCATTCTAGCGTCTCGATGAATGCGCCATCACCGCGAGTATCGGCGGCCAGCAAGGGGCCAAGCGTCTCTTGATAGAATTCGCGCAGCTCACCTTGTCCATTCAAATGGAAGAGTAGACGATAGATGCCAAGCTGAGCGAATGAGTGCAGCTTACCCTCGCCGAAGAGCTTCTGACCAATTTCCAATGCCTGTTGCGCTTCGCGGTATGCCTGAGGAATCGCCCGTAAGTTTTTGGCGATACGCCCGATACCAACGGAGTAAAGAGGTATACCGTTATCATTGCTAGTGCTGTTGCTCCCACTTTGTTGAATACGCATTTGGACTCGTTCCAGGCGCGTTATGAAAGCGTTCTCATCTTCGTTATTTGTCGTGTTGCTGTTGAGTGGAAGGAAAGCGGATACTCGTCGCGCTTCGCTATAGATCCAACTGGTGGGCCAGTCGCGTAACAGTTCTTCACGAACCCGTCTGTTCCATTGAGAGCGGGGACTACCAGTGGCATAATCCGGTTCAATCGCTGCCAGTTCGAATATGACTATTGCCTGTGGTGAGGTGAGATCATAGCCGAGCAGCCGTGTGCGAGCCAGCATCTCTTCGGGTTGCTGGTAGTTTCCTTGTACAACATCGGTGAATGCCTCGGCTGAATAGCGACCCTCGACCTCGCTGCGCTCTCGTTCGCGGGCGAATGCGAGCGCAAGGATTGGCACAACCTGTCCCAGTGTGATACGCTCCAGGTAGTCGAAATCGCCATCATTGGCGATCAGCGAGAGATAACCCACGGTCTCATGACGTATGAGGATGGGGGCAACGACTCGCGTCAGCGATTGTTCCCAGAGTGCTTCATCAGTCAGTATTGCAGGCAGGTTGAGAGCCTGTTTCTCGGCAGGTATGGCTTGCAGACGCACCCGCAGGTCGGCATTCTGCACGGTGACCCATTTGCCAGTGCTATTGGCAAGCTGTTCACAGATGCTCTCCATGTCCGCGCCCTGGATGCTGAATTGCATCAGGCGTTGTGCAATATCAGCGGCTTTACGTTCAATTTCACCACGAAAACTGACGACGAAATAGATAACTTCGCGTTCGATTTCCTCGATATGGGCGGTGGCGGGTAGCAGAATAAGGGGAAAGTGCAGCATGTTCGCCAGGGCGATGGCGTCTTCTCCCAATGCTTCCAGAGAGGCGGCGGCGACAGCAACCGCAGCGACCCCTGCATGGTGCAGGCTTTTCAGCAGATGCGGCAGCGTCTCGCCGAGCCGGTGCAATTGTGGGAGGGCGAGCAGAGCCAGCTCACCCCCTTGAATACTTTCAAAGGCCGGTAGCCGCGCACGCATCCGGCTGGCCCAGGTGACGCGCCGTTCCAAACCCCCTGCGCCTCCTGCCAGGTGGGCATCGCGTGAAGCGAGTAGGGTTAGGATATTGCTCACCGAAGCCGATGATATCGCTGGAGGTTGGCTGCCCATTGCTCATCGCTCAGTTTAGGTAGAATGAAGCGCAGAAATTAACGCCGCGCTGTTGGTGTCGTTGTCGTTGTCGTTGTCACAACCCCGCTGGCTTTTAAAGCTTTTTCTTTCTCATGATGCTTATTAGCCTTGACGATATGTTTGTGCCATGCGACTTTTTTAGTTTTGTTCATGCTAAGTGTTCCTTTCAATTCAACGCATTATTCTTCGGTTTCGTTTGTATTCTCGAAATCAATCTCGGTCAGTTCGTCGGTTTCATCGCCACCGTCGTAGTATTCGTCATCATTGCCCATTTCGTCATCCTCATCGCGATCATAGCGTACCATGCTATCTTTGATGTAGGCGCGGATAGTATCGCCTCCACCTTGCGAGATGAAGCTGACTTTGCCAAACATACTCGGATGTTGATACTCTTCACGAATAATCAAGCGCACCTGCCCCTGTTCCATTGCCAGGATTGCGGCTGCATAGCGATTGCCACCTTCTATAAAAGATATCAAGCGATTGGCGAGGCGCGGCTCGATGCGTCCGATTTCCTCTCCAAGCGCATTCTTGACTTGAATGGTGTGTCCTACAACGTGCAGTTGCACTTTATCCCCAACACCGACTTTTGCCAGCACGGAGGCGGGAGCAATATTGATTAACTCCGTCGTGCCGGTTTTGCCTGTTTCTTCAATGAAGAGGCGTGGGTCTAGACGCTCAGAGCCAATGTGTGCCTTCGTAGACTCCTCCTGTAAAAGTGCAAGCCGATCAAGGTTTTTCTTCGCAATAGTGTTGCCGGGACTGTATTTTAAGGTCTGCGTATACGCTTGCCGTGCCTCGGTGTATTGGCCCAGTTCACTATACGCCTTACCGAGCCGATTGAGTGCTTCATGGTCGGTGGAATAGATATTCAATATATTGCGGTTTGTGACGACCGCGCTTTCCCATTGACTTGAGAGGGCCTGCTGGATAGCCAGATCGGTCCACTGTTTTTTGAGTCGTGCCTTCTCTTCAGAAGACATAGGCTGTGGTTGTGCCTGCGTCATCGAACGCCTCCTCCATCATCACGAAATGTGATAAGATTAGTTTGCTTATTATACCGCAACCGCGCAACCCTGCAATGACCAGGCGGTGGTGCGTTCAATACGCACTGATACCATATCTCCTGGGTGGACGCAGTTCTCGCTTGTGAGTTCATCTTGCGGGAAAAAGACCCATTTATTGGCACGGGTGCGCCCCTTCCACTGGGAGCGTCCGTGTGAGGTATTTGCTTCCTCGACCATAACCTCTTCAATCCGTCCGATGTATTGCTCATTCAGTGCCAACCCGATGTTGGCCTGCACCTCTTCCACAACGTGCAGACGGCGCTTTTTCTCGGTCAGAGGAATATCGTCTTCCCATCTAGCGGCGACGGTACCTGGGCGCGGTGAATATGCGGCGACATGCACGACATCGAAGCGAAGCTCTTGCAACAGGTCAAGCGTATGCTGGAACTCTTCCTCCGATTCGCCGCAGAAGCCGACGATAACGTCTGTGGAGAGGGTGATATTGGGCCAGAGTTCGCGTACTCGTGCTATGCGCTCGCGATACTCATCAAGAGTGTAACCACGCTTCATCCGTTTGAGCATCTCATCATCGCCCGCTTGCACAGGAATGTTCAGGTGTTCGCACACTTTAGGCAGGTGAGCCATGCGCTCGATCATGCTGTCGGTCATGTAGCGCGGATACGATGTCATAAAGCGGATGCGCTCCAGCCCTTCGATGTCACTCAGACTGCTCATGAGGTCAGCGAGATCGGGCGTACCCGGCAAGTCGAGGCCGTAGGACTCCACCGTTTGACCGAGCAACGTCAGTTCTTTCGCGCCCTTTGCCACCAGTGTACTGGCCTCGAAGAGCAATTCGTCCACCGGGCGGCTGCGTTCGCGCCCACGGCGATAAGGGACGATACAGTAGGTACAGACTTTATTACAGCCAAGCACGATTGGGAGCCAGGCGGTAGGGTTGGCAGGAGCCAGTTCAACTTTCGTGGGGTAGTGCGCAATACGCTCACCCGGTTTTGGCGTAATCGCCATCGGCAGCACAGTACGTTTTCCCACTGTGATGGTCGAAGTCGCGAACGTGGGTTGAATCGGGTCAATAGGCCAATCAGACTCTTCTACCGGTGCAACCTCGCTCTCGTTGCTCTCGTTGGGCAAATATTCGATATCGAGGCAACCCGCGCCGGAAATGGGTGTCCAGCGTTCTTCGAGGAAGCGCGGTAAGATATCGGCCTGCTCCACTTTCATAAAGAGGTCAATGTGGGGATAGCGTTTACTCAGTTCGTCTATCGTCTTCTGGTTGCCAATCATACAGCCCATCAGTGCCACCAACAGATCGCTGCGTTTCGACTTTGCCTGTCGCAACTGGGCAAGCTGGTTATGCGCCTTTTCCTCTGGAGCTTTACGGACGCTGCAAGTATTGAGTATTACAAGGTTTGCTTGCTCCATGCCAGTTTCTTCCCAACCCAATTCATCCAACATGGCCTGAATGCGTTGGGAGTCTGCCTGATTCATCTGGCACCCCACCGTCCAGATATGATATTTTCCGCGTGCGATAGTTGTCGTCATGGCTTTGTCTCTTTGCCTCTTCAAGCATCAATGGTTATATTCATCGTAGGAAAATGCCCACCGTGCTATACCTTTTAGCAGTAATTGGTAATAGTTTCTAAGGTCGGTATTATACACCAATTATGACGCGCTGTCACTATGCAATTTTGTGTGGTTTTCGTAATGGGGCGCAATTCATTGCGCCCCTACTTTGAACGGCGTGACCTGATGATAGCGACCAACAGGATGATGCCAGCGACCAGTGTCCACATGGGTATTTGGAAGATGGGCTGTCCATCGTCTGTTTTCACACTCAAGAAGTAGACGCTGTTGATGCGTTGGAACAGGTTCTTTTGTTCTTGTTGCTGTTCTTCTGCCATGAAAAGTCCTCCTGAAAAAGTATTAGATGTACAACCGGTAAGATTATGAGCGTAACCAGTTGGGCAAATATTCGGATTACCTGGGGTTATGGAATAGGCAATGCTGGGGTTATTGTAGCAAGGCTGTCAAGAAGCAAGGTGCTACTATGGTAGCTCCCTTGCTATAGGCGGAACATGGCCTGTAAACCGGCTTTGCCCTGTGCCAGAATCTGCTCATTGCCGCTATATGCGCCGTAGAGAAGCTCAGCGAAGGGTCCATAGTGTACGTAGAAAGCCATGCGGTGCCAGAATGTCGCGTCTATCGTCCCTTGATAGTTATTCAAGACGCGCTCTGTGAAGATTCGTCCATGCCCCCAGTACAGACCAACAAAATCGAGCGCGGGGTCGCCAATCATCGAGTCGCCCCAATCAATCACGCCCATCAGGCGACCGTTTTGCGGGTCGCAGAAGATGTGTTCGCAGCCGAGGTCGCCGTGAATGAAAACAGGTTGAAAGGTAAAATGAGATTCGGTATTGAGAAAGTCTTCCCAGAGATGCTCTGATTGTGTGCGCAGATCGGCATCCACTAGTGGAAAGACTCGCTGCTGGATGTCTATATACCGTTCCTGGTACATCTCTCTCCATCGTGCAGGTGTGCAATCGTCCGCGCCAAGTTGGGCGGCCTGTTGTGTGGGGAAACGGTGCAACTCGCTCAAGAAGACGCCGAGAGCAGGCGCGAGGATCGAGAGTTCTGCTTCGGTGATATTTTCGTCCTCCAACATCGTTCCTTCGAGTCGCCTGTAGCCCACAAACGTATAGGGATGCTCTGTATCGCCGCGTCCAATAGCGTCAAAATGCGGAATGGGCGTCGAAAGCACTTGTTCCAGTACTGGCAACAAGGATATCTCCTTCTGAAAACGCACCTCTACATCTTCGCGCATCGCAAAGCGAAAGATCAGCTCGTCGTTGACTTCCAGCACAAAGCTATCCCAGCCTCGCGTGATAGGCACAACTGTATGAACCACAATTTCTGGAAAATTGTGTTGGATGCGTGCGATGTATGTTGTAATAAACACGCTATTGTTCATGCTTTCGCTATTTCAAAGGATTGATAATGATACGTGTACATACGTTTCAGGACATAACTCACACTTGAGCAAAAGGACGCAAATGTTTCACAAAGTGTTGCTCGATGGTTGTGTAGTATGCTTCCTCGTGTATACGCAAGCTTGCTTGAAGGTCGTTACCAAAGCGTGCCAGAACTGAGCCGAAGGTGACGTGCAACATCTGTCGCGTGTCGAACTGGTCTAGTACCGCTGGAAGTTGGGCATCGGACAGCGTGTCAATTGGCGGTACACGGCTCAATTCTGCCGAGACGTGGTAACTGGCACGGTCGGTCATGTAGCATTCGTATGCATAGGCGTAAAGGTCACGGAAGAGAGGGATATTCACGGCTGCAATCACACGCAGAGCTTCAACATAGCTGGTTCCGGCAGTTTTGAGATGCACCACGCCCCGTGTCGCGGAGACAATCAGGGGATAGACGCTAAATTTATCAGAACCCGAATGCAGGCTGAGCTTGTAAGGACCGAAAGCCCGCGCAATGGCGGCATGACCTGCCAGATCGGCTTGCAGTGCGTGCAAATCGCCAATATAATCAACACCTTTTTCAAAGCGCCCGATGTAGCGAGGTGCAAGGCTGATCCAGTGGACGCCCAGGCGTTGTAGCTCACTAACAATGAAAAGGTGTTCACCGTGAGTGGTGGGAGTCTCCGTTTCGTCAACGGAAATTTCCAGCTCAAAGGGTATGCCACAACTGGCAAGATGACGATACATGAAGGCCACGTGATTGATTGCTTTACCGTATTTCGCTGCTGCTCGCCAGAGAGACTCAGCATCGAGTACAATATGCCGGTCTTCAAGCTCAAAGACATGATTCTCGTAACGTTGGCGCATCTCCTCCGGAGAACTCGCCAGTTCGCTCCAGGGGAGGGCCGCCACTTTTTGCTGGATGATGGTTGGTGGGGCGCTATCCGCTTCGCTATCCACAAACAGGCCGGGATCGAAGGTAAAGAAGCTATAGCCCGCCGCGACACAGGCGTTTATGTCTTCAGTTGTTTTGAGATGGTCGGCGTCCGCGCCCACCGGTTTGCTCCAGCCGGCTTCAAATGCTCCCCACGTGGCATCACATAGCACATCATCGGGTGAGCGATGTGTGCGGTTCATTTCGCGAATGGATTGTTGGGCAAAAATGGCGGCAATGGGATGCGCTCCCGGCTGTTGCGCAACAGCATGAAATGCCTGCACATGTCCTGGCGTTGCCAGTCCCAGGCGGTCGCCACATCCTGCAGAAGCGGCTAATCCAAGTGGTACGGGCTTAAGATAGGGTAGGGCGGTCATGAGCGAACGCGCATTGGCATGATTGGTCGGGTAAAAATTGAGCGCATAGCCATCTGAGAAGGACTGGGAAGATCGGGAAGACTGAGATTGGTCAGAAAATTGCGTGAGCCAGGCATGGTTGGATGGCGCGGCTATTGTCAGATACTTGCCCGATGGAGTACGTTGCAGCCAGAGGGCAGCATCGTTGGCTATTACCAGAGAATCGCGGTACATATCAGTGCCAAATTGAGCTTGCAGGTCGGTTGCGGTAAATGGAAACATTGCTTTCTCCTATAATCTGTAGGTTGCCTTTGCCAGTCCATAGGCCATTGCCTGAATCATGTCACGTGCATCATCAAGGTCAATGATATCACGCACAACCAGACCCGCCAGCCAGTTGGCGCTGGCCCGCCGCCATAGATCGTGGCGTGTGGGAATGGAACAGAATGCGCGTGTATCATCGTTAAAGCCAACGGTGTTGTACAGCCCTGCCGTTTCCATGACCTGATCAAAGTAGTGCGCCATGCCGTTCAGGCTGTCGAAGAACCACCACGGCGGACCAAGTTTGAGGGCGGGATAGTGTCCGGCAAGCGGTGCCAGTTCGCGGCTATAGGTCGTTTCGTCCAGCGTGAAAAGAATCAGTGTGAAGTGTTCGTCGTTGCCATATTTGTTGAGCAGCGGTTGCAGGTTGTGCGTGTATTCCAATTGTGTGGGAATATCGGCACCCTGATCGGGACCGTACTGCTGGAAAATGCGCACGTTGTGACCACGCAGCGATCCGGGATGCAGTTGCATGACAAGGCCGTCCTCGATACTCATCCTCGCCATCTCCATGAGCATGTGTCCGGTGAAGCGTGCGATATTCGAGGAAGTGAGTTCGCCATGCATGGCTCGCTGGAAAATGGTGTTCGCCTCAAGCGCCGAGAGTTCCCCGGTGTAAGGAGTGATTGCGGCGGAATCAGTTGCTGTCGCGCCCATGCTTTTGAAAAATGCTCTGCGGTTCTCGAGCGCCTGGATAAATGAAGGGTAATCGTGGATATCAATACCGCTGATCTGACTTAACGCCGTAATGTGATCGCGCCAACTCGGTGTGTCGAGGTTGATGACTGCATCGGGGCGAAAGGTTGGACGTATATCGCTTTGCCATTCCGAGGCCCGTAGCGCCGCGTGGTGGGTGAGCGGGTCGGTCGCGGCATCGGTCGTGCAGAGCGTCTGGATGTGGAATTTCTCGAACAACGCTCGCGGGCGAAATGCGGGTGAATTCAGGCACTCCACGATTTGGTCATAGATACTTTGAGCCGACGTGGCTGTCAACTTCTCTTCGATGCCAAAAATATCACGCAGTTCGTCGCGCAACCAGATGCCGGTTGGTGTACCGCGGAACAGGTAGAAATGGTCGGCGAAGATTTGCCAGATGCGACGGTGGTCATTTTCCACCGGCCCGCCGTCCTTGCGAGGAATGCCGAGTTGATCAAGCGAAATGCCTTGCGCATAAAGCATGCGAAAGACGTAGTGATCAGGGATGATGAATAGATCAACGGGCGTGCCGAAGCTATAGTCAGGGTCGGCAAACATACGTGGGTCTACGTGTCCATGTGGACAGATGAGCGGGCTGTCGGCAACTTGTTCATAGAGTTGCAGAGCGACACCGCGCACAGCAGAGTCTGGATTGAAATAACGGGTATTTTCCATCATTTTTCCTATCATCGTTTGTTAAAACTGTTCCTGCTGCCTGTCAGTGACAGCATTCACTTACTACTACTACTAGATGATAGTGAAGCGTAGTTTGTCAATGGGTTGCAATTTCTTCGTGCCTGCTCCACATATTGATGTAGGCTCGCGTGTCCATTTTGCGCTGCATACCTTTTAAGCTCATGGTGCGTACAAGGCCGAAGATGGGGTGTTCAGGCCCCCAGGGACGGTCGTGCTTGCCCCCGATGGCCCAGGCCCCTGTGTAGCCGTTGGCATCGCGTCCGTCAAGCTCGTATTTGTCATTAAGATAGACCGCGTGGTTGAACGCCTCTTCTGGCGTTGCAGTCCACTCAAGTATTTTCTTCGCCCAGTACATGCGCATGTAGCCATGCATACGACCGGTGATGACCATTTCGTTCTGGGAGGCGTTCCACAATGTATCGTGCGTTCTCGCCTGCTCCAACTCTTCGCACGTATAGACCCACTGCCGGGGATCGGCTGCGTGTTTCTTGAGCGTTTCTTTGCCCCAGTGTGGGCAACCTTCCAGGGAGTCATAGTGTGGGTTGCGCAAGGCAAAGTTGATGGCTAGCTCACGACGCACGATCAGTTCTTCCAGGTAGGCACTGCACCCGCTTCCCGCCTCAATGAGTGGACTTCCAGTTTCTGCGGCAACGGATTGCACAATTTCCCATGCGCTTTGTTGAATGGAGATATGTCCGAAGTGCAGGTAAGCCGATAATTTGCTGGTTCCCGTAATCTCCGGCAGGTTGCGGTGCGTTGCATAACCAGCGAGCCGCTCTGAGATGAAGCGCGTGAGCCTACTTTTGCCTTCGTCCTGGCCTCCGTGAAACTGGTGGGATGGTTCCACGCTGCGATCTATCTGTAGTTGGAAGAGGTAGCTGAGAGGATTATCAATTGCTCCCGCGTCGCATGGTGGGTGCTGTAGTGGATGTGCCGGTTCCAGGTCAATGATGGGTTGGAGATACGTGGGCAGAAGATGGTGGAGCTTTGGACGCAGCGTGCGAGCCGCCCACTCTTCCTTTAGAAAGCAGCGAGTTGGCACTACTACGTCGGCATCAACACAGGCAAAGGGAAGTGCAAGTTGATTTTTCACTGCGGCACGCCAGGCGCGAGGGGTGCGCATTTCGCACTCATCACTGATAACGGCGGCGGCGTGTAGTTCGCGTGCCATACGTACCACTTCTTCAGAAGGTGAACCCCGGCGAATAACCAGAGGTGTTCCTCGTTGCGCAAGCTGCTTTGCCACGTTGGCTATTCCTTCCAGCATAAAAGTATAGTGGCGCAGATTCGCGGCAGGATACTCCGTCACCAAAAAGAGTACTACAATGGGCAGTTCAAGAGCGTTTCCCAGGGCGATAGCGGCGTTGAGCGCGGAATTCTCGTATCCGGGCTGCGATCTCTGCATCCAGTAAAGAACGCATGTACCCGTCTGGTCACATAACCCTGGACGATAGATTTGCACGCGGTCATTGAGCTTGAAAAAAGTTGCGATATCAATCATGCGATATCATCTCCTTATTTTTGTATTAGATAGAAGACGCACGATGAGTGTTTTTCGAGCCTTTCGAGTGTGTACCTGGTCGTGAACACTTCGCTGCATTGCTGGCATAACTCGCGGTAGTTAAAGCGTCGGCAACATGATGGTCAAATGACGCTCTCAAAAAGTCGTTCTGCTGCTGACATACAGGTGTCACTCGCATCGGGTAAACTACTAATATGCATGAAATCGAATGCTGCCAGTTGGCAACGCACCGGATATGAAAGGAAGGAACAGAAATGGCAAAACTTCTCGGACCCGATTTTGTCAGCTTGCAGGTACGCAACTTCTCGGCCTCACGTGCGTTCTATACGGAGGTGTTGGGCTTAACTGTTGATCCGCGCTTCGACGCTCCCGATTTTGTCCTCTTCGATACCAACTCAATCCCCTTTGCTCTCAGCGCAGCTAAAGTAAATCTCGATGAAGTGCCGCAGCCTGGGATGGGTATGATGCTCTGGATAGACTGCGATAATGTCAATGAGTTGCATGTCAGAATGGAAAGGGCTGGAGCCCCCATCATCACATCGCCCTTCGATGGGCCTTTTGGGCGTACCTTCATCTTCGCCGACCCCGATGGGTACAAGATTACGGCTAACGAGAACCCCTGGGACCGGTTTCTCCTGGGGGGCAGACACTAAAGTTACCTGAGTCAGGTAAAGTTAGGAGGGCAGATTTTGCACAGAACTACGGAAAAAGAGGATCAAACAATGACAGTTCCTCGACAACGTGTCTACTATGTGGTATTCGTCGTCACTTCCTATGAGTCCTTCGACGATGCCATCGCGAGGTCGCCTGATGATATTGCTGCCCACGTGGCACGCTCGAAGGAGTTGCATGCTAGTGGCACACTCCTCATGGGTGGGGCCTTTTTGAACAACCCGCAGGAGCCGCTCAGTACCATGGCCGTTTTCACTACACGTGAGGCCGCTGAAGAGTACATCAAAGGCGATCCCTTTGTCCTGAAAGGCATGGTCCGCACGTGGTACATCCGCGAATGGGCCAACATGTTCGCTTAATGGAACGAGTTACAGGAAGACCTGGCTAACGCGTCTGCAAGTTTTCCTGTAACTCGTTCCACCTGGCATATTATGCTGGATTGTTTCCCAGGCCGTGCCAGAGCAGCAGTCCACATTTCTACTCTAGCGGCTCATGCGCCTCCCTCGTATTTGAACGAGACCTCCATCTTCACCCGGTAGGAAAGAGGCTTGCCGGACTCGATGTGGATGTCTTGCTCGACAACGCGGGCGACGCGAATGTCCCGCAAGGTCTGTGAAGCTGTCTCGATGGCGGCCGCAGCCGCCCTCTCCCACGACTCGTTGCTGGTTCCCACCAGTGCGATTACCTTGTACACGCTTTCTGCCATGATCCTTTCCTTTCGTTCAGATTTCAGTAATCAGTTGTCCTCATCTCTCAACTGAGTCCATGTCCAGTATACCTTCCACATAACAGTCAATCAAGGCCTCTGTTTCTAATTGCTTCTCGCCTTGCCTTTCGCCCACTCCTTTTGGTTAGGTTTGTGCAAACAAAAAGGGATCGCCGGTCCTGGCGATCCCCCCAAACTATGCGGACAGAAGTTACGGATAGGAAAGGACGCAGCCACCTGCGTCACTATTGAACGCATTGCTCCAGAGCGATTGTACAGCGAAGGTGCCAGTACTCAGAGTGATATCGGCCGACGCGCCCTGACCAGAACTAATCCAGGCGCACTTGTCCCCATTCTCGCTCCCGTTGCTATCGAGCCAGCCAGAGCTGGGGAAGATGTCGGTTTCGGTCTCGGCGAATTCATGCCCGCCGACAATAGTGATGCCATCGGTCAAGCCCGCAGAGCCTGAGTTCACGAAGTTGGCCCCACAACTGGCTCCTGCGTCGGTAATGTAGGGCATGTTGGTATAGGCAATATTGCCGTAGCTTGAACTCGTCGAACTGTGCCATGCGCAGTATTGCGTCCCGAAACCGCTGGCATTATTGCCAGTTGCAGTATTGATCACATACTGAACGGTTGTATTTGAGGCCGCGGTCGTGTTGCCGAAATGCGCTGCAGCTTTGACCGCCTCGCTAGCCAGGTTGGACTGACTTGGTTTTGAGGGTGCTGCGGATGCATTGTCATACCAGACTCCCGCTAATACACCACTGGGATTGGTGGCCGGGGTACCTGCACCCTTACAGAAGATCGTGCCGCTGCTGACGCCTTCACAGTACTGTGTCACCGAGTTGTTCCAACTGGAGCCACCGACGCCGTTGAAGAATTTCTGCTGGATAGCTGCTTCACCGGAAGGATCATTGTTGTTCCACTGCGATCCCCAGTAGACCAGATACACCTGGTCCGCTCCAGTTTCGACCCCCACGCCACCTGTGCCGCCATGATAGCTAAGATTATTGCCGCCACCGCCGCAGTTATGGTGACAGGCATTTTTTTTCAACTTCATATACTGGATGGGATGGGCGACATTGCTGTTTGCGCTAACAGGGTAAATAGAACTGGTGAGGACGATTGCTATGGCTATCGCCAGAGCTAAGGCTAAGGGGACGACGCTGATGGGGCGGAATTTTTGCATGCTGCATTTCTCCTTCAAATACGTTCCATGCGTGCCGGGCCTCAGAAAAACCTGAGATACTTCTAATTTTACCATGTACTTTTCATATTGTGAAGGACAAAATAACTATATTTTTTCATTTGATAAGTGGGTATATGCTACGGACAGCAACTTCATGATTCACCTCTCTTCTATCAGCTGCGTCATTGTCCTTTCCTCCTTGCTCAAATGATAATGTAGTATGTCTCGAAAAGGAATATTTTCCCTTATTTCCAATCATTCCCCCTCGTCCTCTCCACCATCGCGCCCCATTCGATACTTGATATCATAGTTGGTGATAAAATCCAACTCCTCGTCAGTGAACCCGTAATGTTGCGCCAGCATACGGTCTATTTCGTCTATAATGGGTTTACTTAAGCGAGGATAAAATTCCTCATAGAGAATATCTCCAGTTAATCCAGAAACTTTCTTCTTTTCCTGCTTATTTAGACGATAATCATGCATAAGTTGAACCGAGAGGGCCAGTAACTGTTGATTATGCTCTTTTTTAATATCTATGAGGGATAGAGGAAAATCTTTCAGGTCAGATGGGTTGAGATCACGCCCGTTAGTTGTTAGAATGAAATACCAATAAAAGAGTGTACTGCTTAACACTGCAACGGCAAGCTCTCTCTGCTCCGAAGTCGCAAAAAAGAGATAATTTTCACGACTTGATACTGATACTTGACCGTTCAGTACAAAACGTGGTTGAAACGTTGTAAATATTTTCCAGTAGCGGCCTCCTCCAATGCGGTAGTATATTTTATGCGGCGTATTTGCTTGTAAAAAATATCCAAGTGTCTTACGAGATTGTGAAATCTTGTCTATTATCGAGGATTCAAGGTTGGAGCTGATCTTCGGTAGTATACATAAGCGTATTTGACCTGACATTCGTTCATAGACGGTGTTATTAAATAAGTACGCTCTTTCCGTTGCACTCCATTTACGCAGCCCGGTTATCCAATGCGATCCAATAGTAGCTAAACCCTTGTGCAGGAGAGATATTGTCAGTAGTACCTCAGCACCGACAAAAAGTTTTGCTGGACGTTCAGCATAGTTACTATGCCAACTATGTGTTGAAGATGCCAGCATACTATCCTGTAATGTTCTCATACGTTGCGTACAAACTAAGCTAATCGGGACAATCATACCTTGCCTACCCTCAGCATGAAGCAACAGGAGAGATCGTTCGAGTATAAAGGCATAAATATTTCCGCATAGTTCTGTTGTGTATAAGGATGGCATCAGCGTATAGGTATTTCGTACTTTGCTATACTCCACATACGGCGGATTGCCAATAATCACATCGAAGCCGCCTTTGTTGATGATGCCGTAGAATTCGACGAACCAGTGGAAGGGCTGATGGGTGTGTTGCCAGTGGGCGAATTTTTGCTGGTATTCCTGCTCGTCTTTGATGTTGGAGGCGTCTATGCCATATTCGCTGGCGAGGTAGCGGTCGAGTTCTGTTTCAAGGTCCTGCAGAGTTGTTCGCACCTGCTTTTTGATGGTTGCGATGTCCTGTGGGTTAACTTTGAGTTGCGTTTGCATCTTGCGGAAATTCTCGAAATCGTGTTTTACAGCGAGGGCTTTTTGTTCGATGCGCTGGATGGTCTCCTCGGAGGTGAGCAGACTGCGCATGTCTTTGCCCACCGCCTGTTTCACTTCGGCAAGGGTGGCGAAACCGACGAGTGTGTTGCCGGAGCGAATGTTGAAATCTATATCGGGCAGGGGTTCGAGGCTCATGTTGTCTCTGGTAGGGTCACGTTCGACTTGCGTGGCAAGTTTAAGGAAGAGGCGCAATTTGCAGATTTCGGTAGCTTCCTCCATGATGTCTACACCGTAGAGGTTGTTGACGATGATGGATTTGAGGATGAAGTAGTCGCGGTTGGGATGCTGTTCCACCTGCAAGAGGATGGCGCGGAAATCTTTCAATTGCGAATGTTGAGTCAGCATTGTTTTGCGCCCGCGTTGCTCATCGAGCGCGTTAAGGCGTTCCACATCCTCGACCATGCTTTGCATGCGGTCGAGACAGGCTTCGTATAGCGGTTGCAGCGTGTTGAGCGCGGCAAAGAGGAAGGCTCCGGAGCCGCAGGTGGGGTCAAGCACCGTGATGCCCGGCTCCAACTTTTCGTGCATCTGCTCTGTCATGCGCCCCGCGATACTCTCGTAAAAGGCACGCAGCAGGTGCGGGTCTTCACAGGTATGGATGACATCCTCGGCGAACTGGCGTATATTGAGATTGTACGTGATAAGGTCGTTGATAGATGCGACCTCGCCAGCCTCAAGCTTCGTGCGAATCTCTGTGTAGCGATTGCGCCGCGCCACCAGTTCGCGCCATGTCTCGGTGGGCAGGGCATACTCTTCCGGCGCGGGACGATTCCACGCGCCGCGCCGTGAGACATCATGCAGACCAGCGGCGATTTCCGGCGGCAACTCTATTGTCACCCCTTTTTTCACAGCATCATAAAAATAGCGGTCGGGGGCGTTTTGCAGCAGTTGCCAGACGGTCGTATGGCGGTCCGGCTCAAAGGCGATGGGCATTTTTTGCGCGGCGGCATCGAAGAGGTAGGGAATAATCGTACTTTTGCTGATGTATTCCGTGATATCCTCTTTGGTGTAATAAGCTCCCATCTGCTTCTGGTTGATGTATTTCTCAAAAATGTAGCCCAGCACATCGGGGTTGATCTCGTTATCATTTTTGACTCTACGGTCGTCGAGGTGCCATTGGTACTTATCGAAGAAGGCAAAGAGTCGCTCAAAGGCAGTGTCTACTATCTGGATATGGGCATTCTTGCGCTCCAACTCGTGTATATCGAAGAGGCTGCCATTGAGGTATGGCACGTTGCCGAGCAGCGTGTCTATCTCACGCGAACGCTCCCGCTCTGCCAGCCCCTTGTGAAAGAGACGTAGCAGGAAGGCGCGATAGAACGAGAAGAATGTATCTGTGCCGTTTCGCTCCTTCACCTGCTGAAGGCGATTGGGCAAGTAGTTGGTATCCCCGTCGAGAAAGCCCTTTTTCTGGATGAAATAGACGAACATAAGGCGGTTGAGCATGATAGAGGTGTACCATTCACGGTCTTCCTGCACGGGAATGCCTTCAATATATGTTGCGAAGGTGTCTTTTTCCAATTTGAAACTGTCATAGAAGCGTTTCGTTACCCGGTCAACATCGAAGGCCGAGCGCACCCGCCTGGCAGCTTGCGACGTGAAAAGCTGTTCCTCCTCGCTTAAATCAAAAGCGATGGCACTCAACTTCTGGATAATGGTCTCACCCGATTGTCCGCTATGGTAGGTTGTTTCGCGGCATGCAGTAGGTCGGCCTTGCTCGCGTTTGACCCACTGCCAAACCTGCGTCTGTTGCTGTTCATCAGTGAAAATAAGGATGTGTTCGTAGACCGTCTTCGCGACTTCCTTCTCGATACGAGAACGTAATGCGGCATCTGGCAGGTTGCTTTGCGTATCAGGCGAGCAGCGATAGACCACCAATCCCCGCTTCTGCGCAATTGGTTGCAGGGTGTACGTTGTGTCAGACATGGTGATAGAAAATGGCCGCGACCTGTCGTTATCCCAGCCCAATTCTTCAATGAAAAGGGGTTGAAAATCAAATGTTTGCACACAGTGTTGGATACGTGGTCTATTGATAGTCATAATATCATGAATCCCTGTCAGTATGATGACTATGTAAATGCCACCCCTTCACGCATATTTCCTATAGCCATAAACTATGCTGATAGGGAAGCTGGAACGTTGAGGTTATTGTAGCAAGGGTGTCAAGGAAGCAGGGAGATTCTGCAATGAAAAAGCAGGTAAACAATTATGACATTGTCATAATTGTTTACCTGCTTTTTCATTGCAGAATCTCCCTGTGTTATGACTGTATCACCGTCCAGATTTGGTATGCGATGATAAACATCATAACCAGCACATAGAGACGTAAGGCCCAGAGGATGATCACCGTTCCAGGACTCAGGTGTCGCCGCCCAGGACGTTGTGCCTTTTTCGCGGTAGATAGTTGATCTGGCTCCAGGGCTTCACGCACCCAATTTGACGTGTCCCAGGATGTTATTTGACTTTGTTGCATAGTATTATCTTTCCTCGAATGTATAGGGATCATCATGATGATTGCTCCTTGTATAGACTACGTTGGAATCAGGTTGGGAAAAATGATCGAGACCCCGAAGAGAAGGCCGGCGAGACAGAGGAAGACGACAATAGCAATTGCTACGCTATTGCCAAGTCGCTTGCTCACCTGCGCTCCCATAATTTCGCGGTCATTGACTAACAGGATCAGGAATACCAGTGCCGGTGGCATTGCCAGAACGGCAATGACATTGACGATAAGAACGATGAACACCAGCGGCGCGTTTGGAATGAGTACAAGCGTTGCCGCGATGCCAGCTGCTAGAATGAGAATAGTGTAAAACGGCCAGCCATCGCGGAAGGAACTGTTCAAGCTATGAGAGCGTCCCGTCACTTCGCCAAAAGCATAGGCCGAGGACGAAGAAATCGTGATTGCGGCAACCAATCCGGCTTCAAAAATGCCGAGTGCGAACAGAGTCGCGCCGACATGACCGATGTAGGGTTCTATAGCTTGTGCGAACTCTGCACCAGCAAAATTCGCGGCATTGATATGATGGGTAAATAGCGGTGTTGTTGCCAGGATGGCGGCAATAGCAGCGATGGCGGCAATCATTGCGCCCAGAGCGGTATCAATGCGCCCATGACGAATATCGTCTGTGGTCATGCCTTTATCAACGACGGCACTCTGCTGGAAGAAAAGCATCCAGGGTGTAACGGTCGCTCCGATAGCGGCCACCATCACTAGAATCGCCTGTTGCGAAAATCCTCCTGGTAGTGGTCCCCACGTTAAGAACGCGCTGGCTATCTGATTGCCCGCGGGATGCGCCAGGATAGCGACGGGTACAAAGAGCAGGTTAAAGGCAGCCAGACCAAGCGTAATGCGTTCCCATGTCCAGTAGCGCCGCGTGAGTACCACCGCCACAATAAGACAGAAAGCACCCAGGACGGACAGTGCCGGGGGAACGCCAAAGAAGCCGAGTCCGGCGCGAATGCCAATGAACTCGGTTACCAGTGTCAGCAGGTTGCCCAGAATCAAATCGCCCAGGGCGAACCAGCCCCAGAAGCGACCGAAGCGCTCGAAAATTAATTCGGCGTGACCACGATGGGTAGTGACACCGAGACGAACTGTCATTTCTTGCACCACATAGGCCATCGCAAAGGTGAGTATGACGAAGGGAAGGAAGAAGCCAATGCCATACTGTGCGCCTGCCGTCGCGTAGGAAATCATGCTGGGCGCATCATTTTCACCCAGCATTACCAGGATTCCGGGGCCAATCAGCAGCCAGAGCAGCCACCAGGAGCGGCCACGGCCACCCTGGGAACGGTAAAGACGAACACGCCTGCGATCTGTGGCTCGCTTGACATCCTCCGCCGTTATCTCTGGATCGGTAGCATGGAGCTTCATTTGCGATTCGCTCATGAATGCTCCTTTCTCTGTACCGTGCCTTGAGTAAAAGCGTTACCGACAGGACGAACAAAGACGGCCTGTGTTACCACATCGCCAATAGCATGCGTTTGTTCGCCGATGTGTACTGTATAGACGCCGCCATAGGGCGCAACCGCCTCCACATAGACGAGGGCTCCGGGAATGAGGCCAAGTGAGGCCAGATAGCGCAAGAGGTCGGCATGTTCATCGCTAACCCGCTGCACAATGACTTGCTGTCCCGGCTGAACGGTCGAGAGCGGCTGGCTACTCGCAATGACGACACCACCAACGGTGCTGGGAATGGGATCTCCGTGGGGGTCCTCGGTGGGATGTCCTAAGAGTTCGTCCATGCGGTTCACAAAGGCATCTGAAATGGCATGCTCGACCTGTTCGGCTTCGGCATCAACCTCGTCGAGAGGAAAGCCCATGATTTGTGTGAGAAAGAGTTCGAGCAAACGATGGCGGCGCACGAGTTCAGTTGCCATCACATGACCAGCCTCGGTAAGTTCTACGCCATGATAGGGAGTATAGCGCACGTAGCCACGTTCACCCAGCCACTTGAAGAGCTGCGTGACGCTCGCATCGCTCAATTGGCCCGTTGCTTCCAGAGGCTGCAATCGCTCTTTCATGACCGATGTAGTAACCGGCTCACCACGCTCATAGAGCTTGTAACAGAGTTTCAGGCAGTCAATAGCGCGAATAGGCAGAGTATGCAGTTCAGGTGCCATTTCAAAACCTCATAAAATTTCAAATGAGCAAGATATTATTTTTTATGCCCCTAAAAATAGAATACCACCATGTTAGGAATTTTGTCAAGATATATGAAAAAGAGATATGAAATAACTATAGAAAAAATTCTGCTCTCTAAAATGCTGACCTTGATGCTATAAATAATTTATCGGTACTTTTGCTTGTGTCAGGTAGGGTCAGTAGAGACAGCTTTAGCCCGTCCGCGTCCATATCATCTATGATTTATGCATGTTGGAGGATCGAGATGCGCTGAGGTTCTGGCGCAAGATAAGCACTCTGTATGCGGATACCCTGTTATTGTGTAGATATGTGCCGATGCTATTGATGAGAAATATTTTGTGCTTGCCACACCTTATTTTCCGCGTAGAGCGGTAGCGCATGATGTGTAGTTTTCACTGGAGGAACAAATTGACGAAATTGTATGTACGAAGCAAGCCATTGCTGCCTGGTTGGTTTGCCGCAATGGTGAGTATTTTATTGTTTTCTTCAACAGGTATGGCTAGTAGCAGGAGTTTGCAAGCGATCCAGCTAAGTAATATTGAGCAAAATCAGGGAAAACCGTTCTATATTGTTGACAATTTCCCTGTGCTGAACCGGGCGAATATGCAGTGGGCGCTGTCCACGTACCTGATGGCGAAAGGTCACTACTGCAATGTGTTCATTTCAACCACGCAGAACTATGGTATAGATGCCTGGCACAGCGAGTATAGCGCCCAGATTGGTTCACCGACCGGCGCGATGTACGCCAGTCAGAAGGTATACTGGCGCAACTATACGCATGGCGTGACGATCGTGAATCCGAGTTCGAAGAGTACTTTCAAGGTCACGCTCAATGCATCGTTTTCGTATGTTGACCTCTATGGAAACGCTGTTGGCTCAACAGTAGTCTTATCTCCACATTCGGGTATAGTGTTGTTAACATCAACGAGGGGCCATTTGCACATATTGCATCAGGTTCCACTGTGAGATGGGACAGCGACAAAACGCGCAACCGGCATGCCGGTTGCGCGTTTTGTCGCTGTCCCATCTCGTGTTGAGAGGCGAGCGTAGCGGTGTAACTTCTGGACGTATAGTAATCTAGTGCATAAACTGAACTATGCACAAATTATTTCCACGGATTGGAGGCAAAACTAATGACGTTCGCAAAACTGCTGTTGAAGCACTTACTGGGGGTTATGGCGGTTGGCCTCGTGGTCTCCGCGCTTGCCGTCGCGTTTGTTGCTTTTAGTCCGCACTCAACATACGCAGCGAGTGCAAGTCCCGCGGCGAAGGTGAAGGTGAGTATCACCACCAACAAGAAAGGCGTCTTTACATTTAAGCCGAAGTCAATCACCATTGCTGTTGGTACGACCGTCAAATGGACGAATAATACCACTGTGGCACATACCGTTACCAGCAATGATGGAAAGACATTCAATAGCGGCATCATAAATCCAGGTGGCACCTTTAGCTTCACATTCAAAAAGAAAGGAACTTTTGGCTATCATTGTATGATCCATCCATTTATGACAGCTACGGTTAATGTGAGCTAGTGAACTAGCGAATTATCACATGTCATGTGATAACATATTGTGTTATACTGGTTGCGATGGAGCGGGATGTAACCCGCTCTTCTTGATTGGTTTGGAGTTGCTTCTTGTACTTAAAAGATGCGCTCGATTTTTCTGTACCGCCGTTGCAAGCCCTGGCATTACGAGCGAGTGTATTGCTGGAAAACGGTTGTAGTCAATCAATCCGCTCATCCTGAGTGGTCGGGTAGTTGAAGGCTGATTTAGAGAACACTGGGAGGTGTGAGGATATCATTTATGCCTTTTGCATTATGGACAGTGCTTTGCCTCGTCGCTTATTTAGGGGGGCTTATTATTCTGCTGCGGATGATGCCACTTCTGCTCATGCGCTCCTATGATGAGGGATATTTTATGGGGATAGCGGCTGCCGGTGTTTTTGGCGGTATGCTGGCCTTTGGTGCGGTCGCAATCACATTTGGCATCTTTAGCGGAAATTTTGGCAGCAGAGTATTGGATTTTTTGCTGCTCATAGGGATACTTTTTGTGGGAGGGCGTCTATCCATACGCAGTTTTCGCTCACGTCACTACTCAGGAACGAACCTTCTTTCGTGCATTATCGCTGGAAGTTATGGCACCTTCCTCGCGCTCGCCGCGCTGTTTTATATTGTAATATTGTTTGTGCCATCCAGTTAGATGTATGACGGCAGTAGCGTGTGCCGGTAGGGACCGATTTATCGCGTCCGCGCCGCCTTGTATGCTTTTTCGTTCCAAATGCGGACGCGATAAATCGATTCCTACCGGCACGTGCAAGGTATCACACGAAATGTTTGAACCATTGCACGGTACGACGGAGCCGGTCGGTACGCTGGAGCGGGGTACCAGAATGAGGCCAATCTATCAGGTGGCTCATGTTAGGATAGCGCACCAGTTCAACTTTGTGCTTGCGCATACGGAGCGCAGTGAACAGTTGCATAGACTCTTCTATCGGGCAACGCATGTCCTGTTCGCTGTGGAGCAGCAGCAGCGGAGCCGTGATTTTGTCGGCGAAGGTTAATGGAGAGCGGTTGCGATGGTACGCTGCTGTGTCCTGACCATCCGGGCTATCTCCTGCTGTGACTAGCTCGAACCAGAGGACCTGATCGGTGAGCAAGCCACTGGTGGTGAGGTTGCTGATGCCATTGCGGCTCACACCTGCCTTGAAACGGTCAGTTTGCGTCACGGCCCAGTTGGTCATATAGCCGCCATAGCTGAGGCCGCCAATACCGAGACGGTCGCCATCCACTGGTTCAGTGGCGATTACATGATCTACACCGGCCATCAGGTCGCGGAAATCGTCACCGCCCCAATCATTGAGAACCTTGACGCAAAAGTCTTCACCATAGCCCGAACTGCCACGAGGATTGGCAGCCAGCACGGCGTAGCCTTGACCCACGAGAACCTGGAACTCATGTACATACGCATCTCCCCATGCCAATGTTGGGCCGCCATGAACCTCAAGAATAAGCGGCGCTTTTTGTTGATCTCCGAGCGGTGGCAGGTAGAGCCAGCCCTCGATTTCCAGCCCATCGAAACTTTGCCAGGTGATACGTTTGGGCCGGATAAGTTGATGGCTACGCAACAAAGCATCGTTGACGCCAGTTAATTTGTGCAGATTTTTGCCCTGACTATCCATGCTCCATATATCGCCTGGAGTGAACCAGTCGGCACGTATCAGTGCAATTGTCTGCCCGTTCGTGCTGATTTTGGCATCGAGATAGCGCCCATTGCCAGTGGTGAGCTTGATAAGTTGCTGTTGCCCGGTGTCAGCGCGATAAAGGTGTACTTGTCCACGTTCCTGAATGGGGATTAATAGCGATTGTCCATCAGGAAACCAGCAAGGTGGAGTGAATGATTCGTTGCGCATTTCATCAATAATAAGCTGCTGAGAGGTGTACTCTGACGTTTTGCTGGTGGCGGGCCGTGGCGCGTCTTCACTGTGTGCATTGACAATCCAGGGTGAGTAGTTTTTGGCTTCGGTCTGGTCAGGGGTGAAGTAGTAGGCGATATGTTGTCCATCGGGCGACCACGCGGGCATCTGTGCCAGACCGTCTTCAGGCGAGAGGCGGCGCATCTGGCCTGTTGCCAGGGTCAATACCCAGAGAGCCATACTCACGCTTAAATCGGGGTCCGGGCGACGATTGGCACAGAAAGCAATTTCTGTGCTATCAGGCGACCAGCAAGATTGCACGAGGTCTACTGGTTCTGAGGTAATACGTAACGGCTCACCTTTGAGCGGAAGCAACCAGAGTTGCTGGCTTCTACTCTGCTTATAACCCAGACCGTCCCATTGTTCTGCGACGCGGGTATAGACGATGGCAAGAGGGCTGCTAGCTGATTCGCCGTGATCGTCCGCTGGTTTCCAGGCGCTATGTGCCAACAGTGCTGTACTATCCGGTCGCCAGCTATATTCAGTTACCTCCTGTGGGAGCGTGCTGAATTTACGCGCTTCACCGCCTTTGAGTGGGAGCAGATAGATTTGTGCTGTGCCATCTCTGTCGCTCAAAAAGGCCAGCGTCTTGCCGTCAGGTGACCAGCGAGGCGCAGTGTCGTGATGTGCGCCAGCGGTCAACTGGCGGGAAGTTGTCGTTTTCCCACCGGAACTATTGACAAGCCAGATGGCGCTACTGGTCGTGTTAGTTTTTTCATGACATTGCTGTACGACATATGCTATGAGCGAGCCATCGGGCGAAAGCTGTGGGTCGCTGGCAATGCGCAAGCTGATGAGATCCATAACGCTCATAGGTGGATTGGGTGCTGGCGTTTGCGTCGTAGTTGGTGCGGCCAAAGCTTGTGCAGGTTGCTCAGCCTGTGTGGCCTGGATGGCATTTGCAGCCTCTACCACTGGTGCGTCAGAAGTAGTTTCAGGTGTGGATATATTTTGCTCGGCCTGTTCAGCAGGCGCGATTGGAATCTGTAGCGTTGTCGGGTTATTATCAACCTCTTCGGCTGCTGTTGCAGGCGTAAGATGCGGTGCTGTAGGAGTATCGTCGTGTTCAATCATAAGTTGCTCCAGAAAACGGTATGCTGTGTACTTTATACAAACGCTTTACCTGAAAGTATACAACACGGCGGCTAACTCCCGCAGCCACTTTTATGTGCTTTCTCCCATCTTACAGTGTTGTGCTATGATGATTTTATGGTGTTTAATAATAAGCGTTGTAATGTCAGAGTCGGTCAACACACAATCTCATAATGCGCGAGAAAGCCTTTTCAGTGGGGATATATATGATAGTAAGCGAAATAATGACGACGAAACTGGTAACGGTCAATTATGATGATACATTAAGTCATGCAGCCAACTTGTTTCGACAATATCAATTTCATCACTTGCCGGTGGTGCGCACGGTGAGACGGCGTACAGATGATAAGAACCAGACACCTCATCCGTCAAAATTACTGCTTGAAGGATTGATAACTTCACAGGATATTGATCTCGTAGTGGCGGTGGCGAAGCAGAGTTCTTCAGGAGATATTTTGCATCACCCGTGGCAGGAACAGCGTGTAATTGAAGTGATGCACCGCGCCTCTATACGGGTCACGCCAAATACAAGCGTTGCCGCCGCTGCACAAATTCTAGTGGAACGTGGGCTGAATGCATTGCCGGTAGTGAAATATGAGCATACGGAGACAGAAACGCACACCCTCCTGGTAGGTTTGCTGACACGTAGTGATTTGCTGATTGCACTCGCTCGCTCGCTAGGTGCGTATGAGCCGGGGATGGAATTGGTGATTCAACTACCGATGGGCGAACTGGAGCCACTGGCACAAACGCTGTTACTGGCTAGCGAGTTGCATGTCCAGATACGTAGTATTCTGGCGTCGCCACTGGAAGGGAACGTGCCGCGATCAGTCACATTGCGCCTGGGAACGATCAATCCTGCGCCTTTGCTGGTGCGGTTACAGGAAGCGAGTATTCAATATACGTTTGTGGACCCGTTATTGGAGGATGATGAACATGACTGACGCTCCAGCACAACACCGGGCACGCCTTATTTTTGAGCCTGCTGAACTGGCATATGATTTTGGGCCGGGGCATCCATTGCAGGCACGTCGTCTTGTTGCCCTCATGGATTTATTGACAACAAGCGGGCTGTGGCATAGTACGGACGAACAGACACGCTTAGCGATGCGAGCCGCGACTATAGATGAACTGCGTTTGATTCATACCGCCGATTACATTGCAGCCGTGCAACGTCTGAGTGAGCCGGAAGACCCCGATGCAACACCAGAGCAGCAGAAGGAGCGGCAGGAATGTATCATGCGCTATGGCTTTGGAGAAGGTGATACACCTGTCATGCTGCATATGCACGAGGTTTCGGCACGTATCGCTGGGGGTTCATTGGTAGCGATGAGTGCGGTGATGGGTTTGCCCGCCGGGGGATCATTTGCTTCACCGGAAGAGCGGCCTCTGCATGTATTTCATCCAGCCGGGGGGCTGCATCATGCATGGGCTGAGCGAGCCTCTGGCTTTTGTGTCTACAACGATATTTCCGTAGCGATTGCGCATGTTTTGCAAGCCACTGAAGCAAAAGTCCTCTATATTGATTTTGATGCCCATCACGGCGATGGAGTGCAGCGTTCGTTTTACGATGACCCGCGTGTCATGACGATTTCGTTGCATGAAACTGGACGCTATTTGTTCCCTGGTACGGGCGATGTACTTGAATTAGGCAATGGAGTAGGGCGCGGATACGCGGTGAATGTGCCACTGGAACCCTTTACCGAAGATGATTCGTACATAGACGCGATCAGCTCATTGCTGCATCCTCTGGTGACTTTGTTCGCGCCCGACGTGATTATCACGCAGCATGGTTGTGATACACATGCATGGGACCCGCTGACGCACCTGAAATTGACACTGCGTGGTATGCAGAGGCAGATGAAAATGGCGCACGAGCTGGCACATACGTATTGTGAGGGACGTTGGGTCGCTCTTGGCGGCGGCGGCTATGACCTCTACAGGGTTGTGCCGCGAGCCTGGAGTATGCTGTGGGCGGAGATGTCGGAACAGCCCTTGCCACTCGATTTGCCGCAGCAATGGGTAACACGCTGGCAACCCGAATGGCTCGCCGTAGAGGCACAGGAGTTGGTGGCGCAGCAAGTAATGGGCAAAAGCGCCGCCTCAAGCTCTTTTCCAGACACATTTCGCGACCGCCCGGAAGATTTTCCGCAGCAGCCACGGCGCTGGTCTATCAGCCGCACGAATCAGTATACGGTTGCGTTAGTGCGACATTTGCTGTTGCCGCCTCCATTGCGCCAGGCCTTTCCTTCGGCACAGCACCGGTCTTCACTGGCAGGCTTATTTGACTTGCTGCACATCCGGGGGACGGCAACTCCTTCACGCAGTAAAATGCTACAGACCGCGACTGGCCCGATTTTGCTGCGCGATTTTTGCCCGCCGTCGCTGGTCGAGCGATTGCACGCGGATGATGGCTTACGTGCGTTTGCCCGTATCCCAGAGCGTGAACACAGGTTGCTGGTAGGTATCGCGAAAAGCCCGGATTGTGCGTTAACGTTGGCTCACACTCCAACGGGTGAGATTATTGGTGAAGTGACAATTGCTCCCGGCGATGTCTGGTGGGAAGGTCTCGATAATGTCTATGAGGTGGCTATCGAAGTCAGCTCGAATTGGCGTGGCAAGCATATAGCGGAACAGATGCTGGCGTTTTCGCTCGAACTTGATGCACTGGAGGATATGATTCTGTTCGCGCTGGGGCTTTCGTGGCACTGGGACACTGACGGGTTGAAGATATCGCCATATCGCTATCGAGAGATTATTGCTCGTCTTTTTGGGTCGCAAGGGTTCAAGGAATATCCGACAACAGAGCCAAATGTGAGTATGGAACCGGCAAATATTCTGCTGGCTCGTGTTGGCAACCGTGTAGACCCGCGAGTTGCCAGCCAGTTTTTCAATCGTATGCTCAGTTCAGCCAATTTTCCAGGGTTGTGAACAGTGGCGGGAAGGCAATCCCGTAGAAGGATAGAATGTATGGACCTGGGTTTACAGGGAAAAGTAGCACTGATAACCGGCGCGAGCCGGGGAGTGGGCAAGGCTATAGCTTTCACTCTGGCGAGTGAAGGTTGCCGATTGGCCCTTGTCGCACGAGGACGCAAGACGCTTGAGGAAACCGCCGCCGAGTTATGGAGCGAGGGCATCGAAGTTCTGCCCATTGTGGCCGACCTGATGGTTGCCCAGGATATTGAAATTGTTGTGCAGGAGACGATGCAGCAGTTTGGTCGTATTGATATACTGGTGCATAACGCGGGCGGCGCAAAGGGCCAGAATATTTTTGATACCAGCGACGAGGATTGGCAGGATGCGTTGGCTCTGAATGTACTCGCCTTGAGTCGGCTGGCAAAACTGGTTGCTCCGGCGATGAGTCAGCAGGGGGGAGGACGTATTATCGCTATTTCATCCATATTTGGACGCGAGACCGGCGGCAGAACCGCATACAATGCGCTCAAAGCCGCTTCGATCAGTTTGACAAAATCGCTGGCACGCCAGTTTGCTCCTGATAATATTCTGGTTAATAGCATTGCTCCCGGTTCCTTGCTCTTCCCCGGCAGTTCATGGGACCGGCGCAAGCAAGCTGATCCCGAACGTATCGCGGCATTCGTCAAGAGTGAATTGCCACTTGGACGTTTTGGCACGCCGGAGGAGATTGCCGTTGTCGTTGCCTTCCTCGCTTCACCGCTTGCTTCTCTGATTAGCGGAGCATGTATTCCTGTTGATGGATCGCAGTCGCACTCGAATATTTGACCTCTGGCAAGTATCTTATCCTGCTGAGAAAACATGGCGTTTGTTTGTTGAAATGAGAGACAAATGCCAATTTTTTATTTTCCTCGAAAAGAGCGATCCAATTTAAAAAAGTAGGCGTAGTACTTGATGAGGAGTGATTGAGAGCCGGTTGCCAGGCGCCCACCGTGGTCAACCGCGAAGCACCGCTTGCCGGATACGGGAGTGTTCGGTTGCTACGACATCACTTTGACAGTATCTGTACAGAGGGCTATGATTATTCAAAACAATCTGTACAGATACAAATATATACCTCCTTACTCTTTTGTGCCTATCCCTTGTACTGCGTCAAAATGTACAGGGGATTTTTTGTTCATTATGATATTCTGGCATGAACCACAGAAATTATTTCATGTAAAAAATGCGCAAATGAAACCGTCTCTTTCCCTCGTTCGTGGTGTATAATAATGGCAGAGATAATGTTTAAGCAATCGGAGGAAACAGGCATGCAACCGCCAAGCCGTCCACTTTCTTCATCTGATTTACCCGATGACAATCTGGCTGAAGATGACATTGATCAGCTTTATGGAAATTTGAAGCCGGTAGAACCACCGCCAACACTGATTGCACGTATCCTTGCCAATGTTTCACAGTTATCTCAGGCTGAGGCGCAAAACAAAGAGCCGTCCGCAGACGAACAAGGTGCGATATTTGATAAGCAGGGCAATCTGATAGTGAGGAACGAAAAGAGAGAGCCAAGTTAAAATAGAGGTGATGGTTCAGTGTTCCCATATGGCATACACTGAACCGTTACCTCTTTTATAATTCCTGGCGCAGGAAAAATCTACGCAATTTGATCAGTAATTTTACCAATGGCAACGAGCCAGCGTACAAATTCCAGGCGACGATTTTCAGCAATTGTGTCCAGGCGAGCTTTCTCCAGGCGCTCCCGGCGCAAAATGGTCAACTTGTTCATTTCCCCCTCAGCGAACCCCCCACGGCGTAAAATTTCACGATCTTCTCTGTGGTCCATATGAGCCTCCTTTTTCACTGAAAACGGTCACTGAGGTTCTATCATCAACATGCGCTCAATCCGCTTGAGCAAAGCCTGCATCGGATAGGGTTTCGGTAAATGATCCAGTGTCAATTTTGTCTCGCCGCCGGTACGCCGGTGTTTGCGCATCGTTGTTTCCGCGCTGGTGGTCAGAAGTACAGGAATAGTGGTCCGTTGTCGCAATACCTGTAAGACATCCCAGCCATTCAGCGTACCCGGGAGTTCAAGGTCAAGCACTACAAGATCAGGAATAGATTGGCTGAGGGCCGCGACAGCTAGCTCGCCATTGATTGCTATCATTACCGCATAGCCATGTGCGGTTAAGTAATCGGCTTCTAGATGAGCGAGAGATGCATCGTCTTCGACGACCAGTACTCTATGAGGCTGCTTTGCGCTTTCAAACGCCATGCGCGTTGAATACGTAAAGGCCGGTGTTTGCGAAGACGCCCCGTTCAACAAATTCATTGTGCCGTTCACCGGCATTGGGGTCGCAGCGTCTTTTTTGTGCATGAGGGCTACTTGCTCCTGTGCTTCTGTCATGATTGCTGCTGCGATATCGCCGCCGATGCGACGCAGAGAAAGCATCTTTCCCTTTATGAAAGTATACACGACAAGCGGTGATATTCACGTGAAGATAGCGTGGATATTGTGAAAATGTTGTGAAGATTGGGCAATTACCCGGATGTTCCCTGTGGGTGTCAGGCAACGTTTTCGGATAAGCTTCAATGGAGGGCAGGGCAGTTTTAATTGGTAGGGTCGGGTGGCGAGACGAAGTAGCCAACGCCTGGTTCGTTCAACAGAAAACGTGGTTGTGCGGGGTCTGGCTCCAGTTTGCGACGGAGATGGCGGACGAAGGTGCGCAGGTAGGTATTTTCGCCGCTATAATCAGGCCCCCAGACCCGTTGCAAGAGTTCTTTATGCGTTAGCACTTTTCCGGCATTGCGTGTGAGTTCGCTGAGCAGGTCGTATTCAATAGGCGTCAGGTGAACTTCCTGTCCTCCGGCGCTCACGCTGCGATGCGCGAAGTCAACCACCAGCCCTTTTTCTCCACCACTGCGGTAGATTGGGCGTTGAATCTCGTTACTGGTGGCGCTACTGCGCAAACGGGCCGTTTCATCGGCGCGACGTAATGCGACGCGCACACGGGCTAACAATTCGTTTAGACTAAACGGCTTTGTCAGATAATCGTCTGCTCCCAGGTCAAGAGCTTTGATTTTGACCGGCTCTTCATCATGTGCCGACAGGACGATGACCGGCGCACCGCTCCATTCGCGCAGGCGACGTAAAAAAGTAAGCCCATCTAGTGATGGCAGAGACAGGTCAAGTAGGACAAGTTGTGGTTGGAACATTGCCGCTGCATCAACTGCCTGCGCTCCATCGCGGACTGCCTGTACTTGAAATCCACGAGCTTTCAATTGTGCCAGCAGGAAAGCCCGCATCTGAGCATCATCTTCAACACAAAGAATACGGACTTTTTTGTCAGTCGTGGTCATTGTATGCTCCTTGTACTCTCCTCGTGCTTTCTTGATGTCCATAACTACGTAGAGTTCTGGCTACGGGAAGGGTAAAGCTAAATGTTGCGCCTTCTCCAGGACTACTTTTCAAGATGAGTGTACTGCCATGGGCCTCAACTATGCCCTGACTGATGTAGAGTCCCAGACCGGAGGCCGAACTCCAACGATTACTTGTTTTTCGCCTTTCTGCCTCTGGCTGACCAGGACTATCCGCCGCTGGCCTGCGCAGCGCGGCGAAGGTGCTGAAGCGAGTGAAAAGCGCAGCCTGTTGTTCCAAACTCAGCCCTGGTCCGTGGTCAATGACACGTAGCTCAACGGTTGTCGGTTGCGAATCGACATCGCTAAATATCGCTTCAACCTCAAGACGCACAGCATCCCCTTCAGGCGCATAGCGGAAGGCATTACTTAACAGATTTACGAGTACACTCATGATAAGTTCGTAATCTCCCTGGACAGTGGGCAGGTGGGATGCCTGGAAAATATCCAGACGCCGCTTGGAGGTAGTAATTAATGCTTCCAGGCGATCTTGCAAGTCCTCCAGTAATTCCTGCAAGAAAATCGGTTCAAGCTCAAGGCGTAATGCACCAGCCTCAACACGTGAGGCATCGAGAAAGTGGTTAATCATGCGAACCAGTCGTTCAACCTGCTCATCGGCTGTCTGTAAGAAATCGTGTTGTTTTTCTGCCGACCATTGATAATCGTTGGCTTGCAGGGCGCTCAAGTGGGCGCGAATATTGGCAAGCGGCGTTTTTAATTCGTGGGCCATCGTAGTAAAGAAGTCTTCACGCGCTCGCTCAAGAGTTTTGAGGCGGGTGATTTCATGTAAAACTAGCACGGCACTCGTAATTGTGTTATCGGTGTCACGCAGTGCGGCAGCGCTCATGAGCAAATAGAGTGACTGATCATCTGGGGTCGTAAAATGTAATTCTGCCTCGCTGGCTTGCCCCTCGTGTAAGGCGAGTGAAAGAGGTTGTTCCTCATACGGTACGATTGTGCCAGAATTGCCATAGACCGTAAATGAACGGAAAACATCTTCCACTGCGATTTTGGTGACATCGCGGCTGGCTTTGCCGGAAGAATGTGGAGCCTCCGTGATTTCAATTGGAAGGCCCATTCGTTGTAGAAGTTGGGCTGCCTGATGATTGATGAGTGTAATGCTATTGTCGTTGGCTGAGATAAGCATCACGCCGGATGGCAAACGTTCCAACAGAAGCTCCATGCGTGCGCTTTCCAATTCCAGCGCGGCTTTCGCCAGTGAGAGGGCATCGTTGCGCTGGGCCAATTCGGCGGTGCGCTCTGCAACCTTTGCCTCGATGCGTTCACGATCCAGGGCCTGTTCGGTGACATCATGATAAATCACAACGAAAGCAAACACGTTGCCCAGATCATCATGAATGGGGGCATAGGAGCGGCGAATGGTATAGTTTTGACCATCCGCGCCGATAAGTTTGATTTCATCAATTTGTCGGCTGAGGGCGCGGCGATCAAGCTCGGCGATCAAGTTGGGTATCAACCTGAAATCTGAGTCAAAGATAGCAGTGCTGCGGCTGAGTGCCTCGGTAATCGGTAAGCCAATGATGGAGTCCGACCACCCTAAAAGCTGGCGAATCGTCAGGTTAAAGTCCGCAACCCGCCAGCGATGGTCATAGATAATCACGCCTTCAGGGATGGCTTGCATGACATTCTTTTGTTGGCGGACGCTCCGGCTGGCATCGCGTGCCAGCCGATTAATACGGCGGAAAAGCCGTGCATGCTGGATAGCTAAACCGGCCTGCTGAGCAAATTGTTCGAGTAAAACTACCTCTTCGGCGGGAAACCCTCTGGCTCGCCGGTGGTAAATCTCAATAGTGCCAATGACTGACCTGGCAGGGGAATGCGTGGCTGTAGAGCGTGACAAGCTACTCGCGCTATTCCTATCATGGGTGTACGGCTCGAAAATGGGTACGCAGAGAACGGAACCGGGACGACGCGGTGTCCCATTGTCATCAAGCAATGGAAATGTCATTTCTGGCTCGGTCGTGGTATCTTCTATCACCAGTGTGCCGCCGTCACGCATGACACGGCCCAACAATATCTGTTCGCTCAGCAATGGACGCCAATCCTGTGAGCGAATATGGACACCTTTCTGTGCCGCAAGTACCACTGTCGGAGGTTTTGCAGGTGCTGCTTCACTCTGCTGCGCTTCCCCAATACCTGAACTGAATGTTTCACTGCCTGATATCGAGCTATCAAGTAGTAGTACCGCGCAGCGAGTCGAGCCAACCAGATCTTGCACAGATTGGAGGATGCGGTCAAGTACAAGCGGCAAGGCATATGGGCCGGTGATGGCGGAAGAAATGTACTGGATAGCATTGAGATACAGGCGTGAGCGAGCTATATCACTGACCTCTTCTATAGTAACCAGTAACGATTCAGCAGTAGTTTGCCCATGAGAAAGGTGAGTGCTGGCTGCAGTTGGTTCAATAGTGACGTTCCAATAGGTGCGCCCGCGAGCGGCAAGAAAGCCTTCGTAAGGTATATTTGTCCAACTCACCCTTTGCTTCGTGGCGCATACTTCTCGCAATAGAGGCAGAGCAATTCTTTGCACTTCGCTCGTCGCTATCTCTTCCAGCGTATGACCAACCACACCCTGAGAGCGCCAGGGTTCATCTACCAGTGATTGGAGGTATGGGTTGACATAGAGAAAGCGCAAGTCAGCACAATCCAATATGGCGATTCCCATCGCCACATGTCCAAGAATAAATTCCAGTTGCGCAGATTGCTCTGGCTCCATAGCTCTCTGTTTTCTAGATACCCGCCTGGGTACACATTCCGCACCTGATGCTTAAAAAACATATGAAAATGTATGCGAGAGGCAACCTGTCTTCACGTGGGCGAAAAAAAGAAAGCAGGTGCCACTACATGCATAGAATAGTTCTCTTTATATTGTACCATAGGCAACAGGCGATATCTTGTAGCCGTCGCTGTACTACTTCTCTCCTTGTTGCAAGCCTCGACGTTGTTTACTGGCGTTCGTTACTGTCCGGTTTTGTTCTCCTTTGTTCCTGTCAAATCTCCTGTCATTCCTGTCAGGAGATTTGGCAGACAGAAGTACCTTTTCAGGTACGACCTGTCCACTTTGCCATGCCGCAAGCGCACGCTTGTAGGGTTGCAACAATGGCAAATCTGACGTTTCTATGTCCAGCACATAGCGAAATCTACCACCAGCGAATGGCTTGCCAAACATCTCCATTTTCGCGCTCCACGCCATCTCTATACCTGTGACCGTTTCACTCGTTGCGTAGATCTTTGTGACTTTTACCCCTTGACTACCAAGCTTTGCCACTTCCAGGGCAGTACCGCGAAGCAGCTTAAATAAAAAGTGGAGTTGATTTAACCTGCGAATATCATCGTTGATGCCGACGTTCTTTAGAGCACCAACGCTCTTAATTAAACACTCGACAGGCTTTCCGGATTCAAAGCAGTTTAGATCGTTTTCGGTGATATCCTTGCCCCGAATCTCTCCGCGCATGAATGCCATCATACGCTCATGTTTAAGCGGCTGTATGTGGATATAGGCAACAACCTTTTTGCTCCATTCCACGACATAGTTCCCCTGGGGACATAAAGCAATCAATGGTTTTCTTGCTTCTGAGGAAGTAGTGGAACCAAACAGGCTCGCAGCGACTCTATAGATTCCCTCTGTGTCGTCGGGTGTGGCCTGTCTGAATGTGAGATCGCTCATCTCGACCTCTAACGTGTCGTCTTCAACGGATTGTTCAAAGAACTCTGCCATTCCCTGCATTTTTTCGGTGGTGACAATGGGTACTGTCGCGTCTATTCCCCCCGCTTGAGTATCGGCGTTTAACCGTGCGGCTTTTCGTGCCTGCACCCTGGCTTTCGCATTTTTTCGGTACTCATCAAGCAGAGGCGAATCAAACTGTTCCAAGTCCAATTCAAAACGATGAATTTGATCACCTGGGTAAGTGATTTCCTTGAACCCCAATTTGCGGGAGAGATCAATGCCATCAAGCGTTCGGCTTGTCGCATATAGCTTCTTGACGGGCATTCCTCTTTTGGCGAAGTCTTCTAAAACCTGCATTCCCCCTGTAATTAAATGACGGCCATGATGCCTTGCTTGCGTTGCTGACAGGCCTGGACGCACGGCCAGACCGACGAACAACCCATCTATCGGCGTGCCAGGTATCATCGGCGGTACTTCTGCTGCAGGAGGTGTAGGAAGCCCAGGTAGCTGCTCTTCCATGATGTGTTGCGTCGTTTCTCTGTTCAGATACAAGAATCCGATGTAGCCGGTAACTATGCCCTCTTGTTTCAACACATGATAGGTGTCGTGGTTATTTTGTTGCCAGGACAACATGGTTTCATAGCTTGGGGTACCAGTAACTCCAAACAGACTCACACAAAGTTCATGGATGCCTCTGATATCATCCGGGGTTGCCCGCTGGAAAATCGATGGCTCGGAGGCATATTCTAAGATCAGTACTTCCCTGGCCTTTGCCATTTTGTCGATATCCGCTTTAGGATAATATCCCTCCGTCTGGCCTGCTGGAACAACTTTCTTAATCTTTCCTGTTCTAACGTGCTGGTGGAATGTAGTCTTGGGCATTCCCAGCTTTCTGGCAGCCTGTCCTGCTGAGTAGAAGTTCTTGGGAATTTGTGATCTTTTTGCCACGTTTTGTGTACTTCCTCCTTTATCAATGAGCCTCCTGATAACAGGTAGGTATACCACTTATTATGCCAGATTTTATGACCTCTTTGCAAACCTTGCACTCTTTGCACTCTGAAACCTTGACAGGTGACAAAACACATGGTACTCTTGATTTGGAAGTACTATATGTACTCTATGAACTATACGAATCGTGAGAATCGTATGTATTCTTTTAAGCGGCGTATGCCATGAGTGGTGAATGCACCTTACCAAATGAGCTTATCAGGTTTTTCTTGAAACGCTCCATAGAGCCGTCAATTGCTGAATGTGTTCGGGTTGGGATGAGAGTATGACACAACTGATTTTGCGGGTTGCTCCCGCTCACCTGTGTGCTGGCTTTGTTTGGGCCACAACGGAAGTCTCACCTACTAACAGTACTCAGGGACAGAACAGGGCGGATAGAGACGCCTAGAGCCTCCAACAAACATATGAACAAGTAGCAGTGCCGTAAGTTGAAAAGCGCGGGCGTGCTTGCAGCAATCAAGGGCGGTTGCCCCATTAAGACAAAGGTACACCACAAGAAAGAGAGGGTACACGGTGTGGCGTATGCTGTCGGGGTTAGTTTCAACTGTTAGGTTGACATTGCCGCTTGTGCAAGCCACAGGGCAAGCAGGAGCGTCAATGATGAGCCTGAACGGTTCAGGTTCAAATCCAGCAAGAAAGGAGGAACTCCCGCACATGGCAACTCCGGAATCTCCCACTCCTTGCACTCTGTTAAGCGAGGAGGACGGCGCCCGCTACGCGCTGTTGAGTGCTTCGTATGACCCCTACGTTCACAGCCAATCCGCGATCACGCAAACCATTGCTGCTTTCTCACCCCCCGCCTATGGCGGCGGTGTCGTCTTACATCGTCTCAGCAGCGACGACACCCCGGCCCGTTTTGACCTGTCGCGTGAGGCAATGGCGGCCCTCATCACTGCCTACACTGCTCACTGTCTCGCCAGTGAGCAACACCAGGGCCAGGCATCTGACTCACTCAGCGACCTGGACGATCACCCCTTTTAGGTTTTTTGTACCCTCCATGTGAGTGAAGAAAGTGAACAGTTTACAAAAGAAGGAGTCATCTATGGCAACACCCGCAACCACCACCACTGTATCAGAGAAGGACTTAGAGGAATTGGACACCCTGCTCCAGGAGATGAAAACCCGTGCCAACGAGGCCCACGACAAAGGCAATGAAGTCCTGCTGGGTGTCTATGCAGCACTCGTCAAAGTGGTTTCACCGGAAGTCCAGCGGCTGCACGCGAGGGTTGAACGCGAAGATCGCGCCGCTATCAACAAAAAGAAAAAGGTGTTGAGCAAGGCCCGCCGCGATGCAGCTGCGCAACAACAGAGTGCATAGCAGACCCATAAATCGTCGCGCACTCTCACCTGTTTTCAAAACCTTGCTGGATTCCAGTTGAGAGACAACTGAGGGACAGGTGAGAGTCAGGTGAGAATACCGCACGAATTATCACGGAATATCGAAAGAATAGTTGTGAATTTTCACGGATTTTTCAAGGAGCGAGAATAAATACATGGTTTCTCTCAGCAAGCTCAAATTCTGGAAGCGTGGCAACAAAGCGGGCGGCGCGTCCAACAACAACATCACGCCATTACCGGCAGCAAAACCAAAATCGACACAGGAATTGATCGCGTACACGATGAACGAGGCTGCCACGTTGACCGATACGCACGAAACCCCGATGGACAAAATGGTGCATTTTGTGTATGCCCTCATTGCCTACATCGGCCCGTTCGTCGTCGCGCTGGCTGCTGGTTGGTGGATTGGCGACGGATTCGCTGGCCCGTTTGCATGGAACGGTGATTCAGTGGGCGTTCACGTTATCAGCATTTTTGGAGAGATTGCGCTCTCCATGTTGTCTGTCACACTTGCCCGAACCGCCAAACGCATGACCAACGATAAGGCCATCTGGAAGTACCTGCTCGTGGTGTCCTTCGCGTTCCTGCTGGTCGCGCTGGCCTCCGCACTGGCGCAATGGGTGCTGATCGTGTTCAACATCGGCACGTATGGCCTCCGGGGTGCATCACCGGCCATGATCATCATTGTGATTGGCTTTCGGGCGTTTATGCCTATCTGCATTGACATTGCGAGTCTGCTCTACCTTGCCATTCACGGCTACAGGAGCTTGAAACAGAAACTGGCCCAGATCGATGAGCGTGGTGAAGCATTTGAAAAGCTCCATGACCGGGGGCTATCCATTCAGGCCAAAGAGGATAAGGCAAGGCAAGCCCGCGAAGATGCTGAGTCCGACCGGGCGCGTCGGAAGAAAACAGAAGACACGATCAACCGTGTCACGGAAATGCAAACTGAGGCGGCGATAGCACTCATTGAAAAGTCCCTCAGTGGCGGCAACGTCGTTGACGGAACGCGCCAGTTCCGCCGCAATGCCTAGCAGGCAGGCAGGAAGGAAACATCATGGGTAGACCCAGAACGTTTCTGCTCTTGTTTGTCGCCACGCTGATAAGTTATGCAGTGGGAACATGGCAACCGGAAACGAGAGGAATGACCGGACCCCTCACCGTCGTTTTACTCATTCTGGCAGCAATAAGCCTTGTGGCAATTGCTACCAAAAGTAGCTAGGAAGTAGGTACACATGACACCCGACCGTGACGCACTGGTAACACTTTTGCTCCAACAGAGCAAGCCGCTTGGTTTAGAGCGCATAGAACCGCTTGCAACGGGCGGTGCATATGCGTTCTCGCTGGTGTTGCGTGGTCGGGCTTACCGTTCATTGTTCCTTGTGCGTTCGTCGGATTATTGGGAAAAGCGGGTGCATAAAACCGTCGAGAAAACAGGGCAAGCACCTGACTTGCTTGTCTGCTGGGAACATGATAGTTGTTGCCCGGTTGATGTGCTGGCACTCAGAACAGGCGACTGGCACCCGGCGTATAACTCGCGGACGGTATCCGTAAGGAATCGCTACACGGCACAGGTGATCGTGGGGCAGCTGCTCTGTGGGTTGCAGGCAGCCTATGATGATCTGGCGGATTACCCGGAGGGAACGAAGTACCGCTATCTGGCAAAGGTCGCCGAACTCTCGAAACGGGAGCGTGGTCGGCCACTCAAGATTTAAAGATTGGAAGGATTCCCTATGCCAACACGGTATCAGCTTTTAACTTTGTGGGTTTTAGTGCTGGTGGGATCGGCAATTATTGAGGGGTCAAAGGCCTATCTTGACCCACAACTCAGGACTGTATTCATTGGTTACGCCTTGCTCACCATCGCTTGCATCGTGACCTGGATTGCGCTACGCAAGGCCATGAGAAAAAGATAGGTAGGGTCAATCAGTTGGGTACAGATATTGGCACATGGCTCTTGTTCCTGTATATTGTCCCTCTCGGAGTGGTAGCATTTCTGGCGCTGATTGTGGCCTATCAACGGCGCATAAAGAGGTAAGGAAAGAAACCGTATGAAAGACACCTTGATGCTTTTATGGCTCGGCATTGTGCTGGTAACGGCGGCGCTGCTCGGCCCGCAAGCCTACGAAAACCCTCAGTTGAGGATTACCTTTATCGTGGTGTGTCTGCTCTCCATAGCGGTGTCCGTCGTGCCGGCATTGATGAAGTTGCTGAGAAAAAGGTAGGAGATAAAAAATGGCAGCGAAAATTTACTATGCGCTCGGCTGGTTTGCCCTGCTTTTGATGGCGGCAATTCCGGTAGCGGCGTGGCTGTACCCGCAAGAGGTCCTGACAGGTGCGCCTCAGAACCTGTTGATTGCGTGGGAAGTCGTGGTGGGCGTTGCTCTCGTGGCATCCTTTGCCATGAGGAAAAGATAGTGTAATGTTTGAAGGCCCTCGCCTGTCTCTCTGGAAAAGTCACAGGTTCGGGCCTTCTGTAGGGAGTAAACCTACGTGCAAAGTATATCATATGCACCGGGTTATTCCCTACTCAACTCAGAAGAGGGAGTAAACCATGTTCAATCGAATTTTAACCGCCTTGTTTCTTATCGTCATGCTGGTCGCCATTCTGTACGTTTACCACAACAGCAATGGTACATTCCACATAGCACCGCTCACCTCATCAGTTGCGGCAGCCAACGCTAACGCCTTGCCATTAGCGGATAGCGTCACTGGCAAGCCAACAATTTCAGCGACCTTCATCAACCGTGTGTTAGCCTACTACCATTCACCGGCTCGCGGGTTGGGCGCGACGATTTACGCGCTGGGAGTCCAGTATGGTATTGACCCGGCATATGCTTTGGCCTTTTTCATGCACGAAAGTGCTTTCGGTACTCAAGGCGTGGCGAAGGTCACATTGTCGCCGGGGAATCTTCGCTGCGCTCCAACGTTTCGGTGCATCGGTGACTATCGGGCGTATGCGTCCTGGACACAAGGCTTTCAGGGCTGGTATCAGCTTATCCGCAACCTCTACATAGAGCAGTGGCATAAAACCACGCTTCAGGCGATTATCCCAACCTATGCCCCGGCGGGCGATGGCAACAACCCGGCAACCTACATTACCGCCGTTGAGCAAGCCGTTGCGGACTGGCAAGCGGGGAAAGTCGAGGTGGCGTGATGATGCATCTCTACATTTGGGGAGTGATACTGGTGAGTGCCTGCCAGTCTCTGTACTTCGGCTGGCGGTTCTTACGCCGCATACTCTTTTGTCCGTGGTGTTGGCAGCGTTGCCGCATGATGCACCGTTTCCCCGCCCGGTGGTCGAGTACCATCTGTCACCATCATGCGCGGCGCATGATCGCACAGGCGGCAGCCCGTCGGGCGCGTCGTCTCGCGCAATCGGTGATGGGAGGGTAGCCATGCAGACCAGACCAACGGCACGCGCCATCTTTGATGACATGACCCCGCAAGACATGCGCGACTGGCTGCACGTCAAGCGTACCTGGCTCTCGCGCAAAATCGCGCGCGAACGGGCCTATCTCGACCGACGGGCGCGACGCGGCACCTTCACGCCCACCGATGACGCCTATGAAGCCGATCAGCAACAGGAACGTGACCTGCTGGCCTTTCTGGACGAGATGCAGCAGGCGGTCGCACGAGCCGGGGGGATCATGCCATGATGTCACGCGACCAACGCCGCCGCTATCCCGCGCAGTGGACCGAGCTGGCCCAGGCGTGCAAGGAATGCGCCGGGTGGCAATGCGAACACTGCGGCATCAAGCAGTACGCCCTTGCCACCTCAAAAAAAGGCACGCCGTACTTCATTTACTTGCATGCCGCCCATCGCCACGGCGAAAGTACCCACAGTCCGGCCCCCGCGCTCATCTGCCTGTGTATTGCCTGTCATGCCCTCTACGATTACCAGCACCGGCAGCGGCAGGCGCGGGTACGGCTGGAACTCATTAAGCATCTGCGCCTGTTGATTGCCCAGGGCTACCTTGAGGTTACAATGTCATGAGCTTGACCGATACCTACGCTCCCGCCGGGTCGGGAGATAATAGGGACCACGCCCCGGATTGCCCCTGTGTCATCTGTGACCACTACCGTTCCACTGAACCAGTTCTCTGGCACCTGCCGCGTCCCATTGAGGGCGTGCACTACGGCCTCCGGGGTCTCCAGCTTGACCGTCTGCGTGTCCTCTCTCTTGAAACACCCGCTGATAGTCACAACTAACTAAATTCGTCGCGTTTGCACGTCCAGTCCTCGTTCATTGCGCATGGACGAGGGCATTTTTCACCGAACAGAAAGGCTCTTGCTATGCCACGTCCTCGTACCCGCTTGCCCGCTGGCCTCGGCATTACCGAGGCAGATGGGCGTTTTTATCCTGTGTATGAAGACGATGATCGTCCTCGTACCCGCTTCTCCTGGGATATCAGCCACACCATTCCTTTTGCCGTGGGACCGCGCCGCGAGCGGGGGAGCATCTCTTTTGCAACCCGGCGTGAAGCCGTGTGGTTCTGTCGCCGCCATGATGAGGATAGCTACCTGTTAGCCGTCACCTGTCCCACACTGCTGGCGGCCTCAGAACTCTATCCTGAACGCAATGCCTGGTATCGCGAGGAGATCACCCGGCTGGTGAGTACGACGGAACACATCGCCCCGGACGAGGTGTTTATCCATTTTTACTCGTCCTGTCTCTACACCACGGCATGGCTCGTGAACGTCCATCAGCAGGGGTATCTTGCACTCCAGAAAGTAAGAGCAGCCACGGTCGATGAGTTATGGGAACGTCTCTATACGGCAGTATGCAGCACGCTCGTCGAGACGATGGAATCTCAGAGTGTGCTGCAAGGGACATGACCTATGTCCTTCCAACGCGAACGCTACCCACCAGAGTGGAAAGCCATTTCTTTGGCGCGACGCGAACAGGCCGGGTGGCGTTGCGAGTGGTGTGGCGTGGCGCAAGGAACATGGCGGCAAGGGGTCAAAGGAACGCGCTACCGTGTGTTTTTGACGGTCGCCCATCCGGGCACCCCCCACGCCGATGGGCGACCCGGCGATAAGCACGAGAAGCGCGATTGCCGCCCGGAAAACCTCGCCGCGCTCTGTCAGGCGTGCCACTTGCGCTATGACATTGATGAACATTGCCACCATGCCAGAGAGACGCGCTGCCAGCGTCGCCGGGAGGCGGCGCAAGCAGCGGGTCAACTCCTGTTGTTTGAGGAAGAACATGCCACAAGAACCCACGGAATATAGCGCCTTTAGCCCGACGTGCCACCAGGTGCAACATGTCACTGCGGCACTCATCAGCCTGGGGTTTCACCTGACGTTTACCCTCCCGGCGCACACCTACAAGGCCGCGCCGCCAGTCCCGGCGCAATATCACTATGAGGATACCTACAGCACAGAAGTGATCTACCTCGCCGGGAAAGATACCCCACTGGATAATGACGTGTTTCCCCTTCATGCCTCCCGGTTTCTGGCTTATCCCGGCAGCCACCCTCCGGCGTTTCGCACAATGAAACGGACGCTCACGGTCCTGTTCCTCTGTTCCTGGATTGAGAGCAGCAAGCTGCAACGGCAACGCCAGGAGAAAGAGAGCGCGTGAATGAAGGGAACCACGCTGAAAGTGTTGGCTAATCGTAAAAGTGCGGGGAATCCGTCCCCATTTTCACACCTCATCAATGGTACAGCTCACGTGGAATCGTGTGAAAATTTCACATGATAGATGTAAAGGTAACTCATGAAATACGTTGTAAATGTCTCCGGTGGCCTCACTTCATTTGAGGCTCTCCGGCGCACAATAGAGCGATACGGCAAAGAAAACACCCATCCTGTGTTTGCGGATACGCTGGCAGAAGATGCTGACTTGTACCGCTTTTTGGCGGATCAAGAGCGCTACTTTTGTATGACTTTTCATAGGGCTGTTGATGGCCGCACACCCTGGCAGGTGATGAAGGATGAAGGCTATATCACGATGCACTATCCAGGCGGGACTGTTGCGCCATGTAGCCGCATTCTCAAGCGTGAAATCATTGATAGTCAGATATCAGCACTGTACAAGCCGGGTGAGTATACACGTGTCTTTGGCTATGAGTGGAGCGAGATAGACCGTATGGAAGGTTTGCGAGAGTCGATTTATCCACAACCTGTCTGGTTCCCGCTCTGCGAACCGCCATACATTGATAAATGCCATATATCCACCTTCCTGGAGTCAATCGGTATTGCTGTTCCACAAATGTATAAAGACGGCTTTGAACACAATAACTGCGCAGGTGAGTGTGTAAAGGCTGGACAAGCACATTATGCAAACCTGTTCTTTACTCGTTCAGACCGCTATATGCATGCAGAAGAGCAAGAGGAAGAGCTACGCCAGTACCTCGGGAAAGATATCTCTATTCTCAAGGACCGTCGAGGTGGAGTGACAAAGCCTATGACCTTACGTGCATTTCGGCTCCGCTTAGAGTCAGGAGATACGGATTATGACAAAAACGACTGGGGCGGATGTGGATGTTTTGCTCCAATTGCTCAGGAACGAATGGGGGGAATGCTTCTCATCACAGATGTAAAGCGTCCACCTCGTAAAGTGAGATCGAAACACAAGCGCAGAGAGCTAGAACAGGGGCGTGATCAGGCGTGGCTCACCAATAAATTGCACCCATTGCAGAACGTGACCACCGATCTCGTGCAAGCTGATCTCTTTGCGCACGATGATGAGGAGACCTGTGAAAGTGGCTATTGCATGGTGTAATCATCATATCCCCTTGAAGAGCAAGCCCAAAGCTAGCGTCTCGCAGGTTGGGGTGAGGGCTGCTCATAGAAACGGTACACGCCGAAAGATTGGACCTTGTAACGATGAATGAACAGCACAGATTGACCTTCGGTTCCCTTTTCGCGGGGATCGGCGGCTTTGATCTTGGCCTTGAATGCGCAGGTTTGACGTGCCTGTGGCAAGTGGAGATAGACGAGTATGCGACGGCGATCCTTACCGGGCATTGGCCCCATGTTCCCCGCTTTCGCGATATCCGCGACTGTGGAGCACACAACCTCACCCCCGTTGACCTGCTGGTCGGGGGCTTCCCTTGCCAGGATATCAGCATCAGCAATGCCTACCACCCCCAGGGACTGGACGGACCCCGCAGTGGATTGTGGCGCGAATTCTTCCGAC